>Ga0210400_10003806_pt1 | contig 13232 bp, 7 predicted proteins | sample IncBWH26MmetaG_FD_155456 | JGI IMG/M metagenome (GOLD analysis project Ga0210400, IMG submission 155456) | Forest soil microbial communities from Barre Woods Harvard Forest LTER site, Petersham, Massachusetts, United States - Inc-BW-H-26-M | ecosystem: Environmental > Terrestrial > Soil >...
AATGAACTGGACTCGGGCGGCGCGCGCTATTCGCAAGATCTGAGTGAGGTGGATTTGTCCGATCTGGAAGACGTGAAGGTGCGGGTGAATGATCCGGCGGGGGATGTGCTGGTGCATCTGGGATCGTCGGATTATCTGCGGCGCTACAAGATTTATGTAACCCACGCCCAGGGCTGGCGGCAGCAGTTCCAGAAACTGGAGTCGGTGGATCTGCGCTACGACAACCAGATCATTGTGAATCCGGATATGCAGCGAACGGGGAAGGCGGCGCCTCTGAGCCCGGCAGTTGCCAGAGCAGCAGTTGCAGCCGGAGTGAAGCCGGCGGCGCTGGTCACTCGACTTGGGCCGCATGATCGTGCCGTGCCGAAGCCTGCGTTCGAATTGACGGAGAAGAAGCTTGATCCCAAGGCTGCGGCCGGTGCGACGAAGAAGGTGGCTGCGAGAGCCAAGGTCAAGAAGACTGCGGCAAAGGGGAAAGCAACCGCGGGGGTGAAGAAGGCCGCGTCAACAGGGAAGCCCGGGGCGTCGACGCTGGCGAAGAAGACGAATTTGCCGGCCGGCCACGACACTGCGGGACGTCACGCAGGCGATGCGAAACAGCCTCCAACGCCGTCGCAGAAGCCAGCGGCGAAGCCTTCCGTGAGCGGCGGTCAGAAACCAAGTCCGGCGGTAGCTAAGAGTCAGACGAACCCGGGGCAGGGGCAGTGAGAACGCAACTTTGATAAGCGGTGCAGAGTAGCTTAGTTCGGAAATTTGCTTAGGACTAATTAAAGAATGGCGAACCAGCAGGGAAGTTTTCTGACGGCAATTGATGTGGGCAGCGCGAAGACATGTGCGCTCATGGTGGAGGTCGGCGACAGCGGCCTGCGCTATCGCGGGCACGGCGTGGCCGAGTCGCGCGGGTCGCGCAAGGGCGTGATCGTGGAACTGGATAAGGCGGTCGCGGCGATTCAGAAGGCGGTGGAGGCGGCCGAAGATGCGGCGGGCGCGGCGATCGAGCACGCCATCGTGGGCATTGGCGGAGCGCATGTGCGTGGCGTGAATAGTCATGGTGGCATCAGCCTGGGCACGCGCCCGCGGGAGATTGGCCGCGACGAAATCAAGCAGGCGGTGGAGCGGGCACGGGCGATTCCGCTTCCGGCGGATCGTGAGGTGCTGCACCTGTTGCCCCAGGAGTTCATTCTGGACGGCCAGGCGGGCGTACACGATCCACTGGGCATGATGGCGGCGAGGCTCGAGGTGCGGGTGCATCTGGTGACGGCGGCGGCGAGTGCCGCACAGAATGTGATTACCGCGGTGAATCGCGCGGGAGTTCACGTGGATGACACTGTGTTCGAACCGCTGGCGGCGGCGGATTCCGTGCTGCGCGTGGATGAACGAGAGATGGGAGTCTGTCTTGCCGACGTGGGTGCAGGATCCGCGGAGTTGATCGTTTTCCTGCAGGGCGCAGTGGCCTACACAGGAGTGATTCCGGTGGGCGGCGACCACTTCACCAGCGACCTGTCGGTGGGCATGTGCACACCGCTGGCGGAGGCGGAAAAGATCAAGAAAGCATACGGGAATGCGATCGTCACGTTGATTCCGGAAGGGAATGAAGTGGAGGTGCCGTCGGTGGGTGACCGGCCTTCGCGTCTGCTGCCGCAGCGCCTGGTGGCGGAAATCCTCGAACCCCGGGCGCGCGAGTTGTTCGAAATGATGCGCGACACTCTGCGGCAGTGCGGCATGTTTGAGGCGTGTCTGGCGGGCATCGTGCTCAGCGGCGGAGGGTCGCGGCTGCCGGGAATTTTTGATGTGGCGGAGTCCGTGCTGCGCAAGCCGGTGCGGCTGTCGTGGCCTACGCCTCTGGCGAAGATGCCGGCTACGCTGGCCGAGCCGGAGTTTGCCACCGTACTCGGCATGGTGCATTACGGGCAAAGAGCGAGGGTGGCGCGCGGGTTTCAGGGCGACCGGTGGGGATCGAGGTTGAAGGCGATGTTAGTTGGATAAAAGCAATGTTCAGTGTTCAGTGGTCAGTAAAACCCGAAGTAGAACGTGGACCAAGGTTTTACTGGCCACTGATCACTGGCCACCGACCACCGACCACTTCCAAACAGTCGATACACGGTTGAGACGAAATTTAGACCATGGTGGAGAATATGAAAAAAGATTCGAGCATTCGCATCAGCTTCAACGAAGAGCCTCTTAACGATGCCAAGATCAAGGTGATCGGCGTGGGTGGCGGCGGCGGAAACGCGGTCAACCGCATGATCGATGCCGGAGTGGAGGGCATCGAGTTCATTGTCGCCAACACCGACGTGCAGGCGCTGCGCATGTCGCGCGCGCCGGTGAAGCTGCAACTCGGCGTGAAGCTCACGAATGGGCTGGGCGCGGGCGCGAATCCGGAAGTGGGGCGCAAGGCGGCGCTTGAAGACTCCGACAAAATCATCGAGGCGCTCGAAGGCGCCGACATGGTGTTCGTAACCACCGGCTTGGGCGGCGGCACGGGCACTGGCGCGGCTCCGATCATCGCATCGCTGGCCTGCGAAATGGGAGCGCTCACCGTCGCAGTCGTCACCAAGCCGTTTTCGTTCGAAGGCAAGCGGCGCATGACGCAGGCCGAGAAGGGCATCGCTGAGCTTATGGAATCCGTGGACACGACGATCGTGATCCCTAACGAAAAGCTGCTGGCGGTGGCGGAGAATGCGGGATTCTTCGAATCGTTCCGCATCGCCGACGACATTCTGCGGCAAGGCGTGCAGGGAATTTCCGACATCATTACGATTCCCGGCATCATCAACCGCGACTTCGCTGACGTGAAGACGATCATGGCCCGCATGGGCTATGCGGTGATGGGCACGGCGACGGCCAGCGGCCAGAATCGCGCCTCGGAAGCGGCGCGGCGAGCCATTGCGTCGCCCCTGCTCGAGGCCGGCGCGATTGACGGCGCCCGCGGCATTCTGATTAACATAACGGGATCAGCTTCGCTGAAACTCGCCGAGGTGCAACAGGCCTGCACCATCATCCAGAGTGCGGCGCATGAAGATGCCAATATCATTTTCGGGGCGGTGATGGACGAGAAGATGAAGGACGCGGTGAAGATCACGGTGATTGCTACCGGCTTCCGCGAAGTGAGCCGGGCGCACCAGGGGCCGGCGGAAGCGCGCCACTCGTTCGCGGCATCGCACGACGATGCCATGGGTTTCCCCAACACGGATTTTCCCGATCCCGTGGGTCCGGCGCCCACGCCGGCGCAGTTTCCCGAGCCCTATCGGGAGTCGACTTCAGACCTGATGATGGAAGAGAAGAGGATGACGGAGGCGTCGCCGGCGGCGCGTGGCGAAGTGATCTCACTCGACACCATGCGCAGCGCGATGGTTGCGAACTTCGAGCAGGACGATCTCGATGTTCCAGCATTTCTGCGCAAGCGCGGCGAGGTCATGTGAAAGGCGGAGCGCGGGTTGAAGGTGCAAGATTTGAGCGTAGAAATGCAAGGCTATGGGACGGCAGTCGGACGGCAAAGCGAAAAACTTTGCGCAGGGGGCCGTATCTTTTCAGTAACGAGGTAACTGTTACTGTGGACTCTGGAACAAAAGTAATCTCCTTTTAAACGCCTGTCCCATAATGGGTTATATCGAAATTAATGTTTTCTTCGATAGAAACTTTGTTATTGCCTGAAACGCTCTAACTCCCGTAATATCGCGGAGTTGGGCGAAGTTACCAGTCAGGGCTGGCGGCTGGCAACCTTCGTGCATCGAATGAGTGGGGAATCCGGGGGAACGCAGAAGATGTCGAGGTTGGGAACGCGCTGTCTTCGTCTGGTGGTGATGGTGGGAGGGCTGTGTTTGGCGCCAGGGTTGTGGGCGGCACACGTCGACCCGCATGCGCTGAATACCAGCAAATCGAAATCCACGAAACTGAGTGAGAGCCAGCGGACCCGGCGCCGCATGCGGCATCTGGCGCGCGGTCGCACTTCTAGCAGCCACAGCGCAGGCCTGACGCGGGCCTCGGTCAGCAGTTCCCGGCACCGATATCACGAGCGCTTCTTTATGAGTTCGTTCGCCGAGGGGATCACCGGCGGCGACGTCACTGAAGGCGAAGACTCGGTTGTGCGCCAGGCGGCGATTGACGCCCTCGGCAACATGAATGGCACGGTGGTCGCAATCGAGCCGACCAGCGGACGAGTTCTGGCCATGGTGAATCAGAAACTGGCGCTGGCGGGCGGTGCGCAACCTTGCTCGACGATCAAACTCTCCGTGGCTCTGGCCGCGCTGAACGAGGGCCTGGTCTCCAGGGAGACTGAAGTCCCGCTCGGGGGCCGCAGCCGGATGAACCTCACTGAAGCGCTGGCGCACTCCAACAACGCATACTTCGAGGCGCTGGGACGCAAGCTGGGATTCGAAAAAGTCGCCTATTATGCCCATCAGTATGGCTTGGGCGAGTTGGCTGGCTACGACATCGCGGGCGAGCAGTCGGGGACTTATCCCGATGAGGTAATTCCGCAGAAGCTGGGCGGCGTGGGCAAGATGTGTAGTTTCGGCGAAGGTATTTCCATGACTCCGTTGCAGCTGGGAGCTATGGTTTCGGCCATCGCCAACGGGGGCACGCTTTATTACCTGCAGCATCCGACAACGCCAGAAGAAATCGCGAATTTTCAACCCCGTGTCAAGCGGCAACTCGACATCGCTCCACTGATCCCGGAAATCTCCGTGGGCATGGCAGGAGCGGTGCAATACGGCACGGCGCGCCGGTTGGGGCTCAACTTTAACGAGGAAGAGATCCTGGGCAAGACCGGGACCTGCTCCCACGGCGGCACTCGCCTCGGCTGGTTTGCTTCCTACGCCAATACCAGCAGCGGACGCATCGTGGTGGTGGTTTTCCTGCAGGGCGGGCGGCCCACCTTCGGTCCGAAGGCGGCCGAGATTGCCGGGCTGATGTACCGGAATCTCTACGATCACAACTTTTTTATCGCTGGCACCCCAACGCCAGGGGACACTGCCTCTTCCCACCCCGCGAGCACGACGCCGTAGTCCAAGGCACGCGGCCACAATCTCAAATTCTGACAAGGCCTCTCGGCAGAGAGGCCTTTTCGTTTGCCTGCATAACTTTTCCCTACGAGACAGTTGGCGGGGCTTGGAGGTTGAGGGCGATCTGAGGGCAGAGCCCGGAGTTCAGCAAAACTTAGCGTTTTCTCACACGCGAACGGTCAATACCGCCGATATGTAACCTAGGGACTCAGCGGAGGTGTGGGCGGGTGGAATCAGGGCTCTGCCGGGTCTCGCACGATCTGGGAAGTTTGAGGTTGGAGACCCGTGGACGAGCAATGAATTCGATGACCGTAATAGACGGTAGTTACGACCACCGGTTGGTGGCGCTGGCCTTGGTGGTGGCAATACTTGCCTCGTACGGCGCGCTGAATTTCGTGAGGCGGTTGCTTGCCTTGCAGAAAGGCGATCACAACACGCCCCGAGAACGTGAGTTGTATTTCCAGACCATGGCGGAGGCGATTCCTGAGATTATCTGGACCGCCAGTCCCGATGGCATGGACGACTTCTTCAACCAGAGGTGCTTTGATTACACCGGACTGACGCTCGCACAACTGCGGGGCACAGGATGGACGGCGATCGTCCATCCCGACGACTTAAGCTTGTGCGCCGAGAAGTGGGAGAGCGCGCTTCGCACCGGCGATCCTTACGACGTGGAGTATCGCCTGCGAGCGAAAGATGGAGCCTACCGCTGGTTCTTGTGCCGGGGCAACCCCATCCGCAACCCCGGGGGAGAGATTGTCAAGTGGTTCGGAACGTGTGCCGACATTGAGGATCAGAAAAAGAACGTGCAGATTCTGGAAGAGCAGATTCTGGAACGGACCATGGAATTGGCCGACACAAACACCCGGTTGCAGGAGGAAATGGTAGAGAAAGATTTCGCGCGTAATCAGCTTGACCAGCAGAACGAGAGCATGATGAGGGAACTGGAAAAACGCTCGGAGCGGGCGACCATGCTGGCAAAGATGGGCGAACTGCTGCAGAGTTGCATCAGTCGAGACGAAGTGATCGCTGCCGCCCTGGGGTTTGCGCCCAGGATATTTCCCGCCGCCCGGGGCGCCGTGGAGCTGCTGAACGCTTCGCGAAGCGTGGCCGAGGTGATCGGCTCCTGGACCGGCTGCCATCTTCCCGCCATGGATTTTGAGCCCAGTTCGTGCTGGGCGCTGCGGACGGGGCACCCCCATCTGGTATTAGCTGGCGATTCGACGGCGCCCTGTGCCCACGCGGCAGGGGTGAAGAATACGTACTTGTGCGTTCCCATCCTGGCGCAAGGCGAAACCCTGGGCATCCTGCACTTTCAGGCTACCGATGAGGCGCCACAACTGGAAGCGTCGGAGCTTTCGTTCAAGACGACTTTTGCCGCCCAGGTGGGATTGTCCATCGCCAATATCAGACTGCGGGAAGCGTTGCGAACCCAGTCGGTGCGGGATGCATTGACCGGGCTCTACAACCGGCGGTACCTGGAGGAGGTGTTGGAGCGCGAGGTCAGGCGAGCGGCGCGAGCGGCGCAGTCTCTGGGAATCCTCATGATCGATCTGGACCATTTCAAGAGCTTCAACGACACCTATGGCCACGAGGCTGGGGATGCGGTATTGCGCGAGACCGGGTTGTCCCTGACCAAGGGCATTCGGGCGGAGGACTTCGTATGCCGGTTCGGAGGGGAGGAATTTGTCGTAATCCTGCCGACCGCGGACCTGGAAGCTTCGCGTGCACGGGGCGAGAGGCTGCGCTCCAAGATGAGGGAACTGACCATCCTGTATCAAGGCAAGTCGCTTGGGATCGTCACAATTTCCGTGGGTGTGGCGGCGTTTCCCGAGCATGGTACGTCGCCTAAGGAGTTGATGGCGTCGGCCGATGCCGCCCTGTACGAAGCCAAGCGTGGAGGGCGCGACCAGGTCGTAGTTGCATCGTCACCGACGAGCGCAGAGGTGGCAATGCCCGGAGCAGAGAAATCGGTCAGCGGTTGGCGTTAGTGACAGGCCAGTTTCAAGGTCGCAGGATCCTCTGTATCGCATTAAGAACTGTCATCCCGAGCCAACCGAGGGATTCTGGTTCTTGCCTGCACCGGCGGTGTAGGGGCTGCGGGCAAACACCAAGATCCCTCGCTTTGCTCGGGATGACAGCTGAGTTTTATTTATTTCTTTCGCTCGTCGCGTTCGACGATTCCGTCCTTGATGTTGACGATACGGTGAGCGTACTCGGCGATATCATGTTCGTGAGTGACCAGCACGATCGTGTTTCCTTCCCCGTGCAGGCGGTCGAACAAGGCCATGATTTCACTTCCGGTTGCTGAATCGAGGTTGCCGGTGGGTTCGTCCGCCAGAATGATGGACGGCCGATTGACCAGAGCGCGGGCGACGGCGACGCGCTGACGCTGGCCGCCGGAAAGCTCATTGGGCTTGTGGGTCATGCGCGATTCCATCCCCACCGCCGTCAAGGCTGCCTTGGCGCGTTCGATGCGTTCAGCGGTCGGAATCCCGGCGTAGATCAGCGGCAGTTCCACGTTATGCAGAGCGGTGGCGCGGGCCAGCAGGTTGAAGGTCTGGAACACGAAGCCGATTTCCTTGTTGCGGATTCGCGCCAGTTCGTCGTCATCGAGTTCGCTCACCAACTGGCTGTTGAGCCAGTACTCGCCTTTGGTGGGCGTGTCCAGACAGCCGATAAGGTTCATCAGCGTGGATTTGCCAGATCCGGATGGCCCCATGATGGCAACGTACTCTCCCCGCTCAATGCGGAGGTTGACGCCGCGCAGGGCGTGCACCTGCTGCTCCGAGCCCATGTCGTAGGTCTTCCAAAGATCCTCAGCCGCGATCATGCAGGACTGGGGCGGTGCCGCTGAAACGGCGTTGGGGGGCATGCTGATTACTTCTGCGGTTGCCATTTTTTTCTCCTGCTCCGGTGCCACTGGGTTCTCCGAGATTGAATTCGACTCCGGGAGCTCCATCTTGTGTTCGAGACCGTTGTTCGAAATCCCTAATTCACATCTTGTTCGACGCCCAGACCGGCTCTCCGTTGGACGGACGAAGCCAGCGAAGGTTATGTCTCGTCTTCCTTCTTGGGGACGGAGTTATCGACTTTGACGCCACTCCCAGAACGGATCGTGCGCAAAATCTTGTAGCTGCCCGTGATCACCTCATCCCCCTCCTTCAAGCCATCCACCACTTCGATGTCGCTGGTCCCGGCGATGCCGGCGGTCACGGGCACGAACTCTGCCTTCTTGTTGCGAATGACGAAGACGCCCTGCACGTCCTGCTTCTGATCTTTGTCCTTGTCCCGGGATGCCGTTTCTCTGTCCCGGGATGCCGTTTCTCTCGGCGCCGGTGCCGCCGCATGCACGGAGCCGGGGGCGGCGGCCTTCTCCTGCTCCAATTGGGCCTTGCTGCGAAGCGAGAGCGCTTGAATCGGGATGGCCAACACGTTGCTGCGGGCGGCGGTTGTGATTTTCGCGGTGGTAGAAAGTCCTGGCCGCAGATCTTGCGGAGGATCGCTCACCGTCACGACTACTTTGAAGTCTTTCGCTTCTTCACTGGCAGTGCTTTGCTGGGACGTGGCAACGCCGGTGGACCGCACAATGGCGTTGTCTCCGATTTCAGAAACCGTGCCGTGGAAAATCTTTTTGGGAATGGCGTCAATCGTCACTTCTGCGGGCTGGCCGAGGTGCACGTTCACGATGTCAGTTTCATCCACCTTCACTTCGGCGGTGATCACCGACATGTCGGCCAGCGTGAGTAACGTACTGCCGAGTGCATTCTGGATGCCGATAACCACCGACTCGCCTTCCCGAACCGGCAAGTTCGTGATGACGCCATCATACGGAGCGGCGTAGGTGGTTTTTTGCAGCACATCGGCTACCCGGGTGAGATTGGCCCGCGCCTGAGCGACATGCCGGTCCGCGGAATCCTTCTGAGCCTTGGCCTGGGCCACACGCGCCTTGGCTTGTACCAGTCCGGAGTCCGCTGTGGCCCACGCGTTCTTGCGGCTGTCGAAATCGGATTTCGCAATCAGCCCATCCTTGAAGAGATTTTGGGCGCGATCCCAGTCCATCTTGTTGCGCTCGTAGTCGGCCTGGGCGCGCAGCAGGTCGGCCTCGGACGTGTTGAGGGCCGCGTAGGCGGCGATCGCATCCGTTTCCGCAGCCTGAACCGAGGCTTGGTTGGCGCTCACATCGGCCGAGGACTGCACGTTTTCCAGTTGCGCCAGCAATTGGCCCTTCCTTACGTGATCCCCTTCCTTAACGTACAGGTGGGTGATCTTTCCATACGCATTCGCGCCGATATTGACGTAGGTCTTCGGTTTGATTTCACCCGACGCGCTTACCACCGAGGACAAGTCCTGGCGCTGCACTTTCCCGGTCTGCACCGTGACCACGTTCTTGCCGCTTTGGTGGACCGTGATGCCGACAATGAGGGTCAACAGCACCACCACGCCAGCGCCAATCGCGATTTTTTTCCAGGGTTTCATTGTCTCCGTCACTGTCACTTCTGTGATAGCCCGGGGCTGCTTACCCTTCGGCCTGAAGGTCGAATCATATCTCGATCCCCAGTTCGATCCCAGCCAGCCGGGTTCCACCGGTCTGACGGACACGTCTTCTAATACGATCCCGGCAACGGGAAAGTTCCATTAGAGACGCCTTACTACGACCTACGGGGGAACCAAGAACCGAGGGTATCGGACCCGGAACAGCAATTATAGCGTGAGGGGTGGTCAGGCGTTACCTCCGAATTCGTGCTCCCGTCGAGGGGCACCGGCGAAAGTAAAATTGTGGCTAGGTTGGACGTCGCCGCCTTCGACCAACCAGCGCCACCTTTAACGGGACGCCGGCTCTCTTCAGCGTCGTCTCGCCAACCGAAATCAAGACCAGCGTTCCACCCGGCGCGACCACAGGAACGGTTCAGGTAATGACGCCGGGAGGAACCCTCAACAGCAACGTCGTATTCCGAGTGATCGACTAGCCCTACAAGTCTACGAAGCTAAAGGGCAACCCTGCCCGTTTGGAGACGAGAACGGCCAAGAGTTTTTCTTATGCTCAATCAATGACGGAGACAGCTGAATACACCCCGCCCTGGCGAAGCTTGAGCCGGGCACCCTCTAGAGTAGAATTGGCGTGCAACCTCCAGGCAACTCGGAGTCTGCCATACCGCATCCAGCGAACTGACCGGTTCGTTGCTCAATCCATTCTCTTAATGTGACTTAACCTTGCTTTCGTTGGATCGGGAGCCTAAAATGGATGGGCGAGCGCGTAGAGTCGCAGGAGTCCCTCTCATGTTCCGGGTTGGTTCACATTACCTTTTCTCTCTCGCGTTCCTGGCTGCCGTCGCAGGCTTGGCGGGTACGGCCAGGGCCCAGGGCGACAAGCCCGCGGTTGCAAATGATCCAAAGTCCAGCGCAACGGTGACAGGTTCTCAGGCGCAACCCACGGATGAGATCGATCCCCTCAAGCGCCAGCCCTCAGAAAAGCAGAAGAAACAGCAGAAGAGGTCTCTGAACATCGAACTCAGCAAGACGTATAAGAAGTGGCTAAACGAGGACGTGGTCTGGATTATCACCGACGAGGAAAGGGCCGCGTTTAAGCAGCTCTCGAACGACGAAGAGCGCGACAACTTTATTGAAGCCTTTTGGCAGCGCCGCGACCCCACGCCTGATACCGAAGAGAACGAATACAAAGAAGAACACTACCGGCGCATCGCTTATGCCAATGAGCATTTCGCCGCGGGAATTCCGGGCTGGAAAAGCGACCGTGGCCGAATCTACATCATGTACGGTCCTGCCGACGAAGTCGATTCGCATCCCTCGGGCGGAACTTACGAGCGGCCCATGGAAGAGGGCGGCGGCGAGACTTCTACGTTCCCCTTCGAAGATTGGCGCTACCGTTACCTGGAAGGCATCGGACAGGAAGTCATCATCGAATTCGTCGACACTTGCATGTGCGGCGACTTCCATATGACCATGGACCGCTCGGAGAAAGACGCACTGCTCTATACCCCGAACGCAGGCTTGACGCTTTACGAGCAGATGGGCATGTCCAGCAAGGCAAGCCGTTTCACTGGAGGCGGTCTGGAAAAGCTGGGAACAGGCCCCATGGCGTCGAACGAGCAGACCAAACAATTCGATCGCCTGGAGCAGTTTGCCAAGCTGCAGGCGCCGCCGCCGGTCAAGTTCAAGGATCTGGAAGAAATCGTTAACACCAAGCTCATCACCAACCTGATGCCCTTCGATGTGCGTTCGGATTTTGTGAAGGTCACTGGCGACACGGTGCTGGTGCCGATCACGATCCAGATGAAATATCGTGACATCACATTCGCCAACAAAGACGGCGTGCAGCGCGGCACCGTGAATATCTTTGGCCGGGTCACCACGTTGACCGGGCGTATAGTGCAGACCTTCGAAGACACCGCGCAGGTTGATGTCATGCCCGAATTACTGCCCCGCATGGCGGAGAATTCGTCGGTGTATTGGAAGGCGCTGCCGCTGCGTCCTGGACGTTACAAAGTCGAGATCGCGGTGAAAGACGTAAACGGTGACCGCAAGGGCGTGTGGAGCCGCGGCATTGTGGTGCCCGAGTTCTCGGACGACAAGCTGTCGACCTCCACGCTCATCGTGGCCGACCAGATGGAAGCGGTGCCTACCAAGGATGTCAGCACCGGCAATTTCGTGATCGGCCTGACCAAGGTTCGGCCGCGCGTGGCTCCGGCTGACGGCAAGCCTGCCCTCTTCAAACGGAGTAGAGACCAGAAGGTAAACTTTTGGATGCAAGTCTATAATCTGGGCGTGGACGAGAAGACGCACAAGCCCTCAGCCACGTTCGAGTTTGACATCGTAAACATTGCGACTAACAAGCCGGTGGTTCAGAAGACGGAATCCACCGAAACCATGGGTAACGTAGGCGAACAGGTCACGTTGCAGAAATCGATTGCCTCGGCCAACCTGCAGCCGGGCGTGTATCGCATCGATATCAAAGTGAACGACAACATCTCCAAGCAGACTATTGATCCCTCAGCGACGTTTGCTGTAGAGTAACGGACTGCTTGATTCCACGGGGGGTTGGAGTGAAGCTTCGCCAGGTTCGATCTTGGGTCGTGATCGTCGCGTTGTCGCTTCCCGCGTGGGCCGGAGAACGTCCGGGCGCGATCTCGGGGTACGTGCGCGATGCCTCGGGCATCCCGCAGATGGGCGCGGTGGTCGAGGTCGCTCGCTCGGCGGCGCACACTCTCACTGTATTTACCGACGGCGCCGGATTCTACTCCGCGACGGACCTGCTGCCAGGGCTTTATTCGGTCAAAGTCTCGGCTCCCTCCTTCTTGCCTGCGTTGCGCGAGAAGGTTGGCTTGCGTCCCGGCACCAGCGTTCACCTGAACATCACCCTGAACACGCTGCTGAACGCCATGCGAGTGGGGCCCCTGCGTGGGACCGCCGATGACGACGATTGGAAGTGGACTCTGCGCTCGGTGGCGAATCGTCCCGTCCTGCGCGTGTTCGGCGATCCCGCCGCAAGCGCGGAACAGCAGGATCACGACGTCAAGGCGAGCCTTTCGTTCCTGGCTGGTTCGGCGGCGGGGGGTTATGGCAGCGGCTCCGACATGAGTACAGGCTTCTCGTTGGAGCGCTCGATTTTCTCCGCGGACCGCGTTGGGTTGAGCGGCAATCTCGGCTACGGAGAAGGTCTTCCCGCCGCCGTTCTGCGCGCGACGTTTTCACACCGTCTTCCCGACGGTTCCGGGCCCTCCATGGCGGTCACCATGCGTCGTTTCGCGCCCACCGATCCCAACCTCCACAATGCCGCGCTGCAGGCCCTGGCGCTTACTGCGGGAGACGATTTCACGATCGGCGACGTTCTGGAGTTGAAATTTGGCAGCGAACTGCAGACCATCCAATTCCTCGGACACGTGACCGCGTTCCGGCCCTATGGCTCCGTCGACCTGCACGTCTCGCCAAACACTGTGGTCGAGTATGACTACGCCACCTCCTTGCCCAACACGCGGGCCGAGAAGGGTTTCGATTCGGCGCCTGCAGATCTCAGCGAAGCGGATCCTCGCGTCAGCATGGCGAACTTTACCACCCGACTCGAACGCGCTCACCACCAGGAATTGAATGTCTCCCGGCGCATCGGCAAGAACAACATGCAAGTCGCGGTTTTCAGCGATCGCGTGGCCAACACCGCTTTGATAGGTACCGGGGAGGTCACCGCTGCGGGCGGGTTCCTGCTGCCCGATA
>Ga0210400_10003807_pt1 | contig 13231 bp, 9 predicted proteins | sample IncBWH26MmetaG_FD_155456 | JGI IMG/M metagenome (GOLD analysis project Ga0210400, IMG submission 155456) | Forest soil microbial communities from Barre Woods Harvard Forest LTER site, Petersham, Massachusetts, United States - Inc-BW-H-26-M | ecosystem: Environmental > Terrestrial > Soil >...
ATTCCAGCCATCATTCGCGACGGCGGTGCAGCGTTCGCCGCGCTGGGCACGCCCAAGAACGGCGGCACGCGCCTGCTGTGCGTTTCGGGACACGTTAATAAACCGGGCGTATATGAAGTCCCTCTGGGCTATCCGATGCTGAAGTTCATCGAGGAGATCGCGGGCGGCATTCCGGGCGGCAAGAAACTCAAGGCGGTGATTCCCGGCGGATCGTCCTGTCCGATCCTCAAGGCCGACGAGTGCGACATCCCCATGGACTACGACACGCTGGCCAAGATCGGCAGCATGCTCGGGTCGGGCGGCATGGTGGTGATGGATGAAACCACGGATATGGTGAAAGTCGCATTGCGAATTATGCGGTTTTATGCGCACGAGAGCTGCGGCTGGTGCATTCCGTGCCGCGAAGGAACCACCTGGCTGCGCAAGATCCTGCAGCGCTTCGACGACGGCGGCGGCCGGCACGAGGATGTAGCGTTGCTGGGCGAGCTATCGAAAAACATGCTGGGCCGGACGTTCTGTGCGCTGGGCGACGCAGCGGCGATGCCCACGATTTCGATCGTCGACAAATTCGCGGACGATTTCGAGAAGCGGCTTGCGCGGGATCGGCAAATGGTGGCGGTTTAGTATGCCGGAACTTGTAAGTCTGACGATCAACGGCCGGGGGGTACAAGCCGAGAAAGGCGCGCTGCTAATTGAGGTGGCTCGCCAGAACGGGATCGAGATCCCGGCGTTCTGCTACTACGAGGGGCTGACCTTGCAGGCCGCCTGCCGCATGTGTTTGGTCGAGGTGGAGAAGACCCCGAAGCTCCAGGTGGGCTGCACGTTACCGGTGGCCGAAGGCATGGTAGTGCACACCGAATCGGATACGGTGCGGTCGGCGCGCAAAGGGACGCTCGAGTTCCTGCTGACGAACCATCCTCTGGATTGTCCCGTGTGCGATAAGGGCGGCGAGTGCGAACTGCAGGACATGGTCTTCCGCTACGGCGCGGGCGAGAGCCGCTTCACGGAGCGGAAAGTTCACGTGGATGAGCAGCAGTGGTCGCCGGTGGTGTATTTCGACGCCCCACGCTGCATTCTGTGTTATCGCTGCGTGCGCGTCTGCAATGAGGGAATGGGCGTGGGCGCTCTGGGCGTCTCGAACCGCGGCGTGATTTCCGAAATCGTGCCGAACCGTCACGATTACCTCGAGTGCGACGAGTGCGGCGCCTGCATCGACATCTGCCCGGTGGGCGCGCTGACCAGCGGCAGCTACCGCTACCATACGCGGCCGTGGGAAATGACCCACGTCGGAACGATTTGCACGCACTGCGGCGACGGCTGCCGCACCACGCTGGGCGTGCGCGACGACAAGATCATCCGCGGAAACAATCGCGATCACAGCGGCATCAACGGCGAATTCCTGTGCGTCAAGGGCCGCTATGCGTTCGATTTTGTGGAGCATCCGGAACGGCTGCAATCGCCCATGCTTCGTGTGGGTGAAACGTTCGAGCCGATCTCGTGGGCCAAGGCGTTCGCAACGATTGCGGAAACCTTCACGGTGGTCAAGGCGCGCGGCGGGAAGTTCGGCATCATCGGCTCGAACCACACCACCAACGAGGAGAATTATTTCCTGCAGAAGTTCGCGCGGCAGGGCTTGGGGAGCAAGAACATCGATCACCATCGCACGGGCGACCTGGCGACGTTCTTCGACGCTCTTTCCGGGAAAAACGAAGCTCTGGCTACCGCGGGCGATCTCTATACGGCCAAAGCGGTTCTGGTGGTCGGCGCCGATCTTGCCCAGCAGCATCCGTTACTGTCATATCAGGCGCGGGCGAATTTCCGGCATCACGCCTCACACATCTACGCCGTCACCACCGGACCGGTTCGCGAAGACAACCAGGCTGTCGCGAGCATTCGCGTTCCGGCCGGAGGCGAGCTGGCCGGCGTTGAGGGGCTGCGCGACAAGCTAAAGTCCGAAGGCAACCTGGTCATCGTTTTTGGCGATTCGATCCAGGGCGACGGTGTCCGCAGGCTGATCGCGTTCGGCGATTCGCTGGGGATTCCCGTGAAATACGTTTGCCTGGTGGATTACTCCAATTCGCGCGGCGCGTTCGACATGGGCGTCGTTCCCGACGTGTCCCCGCGGGACGGCGGAATGAGCTGGCAGCAGATGCTGGCCGCGAAGGATTTGGACGTGCTCTGGGTGGTCGGCGCGAATCCGCTGAAGAATGCCGCGCTCGCTTCAAGCAAAGCATTTGTCGTGGTCCAGGATCTCTTCATGACGGAAACCGCCAAGCAAGCGCATCTCGTGCTGCCGGCGGCGTCCGCTTATGAGAAGAACGGAACCGTGACCAACGTCTGCGGCGAGGTACAGAAGCTCAAACAAGCCGTGAAAGTCATGGGTACCAAGACGGATCTGGAGATTATGGGCTCCATCGCCAAGGAGATGAAGCTGAATCTCGGAATCTGGCTGCCGGACAAAGTCTTCGGCGAGATTCGCAAGACCGTGCATGGCTATGACGTGCCTCTGCCTGTGGTCGACACCGGCGGCGCCGCGCCGACCACGCCACTGAACGGGCGCGTTGCAGCTCTCCCGGGTGCGATTCAGTCCGCGGGCGATACCTTATTTACGTCCGGTTCGATGTCGCGTTATTCCAAGATTCTCAACGCCGTGATCGAATCGCCCGGTGGGCTGTATAGGGGCCAGGGGCCGGAAGTCAGCGCGCAGTCACCCACGGCCAGCGGCCAGATGCCGGGGGGCACGGTTCAGTCGTGAATTTCTACCTTCTTAGCCTGATCAAGACCGCGATCGTTGTCGCCATTTTCATGCACGTTCTGGCCTACCTCCAGTGGATCGAGCGCAAGGTGATCGCGCACGTGCAACTCCGCGTCGGACCGCGGCGGGTCGGCCCGCATGGATTACTTCAGCCCCTGGCGGACGTCATCAAGCTCGTCACCAAAGAAGACATTCTGCCGTCGCACGTGAATAAAGTCTTTTACTTCATGGCGCCGTTCATCGCCGTGACATTTGCGCTGATTTCGATTTCCATCATCCCGTTTGGACCGGAAATCACGGTCGGCGGCGTGCGCACGAACATGGGACTTACCGATCTGAATATCGGCGTGCTGTTCATTTTGGGGATTTCCGGGCTGGGAGTTTATGGTGTCGCCCTTGCGGGCTGGGCGTCGAATAACAAATATGCGCTGATGGGCGGGCTGCGCAGCTCGGCACAGATGATCAGCTACGAGCTGCCGATGGCGCTGGCGCTGGCGGCTCCGCTGCTGATTCTGAACACGCTCAGCCTGCGCGAGATCGCGAACGGCCAGGCGGGTTTTTACTTGGGGTTCATTCCCCGGTGGAGCATCTTTCAGATGCCGTTCCCGCAAATCTTCAGCTTCATTCTGTTCCTGATCGCGGGATTCGCCGAAACCAACCGCGTTCCCTTTGATCTGCCCGAGGCGGAAAATGAGCTTGTCGCCGGCTTCCACGTCGAATACGCGAGCATGAAGTTCGCGTCATTCTTCATGGCCGAGTATGCCAACATGGTGACCGTCTCCTGCATCGCGACGCTCCTGTTTCTGGGCGGCTGGCATCCGATCTTCCCCGAAAAATACGGCTCGGGTCTGATACCTGTCGTAATTTTCGCGGCCAGCGCCTTACTGTGCTTCTCTCACGCCGCGAATCCAGCGCGGCCCTTCGACAAGATCACGCTGCCGGTGTTCGGAGTGCTCTTTCTGGGCGCGGCGGGGCTATTCCTGGTTCCTCCGGTGCAGTTCATTCTTTTGCCGCTATTTTGGTTTTGCGCGAAGGTCCTCATCATCTTGTTTGTGTTCATCTGGGTCCGGGCGACGCTGCCGAGGTTCCGCTACGATCAGTTGATGCGCTTCGCCTGGACCTTCATGTTCCCCGTGGCGCTGGTCAATCTTTTCATTACGGCCCTTCTGGTGGCCGTTTATCCCTGATATGGACGCTCTCCTGTTCATGATTTTCGCCGCGATCGCCGTGATCTGCGGCATCAACCTGGTGGTGCAAACGCACCCGATCTCCAGTGCCTTGTCGCTGGTAGGCGTTATGGGCGCGCTGGCCGCGCTCTATCTGCTGCTGGGCGGAGAATTTATTGCCGCCGCGCAACTGGTGGTCTACGCGGGCGCCATCATGGTGCTGTTTGTGTTCGTCATCATGCTGCTGAACGCGGGCACGGAAAAGAAGCTGACCGTCCGGCCGCTGGGCAAGTACCTGGGCGCTCCCCTCCTGCTGCTGTTCTTCGGAATGATGGCGTATTTGATCCAGCGAATCCTGCCCGAATCGTCTCCGGTAGTCTTTGGCGCGTTCCAGTCGGGGACTGCCGCGGAGATCGGCAAGAGTTTGTTCACGGTCTATCTGCTGCCGTTTGAAGTAACCAGCGTTTTGATTCTGATCGCCATCCTGGGCGCGATCGTGCTGGCGCGCAAGGAGGTGGATTAATGCCCCTTGGACCGCTGCCGGCCGCCGTTCCGCCTTCCTGGTATTTGACCCTGAGCGCAATCCTGTTCGCGTTGGGGGTGCTGGGTTTCCTGCTGCGGCGCAACATTATTACCGTGTTCATGTCCATCGAGCTGATGCTGAATGCCGTGAACCTGAGCTTCATAACGTTTTCCTACATGCTGAAACGCGTGGACGGCCACATCTTCAGCTTCTTCGTGATGGTGGTGGCGGCGGCTGAAGCCGCGGTGGGATTGGCGATCATCCTCACGGTGTTCAAGAACCGCCAGACGCTGGAAATCGATGAGGTCAGCACGCTCAAGAACTAGGTCCATCAAAACAATTCATGCAACTTTGGCTCATTCCTATTCTTCCGCTGATCGGCTTCCTGCTGAACGGGCTGTTCGGCAAGCGGCTTGCGAAGCCCGTGATCAACGCTATCGCGGTCGGCTCGGTGGTGCTGTCGTTCTTGTGGGTGGTGAAGACTCTGAACGCACTGGGCGCGTTCAGCGGCGGCCTGGAAGAAACCTATAAAGAGCATTACTACACCTGGATCCAATCGGGCGCGCTGAACATCTCCGTGGACTTCGCGATTGACCGGCTAACTGCCGTAATGCTGATGGTTGTCACCGGGGTGGGCGCCCTCATTCACATATATGCCACGGGTTACATGGCTCATGAGGGCGGATATTACCGCTTTTTCGCGTACCTGAATCTGTTCATGTTCTTCATGTTGATTCTGGTGCTGGGAGCGAACTTCCTATTGCTGTTTGTCGGGTGGGAAGGCGTGGGGTTGTGCAGCTACCTGCTGATCGGATTCTACTTCCTGGAAAAATTCGCGACCGATGCCGGAAACAAGGCGTTTATCGTGAACCGTATCGGCGATTTCGGCTTCTCGCTGGCGATCTTCCTGGTCGGCTTCCATTTCAACTCGCTCGATTTCGGGACCGTGTTCGCGCAGATCAAAGGCATGCCGATCGAGGCCAGCGCGGGCATCTTCACCGCGATCTCGCTGCTGCTGCTGGTGGGAGCCACCGGTAAATCCGCTCAGATTCCGCTGTATGTCTGGCTTCCGGACGCCATGGCCGGCCCGACGCCGGTCAGTGCGCTGATCCACGCCGCCACCATGGTGACGGCGGGCGTATACATGATCGCGCGAACCTCGCAGATCTATCTGCATTCGCCCTGGGCGCTGGACATCGTGGCGATCGTCGGGCTGACCACCGCTTTCGTGGCCGCCACCATCGGCCTCGCCCAGAACGATATCAAGAAAGTATTCGCTTATTCGACCGTTTCGCAGCTCGGATACATGTTCGTGGGTCTGGGAGTAGGAGCGTTTTCCGCGGGCATCTTCCACCTGATGACCCATGCGTTCTTTAAGGCACTTTTGTTCCTTGGCGCGGGCAGCGTGATCCATGCTTGCTCCGGCGAGCAGGACATGCGCCACATGGGGGGCTTGCGCAAATACACACCCATCACCATGGTGACGCTGTTATGCGGCAGCCTGGCGATTGCAGGCTTCCCGTATCTCTCCGGCGCCGCAAGTAAAGATCTGATTCTCGAAGCGGCCTACGAACACGCGCCCTGGATGTACTGGGTCGGTGTATTCACGGCCGGCATGACCGCGTTCTATGTGTTCCGCGCGTTCTTCCTGACCTTCTTCGGCGAGTATAAGGGCAAAGCGGCCGCTGGCCACGGTCACGGTGATCATGGGCACGGTCACGGTGAACCGCACGAATCGCCCGCCGTGATGTGGATTCCGCTGGCCATTCTGGCTGTCTTGAGCGTCGGCGGCGGATTCATCAACATCCCGCACTTCCTGGAACCGATCTTTCCGTTGCAAGAAGGCGAACCAGCGCGCTGGTTGGAGTACGTCGCCACCGCCGCCGGACTGGGCGGTATCGCGGTGGCTTATCTGTTCTACGTGGTGTCGCCCGCTTTGCCGGAATCGCTGGCGAACTCGTTTAGAGGCGTATACAACCTGATCTATAACAAGTACTTCGTCGATGAGTTTTACGATGCTGCCGTGGTTGAACCCGTTGTCGATGGTTCCAGGCAATTGCTCTGGCGCGTGGGCGATGTGCGGTTGATCGATGGTCTCGCCAACGGAATCGGGTCCACAGCACGGGGTATCGGCGGCATTTTGAGGCGCGGGCAGTCCGGCTACATCCGCAGCTATGCGGCGTGGGTGTTGGCAGGCTCGATTCTGGCGATCGCCTACATCGGATTCATCGGAGCATCGCGATGACCCTGCTGGACGTCGTGCTGTTCCTGCCGCTGGTTGGGTTCCTGCTGTTGCTGATCCTCCCGAAACAATCCAGCCGAATGGCAGCGATGGTCATCTCGCTTGCGGTGTTCGTGGTGTCGCTGGGGCTGCTGATGCCGTACTGGTTTCAGTATCCGTCGGGCCACACGTTCAGCACGGACATTCAGTGGATCAGCTATCCGCCGATCCGCTACCACGTGGCGCTGGACGGCTTGAGCCTATGGCTGGTGCTGCTTTCGACACTGCTGACACCCATCGCCGCGCTGGTGTCCTGGAACTACATCGATAAACGCGTGAAGGAGTATTACGCCTTCCTGCTGCTGCTCGAATTCGGCGTGATCGGCGTATTCGTGGCGATGGACCTGTTCCTGTTTTACGTGTTCTGGGAAGTATCGCTGGTCCCGATGTATTTCCTGATCGGAATCTGGGGGCACGAGCGGCGGATCTACGCGGCCGTGAAGTTTTTCCTGTTCACCATGGCCGGGTCCGTGTTGATGCTGGGGGCGATCATCTTTCTGTACAATCGCACCGGCACCTTCGATTACGGCCAGATTCAGGGCATGATTCAGACCGGAAGCCTGGTGTTCGACCCGCGCACGGAACTGCTGTTGTTCCTCGCGTTCTTCGCCGCATTCGCGATCAAGGTGCCGATATTCCCGTTGCACACCTGGCTCCCCGACGCGCACGTGGAGGCTCCCACGGCAGGGTCTCTGATGCTGGCTTCCGTGATGCTGAAGATGGGCACCTACGGACTACTGCGATTCTGCGTGACTTTGTTCCCGGATGCGGCGCATCGCAGCGCTCCCTGGATCGCCGGGCTGGCGATCATCGGGATCATTTACGGAGCGCTGGTCGCGCTGGTGCAGCCGAATATGAAGAAGCTGGTGGCGTATTCGTCGGTGAGCCACCTGGGATTCGTCGTGCTGGGAATCTTCTCCTTCACGCAGCAGGGACTGGATGGCGCTGTGTACCAGATGCTGAACCACGGCATCTCGACCGGGGCGCTCTTCATCCTAGTCGGCTATTTGTATGAACGGCGTCATTCGCTCGAAATCTCGGCGTACGGCGGCGTGGCGACTCCCGCGCCGAACCTGGCCATCATCTTTCTAATAACGACGCTAGCGTCCATAGGCCTCCCCACGCTGAACAATTTCGTGGGTGAGTATCTGGTTCTGCAAGGCACCGCCAGCGCGAATTTCGGATGGGCCGTGTTCGCGGCGCTGGGAGTGATTTTCTCGGCGTGCTACATGCTGTGGCTGTACCAGCGGGCGTTCTTCGGAAAAGCGTCCGAATCGCTCTCGCACCATATGCCCGATTTGACGACGCGGGAATGGGCGGCCATCCTGCCCCTCATCATCCTGATGGTGTGGATGGGCTCGTTCGCGCAGAGCTTCCTGCCGTCGATCAGCGTGCAGAACGCGGCTATTTTAGAACAAACCAAGAAACTGCGAGTAGAGCGGGTGGCGATACCGGCTCGGCAAACCGCGGAGGTATCCCGTGCCAATCGCTAGTTTCCTGCCGACCAATGCCGACTACGCTCGGTTCCTGCCGGAGCTCATCCTGACGGTGGCCGGAGTTTTGATCATGTTCATGGAGGCCCTGCGGCCCGAAGGCAAGCACACCAGCACCGGATTGGTGGCCATCCTCGCGCTGGTGCTGGCGTTGCCGGCCGCGTTGATGGCGGCTCCGGGTCCTGCGTTCCAGGGAATGCTGGTGATCGATGGCATGGCGACCTTCTTCCGGACTCTGGTGGTCGTGGTGGGCCTGCTGGTAGTGTTCACCTCCACGGACTACCTGCGCCGGGAGAATCAGGAGAGCGGCGAGTACTACGCGCTGGTGCTGTTCAGCATCGTGGGCCAATGCGTGATGGTCACGGCCAATGAGCTGGTGATGATCTTCATCGGCCTCGAAATCTCTTCCATCGCGTCCTACATCCTGGCCGGGTATCTGCGCGACGACGCGCGCAACAACGAGGCGGCGCTGAAATACTTTCTGCTGGGATCGTTTGCCACGGCATTCCTGCTATACGGTGTGGCGTGGATGTACGGCGCCACCGGATCTACCAACCTGACCCAGATCCGAGCGTCCTTGATCTCCGGCGCCACGCCGCCCGAGGCGCTGATCGGCGTAGCGGCCGCGCTCATCTTCGTGGGACTGGCGTTCAAGATATCGGCCGCGCCATTCCAGGGCTGGGCCCCGGATGTGTACCAGGGCGCGCCCGCGCCCGTGTCCGCTTTTCTTACCGTTGGACCGAAGGCAGCCGCCTTCGCTGTATTGCTGCGGATTTTTTTCGGGAGCTTAGAACCGATCGCTTCGCACTGGGCGCCGGCAGTGTGGGTTTGCGCCCTGGCGACCATGGTGGTCGGGAATTTCGCCGCGATTATGCAATCGAATATCAAGCGCCTGCTGGCTTACAGTTCCATCGCGCACGCAGGGTATGTGTTGGTTGCGGTAGCAGCCAACTCAGGAACAGGTTCGGCGGCGGCGATGTTCTACCTGGCAGCGTACGCGTTCACCAACATTGGAGCGTTCGCCGTTGTGACCTACTTTTCCCGCAAGGGCGAGAGATATGTCGGCATTGACGATTTCGCGGGCCTTGCCCAGCGCCAGCCCGGGATGGCCGCGATGCTGACTATCTTCCTGCTGAGCTTGATCGGCGTCCCGCTGACGGGCGGATTCTTCGGCAAATTCTATATCTTCAAGGCCGCGCTCGATTCCAAGCTGATATGGCTTACCGTGATCGGGTTGCTGAATAGCGCGGTCGCCGCGTATTACTACCTGCGAATCTTGGTCGTCATGTACTTTCGCGAGCCCGGTGAGAGCGTCGAAAGCCTGCCCCCGGCGGGTGCACTGCTGCAGATTGCAGTGTATGGCTCGGCGGCAGGCACGCTGCTGCTCGGAATCTTTCCCTCGCTGGTGCTGGATTTCGCCAACCGCGCGGCTATTCGCTAAGAGGCACGAAGCGGCCTGACCAGCAACGTCAGCACAAATCCCACCGCCAGCAATCCCGCCAGCACTTGGAGTGGACCGTCATAAATGTGAACATGGCTGGCGCCCGGAGCCAGCGCGGCCTTAGCGCGGTTGGAGAGTTCGGTCACGATGACGGGTCCGGCGATAGCGGCGGCGCTCCATGCTGTCAGCAGCGCGCCGTGAATCGCACCGACGTTTTCCGGTCCGAAAATGTCGGCAAGAAACGCCGGAATGGTGGCGAATCCTCCTCCGTACATGCTGACCACCACGAACAAGCTGGCCTCAAAGAGGCCCCACTCGCCGCCGCCCGCGAGGCGGGGAATCAGAAGAAACAGGACAATCTGGACGGCGAAAAACGTCGTGTAAGTATTCCGGCGTCCAAGATAATCGGAACTGGATGCCCAGAAGAATCGACCGATCAGGTTAAAGATGCTCAGCAGCAGGACGAAGTCGGCCGCCTCCACCGCGGTCTTCGCAAAAATATCCTGGACGATGGGAGACGCCTGCGCCAGAATCCCGATGCCGGCCGTAACATTGATGAATAGAATGGCCCACAGCAGATAAAACTGCGGGGTCCGCAGGGCGGCATTGCGGGTGACGCTTTTTTGGCTGGCGACCTTTTCCGGAGGATTCCAGCCATCGGGTTTCCATCCCTCCGGCGGCCGCCGCAGGATACGCGCACCGATCATCATCAGCACGAAGTAGATCGCGGCCAGTGTCATCACGGCCGTGGGGACGCCGAGCCAACTCATGAAGCGGACGTTCAGCGGGCTGGCCAGCGCCGCTCCTCCGCCGAATCCCATGATCGCCATTCCGGTGGCCATGCCGCGGCGGTCGGGGAACCACTTGACCAGCGTGCTCACGGGCGCAATGTAGCCGAGTCCGCAGCCCATACCGCCGATGACGCCCATACCGAGGAACACCAGGATCGATTGGCGGAGCGCCAAGCCGATTCCTCCGATCAGCAGACCGCAACTGAACAGAAAAGCGGCGGCGGTTGCGGCGGCGCGCGGCCCGCGGCGTTCTACCCAAGGGCCTCCGAATGCGGCGCTCAAGCCCAAGAGAACCAGCGCGGTAGAGTAGGTGGTGTAGGGTGGCCTGAACCACGTCGGCGCGTCCGGCAGTAGAGCCAGGAAGGGACGGTTGAAGGTGCTCCAGGCGTAGACTGAGCCGATGCAGATATGCACGGCGACGGCGCCGACCGGGATCAGCCAGCGGTTCACGGAGGAGGTAGCCGGCCACGGGGCGGCATCGACGCGGGAAGCAGCCATCCCCAGATTCTACCGTTTCGAGATGACAGTTGAGTTACTACTGGGCCGGTCTGAGCAGGCGCACAGCCTCTTCCACTTGGGTCGCTGCTGCCCGCAGCGCCTCGGCCAATTTGCGAGCCTGCTGGTTGGCCTCGTCCCACTGCTGGGCTTCCACGGCTTCGCGAACTCCGGGCAGGGTCTTGGCCGCATAGCCAGTGAGAATTCCGGGTGCGTAGATCTGATTCCGATACCAATCCCGGCGCGGAAGTCCATCGGCAACCAGCAGCGCGCGCTCGGTTTTGCGAATGGATTCGTCAACTTTTGGCAGTTTCTCGGGCGTTGCCGCGCCGCGCTTGGCCCAGGCCGACAATTCTTCATCGTAGGCCTTGGCCGCCGCCGACAACCGCGTGAGCTGTGTGGAGATGGGACCCAGATCCACCTTGGCGCTTCCGGCTTTGCTATTTCCGCGCGGCAATTGCTTGCGAATCTCCTCCACCCATCCGGTAATGCTGGCCGAGAGCGAACCGAAATCGAAGGGAAGTACCGGTGCGTCGGCCAGGCGCAGGATTGAGATGGTCATCACCTGGGTAAGAGCCTTGCCGTAGCTCCGGTCGCCGTCGGAAAACTGCTGATACCACGCGGGCGTGTCGTAGATGGAGTGATATACGCCGTCGCCCGCGCCGAAACCCAGGTTGAGGCTCGCGATGCCTGCGTGGTCCAGAAATGGCACGTAATCGGAACCTGATCCCAGCGACTCCAGATGAAATCCACGCTCTCGCGCTTCGGTTGCTTCCGCCTTCGCCGCAGTGGTTGTCCCACGTGCCCGTCGTTCGCGCGCGACCTCCAGCAGGCTCTTGGACGTAGCCGGATCCATCACATCTCGCAGCACCTCGGTCAGAAAGGGTTCAAGCGATGCCGATCCACCCGAGACTAGCGCACCCCGGCCGGTGGAATCGGAATTGATGTAAACCGCGGCGGCGCGATCCAGCTCGTCGATGTGTTTTTCGACCCATTCCGTCGAGCCCAGGAGCCCGTACTCTTCGCCGTCCCACAGCGCCAGCATGATGGTGCGCTTGGGTTGCCAGCCTTGCTTACGTAAAACCGAAAGCGTGCGGGCCGTTTCGAGCAGCACTGCGGCGCCGCTTACCGGGTCGCTGGCGCCATTCACCCAGGCGTCGTGATGGTTTCCGTAAATCACCCACTGGTCTTTCGCGGTTAAGCCGGGAATGGTCGCGATCACGTCGTACAGCGGCCTCGTGGACCAGTCAAAATCGACTTGCAGATGTACCGTCGCTGGCCCTGGACCGGCATGATAGGTAAGTGGTAAAGCCCCGCGCCAGGACTCCGGAACCACCGGCCCGCTCAGTTGCTGCAGCAGCGGCAGCGCATCCGCCCAGGAGATCGGCAGCACGGGAATCTTGAGCAGCGTCTTTGCTTCCTCGCGGTTCAGGCGCTTAGAACCCGGCTCCGACGCCCATCCGGGCGACAGCGGATCGCCGGGATAGAGCGCCATGTCCATGACGCTGCCCCGCTGGACGCCATCGGCCGGGCGCATCGGGCCGCGCGGGTAGACGTCATTCTGAAAAAAACCGTCTTCACGGGGGTCGGAATAAATTAGGCACCCCACCGCTCCATTGTCTTGTGCCAGCTTGGGCTTCAGACCGCGCCAGCTACGCCCGTAGCGCACGATCACGATCTTGCCTTTGAAGTCGACGCCCTGTTTCTTGAGGTACTCGAAATCCTCGGGCTGGCCGTAGTTTACGTAGACCAGCGGCGCTGTTATGTCTCCGGACGCGCCGTAGGCGTTAAAGGTCGGAAGCTGGTTCTCCTGAGCAGTACTCGGATCCTCGGGAATCGGCGGCTCGGCGAGCTTGGCCCGAAATCGCACCGGCGACGTCATTTCCAGCGTGCGCGAGGTCGGGTAAGGAATCAGCGCCTGGAAGGTTTCGATGCGTGTGTCCAAACCCCATTCGGTGAGTTGCGTGGCCAGATAATCCGCAACAGCTTTCGATCCGGGAGATCCGGCGTGATGGGGCTTGGCCGCCATCCGGTCCATGTAAATACGGAGCCGCTCCTGCTGAGGGATGGCCTTGGCTTGCTCCTCGCGGTCATGCTGGGTTTTCCATTGGTCGGGAGGAAACCCGCGCAGGGGCGCTACCGCGGGAGCCTGAGCGACTGCCAACGCCGCCAACGCCAGGATTAATAGAGCCGATCGGAGCCTCATGCTTTCGAGCGCGTTCTCAGAAATGCCAGAAACTCCAGGGTATTGCGCGTGTAGCCGCTGGTGGCCAACACGTTCTCGTG
>Ga0210400_10003808_pt1 | contig 13230 bp, 16 predicted proteins | sample IncBWH26MmetaG_FD_155456 | JGI IMG/M metagenome (GOLD analysis project Ga0210400, IMG submission 155456) | Forest soil microbial communities from Barre Woods Harvard Forest LTER site, Petersham, Massachusetts, United States - Inc-BW-H-26-M | ecosystem: Environmental > Terrestrial > Soil >...
CACCGTTCACCTGTACGTCCGAACCAGATACCACGGCCGTCAAGGGACTGCCCTGAACGGTCATAACGTCAGCAGATTTCAAGTTCTGCGCCAACACGTGTCCCGTGACCACGTGATAATTCAAGACGGCTTTGAGCTTTGCGGTGTCCTTGAGCAGGGTATCCCACGCGCCCGTGGCAAGTTTCTTGAAGGCTTCGTCGGTGGGCGCGAAGACTGTGAATGGCCCTCTGCCGGTGAGGGTATCGGTAAGACCGGCTGCCTTAATGCCTACCACCCACTTGGTGAAATTGCCCGCTGCAATCGCCGTATCGACGATGTTCTTCATTGCGACCGCATGTGTGGTGCTGCCTTGTTGATTGACGGAAGAATTCTTCGACTGTTCCATAGATAATAACCTTGACGTATAGCCCGCAAGAATTTGCTGACCAACTCAGCTCGTATTCGGCTGAGGGCGAGCACTATGGACCCTATGTGGAGCGTGTGCGGGATTCGGTCAAAAGAAATCGCCAATGGTGCACCAGCACTTGTAATTAACGTGCATGACGCGATGGCGAGGCAATTGAAATTTTGACAATTGAGCAGCTAGGGGCCGCGCGCACCCACTCCAGGTATCTCAAACTCTTCGGTCGGAACTCTTCTTGTGTCTGCCGCGGGTATTTATTTTCTCTGCAACGGATGCGGCGTTAGCGTGCTTCGGTGTTGAGCGCGAGCCGGCAATCAGGATGTCGACGATGCGGCGGGCGCTTTGTTCCCAGCCGGGTAGAGCAGTGGTGTGGAAGACTCCGACGAGCGCGCGGACGAAGTCGTCTGGGTTGGTGTCGGCGCAGAGATCGCCGCTGGCTATCGCGCGCTTGACGGAGGCAACGAAGGCGGTATGGATGAGTGGGCGGGAGCCCTCGATGAGTCGCACGAACCCGCCGGCGACGGTCTCCATCGCGGGAATGATCAGCCTCTTGTCGGAGACGTGTTCGATGAAGAGCAGCATCCAAGCGCGGAGGGCTTCGAGCGGCGGCATCGTGGCGGCGAAGCGCTGCTCGGCGGCAGCAAGTTTTTCCACTTCGCTGCGGTAGACCGCCTCGATGAGGGTGTCCCGGGTGGGGAAGTGGCGGTACAGCGTACCAGGCCCGATGCCTGAAAGGCGGGCGATGTCGTCGAGGCTGGCGGCGGCGCCGTCGCGGGTGAATACCTCCTTGGCCACTTGAAGAATGCGCTCGCGGTTGCGCTGGGCATCAGCGCGGGGCTTGCGTGCGGGCGGTGGTAGCGGGAGCTTCTTTTTCGGCATACGCAATATTTAGAAATATCATTGAAACGGAGAGTGTCTCCGGTTATCCTCCTATGCGGAGACTGGCTCCGTTTTAGCGGGCAGGGCCACGAATGTCAATTCTTGCGCGGCCATCACGGGCCGCGCCCTAACGGTAGGAGAGCGACGATGCGTGTATTTGTGACGGGAGCCACGGGCTTCATCGGAACGGAACTGGTGAAGGAACTGATTGCGGCAGGGCATCGGGTGCGCGGCCTTACGCGCAGCGATGCAGGCGTGGAGCAGTTGAAGGCCGCGGGTGCCGAGGTGCATCGCGGCGACCTGCAGGATCTCGACGGTCTGCGGAGCGGAGCGACCGGGATGGACGCCGTCGTGAACCTGGCGTTCAACCATGATTGGTCGAAGTTTGCGCAGAACGCAGCGGACGAAATGAGGGCGATCGAGGCGCTGGGATCGGTGCTGGAACCGGGCAAGCTGCTGGTCGTGACCTCGGGGATCGGGATCACGAGTGGCGCGCCGGGTCAGTTACGCAAGGAGACTGATCCTCCGACGGATTCGCCGGCGATTCCGCGCCGGCCAGAGCAGGCGGTGCGGGCTGTGACGGCAAAGGGCGTGCATGTGGGGATTGTGCGTCTGCCACAGGTGCATGACACGCGCAAGCAGGGTCTGGTAACGATGCTGATTCAGATCGCGCGCGAGAAAGGTGTTTCGGCCTATGTGAGCGATGGCGCGACCCGCTGGGCCGCAGGTCCGTTAAAAGATGTCGCGCGGCTGTATCGGCTGGTGGTCGAGAAGACCGGTTCTGGCATGACGACGTATCACGCGGTGCAGGAACAAGGTGTGCCGCTTCGGGATATCGCGGAAACGATCGGTAAGGGCCTCAAGGTGCCGGTGGTTGCAATCCCCGCTGCAAAGGCAGGCGAGCACTTCGGGATGTTCGGCCACTTTGCGACTTTGGATATGCCTGCCTCGAGCGAGTGGACGCGCAAGACGCTGGACTGGCAGCCGACCAGGCCGGGGTTGATCGAGGATTTGGAGAATATGAAGTACTGACGACTAACGCAGCGTAACAACAAAGCAGCTGCGGCCATCTTCCATGGAGATGCAGCGGGCATCGCCGCCGTGACGGCGCGCTATTTGCCGGACCAAGGACAGCCCCAATCCGATGCCGGTGCTGTTGTGGCTGTCGCGGCGGCGATAGAAGGGCGTGAACAGCTGTTCGAACTCTGCCGGCGCTGGACCCGGGCCGTTGTCCCAAACTTTCAACACCACAGTGTCACCTTCGTTTTGCAACCGTACTTGAGTCGGCGGCACGCCATGGCGCTTGGCATTTTCCAATAGATTGCGCAGCAACCGACGCAACAACCGCGGGTCGCCCTGAATTTTAACGTGCGCGCCCTCGAGCTGAACGTCGTCGTAGCGGGCGCATTCCTCAGCAGCCAGGGCAAGCAAATCGATCTCCTCGCGTACATCGTTTTTCGCAGTTGCGTCCAATCTGCTCGCCAGCAGAATTTCATCGACCAAGCCGTCCAATTCAGCGATGTCCTGCTCCAAGCCGGCTTTGGTTTTCGGATCGGCGGATTGTTTCAACATCTCCACTGCCAGCCGAATGCGCGCCAGCGGGGTCCGCAATTCGTGGGAGGCATTGGCCAGCAGTGAGCGATTCGCCTGGATGAGCCGCTCTATTTGATTCGCGGCGCGATTAAAGCTCTCCGCCAAGCCGGCGATTTCATCGTGGCCTTCGACCGCGACGCGTGCGCCCAGATCACCGGCACCGAGCGAGTCGACGCCGCGCTGCAGGCGTTCGAGGCGTCCGGTGAGTTGCCGAACAATGGGGTAGGCAACCACGCCGATCGCCAATGCCGCGCATATCAAGAGTAAGTGAAAATTCAAGCGAATGGCGCCGAAACCGATCGCCACGCTGGCGACCAGCAAACGACCGTCAGGCAAGCGCACGCTTGAAAGCGTGCTGCCCTGCCAGTGCGCAAACTTAAGCGGATGGTAGTGCCGCGCGCTTGGCATGGGAAGCGGGCGCCCGACGGCGGCAATGATCACCCCATCCTCGGCAAAGAGAGTGACATCGGCCTGGAGTCCGGCGGCCAGTCTTTGCAGCGCTTCCTGCTGCTCCGAGGCCGGCGCCCGCGCGGGCGGTAGGACGTTTTGAACCAGTCGTCCGACCGTGACGCCGACTTGTTCCATAGGGCCGCCGGCGAAATGCACCAGCACCGAAGCGGCCAGAGCCAACAGGGCGAGGCTGGCCAGCAGTGCGATATAGATGCGCAGATACAGGCGCAGCATCAGTCCTGTGCCTTGGCGAATACGTAGCCCGCAGCACGCACGGTGATGATGCGCCGCGGCTTCTTGGGATTGTCCTCGATGACGGCTCGAATGCGCGAAATGTGCACATCGATAGAGCGGTCGAAAGATTCGAATTCCTCGCCTTTGACCAAGTCCATCAGGACCTCGCGGGACAAGACCCGGCCGGCGTTTTTCGCCAGTGCCACCAGCAGATCGAATTGGTACCCAGTCAGCTCGCAGGGTTTGCCGTCCAATCGAACGGCTCTCGCGGCGGTATCGAGCTCGAGGCGACCGAAGTGTGACGACTTTTCTCCCGTCGTTGCGCGCGCGCGGCGGCGCATAATGGCGCGCAGCCGTGCGACCAGTTCCCGTGGTTCGAAGGGTTTGGGCAAGTAATCATCCGCCCCCAGCTCCAATCCGACGATTCGATCGACCGCATCGCCTCTCGCGGTGAGCATCAGCACGGGGGTATCGTATTTTGCGCGCAACTGGCGGCAGACGTTCAGCCCGTCCATGTCGGGCAGCATCAGATCGAGCACGACCGCGTCGTAGTCCGTGTCGGATAGCTTCTCGAGAGCAGTTGCGCCTAAGGATGCAACCGTAACGCGAAATCCCGCCTGACCGAGATACTCGAGGAGCATGTCGGCCAAGCGGAGATCATCTTCAACAACGAGAATTCGCTCAACCATTGCCGGCGACTCTAAAGAGAGCGAGCCGCCAATGCCAGCGCATTATGACTTGGCGTGCATTTGTTTCAGATGAGCGGCAAGAGCGGTGCGTTGCGCCGGCGTCAGCACCTCATCGACATCCGCGAGAAGCTGCGTCAGTCGCTTGGAGGCCTGGTCGGCCAGCTGTAGATGCGCAACGCGGGCAGCTTCCAGCGCAGTCCGATCGACGGTGTCCTGCGTCAGCGCCTCAATGGCTTGCGTATGAGCCGCTTGCAGCTGCGTGTGCATCGGCAGAAGATCGTTCACGGCTTGCTGCACCAGCGGAGTGATTTGTGCTTTCTGTGCATCCGTGGCATCGATCTCAACATATAAGTGCTTGAGCACATGATCGACGTGCGTGGATACGTCGGCAGCGCTTTGAGGACCGCCCATCATGCCGTGATGAATGCCGCCCATCCCGCTCGCCGCCACCGTGGCGATGCCAGAGGCCAGGGCAGCCCCGGCGACAAAAGCGACTAAGGTCATGCGGTTGAAGAGGGATCGACGCGGCGTTGCGGTGTTTCCGGGTTCGGCGGAAGTATTCATAGTAACCCCTTATAGGTGAAGAGACGATGAACAGTCTGCGCGTCAACTGTTAGCCGTATTTGCAGGGGGCGTAAAGATTTGTAAAGCATCCGGCGTGGGGCCGAAATTCAGGTACCTCTGCAGGTTAGTAGTCGAACTCCTATGTGTCTTGAGAGTACTTCCCAAGAGTGCCGGCTCGACTCGCGCGCGTATTTGCGCAATAGTATGCGGGTGAACACTGCTCGAACATGGCACGCCTCGCTATTCGCAATTATCTTACTCGCCGCGAGCGTACCCGGTATTGCGCTGGAGCGTCAGATTTACCCTGCTCCGGTCCAGGCCGAGGCCGATTTAGCGGCCGCACTGAAGGTCGCCCTTGCGCAGCACAGGCGCGTCATCCTGGATTTTGGTGGCGACTGGTGCACGGATTGCCGGGTTCTCGATTCTTACTTTCACGACTCGTCGAATAGGCCGATCTTGGATGCGAATTTCGTCCTGGTGCACATCAACGTCGGTCACATGGACCAGAACTTAGGCATTGCCGGCCGCTACCAGGTCCCGCTAAACAAGGGCGTCCCCGCGCTGGCGATTCTGAACATGCACGGTAAATTGCTTTACAGTCAAAGAACCGGGGAATTCGAAGCCATGCGCCGCATGGAATCGAGCGCGGTCACGCAATTTCTCGTGCAGTGGAAACCTGCGCGGCCGGCGCAACCGCAGCGATAGAGCAGAATGACACCTTCAAGGTGCTTACCATCGTATCCGTGGTGGGAATTCCTCCGACGCTCATCGCCAGGCATGTACGGCATGAACTTCCACAATATGCCGGAGCTTAATTGGCGGTGGGGATACCCGTATGGACTGGCACTCATTGCGCTCAGCATCCTTCTGCCGATCCTCTGGTTTAAGCGTCGCGGATGGTGGTAGGCGGGCGTCATTGACACCCAACCGTGGCAGTCACAATGCCAAGGTTGACCCTTTGCAGTGATGCGGGCGAGCGTCGGACTAAGCCGCCACTCTGCTTCGCGCGCGCCCTCGCGAAACCAGCAAGTCCGCTGAGACGTTGAATCGCTCTCGGAGTCTTCGCACCATCGTCATGCTCAAGTCTCGTTTGCCGTTCAAAATCTCGCTCACGCGGCTGGAAGTTCCAAGTAATGGCACAAGATCGGCGCGCGACAGGCTATGCTGATCCATTAAGTAGCTGAGAAGCACAGGAAGTGCTGGCGCGGTACGCGGCCACTGTGCGCGCTCGTAAGCTTCGACCAGGCGGGCCTGAGCTACCATCCGTGCGCCATCTTGAGGATCACTCGATCCCATTAGCTTTTCGACCAACCTTTTAGCGTCAGCGTGGTCTGCTTCATTTTGAATAACAATCAGCGTCGTTTTCATCACACTGTCTCCGCATTGATCTTGTCGTATTCCTCGTGCGACCCGAAAAATCGAATCATCAAAACATTCTCTATGTACTGAATCAAGGCAACTAACCGAAAATCGTTGGCTTTGATGTTAAAAACCACCCGACCGCCTTTCAAAATGCTTGCCTTCGGGTGCGATTTCTTCACTTCTTCGGGCGTCCTCCACTCGGCAGTTTCTGCGATCGCCAGCCAAGAGTCATACTGCGCTCGCGCAGCTCTTATACCTCGATGGCCAGCGCTCGATTTGAAATAGGCTTCGACCATATCGGTTCCAATTACGATCATTTAGACGAAGTATAGCGTCAGATTCCCAAAAATGGAATGTACAATTCCATTGTATGGAACCAGGTTCTCCAAAAACCGTTCTTGAAGGCTCAATTTGCATTGCCTGTGCCCGCTGCTGCAAAGTAATCGCTTGGATCGTGTCTCGGGAGATCGGTCATGCGTAGATCAGCCGCCGGAGTATCGCTGCTACTCTCCCTGTTGACTGGCACAGCCTCGGCGGCGATGAGCTTGACGAGCACCGACATAAAGCCGGGCGCTGCAATCCCGATCGCAGACATTTATCCACGGTGCGGCGGCGAGAACATCTCGCCGGCTCTTTCTTGGAGCGGGGCGCCCAGCACCACCAAAAGCTTTGTGCTCACGATGATTGACACCGATGTGAAGCCCGATAAATGGTCGCACTGGGTAGTGGTTGGTTTGCCGGCGACGGTGAAATCCCTACCGCGCGGGGCAACGTCGCTGCCGGGCGGTGCCAAGGGCATTGTGAGTAACTTCGGCGATGCTGCCTATGCGGGCCCTTGTCCGCCGAAGGGTACCGGCGTGCATCATTACGAATTCACGATTTGGGCGTTGCCGACCGCGGAGATTTCTCTGGCGGGTGACGAGAAGGCGACGGTACTCACCGAGTTGCTGTCCAAGCGTGCCCTTGACCGGGCATCACTCGTCGGACTGGTGAGCGCGCCCTCGAGCTAGCGGGGGGCTTTTCAATTCAATCGCCTGATTGCCATGACGTTGGCTAGGTTGGTGGCGGGATGTCCGCACACGGTGGGGTTCCAAGTCGTGCCGACGACGGCCCATCCTGAAGGAACGGCTCCTTTGCAGGCATGAACGACGGCACCCGGCGGTTGGTCGCTCAATTGTTGGATGATCCAGACGTTGTAGGTGATGGTCGCCGGGTTGCCGCAGACGGTGGGGTTCCATGCGTCGTTGATTTTGATCCAGCCCGTCGGGACGGAGCCGGCGCAGACATTTTGGGTGGTCAAGATTGCGCCCAGGGACAAGGGAGCCAGCGTTGTACCGGCTGGGGGCTCGCGATGTTCGGGCAATGGCGGCTTTGCTTCTGGTGTGGTCGTGGGCAGAGCCGCTGCGACACTTAACGGCACTTCAAGGGTGGCTGTGGTGATGGGACCGGGTTTCGAGTTGCCGTTGCTGCAGGCCACGCGCGTCGCGCTCAGGGGTGAAAGACTGGGAGTCAGTGCGCCGATACGAGTACCGTGATCGTCGAGTAGATTCATCGATGCCGCAAGCCGCGCGTAGGGATGCAAATTAACGAGATAGAACAAGCCCGGTGGTTTTGCTCCGGCGGCGCAGTCGTTGATCCCTCCTTGGAGAAGGAAAGCTGCGAAGGAGCGCGCGTCCTCCGGGGCTGCTTCGGCGGCGTTGGCATCGAGGTACGAGGCGCTCTGTTTGGTGATGACGAGAGATACGCTCGAGGGTCCGGGCGGCTGCGGCGCTGCGCGATAGGTGAGGGTACATCCGATGGCCGCCATTTCGTGCGGGCCTAGGCGCCGCGCATGAAATTTTGGGAAGCGGTCTGTCAGGGGATTGAGATTGGCGTCGAAGAGAATGAAGTGACGTTGGGGTGGATTCGAGTCGTATTTGAAATTGGCGTCGATAGCCTGGCCTGAGTTCAGGTTGGTGGCGTAAACGATGAAGTTCTTGTCGTTTGCGCCCGCGCCTTCGCAAAGGTCGTGGCTGACCTCGAGCTTGACGTCATCGATCGCGGCGGCGAGCCCAAACTGGGAACCCGCCAGTGTCATCGCGAGCGCGAACAGTGTGCGGTACCGATTCATGCTAGGGGCCTCGTCGGCGCTGTGCTGAAAGCCGTGTCTCAAGAGGCCGCGGCAGGGCCCATGCTCATTCTCTCATTCCACTTGCGGATGTCGACACCTTTGATCAACAGCCACAGGCAATAGGACAATTCGCCAATCAATGAGGGCAGCAGAATAAGCGGCGTGATCAGATTCGAGAGTGCCGGGGCGAAGAGCGCCGCGAAACAAGAGACCAGGTAGCATGCGCCGGCGAGCTGCATCAAAATGCCGATGAATTTCGGGAAGTATCCCGACTTATAGAGCAGATAGCCCTCGACGAGGCAGGCAAAGCCAAAGAATATCAAGGCAATGTTGAAGACCAGGTCATGCGACTCGAGAGCCAGATTCGCGAGGCTTTGCAGTTGCCGTGGCTCGAACGCTTGTGCGTAACCGGTGCTGCTCAAGATCGGCAGCACCAATAGCAGAAACAACTTGCTGACGGCTTCTACGGCGAGGGACACCAGGGTAAAAAACACGTCGAGCAGAATGAGGCTTTTGCTGACGGGACTCAGCAACACGTAGGAAATCCAGACCCCGGCCACGGCGATGATTGGAACGATCAGGTCGAGGGCAACGGCGAGGCTCCACAGCCCCCGAGAACCCATGATGTTATGGGCCGTCGTTGCGGCGTCCGGCCCAACGAGTTTATTCATCACGAACCCTTCGGCAAATGCACCAAAAGCAATGACCGCCAGGTAGAGCGCGCCGCCTGTTCGTGCGTATAGCTGCGGGGAAGTCGTCATGGTTCTTGTTGTCATCGCAGTCTCTTGTGCAAAAAAGGCTGCCGGCACTCTACACGCAATATCAACCCGCCGGCGCACCGGCTTCGCGCAAGCGCGCGATCTCTGAACGCGGCGGGGCGCCGAACAGGCGCCGGTATTCGCGGCTGAACTGCGAAGCGCTTTCGTAGCCCACCCGGTGCCCGGCGGTAGCCGATTCGATGCCGTCGGCAAACATCAGCCGCCGCGCTTCGTGCAGCCTCAAGTGCTTTTGGTACTGCAGCGGCGACATGGCGGTGACCGCCTTGAAGCGGTGATGAAGCGCGGAGGGGCTCATATGCACGGCGCCGGCCAGTTCCTCGATGCGCAGCGGTGCCGCATAATGCTGCTTGAGCCACTCGATGGCGCGAACGACGCGATGATTGCCACTCTCGCTTTGCGCGAGATCGATCAGGCGGGACCCGAGTTCGCCGCGCAACACGCGATAATAGATTTCACGCTGCACCACCGGCGCGAGCACCCCGATATCCTCGTGCGTATCGAGCAGCTTGACCATCCGCAATACGGCATCGAGCAAAGGCTCGTCCAAGCGCGCGACGAATAGCCCGCGATCGGCGGCAGCCGGTGAGGGGCCCAGATCGCCCAGTTCCAGCACCAAGCGCGCGATTTCTTTCAAGTCGAGGTTCAGGCGCAGCGACAGGTACGGTCGCTCGGGAGTCGCTTCGAGCACTTGTGCCATCCCATGCAAGGTCACGGATACGACCAGATAGTTCAGCGCGTCATAGTGGAATACTTCGTCATTCAGCATCGCGCGCTTGCGGCCCTGCACGACGATGGCCAAACAAGGCTGATAGATCGTCGGCATGCACGTCGTGGGGGCGCTGCCGCGGGTCAACGCGAGGGACGGTAAGGCCGATTGATGGGTCCCGTCGAAAGGTGTCAATCGGGCAACCCGCGCGCAGAGCTCCTGGTGGCGCGTGGGGATCCCCGTGATCTCGCGAATTGTCTGTAAATTACTGTCAAACATGACTGTTTCTCGATCTCCAACTGATCGGCGCATGGTAATCGCTCGCCGCCCGGCGCGATACCGAGAATCCGGCTCTTTGCAGGATTAGGCAAGAACCCGGCAGTAATGTTCTAACCTTCCCATGGCGTCGTTGTCTAGCATGAGCGGCACACAAACCCGGGAGATCGCATGAAAATTCCGCGTCGCAAACTAGGGCCCCAGGGCCTCGAGGTCTCAGCCATTGGCCTCGGCTGCATGGGCATGTCGGACTTCTACGGACCGTCCGATGAAGCCACGAATCTGCGTGTGCTCAATGCCGCTCTCGACATCGGCATCAACCTGCTCGACACCTCCGATGCCTACGGTGTGGGTGCCAACGAACGCCTGCTGGCGCAGGTCTTGAAAACCCGCCGCGGGGAGGTCGTGCTCGCAACCAAGTTCGGCTACGTGCGCGGTCTCGACGGCGCGTTTCTCGGCATCAACGGCACGCCGGCGTACGTGCACGCGGCCTGCGATGCCAGTCTCAAGCGCCTGCGGGTCGATCATATCGACTTGTACTACCAACATCGCGTCGACCCAAAGGTTGCGATCGAGGAAACCGTTGGGGCCATGGCCGAGCTGGTGAAGGCGGGCAAGGTGCGTTACCTCGGCCTCTCGGAAGCCTCGGCGAACACCATTCGACGCGCCGCCCGGGTGCACCCCATCAGTGCCTTGCAGAGCGAATACTCATTATGGTCGCGCGACCTGGAGGCGACGATCCTGCCCACATGCGAGGAACTCGACATCGGCGTCGTCGCCTACAGTCCGCTCGGCCGCGGCTTTCTGACCGGCGCCTTCAAGACGCCGGAGGACTTCGCGGCCGGCGATTTCCGGCGCAGCAGTCCCCGATTCTCCAGTGAGAATTTTGCCGGCAATCTACAGCTGGTCGAGGTCGTGTCGCAGATCGCACGCGAGGAAGGTTACACACCGGCGCAGGTCGCCCTTGCGTGGCTGCTCGACTGCGCGCCGTACATCGTGCCGATTCCGGGTACGCGCAACCTCAAGCGCCTCAAGGAAAATGCCCTGTCCGTCATGGTGCGCCTCAGCGATGCGCAGCTCGAGCGGCTATATGGGATCCTGCGTGAACGGCCCGTGACCGGCGCGCGTTACCCGGCCTCATCGATGCTGGCGATCGACGCCTGAGCGCTGCCCGGAATTGATGGGCTTGGCGAGCAGATAGCGATCCCCTAGCCACTCGACAGCTCGGGCAAGCGCCGACCTATAGTTCGCCACGGGCAGCGACTTGAGCGGATGATTGCGATTTTCGGTCATATGACTCCTCTGCGATACGTCAACATCTAGCGCACGGCCAAGCGGCCGATGAATTCATCGTCGGCTGGACATTGGTTGGGCGGCCCTGCGCCGGCGTCATCGCGGTTTGCGTCCCCAGGTCCGGCGCTTCGCGATGAGGATGAGGTCCACAGTCGACCCGCTTGGGCGCACTTGTAGCCGTACTGGAACAACGATCGCATGGTCGGCGTGCTGAAGTCGAACGCGCTGACGCGCGGGTAGCCGCCGGGGATGGCTGCGAACTGAAACTGTGCGCCTTCAAGTTGCGCATCGGTGGCGGTCAGTTCCAGCGTCGTTCGCAACATGTGATTGAGCCCCGCGGAAACGCTGCGCGACAGAATCGATCGGGCGCGCAAGCGGATCGAAGCGGGCGATTCGCTCAGCCGTCCGTCGACGATGACGTAGACAGTCGCGCCTTGCGACGGGTCGTTGCCGTCTTGGGTCGGCGCAACGAAGGCGAGTGGCACGAAAAACGGCGCGGAGATAGCGCCATCGACGTGAACCTCTTCGTAGAGCGCCTGCTGCTCTTGCACGCGGATCACCACCGGGGGAAACAGTCCCGGCACGCTCGCGGAAGCCACCAAGACATCGCGAAACAGCGCTCTGGCGCCCACGCCGCCATTCATCGCGATTGACCCCAAGTCCCAGATCACCGTCTCGCCGGTGCTGACATCCGTCGTGGCCACGAGCAGCAGCCGTCCGGTCGACGCCTCGTGCGCGACCGCCTCGATCAGAGCATCGGTGGCGTACCGGTCAACCAACTGCTTGAGCGGCGTGCCGCTATAGACACTGGAGCCGAACAGCACCCCGAGTCCACGGGAATGCAGCAGGTGTTCGGCGCGGCCGGATGTGTATACCTCGGCGAGCTGATCGTCCCAGTCAGGACCCAAAAAGGCGTAGGGCGCGATCAGTGCGCCGGCGCTGACCCCGGTGACGACCGAGAACTGCGGCCGCAAAGCCGAGCGCGTGAGACCGACCAGCGCGCCTGCGCCAAAGGCGCCATCGGCGCCGCCTCCGGAGAGGGCCAGGATGTTGACAGGCTGTCCCGCGCGCTGCGCGCGAAGGCGCCGTGCGACGTTTTGCGAAGATAGGGTCGAGAAGCGCTGATCGGGCCCCAGCGTACGGATCGCGTTGGGCGCCTCCTCCTGGACTGATTCGCGGACGGGGGTCTGCGCGCATCCTGGCAGCGTGAGCAGAGCAACGCTAAACAGAACGCTAAACAGGATGGCGAGTGGGAATCTCAGTTGCATGGTTCATACCTTATGGCACATGGCGGCTCACGGGTGTCTCACCGGACGCGATTGCAGGTCCTGCAACCACCTCGAGGCGATGCGCGCGTAGCGGGTGAGGGCATTGAAAAGCGCCGGCAGGCCTCCGATTGCACCCAGCGTGCTGATCAGGGCGATCACATCGATGGCATAGGCGATGCCGCCCCAATAGTGACCCAAGGCCATGCCGATTCGCGCCCTCATGGAATTTGCGCCACCTTGATCGGGGCCGCATCCTGAAGCGGCTGCCCAACCCCACCGAGGGCCTTGTAGATCGCGACCACCGATACATTGACCGCCATCTCCGCCTGCGCAACGGAGTCCTCGGCATCGAGCTGGGTGCGCTGCGCATCCAGCAGGACCAGGAAGTCCGCGACGCCTTCGCGATATTGCGTGTCGGCGAGCTCCGCGGCGCGCCGCGAGGCTTGGGCCTGTTCGCTCAAACTTTTAAGCTGTGACTGCTGTGCGCTGTAGGCAAAGAAACTATTTTCGGTATCCTCGAGCGCCGTCAGCACGACCTTCTCGTAGTTGGCGGCGGCGGCATCCGACTGCGCTTCGCTCGCGCGCAGCCGCGCGCGCACCGAGCCAATATCAAAGGCCGCCCAA
>Ga0210400_10003809_pt1 | contig 13229 bp, 12 predicted proteins | sample IncBWH26MmetaG_FD_155456 | JGI IMG/M metagenome (GOLD analysis project Ga0210400, IMG submission 155456) | Forest soil microbial communities from Barre Woods Harvard Forest LTER site, Petersham, Massachusetts, United States - Inc-BW-H-26-M | ecosystem: Environmental > Terrestrial > Soil >...
GGAGCAAGCGCTCCAGCAACTCCGAGGATCCTCCCATCACCATCAGCAAATTGTTGAAGTCATGCGCCACTCCGCCGGCCAGTCGCCCGAGCACTTCCATCTTTTGCGCTTGGCGCACCTGTGCTTCCAGTTTTTCCTGCTGTGCTTCCATCTCGGTGTGCTTCAAGCTCTGCCGGTAGTTGTCGTAAAGCACTCCCGTCGCTTGCGACATCGTTTCCAGATAGCGCAGTTCCTGTCCCGTGTAACCGTCCGGCCGATTCGCGACACCGATCAGCCCGACGGCCTGTTGCCCTTTGAAAATGGGCACGCCCAGAAACGCGTGCATCCGCGGATGGCCCGCCGGCATACCTCCGGAACGGGGGTCGCTCTCCGGTGCATTGGAAATCACCGGCTCCCCTTTGCTGATCACTTCACCAAGCAAGTTGTGAATGTGGGTGAGCTCGAAATACCCGTCCTCCGCCTGTTGCCGCATCTTTTCGTCGTACAGGGAGCGGTTCAATTTCAAGTCCCAGGTCACGCCGTCGTGCGCCAGGACGCGGAGCACCGGCCCTTCCAGAATGACACCTAAAAATCCGTACTGGCTTTGCGTTTGCTGGATGGCAAATCTCAGCAGATGCTGGCTCGCGGCGCTCCAATTGCCGGAATCCAGAAAATCGGTGAGCGCTTGCGTCACTGCCGTCAGCACCGCGCTCTTTTCCTGCAGCTCCAGCTCGGTTTTCTTTCGCTCGCTGATGTCCTCGATCACGCGCACCATGCCGCTGATCGTGCCGTCCTCATTGAATACTGGAGCCGACGAGACGCTCGCCAGAAAACGCAATCCTTGGCGGTTTACACGTATGGTCTCAAGGCCCAGCGTCACTTCGCCTGACCTTGACTTCTGGCCAAGTTCGGTGATCTCGTGCGCTTTATCCTGCGGAACAATCTCCGCCGGTTTCCCCAGAACTTCCTCGGCGCGCCAGCCAAACACGCGCTCCGCCGCCGGGTTCCACGCGGTCACTTTGCCCTCTAGGTCCGAGCTGATCACCGGCATCGGTGTCGCTTGAATCAGCGCACGGAAACGCTCGTTGCCGCGCCGCGAAGCTGCCTCCCGCGCCGTGTGGACAAAATCGACAATGTCGTCGGCCGCGACGATAAGAACAATGGCCGTGCCCACCGATGCTGCTGCCGTGATCACCTTGGCCGCCGCGGAAAGCCAGTACACCGGCTTCCAGACCGTCAGGATCTCGAAGAAATGCGTCACGCCGCAGCTCACGATGAACAAACCGAATGCCCAGAAGAAACCCGAGTAAGGCAATTCTCGACCCGCGCGGCGAACCAGCCAGGCCAGAGTGGTCGAGATCGCCACGTAGGACAATCCGATTAGCAGGTCCGCGATTACCGTGGTCCAGAGCAGCCGTGTATTGCCCACAAAGCAATACCAGTGCGGCAAAAAATTCGTCGAGAGCAAAGCTCGGGAGCTCAACCAAACCGCGGCAGTAGCGCACGTCAGCGCGAGCAAGCCCAGCCTTATCGTGCGAGGCGTAAAGCCCACATCCGAGTTTGTACCGAGTGAAGCGCTGGCGGACATTGCGTAGCGCAGCCTTTCCATCGTCGCACGTTGCAAACACACTCAAGGCGCAACGATCTAATTGTTCTGGGAAGGGGAGGAGTCGCGGCCCGCAAAGAGCGGATGCACCGCCGGGCTCGTTGCCACGCGCGTGATTGAGAGGACAAGCCTCGCGCGCTAAACGACGCTCCTAGTGTAATCCAGTTTGTGCGCCTGCGTGCCCACTGTGCCGCAACAAGCACCGAACCTTGGCAGGGTTGTTCGGAACACGCTTCGCCTCGTCCTTGCAATGCCAGGCGCCCAACCTGCCCGCTCTCCTTGTATCGTGCCGCAATTCGCTCCTCCGCTCCGCATTTGTTATTCTCGGCGCGCAATGAATCCCGTCGAAAACGTTGCTCAACGCGCACCGCACGGAAGCGATCGTGGCGACCTCGAGCGCGCGCTCGGTCTCAAAGAAGCCGTCGCCCTCAATATGATCGAGATCGTGGGCATTGGCCCCTTTGTGGTCAGCTCGCTGGTGATCAAGGCCATGGGCGGTCCGCAGGCATTGCTCGCGTGGGTTGCGGGCGCGGTTCTAGCCGTACTCGACGGCTTTGTCTGGTCTGAGCTGGGCGCGGCGATGCCCCGTGCCGGCGGTACGTACGTCTTTTTGCGTGAGGCCTATGGCCCCGGCCGCTGGGGACGCCTAATGTCGTTTTTGTTCGTATGGCAGATTTTCCTGGCGGCACCGTTATCCGTGGCGTCCGCATCCATCGGATTCGCCAACTATGCGCGCTATTTGCATCCACTCACAAAGTTCCAGGGTAAGGCGCTTTCCGGCGGGCTGGTGGCCTTGCTGGTCATTTTGCTCTATCGACGAATCAGGACGATCGGAAAAATTTCCGTGCTGTTGTGGGTGGGCGTCGTCGCAACTCTGTTATGGCTGATTTGGGGCGGGTTGAGCCACTTCGACGCGAAGATGGCCTTTGATTTTCCCCCAGGCGCGTTTCGCCTCTCCTGGATTTGGTTTGCGGGACTCGGCTCGGCGATGGTCAAGACCGTGTACACCTACTGGGGGTACTACAACATTTGCAACCTCGGTGGCGAAATTCGCGAGCCTGAGCGCAATATTCCCCGGGGAATTTTTCTTTCCATCCTCGGAATCACGGCGCTGTATCTGGCGCTACAGACGAGCATCCTGGGAGTCGTGCCCTGGCGTGAGGCGCAAAACTCTTCGTCGCTTGCCAGTCTGGCCATCGAGCGCCTCTATGGGCATACGGCTGCGCAAGTGATGACCGTCATGGTGTTATGGATTGCGCTGGCGTCCGTATTTTCCGTGCTACTCGGATATTCACGGGTGCCCTATGCGGCGGCGCTGGACGGAAATTTCTTTCGTTTCTTTGCGCGTTTGCATCCGACGAAACGCTTTCCTCATGTTTCGCTGCTGGTCCTGGGAGGACTTGCGTTTCTGCTCAGCATTTCTTTGGATCTGGAGACGACGATCACAGGAATCCTGGCGTTGCGGCTCCTCGTGCAGTTTGTTGGGCAGGGAGTTGGCGTGATGCTGCTGCGTCGGCGCTGGCGAGCAGAACAATTGCCCTTCAAAATGTGGCTCTATCCGCTTCCCGCCGTGTTGACCATCCTGGGCTGGGGGTGGTTGTTTTGGCAAACGGGGGCGGCGCGCAAGTGGGGACTGCTGGAAATTGGGCTGGGAGTGCTGGCGTTTCTGATTCGCGCGCGGATGATGAGACAATGGCCATTTGAAGAACTCAGCACTCAACCGTCGGTTGCCGCGGGTTAGTTTCGGTGCGATTGTTCATGTGAGGAGGACCTGGTGAAGGGCCTTGTCGTCATGGTTGGACTTGCAGTTCTATTTGCCTCAGCCGCGCCGCGCACCTTGGCGCAATTTCCTCCGGCCCCAGGTACCGGCCCCGGTCTGCCCGAAACTGTCGAAGCGATCGAAGATGCCCGAGTCACTACGCGCATTCTGTACATTACCGCGCATCCCGATGACGAGTCCGCCGCCGTCCTCACGTATCTCGCGCGCGGACTGCATGCCGAAGTTGCGCTCCTCTCACTTACTCGCGGCGAAGGCGGGCAGAACGATCTCGGCCCTGAGCAGGCTCCTCAGCTCGGTCTCATCCGCTCGCAAGAGTTGCTTGCGGCCACGCGCGGTTACGGCGTCAAACTCTTTTTCACTCGCGCAAAGGATTTCGGCTATTCCAAAACTCCCGAGGAAACAGAAAGAGTCTGGGGCAACGAAGTTCTGCAGGATATGGTCGAAGTCATCCGCACATTCCGGCCCACAGTGGTCATCAACGGCTGGGGCGGCGTGCACACCGGTCACGGCCATCATCAAGCTACCGGGCTTCTCACTCCAAAAGCTGTCCAGCTCGCTGCGGATCCCAACTTCAAAGTGCGCGGCTCCTCGTCGGCGCAGGAAGATGTCTCGCCCTGGGGCGACCGTCGCTCGATCTTGTTGCTCGATATAGATCGAAGCGATAAGCCGCAAGGCTACCCGCTGCCGCTCGATGACGTCTCTCCGCTCTACGGAAAATCCTGGCGCGAGATCGGTCTCGACGCTTTCGCCAACCATCACACCCAGGGCATCACCGGATTCCTGAACTCGCCGTTTCTTCGCCGCCCCATCACGCTCAAGCGCGAAGATGGCGGTGAGTTCGATCCTGCCGCTCTCAATGAACCTCTTGGCCCGCTTGATGAAGATTTTGAAGTCGGCAATAAAGGTGTCGACCCGCTCATGCGCGCCGTCGATGCTGCCCTGGTTTCCGCGCGCGATGCCGCCCTTCGACTGGATTGGAAGTCTTCCGCCGATTCCCTGATCGCCGCAGGCAAGAAGCTGGATGAAGTTCCGCTGCCTGCGCTCTCCAGCCAGACGCCGCCTCCGGTCCAGTCTCTTTTTCAGAGCATTCACCGCAAGCGCGAAAAGATCGACGCCGCGCTCGTTCTCGTCGCGGGCGTCCGACTAGATGCTATCGCCGACCGTAGCGAGTTGGTTCCCGGCGAAACCTTCAGCATCCGTGTCGACGCACACCACCGCAACGGCCTCGCCGGCAATTTCCAGAAAATCAGCCTCAATCTTCCTCAGGGCTGGAACATCATCAAAGAAGAGCCCGAGGCGAACGGCGCGATTCGCTTTACCGTTTCCATCCCGCAGGCTTTGCGATATCCCGAGAACGCTTCGGAGTGGCTCCTTTGGACTTTGCGAATCCCGGGCAACGCACCAGGCCTCCCCTCTCCGGCTTTGCTTCCAGAGCCGCCGCCGCTCGTCACCGCTACGGAAGACGTCGTGCTGAATGGCTATTCCTTCACGTCCGCTTCTCCGGTTACCAGTATTCGCGCCACCTCTACGCGCGCGGATCGTATCGCTCCTCGCGTGGTGCCGGCATACACGCTGGCTGTCGAACCAAGGCAGGTCATCAACGTCTTGGCCAAGCCCGCACCTCGCAAACCGTTTGACGTCCTGCTTCGCGTCCACTCCTACGCCACGCAACCCGGCAAGGTTACCGTGGGCCTGGATGCGCCGCGTCACTGGAGCGTGAGCGCTCCCGTAACTCTTAGTTTCAATGGTCTCGGTGACCAATTTGCGCGCTTCGCGGTGACGCCGCCCCTCAATCTGACCGCCGGTAACTACAAGATTGCCGCGCGCGCAAACAACATCGCGGACAGCTCGTCGAACGCCAAAGATCCGAGATTCATGCTGTCTCTCGAACCTTTGCCGACCATGCCGACTCTGCTCTGGGGCGAGCCTGCGCAATGCCTCGTTCACGCCTTCGCCATCAACGTGCCGCCCAATCTGCGCGTTGGCTACATCACCGCGGAGAGTGAGCCCATCCCAGACGCGCTGCGCATGCTTGGCATTCAGGTCGACCTGCTCGATGCCGAAGCCCTCGCGTTCCGTGACCTATCCAAGTTTGACGCCATCGTTGTCGGCGTGCGTGCTTACGAGTTGCGCCCTGATCTCCCAGCCGCGAACCAACGCCTGCTCGATTACGCTTCGAAGGGCGGCACGCTGCTTGTGCAATATCAGCGCGACTTCGCTTGGGACAAATCCTCGTTCGCGCCCTATCCCGCGCTGATTTTTCCGCCCGCCCCACCCGCGAAGGAAGGAGCGAACTCTGCGCCGCGTCCTCTGCCTCGCATCACCGACGAAAATTCTCCGGTGAAATTTCTCAAGCCCGTGGATCCGCTTCTAAATCGGCCCAACAAAATCACGCAAAGCGACTTCAAGGGCTGGGTTCAGGAGCGCGGCCTGTATTTCTGGGCGCAATTCGATCCGAAGTACACGCCTCTTCTCGCCATGAAGGATCCCGGTGAGCCCGAGCAAAATGGCGCGATCGTGTACACGCGTTACGGCAAGGGCGTCTACATTTACACCGGCATCGCCTTCTTCCGCCAACTTCCCGAAGGCGTCCCCGGCGCTTACCGTCTCTTCGTCAATCTCCTTAGCGCTTCGCGTCCGCAACGCTGACGCACCGCGCCTTGGCGCGCGCAGTAACTAACGCGCACGTCCGAAACTCGCCATTCCGCGCGCATGCTATTCTTCCCGTGCACCTTCAAGTTCCAGGGGGAGTACCAACATGGCTGAAAGGCCTGTCGCCGCGGCTGCGCGCAGCTTGCGTGCGTTTTTCACCATTACTGTTTGCGTCGCAATTTTCTTGTCGATGATGTCTCCAGCGGCCGCCCAGAAGGACAAAAAGAAGAAAAAAGATTCCAGCACACCCGCCGATACCCACACCGTCATCCCTATGCCCGACGAGCAGCGGATTGATTACAACATTTCTGAGATGCTCGGTGCATGGCAGCTTGGCGACACGGACCGCTTGCATCAAGCCTATGCCGATGATGCAGTCTTCGTCAGCGGCGTCTGGGCACCCCCCATCTTCGGCTGGTCCAGCTATCTTCCGTTATACGAGCAGCAGCGAGCACGCACGCAGCAGGTACGGCTGGATCGCGTGAACACCTTCATCAAAGTGAATGGGGCAGTAGGATGGGCGTGTTACCAGTGGGATTTCAGCGGTACCGTGGACGGCCAGCCTATGACTACTCGTGGGCAAACGACGCTGGTATTCGAGAAACGCAACGATCGCTGGTTAATCGTCCACAATCACACGTCCTTGGCGCAGGCTCCTCCGTCCACCACGGCTCAGCCGTCGCAGCCAGCCGTTCCGGCGGGCACACCATCCCAGCAGCCGGGCAAACCGCCAACGTCATAATGCCCGGCGCGCTCGCCGGCGGCAATCGCTAGAAGCTCTTCAGTCCTTCCCACAACCACATGCCGGCGATCAATAGCAGGAGCGCTCCTGCCGCGATGCCGCTGGTGGCAATCGGCTTTGAGAGCCTGGTGATCTTCGCTATCAACTCGCGCTGTTCTTGAGCAACGTGCTCTCCCGCCGCATCGATGCACAACTGATCATCTTCATGCGTGGTGAGAATGCTCCGCCACAGCAGCAAGGCCAAAAATGTGGCGGTGACGATTCCCCAGACGATCAGAAGGTACATAATAGGCCCCGTAAGCGTCGCTTCCATCGTAACCTCCGTGGAACCGTGCCGCGGTGCCTGCCGAGGGCAAGGCAGTGGGGCAGGCAAGGGGTAAACCGGTATTCAAGCGGAGTATAGCACTCTGGATTTGAATTTCCACTACCCACCATCCGACAAACAGATAGGTGTCCTGTCGGGCCAGGAATCTGCGAATCGATGGAGGACGGTGGCGCCCCGAGTGGCTAGAGCGCAGAGACCATGTGTGCGATTGCGTCGTCGAAGGTGACCCGGCTTTCCAGGTAGGGCTGCCAGTAGCGGGTTAATATTTCAAAGTAATTTTCCCAGCCGCGCTGATACAGACCGTCGCGTATCGCGTGGGGAGTCAAAGCGGCGTCCTGTGAGCTATCGCTGGTTGCGTCGAGAGTGCTACTGCTGCTCGACCCTCCCGGCTTCGCGCCATTCGGCGCTGCGAAGTCTTCGGATGCCTCGCCTTGCGGGTCCATGACTGGCTTGATCACTTCGCCCGTGGTGTAAAAAATCAACGCGTGCCACAGGTCGCGCGGAATCGGCTTGTCGCGCTGCCGGCACTCGCGGGCGATAGCCTGCTCTACCGGCGTGGCGATTCCGTGCGACGCCTCATGGAAGAGCACCTCCAACGCCGCTGCGCCCTGGTTGCGCGGGTCCGTGCTGGCAATCGTGACGCGCAGCGGGTCGAGCGTGGTGTATGCGCCGGAGGCGTTGGCGACGGCGCTGACATCCACGCGAATGCGCTCCGTCGGCCAGCGGGTCTGATAAATGTCCGCTAGCCGGTGGGACAAACCGACGCCCTGCTCGCGCACCAGCGGAGCGACGCGCTTGATCCATGCGCGATTAACCCGGTCATCGTTGGGCCAGCCGTGCGCGCGGTAGACAGGCGCGGCGCTTTCCAGGACTTGCGTCAGCTTTCCCGGCAGGCCTGCGTCGCAGGACTTTGTCTTCTTGCCGGAAAGCTCGCCGCACGTTTCAAAATCGCCGAGCTGATTCTTGAGCAGCACGAGTTCTGTGCTGAAGAGCAAATCCTTATCCGCGTAATTAGCGGCGTAATAAGCCACCGCCTCGTCCCAGGCCCGCTGTTCCGCCGTGTTGAGAGCGACTTTTGCGCCCGGCGCGATTTGCAAAATAGGTTTGCCGGATTTCCCGGGCTTTGTGTTGGCCGCGGGGACGCCGCTGTGCTGCTGGCGCGCTTCTTCGTACAGCCGGTGATGCAGATTGATCCAGAATCCACTGTGCAGCTCGAACACCGGAAGCGGTCCGTATACCGCTTCAATCTGCGGACGGGCCGCCAGCGTGAACGGCTGCAGCAACGCAGCTGCGGCCGCGAAGAGAGACAGGGATCGAGCGAATCGTGTCATGTTGAAGTGCCCGATGGTATCGCCAAGTGAGCCGCGGCACAAATGAGCAATGGTGACCTCAGGCGAGATCGTTACTCAAGGCGCGGGTCGAGTTCGCTACCCACTCCTCCTTGACGATCCGCGCCGTGCAAGGCGCCGTTCGTGTCGCGAAAAAAAGAGCGGCGGCCGGTTCGCCCGTAGGTTTCCGGGGTCGCCGCTACTTCGTATTTCGCAGGAGCGCCGAGACTATTGCCCCCCGAGATGACGTAGCGGAATTTGTAGCCGGTTCTGGCACCCGAGGCCAGGTCTGCCTCCAGAAGACCGGCGGCATCCGCGCTGGCCGCTGAACCGCGCGGCGGCGGGCCGAGCTTCGCGAGCGATTCCGGCAAACGCGAATAGGTGCGGCGATAGGTTTCAATGGCTTCGGCGATTTTTTTCAGGCCATCGATGGCGGCTCGCTCGGTAGACTCCATCTCCGCCGCGTCCCATTCAAAAGCAAGCGCCGGCAAATCCAGCAATACCAAGCCCACGGAGAGCAGTTTCCAATTATTTCCTTCTCGCACCAGCCCCATCTGTACGCGGATTACGCTCGCGCCGGCGGTATCCGTGGCGTCGCGCACTTCCACCGGAAGGAACGCGAGATTGTCCGAAATTTCCGCGCCCCCGATTTGCAACTCGGCGGCGCCGCCCGGCGTTTCACAGTGAATAACCGGGCGTCCGGAAGCCGTTGGAAGCTGGGAAGGCTTGCCAGGTTCATTCAGGAGCACGAATCGCTTCATCAGCGCCACGCGGGCCGCGGGCGTGAGGTGGGCAAAGGTGCTTGCGTTTCGGGCCGTGAGGAACTTGGAGAAGGCTTCTTCGCTTTGCGAACAAGCTGCGAACAAGGCGTCGCGCAAGGCTGCTGTCGGCGCATCAGGTGCCTTCGCGACCGAAGTTGCGGCGTTGTTGTGTGCTGCAGAACTGCTTTCCTGCGCGACGGCCATCGATGCACAAACTAGCAGCGCCGGCGCAAGAGCAACTCTGAGTAAGAGGGCGCGTCGAGCCACGTCAGTCCTTTGCGGCGGCAAGAATGGTCGCCAGATTCTGCGTAAAGGCGGAGCGGGGCAGCACTTCATCGCAACCCGCTGCTCGGGCCTGCGCGGCCAATTCCGTCTGCACGTGCGAGAGGAAGCCGATCACCCGCACGCCGTTCTTGTCGGCGCGCAGGCGCTGGATCGCGGCGATCGGTTGGCTCCGTGAGTTCAGATCAACGATCAGCAGCTTGGGCGCCGGATCAAGCAAGGGGAGCAGCGCATCGGGAGTCGTGGCCACCTTCACTTCCACGCCGAGATGCTTCGCGGTTTCCGCCAGCTTCATCTGAAAGAACAGATCGTCCATCAGCGCTACGACTCTACCCATTGATTGCGTCTCCTGAGCCACTTTCCATTATGCCCCGGTTCCGCTTTCGGTGCCCGTCGCTGCGCCCCCTTCCGGTGCTACGTTGCGGTGTCCCTTCCAGTGCTACGTTGCGGCGCTACAATAGCGGGGCCATGCTCGGGTCATCTTCAGCTCAAGGGCGCACTGTCGCGCTACTCAAAAGACGCCGGTTCTACTCGAAACGCTGCTTGGCGGCATCCCGAAGGATCGAAAAACGTGTACGACAGTCCTGAAGACGCGCGACTCGCAGGATGTGGCCCTCGGGACGTTACGCTGTACACCCGGCCCGGCTGCCACCTTTGCGAAGAAGCCAAAGCGTTGATCGAGCCGCTGCTCGGCGAATTCAGCGCAACGCTGCGCGAGGTGAATATCGATGACGACGCGGAGTTGACCCGCAGGTATGGCACGGACATCCCGGTAGTCTTTATTGGCGCGCGCAAAGCCGCGAAGCATCGCATCGACCCGGTAAAGTTCCGTCGGCAACTGAGCGATGCGGTTTGAACCCGAAGTCGCGGTATGAACCCGAAATCGAGGACGTTTGTGAGGAAAGCCGATTTCAGCGCGGATTTCTAATGTTCGCCAGCGCCGCTGTGCGCCCCGACGGTTTTGTCCGGGACATCACCTGGCCGGCCTTTGACGCGGTCGTACACGCTGAGTTGGCTGACCGAGCCCAGCGCTTCATTGTAAAACGTAGGCACTCCCAGAGCTGTGCGCAGCTCTTCGTTGAACTTACGCAGACTCGCCAGGTGCGAAGCCAGCGCCGGCACCTTATGGCCGTCGTCGGTCAGCAGAAATTTCTGGTAGCCCGCATCCCACAACCGGGTGAATTTCCCATGCAGCATGATGGTCGGCTGCACCGTCATCTGGTATAGCCCGTCGGCATCCTTGCGAAACTCCGCGCCGCACCCGTATTTTTCCACGCGCACCACGCCGCGCGTGCTGCCGACGCCAAAGCCCAGCGCTGCCAGACTCTCGATCGCTTTTTGCGAAAACCGCTCGTTGACGTTCCACATGGGTACTCAGGGTAAAGGAAAGGGCGTGCGTCTGTAAAGCGACGCAAAATACCGCTTGGTTTGGCTGCTGCATCTAATAGGAGTAAAATGGTCGCCTTTCTCTGCCGCGAGTTTGCTTGAGAGGGCGTCTAAGCTTGGGAAGAAACGTGCGAGTTGCAATGGCCACAACACAGCCCAGCGCCACTCCGCTCAGCAGGGCATCCGCTGGTCAATCTGTGCTGGAGCGCATTGGAAGCACGCCCCTGCTGCGGCTGCAGCGCGTCGCGCGCGAGTTTCCGAATGTTGAGTTTTGCGCGAAGGCGGAGTGGTTCAATCCCGGCGGCTCAGTTAAGGATCGCCCCGCGCTGAGCATGATTCAGGCAGGCCTCGCCACCGGAGCGTTGCGGCCAGGCAAAATCATCATCGATGCGACCAGCGGCAACACCGGCATCGCCTACGCGATGGTTGGCGCGGCGATGGGATATCCGGTCACACTGTGTTTGCCGGACAGCGCTTCGCACGAGCGCAAGCGGATTTTGGCGGCTTTCGGCGCGGAAATGATTATTACTCCGGGCGATGAGGGCACGGACGGCGCGATTCGCCGCGTGCAGAAAATTGTCGCTGCGGCGCCGGAGAAATATTTTTATCCCGATCAGTACAGCAATCCCGCGAACTGGCAAGCCCATTATCGCGGCACCGCGAACGAAATTTGGGAACAGACCGGCGGACGCATCACGCATTTTGTGGCCGGGCTCGGCACCAGCGGCACGTTTGTGGGCACCACGCGGCGTTTGAGAGAATTGAATCCGGCAATCCGTTGCATCAGTTTGCAGCCGGACGCGGCGTTTCACGGTCTCGAAGGCTGGAAGCACATGGAAACCGCGATTCGCCCGGCAATTTATGACGACACGCTGGCCGACGAGAATTTAGAGGTCAGTACCGAAGACGCATATCGCCTGGTGAAGCGCATCGCTCGCGAGGAGGGTTTGCTGGTGAGTCCGAGCGCGGCGGCAGCGCTAAACGGTTGCTTTGCAGTGGCGAAAAAGCTTCCGCGCGAGCAGCACGCTGTGGTCGTTACGGTTTTCGCCGATTCGGGCGCAAAATATTTGAGCGAACGTTTTTGGGACGAGCACTGATTATGGCAACCGCGCCAACATTGAAGATGAGCACGGAAATTGCGCAGAAAATTCGCCAGCACGGCGCGCAGACCTATCCCCACGAATGCTGCGGGGCTCTGCTGGGCCGCGACGCCGCCAGCGACGACGGGACTGCCGCACCCGGCGGTGCGCAACCACCGCTCCGCGAGATCCTGGCGCTGTTCCCTCTGGTGAACCGCCGCGAGGATTCCCCACACAATCGCTTTTCCGTCACCGCCGAAGATGTGCGCGATGCGGAGAAAGCCGCCCGGGAAAAGAAACTGGACGTCGTAGGCTGGTATCATTCGCATCCGGATCATCCGGCGCGGCCCAGCCAGTATGATCGCGAGCATGCTTGGCCGTGGTATAGCTATGTGATCGTCAGCGTGGCTGACGGCAAGCCGGCGGAGATGACTTCGTGGCGCTTGAGCGACGACCGCTCGGACTATGCTTGCGAGGAAATTGCCATTCGCGATCACGCGGCCAGGTGATAGGTCTGGCGAGGAGAACCGAGGAGAACATTTATATGGGAGTGAAAGTGATTATTCCGACGCCGCTGCGCGTTTATGCCGGCAAGCGCGATTCGACCGAGGTCAAAGCGCAGACCGTCGGCGAAGCGCTGGGCCGGCTGACCGCCGAATTTGGTGATCTGCGCAAGCATTTGTTCACCGAGGAAGGGAAGCTGCGTAGCTTCGTGAATGTCTACGTCAACGACGAAGACATTCGCTACCTCGCTAAAGAAAACACTCCGACGAAAGACGGCGATACGATCAGCATCGTGCCCTCCATCGCCGGTGGTTCCTCTCCCGCACACCGCTGTTGTCGCCCCTCCAACGCCTAGATTTTTCGACGCTTACAAAGTCGACGTTTACAAATCCGAGTACAAATTTGTCATCCCGAGCGAAGCGAGGGATCTGCTTTTCTGCTCAAGGGCAATGCTCGAACCTGCATCTCGCGGTGTTCTTTTGCATCTGATTTGAACTAGACTGGTAGTTCAGGGGAAATTCTTATGGCAACTAAAGTACAGCCGATGACCGGCGCGCCGGAAGCAGCAAAAGCCGCGGCGAGCCTCTCAAACGAAGAGATTTTGCGCTACAGCCGGCATCTGATCATGCCCGAGGTCGGCATGGATGGTCAGCTCAAGCTCAAGAACGCCAAGGTCCTGCTGATTGGTACCGGCGGCCTGGGCGCGCCGCTGGGCTTGTACCTTGCAGCAGCGGGCGTTGGCCGGCTGGGCCTTGTGGACTTCGATGTCGTTGATGTGACGAATTTACAGCGGCAAGTCACGTTC
>Ga0210400_10003810_pt1 | contig 13228 bp, 11 predicted proteins | sample IncBWH26MmetaG_FD_155456 | JGI IMG/M metagenome (GOLD analysis project Ga0210400, IMG submission 155456) | Forest soil microbial communities from Barre Woods Harvard Forest LTER site, Petersham, Massachusetts, United States - Inc-BW-H-26-M | ecosystem: Environmental > Terrestrial > Soil >...
CCATCCTGCACCTTCAGATTAGGACGCGTACGGGCTGAAATGTCATCGCTCGAAAAGACCGGAGCGGCAATGAGTTCAGTATGGGCAAAGATATCGCCGATCACCGTGAACGCGGGCGAAGAGAGAACTACATTTTCGAGCGAAATAAAGCCAGGAGAGGCCGAAGTGGCGATGTCAGCCACTTGATGCTTGTGGGAGTTTCCCACCACCCAGGTTACACCTTCCAGCGCGGCAACTTCCTGGGGCGCTCTCTGCGCATAGCACCCGGTGACCAGAATTTTTGCCAGCGGATTTTCGCGGCGCACGCGCCGGATGGCCGCACGCGCATCCTGATCGGCGGAAGCGGTGACCGTACAGGTGTTCAGGACCACCAGGTCCGCCTGGGCGGCGGAGTCACATCGGTCCAGTCCTTTTCTTACAAGCTGCTGCTCGATGGCTGCGCCATCGGCCTGGGTGGCGCGGCAGCCAAAGTTCTGCACAAAAAAACCGGGCACAGCGATATTATAACAACAGGGGTGTCAGCCCTTCAGCAGCTCGCAACCCATAAGCCGTGAGTTGCATCTGAATTACCGCCATAAGAAGTTTACTCGTTCCCGGAGACTTCATGAAACGCCGCATCCTTCTCGTCGACGACGAATTAGCAATTCTCCTCACCTTAAAAGCCATCCTGGAGATTCATGGTTTTGACGTTGAAACTGCAGCATCCGCGAAGGAGGCCATCTCCAAGCTGAAGGCCAACAGTTATCACATGGTCATCACCGACATGAAGATGGAGCACGAAAAGGCAGGCTATGAGGTAATCCGCGCCGCCAAGAAGACGGACTACAACCCCGCCGTATCGATCTTGACCGCTTATCCGCTGCTGGGCGGTGACTGGAAGTCAGAGGGCGCCCAGTCGATGCTGGTAAAACCCATGAATACAGACGATCTACTCCGCCAGCTTGAGATCCTGCTGATCCAGCATGAGGACCACAAACAGCAACGTCGCAACAACCTGAAATCTTCCAGCAAGCCCAACAACAAGAACCAGGCAGCCGCCAAAAAACCAGCTTAGTTGATGCGTTGAGACACACAGCAACACCCTGCCGCGGTTCAAGTTACGTTCCACGGGCGAATCATTCGGCAAAGCCGCCTGACTTTACTCGAAATACTTTCTATGCTGTAGCAGCAGCCCCTTTGCGCTGCTGGAAGCATTCACGGCAAAACACCGGACGTCCCTGAGTTGGTTTGAACGGAACCGTAGTTTCGCGCTGGCATCCCGAGCAAATGGCCTTGGTTTCCACCCTTTGGTAGTTGCCTCCCCCCTGGGGCAGGCCGAGGGCTTGAGCGCGTTTTTCTTTGCACTTCTTGCAACGCTTTGGTTCGTTTTTGAATTGTTTATCGTGGAAGAAGAGTTGTTCACCGGCCGTGAACACGAAATCTGCGCCGCAGTCGATACACTTGAGAATCTTATCCTGGAACTCCATTGAGAGTGTCCCCCCTTTTTACTTCACCCTGAGATCCGGACGAAGGACAAAAGTCGAAATCCCCAGTCAGTGGATTTCAGGGCGTTACAGCAAGGTTCGGCCCAACTACCTACAGCTTATGACTCCAGACAGCTCTTATGAATTCCGTGATATGAATAACTTGCGATTGCGGCCCCTGTTAAAGCGGGCCGCTCCTCCGCTCCTTAGAACGGCGAACGGCCCGCTGCCAGGTTAATCCTGCTCCTTGCGCGCTTTCTTGCGATTGCGTTTGCGCGCCAGGGCTTCCTTCACGCGGCGTTTTTCGCCGGGTTTCAGGTAGAAAGAGTGCCGCTTGACTTCCTTAATAATGTCCTCTTGCTGGACTTTGCGTTTGAAGCGGCGCAAGGCGTTTTCTAGAGGTTCGCCTTCCTGCAGCCTGACTTCAGCCAAAAAAATACACCTCCCAACTTACCTAGTTGGACCAGATGTGAGTTTTGCAGTACTCAGGGTGCAAGTCAAGGACTAAGTTACAGAAGGGAGTGTATTTTAGTTACCTTAGCAAAATCTCATTTTTTAGACATTCTTCAGTGGGTCGGCCAGCCGTAGAGTTTGGCGGCGTTGTCGTGCAGAGCCATATGGGCCAGCTCCACCGCGCGCTCCCGGCTGATCTCTCCATCCTGGATCATGCCAGTCAAGGCAATGGCCAGCGCCTCGCGGCCCTCCTGAGTAGTCTGCCAGCCAATCTCCTCCCAATTGATCTCCGGAGTGTTAGGAAACAGGTCAGTACCGAACAACACTTTTTCCGGATACCATTCGAGCCAGTCGCGCACCACTTCACTCAGCTTGCGCGTAGAGATAAGCCAGGTCTGCTCAGAGAAGTCAGCGTAAACATTGGGCTTCATCAACAGGTAGTTGGTGTATTTGGTATAGGCCGCCGCCCCGCCGTGGATCAGGACGAAGTTGGTCTTGCGCAGAGACGCGTCATTGAACAGGGATTCCAGCAGCGCCGGGTTCGAGCCACTCAGCATAAAGTAGCTGCCGCAGCCCCCGCCGGTATGGAAATGCACTGGCAGCCCGAGCTTGCCTGCTTCATGGGCCATCACTCGCACAAGGTAATCCTGCAGCTTGAGGTAGTCGGGCTTGGGAGGAACGGCGCCTTTGACGTAGCGGGAATAAATCTGCCCTGCTTCTCTGGTTGCCTGTGCCTGATCTACGGGAATCGGGCCAAAATCGAGCGTACGAAGATAGGCTGCTTCAAACTTGATGGCTACCGCGCCCTGGCGTTTTTGGGCCTCAAGCGTCGGTGTAATCACCTTTGCGACATATTCCTGCAGAGTTGCGGGGGCGGCACTCAGGTTCTGATCTTTCATGTATCGCTTGAGCAGCATCTCCTCGCGGGAGTAGAAGAATTTCCGGTCTGGAGTCTCATTGGCCACACTCGCGTTATTCAGGGGCAGCATCAGGGCATCATCGAAGGGTACCCAGCGAAAATGCGGTGGTTGCAGGCCGCGTCCCAGGGCTACGCGATTAGCGAGTTCGGTTTCGATGCCCAGCCTGTCTAATACCCAGTTGGGAAAGTTGTCGCCCTGCTCCTGCATGATCCGCTGCTTGGTCTGGAGCAGCTCGCGCACGTGTTCCGGCGAGCTGTCGTTGTAAGGATAGTTGTAAAGGGCCTTCCAGGCGGCCAGGAATTGGGGGTTCTCGGGGCGCCCAATAGTTGTGGGCATGCTGGGTTCCAGAGGATCACAGGGCAGCGCATCAAAGTCGTCGTCTTTTTCCCCAGGGCCAACCACCTTGGGCGGATGGGAATGGTTATCAATGGCTTTGATCTTGTTGATCTCAGCCAGCAATTGCGGATCAGGCGACTGCGCCCGCGCTACGCGACCAAGAGAGAGCAGCAACAACGTAATAAAGATTTTCTTAGCCATCATTCGTCATCCAGGGTGCAATCCAGGGTTTGTAATCCAGGTTTCGTAAAACAGGCTTTCGTAAAACAAGGTTTTTAAAAACAATGTTTCGCAAAAACTTTGAGGGGCAAGGGTAAACCCGCGTGGTATTGAATGCAATATCTAGCGCCCCGCTCGCATCGCTGATTCTAGTGGCTAGGCGAAATCTCCAATGTTTATGCGGTTCGTAGCGTGTAGCGGCATTTTTGCATTACAGTCCAAGCCCGATGCAAGGATGCAATCGGTGGGCAGCTCAATCGCTGCCTGCAAGAATTTGCTTATGAAGTTGATCGTGTTCTTCTCAGCGCCTCAGCGGTGAAACTGATTCTCGATTTTCTCCGTGCCTTCGTGCCTCCGTGGTAGGTTTTGCTTTTGGTAGCGGCGGACCTGCGATGTGTCCTTTGAGGTTAATGAGGACACTGCCCGACGCTCAAGCGATTGGAAACTCTCCGAGATTTAGAGTATAAAAGAGGGTTAATCTCACAGATTTTTTTCCCGCCTGTGAGAGATATCAATCCAAATCAGCGCAAGGGACGGCCATGTCAACGACGGTGACACCAACGAAAGGTCTGGAAGGCATAGTTGCTGCCAGTTCAAGTATTTGCTATATCGATGGCGATGCGGGAGTGCTTGCCTATCGCGGCATCGATATCCACGAGCTTGCGGTAAAGTCCACTTTTGAAGAAACCTGCTATTTGCTGTGGTTCGGCAAGCTGCCGACCCGCGCCGAACTGGCCGGCCTGAACCAGAGACTGGTGGCGGAGCGTAAGCTCGATCCGGCCATCTATGAATTAATGCGCCAGGTCCCTAAGACGGCCACTCCCATGGAGGTTTTGCGCACTGCGGTCTCCGCGCTCTCCTTCTACGATTCGGACGCGGAAAAGGTGGACCACGACAGCAACATCCGTAAGGCCATTCGCCTGACCTCGCAGATTGCCATGATCGTGGCAGGGTATGACCGCATCCGCAAAGGCAAGAACATCGTTCCGCCCGACCCGTCTCTTTCTCTTGCCGGCAATTTCCTGCTGCAACTCAATGGCGAAAAGCCCAGCAGCACGGCTGACAAGGCGCTGGATGTGGCCTTGATCCTCCACGCCGACCATGAGTTGAACGCCTCCACCTTTGCCGCCCGCGTGATTGCGGCCACTCTTGCGGACATGCATTCAGCCATTACCGGGGCGATTGGCGCTTTGAAAGGGCCACTGCATGGCGGGGCCAACGAGGCCGTAATGAAGATACTCTTCGATATCGATAAGAAGGGTGAAGATCCGGTTGAATACATCAAAAAGAATTTCCTGGACCAGAAGAAGAAGGTCTCCGGGTTTGGACATCGCGTTTATCACACCGAGGACCCGCGCGCCACGCACCTGAGACAGATGTCGCGCGATCTGGGGCGCTCGGCCAATCCCAAATGGTATGAGATGTCAGCCAGGATCGAAGAGTACATCAAGCAAGAGAAGCAACTAAATGCCAACGTGGACTTCTATTCGGCCTCCACATACACCACGCTGGGCATCGACCTGGATCTGTTTACCCCGATCTTTGCGGTCTCCCGCATCAGCGGATGGGCAGCCCACGTGATCGAGCAGCATGACGATAATCGCCTGATCCGGCCGCGCGCAGATTATATTGGCCCGGCACATCCGAATAAGTATGTGCCGATAGAGCAAAGATAGCTGGGGAGCACTCAGCCGTCAGCACTCAGCATTCAGCCCCTGAACATTCTCGGCCTTTACCGAGATTGTTTAGGGGTTTCGTATTTCAGGGCCGACATTTTCCAGGCTATGCACAAGGTTCTGCCCAGAGAACACTCACACAAGGGCTACCCACAAAGTTCAGGGACTGAATGGTGATTGCTGAGTGCTGACCGCTGAGTAGCTCCCACGGCGTACAATAAAGTCATGCACCGGGTCTACCTGGATAACAACGCTTCCACGCCTGTATTGCCTGAAGTATTTGAGGCGATGAAGCCTTTTTATCTGGAGCGGTTTGGCAATGCCTCTTCCATTCACCATTACGGGCAGCATGCCCGGGCAGCCGTGGAGAGGGCGCGTGCCTCAGTTGCGGCTCTGCTGAATGCGCGTGCTGCGGAGATCGTACTGACCAGCGGCGGCACCGAATCCGATAACCTGGGCATCTTTGGGTTGGTGGGCCCGGGCGACCATGTTATTACCTCCACCATTGAGCACAGTGCAGTCCTGAACACCTGCAAGCGCCTGGAGCAGATGGGCTGCGACGTTACTTATCTTCCCGTGAATGGCCGCGGTGAAGTTGACCCGGAGGAACTCCGCAAGGCGATACGCCCGGCCACCAAGCTGATCAGCATCATGATGGCCAATAATGAAACAGGCGTATTGCAACCCGTTGAAGAGATCGGCAGAATCGCGAAAGAAGCGGATGTTTTCTTCCATACCGACGCCGTTCAATCTGCCGGCAAAGTGCCGGTTGATGTGCAGAAAATTGGCTGCGATGCGCTCTCAATTTCCGGGCATAAGATCCACGGGCCCCAGGGAACGGGCGCGCTCTTCGTCAAGAAGGGAACTTTGATCCAACCACTGCTCTATGGCGGCAATCATGAGCGCCAGCGCCGGGCCGGTACGGAAAACCTGCCGGGCATTGTGGGTCTGGGAAAAGCCGCCGAAATCTCCCGGGAGTGGTTAGCAAACAATGGCCCGGCGGAGATGGCAGCCCTGCGCGATTATCTGCAAAATGCCCTGCTTCGGGCCATGAATGACGAGGGCGTGGGCGTGAACGGTGAAGGTGCGCCACGCGTACCCAATACCACCAACATCTATGTCGATCATATTGAGGGCGAGGCCCTCGTGATTGCTCTTGATTTGAAGGGGCTGGCGGTCTCAAGCGGCGCGGCCTGTTCCTCAGGGGCCATCGAACCGTCGCACGTATTGCTGGCCATGGGCATGTCACATCAGCGCGCCCGAGGCAGCATCCGCATCAGTCTGGGAAAGCAGACAACGCAAGAAGACGTTGATTTTGCCATCCAGGTCGTCCCGGAAACAGTTGCGCGCCTGCGCGAAATTTCTCCGGTTTACCAGAAGCAGCCTGTAGGGTAGTGTGGTCAGGCCGGTGGTCCGCTAATGATCGTAGCGCGCACTAACTTGTCGAGCTTAGGAAATTCCTTGTCCAGCCATGCGTTGCCCTCTTCAAAGAGCTTGTCTTGTCTCCCGCCCCGCATTCCTCCACCCGAGGCCTCCCCGTATCCGGAGTAGAGCTTGTCCACAACTTCCATCCCCTCGACGACCTGGCCAATGGGAGCAAAGCCTTGGGGGTCGAGCCGTGAATTGTCGGCAAGGTTGATGTAGAGCTGCGTGGTCCGGGTGTTCGGGCCGGTCATGGCATAACTGACAAAGCCGCGCTGATTGTTCTTGATCACCGGATCGTCGGCAATGGTCTTGTTCCTCCAGGCCCGGGCATTTTTGGGATCGCCTGCAATCCCGAACTGCGCCACAAACCTGGGCACCACACGGAAGAAGCGCGAATCATTGAAGAAGCCCGCCAGCACGAGTTGGTGAAAGCGGTCCACGCCGTTGGGCGCCCACTCCCGATGGGCCTCAATAACAAAACTTCCCACTGTGGTCTCAACCCGCACTCGAAAGACGCTGGGAGCAGGCTCCTCAGACACGCCTGGCGTAGTCTGACCTGCGAAACTGCAAGCGAAGAGCAAAAGGACGAATGTGGGTAGTAGTTTCATCGCTGTGACTAGAAGAATGGCTGCGAATAGTGTGCTTCTCACTTGGGGGGCTGCCTTCACCAAGCTTTTTCAGAGTGTCGCGATTGCGTTCGGGTGGGCCGGTATGCGTGCAGATGCTGGTGGAATAGGTCGTTCCAAATCCTGCCCAACTGCGATTAGCGAAAACCAATAATTTCCTTCCAACCACAAGGTCTTCTTTGTAAAACCCTTCACAAAAACTCGCTCGACTATGCTGTGCATTTCAAACTTCTTCGTGACGGGTCCTTTCCATACACGAGTAACTTCAAACTCTACGATGATCTTGGAGCCGCGGTCCTGTGGATCCGAATAACTAACATGCTTTATTGTCCCAAGGAAGACTGCGTCCGCTCGATGCAGGGCCGCTTCAGTAGTGGGCATGATGCAACTGCAAGCGATGGCGCCCGTGGTTCCCCATGTGGTTAGCATTGTTGCCAAAATGAGCGTTCGCAGCACCGGCTGTCCTCCGAAAACAAGAAACTCCAAAGCTTGAACTAAGCTAAATTACCGTAAAAAACCGAGTCGGTGGCCTGCGCGGTCACGCTGAAGAAGCCTGGGTGCATAAAAGCTCAGAGGCCTAACGAAACAACAGCCACAGTCCCAAAGTCAGCCCCAGCAAGAACATCAGCCACAGCGTACCCTCACCAGGCTGGTCGCTCTGGCTGCGAACGGCCCGCACCATCAGGATGATCGCTGAAATGCCTGCCATGGCCAGCAGGAAAACGGTCACAACATATAGTAGAGATTGGTTGGGCACTGGATTCTGCGGGCATCATAGCACGACGATGATATATTTTTCGCCGAGTATCGTAAAAGATGTTACTTGGCAGTAGGTGCCTTGATTGATGCCCCATTTGGCATAACTCTTGACGTTTTGGGACCTGAATACATTTCACCGGAACTAAACCATGCAATACCAAAATTTAGCTCATTCTCGACATAGGAAATGAGAGACGGCCCCGGGTCACATTCTAGAACAATACAATTGTATGCATTAGGAAGTTTGAAATAATATCTATATTCAAATAATTGGCCAACAGCCTCTCGGATTGAAAGACTCGGACTTCGGGTGTCAACTATTTTCATTTCAAAGATAACCAAATGGGGTTCAAGCATGAGCAAATCTATGGGGTGCGGATTAGAGATTTTCGCTCCCAAGTTGCTCAAATAATTGCCTACACGATGCACCAAAGTTTCATGCTGTCTTGAGCGTCGCTGAGAACCGCCCTTAATGAACGCGACGTAGTCGGAATCATCTTTTGGCGAAAATCTGATGTTAATCTTGTCGTTTGAAAATTCAGGATTGTTGAAATCGACTGCCCCAGCAAGATGCTCTGAGGTGATCGACAGCCTTTCCGCTGCTGCTGTGAACTGTGGCCAATGGTTTACAAAATCCAATGGCATTTTCATCAGATAACCTTGTGCTCCCCTGATCTGTCTTGGATAAAGCTGGAATGGCAAACGCACTGGTCCGGGTGTTTGGGCTCGTTTTTGACGGATCCACCTTTCTATCCAGTCTTGATTCTCCGGTTCTCGAAACTTACTGAGCGGCAAAGCTGCAGCGAATGGGAGAAAAGTGTGGAGAGGTAGCCACCACCCTGGGCGAGGTAAGCCTTCTGTTTTTTTGTGGCCTGATAGAGAATGTGGTACCCAAACAATTTCGCGCGATTGCAAAGGAGCACCAGCGATCGAAGCACCTACAAAAGCCTTCTGGCGGGTTGAGTAATGAAAAACGATGTCGCCAGGCAGAACTTGATTTATCAGGGAGTAGGACCACGAAGGAAGTCCTTTTTCATTGGTTTGCGGACATTTTAGATCAGAGCCTATATCTTCACGGTCTGTAATTTCACACCAGAAGATCTCTCGTGCTTGGTCGGCCCACCAATCTTGTTTTTCAAACATATTTATCGCCAACAGAGATATTTCATCATTTTTTTTACAAAATGCGAAAGTTTTCTGTTTGAGATAACGCCGCTACATAATTGCTACATAATAATGCTCTTAACTCATTTACAATATAGTTGCCAGTGTCTAACCAGACCATTGCCGTAGCTATGTCCGGCGGTGTGGACTCTTCCACCGTTGCGGCCATGCTGCGCGCCGAGGGCTACAACATCGTTGGGCTGACCATGCAACTCTGGAACCAGCGCCGGCTTGCCGGCCGCGAGGGCATGCCGGAGCACGTGCAGGGACGGTGCTGCTCCATTGACGACGTTTACGATGCCCGCCGCGTGGCCGAAGACCTCGATATTCCTTATTACGTGGTGAACCACGAGGAACGTTTTGAGAGTGACGTGGTGCGTCCCTTTGTACAGGAGTATCTCTCCGGACGCACCCCGATTCCTTGCAGCCTCTGCAACAATCATCTTAAGTTTGATCAGTTGCTGATCACCGCCCGGCAGATTGGAGCGGACTTGCTGGCCACCGGCCATTACGCGCGCTGCGAGTTCGATCCGCAGCGCAACCGCTGGCTGCTGAAGCGGGCCGCCGATCCGGCCAAGGACCAGACTTATTTCCTCTTTGGTCTCACTCAGGAGCAGCTCAGCCGCACTCGCTTTCCTCTGGGCGAGATGACCAAGCCGCAGGTGCGGGACCTGGCCCGGCAGCATGAACTGGGGCTGGCGGAGAAGCCCGACTCGCAGGAGATATGCTTTGTCCCGGGCGGAGATTACAAGCGGTTTATCGATGCCTATCTCGCCGACCAGGGCGAGTCGCTGCCCGATACCTCAGGTGAGGTAGTAACCACGGACGGCAAGGTGCTGGGCCGCCATGAGGGCATTCACAACTTCACCGTAGGCCAGCGCAAAGGTCTAGGTGTGGCCACCGGGACCCCGCTCTACGTGATCCAGATCAATGGAGAGAAGGGACAAGTGACGGTGGGGGGAAGTGACGACTTACTGTCGCGGTCACTCGTAGCCCGCAATGTGAACTGGATTTCGATAGACCATCTGCGCGACCCCATTCGCGTGCGCGCCAAGATCCGTCATCGCCACGAGCCGGCGCCAGCCCTTCTGGAAACCGCTCCCAACGATGAGGTACGTGTGACCTTCGATGAGCCCCAGCGCGCCATCACTCCCGGTCAGGCAGTCGTATTCTACGATGGCGACGTGGTAGTGGGCGGTGGCTGGATCGCGGAAACAGCACGCTAAAGCTGAGCTGAAGCATTCAGCAATCAGCACAAGATGAAAACATTTCATCGCAGACGGCGCCGGGACGCAAAGAAAACCCGGGAAAACTCGCCGCTGCATTACAATTTTGATTTCTTAATTTGTACAAGCTACCCCGTCCGGGTCACCCAGCTGGCACACGCGTACACTTGGCATCTCTCAAGAAGCTGTTGATTTCGATCTTCGATTGTCAAATAACCTTTCCCACCAACTGCGCAAACGCTTTACCTACAGCGTTAGAGAGCCCGCACGTCAGTGTGGGGGAGACGTAAAGGCGATATCGAAGTCGCCAACGACGGCATCGGCACAGTCTTTGAAATAACGCCACTAATCTTGAAATGGCATGGATTATTCGATTCGCCGACTGATCTCTGTCCGTTGCCTCCGTCGACCTGGAATATCTGTCTGATTTCCTGGGCACTTCTTTGACGATATGGTTCGGATGAATATTTGGTTCCTCTCCGAAAAGTGTAATTGTGTAATTGAAAAAGAGCCTTTAGATTCTTGAAGTTGTGGATGATACTGGTTTTTGTAGCGAACCGGCTTGTCGTTGTTCCTTTCTCGGAACTGAACGAACAACGGTGGGTGTGCGGGGTCAGGGCTTCGGTTCCTCGCTCTGGAACCGCGTAGTCGGAAGACTGTGATTCAAGCGCTTTGCCATTGCGAAACTTTAATTCCACTTTTGGGACAAGACAGGAATACATCTTTTAATCATGCGGGGCTCACCACAATAAGACTTCCCTAATTTGGAGCTATTATTCAATGCACAACTAATAAGTTTATTAAAATAAATTAATATACCATTAGTTTTTATCCAGAAAATAGACAAAGATTTGGTTAGTTCAGACTTTACCTGCAACCAATCTTACCCTAGTATGTTGCGTGCATTAGCCTATGCAGTGAAGAGGGCCGATGGCATTAAGAAAGGAGGAAAACTCATGAAAAAGTTTGTCGTTCGCCAAGTTGAGACTCTGAAGACCACAGCAAACTGTTATTGCTCTTGTGGTGCATAAGCAGACAACCATGTCGGGAAGCCGTCCCGGGACGGCTCCCGACACAATCCAGGTTAATTATGCAAAAATATAGCAAAGACTTAGTTCTTTCCGTTGTCCCATTTACAAGCCAGCAAGAGGAAAGCGAGGTTGTCATTGGGCATCCTCCGACGGGCGTTTTCTTAGCCATTCCTACCGAAGCATTTGCGATACTAAAACGGCTTGCTGACGGCATGAGCATTGGCGAGACGGGCGACTGGTTTCAACGGGAATATGGCGAAACGCCGGATCTCGACGATTTTCTAGGACTTCTTGAAGAGAAGGGATTCATCAGTACGACACCGTACGATGAGAGACCCGCGGGCGAGCAGGTATCGGCAGCAGGCGCAACGAAGCTCCGATATCATTTCAGTAGTTTCCCGGAACCGCTCGCGCATCTGCTATTTGGCCCAAAGGCTGTCGTTTTATATGGAATGCTGATTTGCACTTCTCTGGCTTGCATTGCCATGCAGCCATCAATATTGCCCCGTGCGCAAGATCTGTATTTTCCCGATCACCGCACCCTGAGTTGGACAATTGTCCTGATCGTGACCTATGCAACCCTCTTTATTCACGAAGCCAGTCATCTAGTTGCTGCCCGCTCTCTTGGCGTGAACTCTCGCTTGGGCATCGGACATCGCCTTTGGTTTCTTGTTGCAGAGACCGATTTGACGGGACTCTGGGCGGTTCCGAAAAACAAGAGATACCTGCCGTTAGTTGCCGGGATGCTCATCGATGCGGTTTCCGGAGCGTTTTTCCTCATGGTGCTTTTCGCGCACGCACAGGGATGGTTCGCGCTTTCAGTGTTGGTTAGCCGCATTATTCGAGCGATCCTCTTTATGTATCTCATGCGTATTGTCTGGCAATGTCTTTTCTATATTCGGACCGATCTCTATTACGTCATTGTAACCGTGTGGAACTGCAGGAACTTGATGGCGGACACCGAAGCTCTCCTGCGAAATCAGGTTGCGAAGTTCCTGCCTGTGTTTAAAAACGTCGATCAATCGGCAATTCCCGCTTCGGAGCGGCGGATCATCAGGCTCTATGCAGTTGTCTGGATCGTAGGCCGGATCATCGCTGTAGTGCTGTTGTTTACCGTAACGGTGCCCATCGGGTTGCGATACTTGCAGAACCTGCGCGGAGCCCTCCGCCTGGGGTATGCCGCCAATGCGGACAACTTCATAGACTCTCTCTTGTTAACGGCATACTTCTTCGTCCCACTTACTGCTGGAACCACGCTTTGGATCAAATCCCTGCTGCGTAAGCCAAAGGAGCTAATGTGACACAAGCGGCCAGTATCGATATGGCGGGCACTGATCGGTACCACTCTGTAAGGCTTATTGAATCGCACAGCGGAGCAGGGCGCGCGCGATGGATAGAATCAGCTCTCCGCGAAGCTGTCTCCCCAGGCGACCGCGCATTCTCGCTCTTATGTGACTTTGATCGCGGCGGGCCATGGGCGGGCGCGCGCCCACTATTCTTGGCTATTTTTCCAGAGATTGCTGAACGGAGACCCGACCTGGTAGAACGCCATTTGGTCGAGCTCATGTATGTATTACCTCACCTTCGGCGGCAGTACACGGTGAAGCACCGCAACCTGACCGACCTTGCGCCGCGCGAGGAGAAGTCCCGTTTCTTTGCCGCGGACCGGGCCTACCGCGTACTGCATGGGCTCATTGATCTGCTGGCGGAATGGAAAGCCTATTCGGAGCCAAACTATACCTGGATTATTGCGTGCGAAGCGTATGACCTTGGCGGCAGCATCTCGTGCCGGTTTTTCCGGGAACTTCATCGCCGGCTTGCGGTAACCCACAAAATTACTTTGTGGCTTGCGATTGAGAAATCCTCTGCAGACCGCATAGGCAGGGCGTTCGCCGATCACTGCAGTATTCGCAGCATGTCCCTGGATCTG
>Ga0210400_10003811_pt1 | contig 13226 bp, 10 predicted proteins | sample IncBWH26MmetaG_FD_155456 | JGI IMG/M metagenome (GOLD analysis project Ga0210400, IMG submission 155456) | Forest soil microbial communities from Barre Woods Harvard Forest LTER site, Petersham, Massachusetts, United States - Inc-BW-H-26-M | ecosystem: Environmental > Terrestrial > Soil >...
CCGCGGCTCGGGTTCGCCTGGCAGATGACGCCGAAAACGGTGCTGCGAGGCGGCTACGGTCATCTCTACTCCGCTTCCTACGTGAGCGCCACCGTGGTCGACGTACCCTATGGCTTCGACAGTGAGACGCCGTGGATCACTTCGCTCGATGGCATCACGCCGCTTAATCTGCTGCGCAATCCGTATCCGACCGGAATCAGTCCCTCCCTGGGCGCCTCGCGAGGGCTGTTATCGGCGGTGGGCCAAGGCTTCCGCGCTAAGGAGTATCCGACCCCCAACTCCTGGACCCAGCAGTGGCACGTCACGATCCAGCGCTCGCTTCCCGGCGGAGTCTTCCTGGAGCTTGGAACCATTGGGTCGCGCGGACACGGTATGCCGTTCACCTACTACGCCAACGAACTCGATCCGAAGTACCAGGTGATGGGCTCGAAGCTGGCCCAGTTGGTGCCGAACCCGTTCTATGGGATCGTGAGCGACGGCATCTTCTCCTCGCCGACCGTCACCCAGGGGCAACTGCTGCGGCCGTTTCCGCAGTTCACTGATTTGACGGACGCTCAGAATATCGGCAGCGATACCTGGTACAACGCCTTCCAGACCACCGTGAAGAAGCGCCTGGGACACGGTGTGCAATTCGAGACCTCTTACGTCTGGTCGAAGTCGATCGACCGCGGCGAAGGCTCCCCGCAGAACCATTACCGCATGGCCGTGGAGCGTTCGGTCTCCTCGCGAGACACGCCGCACCGCTTTGTGGCCAGCTACCTTTACGAACTGCCCTTCGGCAAGAATCGGTATTTCCTTCGCCAGTTGCCTAAGGTGGTGGAGTCCGTGGTCGGTGGCTGGCAGTTTAACGGCATCACCACGATTCAGAGCGGCCCTGCCCTCAGCATCACAGCAAGCAATAGTGCCGGGACACTTGGCCAGACAGAGTACGCCAACAACAACGGCAAGAGCGGCGCCCTCTCGGGCCCGGCGCAGGACCGGCTCAACCGCTGGTTCGACACTTCGGTTTTCAGCCAGCCGGATCCCTACACCTACGGCAATCTCTCGCCCCGTGTCGCCGATATCCGCGGCCACTACATGAACAATTTCGACCTGTCCCTGTTCAAGGAGTTCCATCCGGCGGGAGAATGGATGAAGATGCAGTTCCGGGCGGAAGCGCTGAATGCGTTCAACCGTGTGCAGTTCGCCGCTCCGAACACCTCGGTGACGTCGAGTTCGTTTGGTCGCGTTTCGGCGCAGGCCAACACGCCGCGTCAGGTGCAGTTCGGACTTAAACTGCTGTGGTAGCAAGATTGGCTTGGAGGTACATCATGAAGAAGATCGCGATTTTCATCGCAGTGACTGTTGCAGCATCTCTGGCGCAGACGCCGGGGGCCTACAAGGTCACGCACACGTATGCGTTGGGTGGTGAAGGGAGTTGGGACTACATTGTGCCCGACCCGCCGAATCACCGCTTATTCATCGCCCGGCAGACTCGCGTGATGGTAGTTGATGAAGACACCGGGAAGCTGCTCGGTGAGGTCAAGGATATTCAGGGCGCGCACGGAACCGCGGTGGCGGAGGGCTCCGGGCGTGGATTCGCAACTTCGGGCAACGATCAATCGGTAGTCATGTTCGATCTGAAGAGTTTCAAGGTCCTTGGCCGGATCCCGGCCGCGGAGGATGCCGACGCAATCCTCTACGACAAGCCCTCGGATCGCGTGTTCACGCTGAATGGCGACGCGCATTCCTCCACCGTGATCGATCCCAAGGCGGGCAGCCTGATCACGAACATCCCACTCGGCGGCAAGCCGGAATACGGCGCCTCGGCGGGCGACGGCAAGGTCTACGCGAACCTCACCGATACCAGCGAGGTGGTCGAGATCGATGCCAAGAAGGCCGCGGTCACACGCCGCTGGTCAACGGCGCCTTGTAAGCAGCCGGTCGCGATGGCCATCGATACGGCTCATCATCGTTTGTTCAGCGGATGCCGCAGCGGAGTGATGGCGATCTCCGACTACCAGGCGGGCAAGGTAGTGGCAACGGTTCCGATCGGCGCAGGCGTCGATGGGGCTGGATTCGATGCGGCCTCAGGCAATGCATTCGCATCCAATGCGGACGGCACGCTCACCGTAATTCATCAGGATTCGCCGGACCAGTATCGGGTCGCCGAAACTCTACAGACTCCGGTGGGATCGCGCAATATGGGGCTGGACCCGACGAACCATCGCCTGTTTGTCGCTTCGGCGAAGTTCGGGCCGCCCCCGACGGCAGGCAAGAAAGGTCCGGTGACGCCCGGATCGTTTGCCGTGATGGTGATTGAGCGCGATTCCGCGCGCTGATCCGGTCACGCCGAGGCGCGTTCTTCAAGTCGCTTCGGCACGCAGCCCGTATCCCACACCGCGCGGTATGCACCAACTGGCATTCGCCTGGAGCCGCGATTTTGGCACGCAGGCCCCGGACAAAGATATAAGAGTGCCGTCGCTGACTTCAGCGCCGCCACCCCGATCGGCTTCCACCGGGACATGACGCGGTACGATACGTCCCGCACGGCGAATCAGCGTTTCGAGAAGCGCGTACTCGGTGCGCGTCAGGGGCACGGTCCGGTCGCCGCGTTGCAGGGGTACGGTGCCGGGCCGCGCGTCTTGCGCCGAAGATGCGTGACGTTTTTCGGGGCGAAGGCAAAGGACCTCAGCGACACCCAAGCGCAACTCCGGCACGCCGATCCATCAGTCACCCTGCGTAGCCAGAACGTGGTCGGCATCACTCACGACGTTATCTAACGTGAGCCGAGTGCCGATGCGGTCGGTATTTGCCAACGCATCGGGATGGATCTCAAACTATTGATTCCACAGCATCACGACGTTCTGTCTACGCACAATGCGCCACGCCAGCGGTATCATCCTGGTGGGGCGCCCGCTTGGTTAAGAGCGGTTACAGCGAACCCGCACTTATGTATCTCAGATTCCAGATTGGGGTTGACGACTAGCATACACGGCGCTAAGTGTTGGAGTACACTAAAGCGACTCCACGGAAGCCGAAGATGCAGCTCGGAGCGCCAGAGCCGCAGGGTCAATCGGCCCATCCTCGCGATCCACGGGTCCGCGATCAACTCGAGCGGATTCTTGCCAGCGATATCTTTACTCGCTCAGAACGGCTCAGCGCATTTCTCCGTTATGTCGTCGAACAGACGCTTAACGGGCAAGGTAGCATGCTGAAAGAGCAGGTATTGGGGGCCGAACTCTACCGTAAGGGTCCGGCGTTCGACGGCACAGCCGACCCGATCGTCCGCGTGGATGCGCGCCGCCTTCGCGACAAACTGCGGGAGTATTATGCCGAGTCTACGAGGGATCCGATTCTGATCTCACTACCAAAGGGAACCTACGTTCCCAGATTTGAGGAGAATCTAAAAGAGAATCCCGCCTGCGTTCCCGCAAATCCTCACATTATCCATGCGCCGCCGCGCAGGATGCGACGGTCCATGTTGGCGGCGGCAGTCGTGGTGGGTGCAATCATGGGTGCTATCGCTTCATGGTCTGTGGTGCGCCGAGGTGCGAAACCGACGGACCGCGCTGCCTTGATCACTACATCCGGCGTATCCCCGGGGATATCCCCGGATGGCCGTTTCATTGTCTATTCCGGGAGGGGAACGGATGAAGACGTGAGGAACGACATATGGGTCAAGAGCCTATATAACGGGGCGGTGCGCCGCCTGACGGATACCCCGGAATCGATTGAAACCTTTCCGGCGTGGTCCCCGGACGGACGGGAGATTGCGTTCGTGCGAGTGAATCAAGGCATTTTCGTCGTCTCACAATCCGGGTACGGCGAACACAGGGTCACTTCAGGCACTTGGGCCGACTGGGCGCCAGATGGGAAGTCGCTTATCGTTCGGGACCGCGAACGCGAGGGTCCGTTTGCGATTTACCAGGTCTTCCTCGAAACCGGCAAACGACATCGCCTGACACAGCCACTGCTCGGCGATGGCGATTGGAGGGCCGCCGTTTCGCCTGACAGGTCGACTTTGGCCTTCGCCCGCCACGAGCCCTCGAACGGCGGCGACCTGTATGTTGTTGCCATGCAGGGAGGCACTCCGCGGCGAGTGACTAACTGGAATGCCCGGCTTACTGGCGTTGCCTGGACTCCCGATGGGCGCGATCTCATTTATTCAAAGGAAGGACTTTGGCGCATCTCCGCCAACCTTGGGACGCCAAGCCGAGGGGCTCCGCTCGAGGGTATCACGGCTGAAGTGAATAATTTTGCTATCTCACGTCCTCCCCGAGGGCAGCCCGCACGGATCGTCTTTCAGGCGTATCAGCGCGATCTGGGTTTCGAGATTATTGATATGACCGGGCCCATTTCCGAAGGCATATTCCGGCGAGCAAAGCCCTTCCCGATATCCACAAGGTTAGACAGCCCCGGGCCGTTTTCGCCCGATAACCGTCGGTTCGCGTTCATTTCGGGGCGGCCGCCCCACGTCCGAGTCTCGGTCTCCGATGCTGATGGCGCCGATTTACGCCATATCACTTTCCTGAACACGGTGCCGTGGCTGGGCTCGTGGTCCCCGGGTGGCGGGGAAATCGTCTACGCCGCAAGTATCGGCGGCAATAGCGATATCTTTGTGGTGGACACGAACCGCGGATCCTCCCGACGGCTGACGTTCGAGGCCTCCGAGGAGTCCTTCCCGTCATATTCTCGCGACGGCCGCTGGATTTATTTCTCCTCTACCGCGGCAGGCGCCCTGGATATCTGGCGGATGCCCGCAGCAGGAGGTCCGGCCGTTCGAATCACCTATCACGGCGGCGTATGCGCGCGAGAGGCGCCAGATGGGTATTTGTATTATGTAGATCGCTACCCGCCCAATGAACGCATGATGCGCCCCCACGGCGTCTCCAGACTGATGTGTGTACCCAAGAATGGCAGCGGTCCCGAGACCGTGGTGCTGGAAGGCATGACGGCGTATTGGTGGGCGATGGCCGATTCTGGTGTCTTTTTCATCTCCCACGAGTCCGGGTCCAACGCAGTAGAATACATCGACTTCATCGACCACTACAGTTTCAGCGACCGGCAGGTAAGACGGATCGGCCGACTCGCCACGGGGGCGGGCCAGTTCAATCCGCAGATGCATGTATCTCCCGATGGCCGCTGGGCTCTCGTCGCCACGGGGGCGGGCCATACGAATCTCATGCTGATCGACAACATCCGCTGAGCGGCCGGCTTTCGACGCGGGGCCGGCCTTACTCCTTCAGCGGGCATACTCTGAAACGTCGAAAACGATTCTTGCCAACGCCTGGTAACCGGCGTCGGATGGGTGGCTGTCAGTCTGCGTGCACAGAAGAGTGAGCGTGCAGATCGCCTGCAACTCGGCATTCCAGTCGCCTTGCGGGTTGAATATAGGGAACGGATCGGCGAAGCGCGCGCGGTTTGTGGCGGCAACTTCGGCTAACGCCGCATTAGCGGCTTGGAACAGCGGATCGGCGAACGAGAGCGCAGAGAGGAATGAATCCGAAGCCCGTGTGACGATGATCTCCGCATTGGGCGCAGCCGATCGTAGCTGGCGGAGAATGCTCGAAATCCTTGCAGCTAAACCCGTGATGAATCCCGGGGCGCTAGCCTGAATACAAGCCGGACTAATCAGGCCGATGGCCGTGCAAGGATCTAAGAGCTTCGGGAAATCGTTTCCCCAAAAGGGTAAGCGTAATAGGACTCACTTGTCCCGGATGCGCTTCCAGAAACGCGATGGCAGCCTGCAGTTGACTGCCTGAAAACACGTCGTGCAGTTGGTGCCCTGTCTGTCCAAATACAGTGACCGCCGACGAACGTTTCCGTCGACTCGCCCGGGCAGCCAAAGTTGACTGTAGTGATTCCAGGCCGTATCTGCCGCAGATGCGCCCCGAAAATGTCCACGTACCCCGTGTTGTATGCTGTCGGCGGGAGGTTAGCTGCAAACTTGAAGGACTGGAACCCGTAGGCGATGGAGTCTCCCAGAGCCAGATAGTAACTCTTTGGTGGGTTGAAGACTGGCGGTGGATTCTGCGCTCGCACAGCGATCTCCGCTGACAAAAGGACCAAAACGGAAAGGAGTGCTGTCCTCATTCTGTTAAGCCTCATTTACGGACACTTCGTGGTGCCGCGGCTCAGCACCGTTGGGTCACAGACTAATTTTCCAAGAATAGCGCCACCCACTGTGATCCGCGTGCCGAAGCGGACATCGGTATCCACGGCCGTATTGCCCTGAATAATGGAAGGGTTCGGCGGAATCGAAGCCAGCGTGAGCGAGCCTGCGCCGTCAGCCAAGAGGCCCGTACCGTTACCCTGCACGTCTAGACCTCCGATCATGGTCACCGAAGATTCGCCAGTGACCGTGAGTCCGGTAGCATTGCCTTTCAAAATGAACCTGGCTGAGGTAAGGTTCGCCAGCGTGGCAAACGCCTGGAGGTCTATGCCGCTACCTTTGTTGTTCAACGCAGTAATCAAATGGTTGGCGGGCGGCCCATAAAACACGATGAGTCCACCAGCATCAAAGATGCCATCTGCACCGTTGTTGTTCGTTGTGATCGCAGTGCCGGAGGAGGAAGGTAACCCAAAGATTGTAAGACTGGCGCCGGCCAGGTTAATTCCATTCTCTGCGTTGCTGCTTGCTTCGAGAGTTCCGCCCCGAACCTCCACCGAGGAATTCCCCCCGGCCCAAAGTCCGACCCGGTTATTATTTGCCCTGATGGAACCCCTTAGAAGCGCGAAAGACTGATTGACAGCAATGATCCCGACATCACCGTTGTGAGTGATGCTGCAGTCGGTAATTTCCGCTTCTGATGCCTCCGCAACAATAATCCCGGCCTCCGCGTTGTCTTGGATGGTCGTACCTTGTACTTTGAAAGCCGAGTTGGATTGTCCAAGAATCGCGTTCGCGCCGTTGCGAATCGTAAATCCGCGCACCGTGAACCCCCGGGCTCCGTCGATGAGGATCGTAGCGCTGAGTTCGCCGCCACCGGGGCCGCCGCCGTCGATCACGGCCGTGCCTTGTCCGTCGATGGTGAGCCGGTCGGTCGTGACGACAACGCGCTCGCGGCACGTACCGGTCACTTGAAGAGTATCACCAGGATCGGCTTTGGCGATTACCTCGCCGAGAGAGTGCGTCCGGCAGTCCACGTTTTTGACATTCGGCACCGCAGACAAAGTCCCGGCGAGAAGAACGAGCCCCACGCCCACATGGGCACCGCGATTTACTCGATGTTGTCCATTCATACTCCATGTCCTTTCACTCCGTGGCGCTTCTGACGCACGAAATTGTCAGGCATTTTGCTCGATTTTCTCGGGATGACCAAGGTCTTTACGGTGGTTTACGGTTGGAACGGTACGAATTATTGGCGTAGCAGTTCGTATTAACACCGTAAAACACTGCGTTGAATCAGCGCGATGGGACATTCTCCAAGCACAGCAGGCTGGAAATGGAATTTCGAACGCGAAGACCGTTAGGAGGCGTATGCACCGACCTAAGAGCCTTAACGTCCTATTGTCAGCCATTCCGGCAGTGGTGTTTCTGCCAGTGGCAACAGCGACAACGATTACCTTCGATGAATCACCATCGACCAACAACAACGTTCCGTATAGTGCTACCGTTTTAGGCGCCACGTTCAGTGCCACCAACGCCGGCACTTGGGGCGGAAACAGCAATGGCGACCCTGGAACTTGGGGATTGGAGGGAACAAACGGACCCCAGTTTCTGGGCTTCAACCCTATCAGCGGTTTTACCGAGGTGGTTACCTTCGCCTCAAGCGTGAATAGCGTCTCGCTAGACTTTGCTGGAGGCTTTGAGACCGAATCGCTCACCATAACCCTGCAGGCATTCAACGATGAGACTTTATTGGGGTCAACGTCCGTCTCTTTGGGTCCGGTAAATACATGGTCGACGCTAAGCCTCGCACTTCCCGGGATGACGAGCATCGCTTGGAATGCAACGTGTTGTACGTTCGCGTTCGTTGGGTACGGAGTTGACAATCTCAGGTTCGACAGCGCAGTCGTTCTTGAGCCGGTTAGCGCGATATTGCTGGCCGGCGGCATGCTGTCGCTGGCCGGTCTGAGGCGCTGGGTGAGATGATAGCCGCATCGACTTGGCTAATTTGTCGTTGAAGCGCACCTTGCCCCGAGCGCAGCCAACGCTACTGATACTGTCCGTTACGGCCACGCACCTAATCTCCGAGTCGGCGACTAACCACTCGAAATAAGGCATCCCGATCTTCCTGCCGGCTCTGCCCGCCGGCTGGTGACCTGTACGCCAAAGCCAAACATGACATAATGCAGCACTGGAGGCGCCAATGCATTTCGTTTTGGTGCACGGGGGCTGGTGCGGCGGCTGGTGGATGTCAAGGCTTACGAGGGCGCTCCGGCGTCGTGGGGCCGAGGTGTTCGCGCCGACCTTGACCGGCCTCGGCGAACGCGAGCATCTTGCTTCACCAGATGTCGGTTTGACCACGCATAAGACGTACTTGCAGGCAGTCCTGCACTATGAGGACCTCCGTGACGTTGTGTTGCTTGGCCATAGCTATGGCGGGGCCGTGGTAACCGGAGTTGCAGATCGCGCGAGAGATCGGATACAACGGTTGATCTACATGGATGCGTTCGTCTTGCGAGATGGTCAGAGCCTTGGAGACGTGTGCCCGCCGGGAATGGCGGAAGCTCTGACGGAACTGGCACGACAATCAGGAGACGGCTGGAGAGCACCGTCCCCCTTCACGATGGAACAGTTCGGCGTCAGCAAACCGGAGGACATTGCCTGGAATGAGCGTGGCCTCGTGATGCAACCCCTGAAGGGCCTTGGTGAGCCGCTGACGCTACACCCCGAACCCTTCCCATTCCCTGTCAGTTACATTCGCTGTACGGGACCGCCGATGGGGTTGTTTGACCCGTTCGCCGCGCGCGCACAGGCCGACGGCTGGGATTATCACGAAGTGCCCTGGACACATGCAGCACCCGCCGTTGTACCTGAGGAGTGTGCAGAACTGCTGATCGAAATCGCGAGCTCGTGCGCCTCGCGTGCCTCGGTTTAACGGCTGGCATTGCGCGGCCCCCTAACATCGCTGTCGTTGTCGTCGATTCTGAAGCGGCTGACTTGCCGGCCTCACGTTTTTAGTCATTGACAGATGCAGCCGTAGCCTCTTATTCCCGGGCGGATCACGCGCGACTCTTCCATAGCCCATTAGAGCGAGCCTCCGGGAATCCGTTGCATCTCTGCGAGCGTGAAGTGCTTCTACGGCCCAATATTCATTGCGTGCAATAGCTTCGGAGTGGCGTTGGTTGAGGATGTACATGCGATTGACGAATTCGTGGACTGGTACTGCTCCGAACCCCGATTATCGTTTAGCAAAACCGTAGTCGTCCGCTACCGGATGCATCTGGAGTCTCGTCGGCTCGCTCCAGGTACGATCAACCTCCGGCTTGGCGCCGTCCGGCGGCTGGCCTACGAGGCGGCCGACTGCGGCCTCCTGAGCGCGGATTTGGCGGCGGGAATACGGCGCCTCAAGGGCGTAAAGAAACTCGGGGTCAGACTCGGCAACTGGTTGACGGCCGAACAAGGACAAGCACTCTGGCAGGCACCGGATCGCGAGCGGCTTAAGGGCAAGCCTGATGGTATCGTTGCGAAAAAGCGGATCAGGATCTGATAGCGTGAGACGTGCCCGTCACCGCGTCGAATCCCTTCAAATGGCGTCCAAATCTATGGGCCGGAACTGGACAAGCGCTGCCGGGCTCACCTGAAACGTACCAATAAGAGCTACCCGTCGATGAAACCTACATCCGCATCAAAGGGCAGGACCGATATCTGTACCGAGCCGTGGATTCCACAGGGCAGACCATCCATTTCCTGCTCACGGCCAAACGCGATGCAGCGGCGGCCAAGCGATTCTTTCGTAAGACGTTGCTCGATCCAGCCAATCCGCAACCTCGGCTAATCAACGTGGACAAGAACCGTGTGTATCCGACGGCCGTGGAGGAACTCAGGGTCGAAGGCACACTTCGGCGCCGCTGTCGACTACGCCAGTGCAAATACTTAAGTAACGTGGTCGAACAGGACCACCGGACGGTCAAAAAAGCGTTTGCCTCGGCTGACCAAAGGAGATACGGTCGGCCAAGCTCGCTTCATCGACGAGTTGTTCGGACTCTCTGACTGACCCGGATTCACGCCTAACCTACTTGTACTGGCCTGAGTCGCTTTCTCCCAGAGCCTCGCAACGAAACCGGCCGCTGCAGCAGCAGAGCCAGCGGAGAACACATAGTGCTGGGCCTCTGGGCACGACGACCAACTCTCAAGCCATGAGAATCTTATGGCGAAGCGTAGACGATGGTGCAATTCGACGTCGTGTTACATCCAAAACGTATGAAGCGCGATGAGAATATTGGGGCTGAACTGCTGCGGGAGGTTACAGCAGAAAGCAGCGGCTCTCGAGGACGCTAACAATCGCTCCAGGGAACGACGTAGGCAGTCAGCGAGGTTGTAAGGAGACAAAGGAGATAAAGATGTCCAGAAAACAAGGTCACTCGTTGTTCAAGGTCATCTGCTCCAGACTCTCTACCTGCCCTGAAGAGATCCTCGAACCTCTCCTCGAATTGGCCATCCAAATTGCTCGTGAGGGTCGAGAAGGTCGGCGGATCGGGACGCTATTCACGATCGGCGACGCAGAGGCGGTGATGGCGTGGTCCCGCCCACTGATTCTTAATCCCTTCGAAGGACATCTCAGGGACTGCAGGCACATCGCCTCCACCGACCTGTGGGGTACGGTAAAAGAACTTGCCCAGTTGGATGGCGCCTTCATCGTGTCTGCCGACGGAGTTTTTCTAGCCGCGGGACGATACTTGGATGCCAATGCTTCGGATGTGAAAGTGCCTTTCGGACTCGGCAGTCGTCATATCGCAGCAGCTTCCATTTCATTTGCTACAAACGCAATAGCGATCGTGGTGTCGGAAAGTTCGATAGTTCGAGTATTCCAGCATGGCACTCTGATGGCTGAGATCATTCCTGAGTTATGGCTATTTAGCCGCCATGAGATGGCACTGCGTGGAAACCTAAGTAAGGATGAACAGCACCGAATTGCCATCATAACGGACGATGTAGGCGGGCACAGGAGATCGGCGGCCAAATCGGCAGCCAAATAAGTGTCGGTACTAAGTTGGTAGCGGACACGCGAGGAGCGGCATCTTTAGTGTCCTAGTTTGGGGCCTGTGGATGAACGGGGGGAGGAGTTCCTTTGATCCCTCGTGCAACGAAATTTACGAGTATTCCATCGTCGGGCACTCGTTACGATGGAAGGGGGATGCTGTCACGACTATTTTTCCCTCAATCCCCCGTTTCGGCAGCCACACGGTATGCGTTTGCGGCAGGGTGCGGCGCCGCGGCATTTGCCTCAAGGCTATTGCTCGAGCCACTCCTGCACGAGCAGGCGCCGCTACTGTTGTTCACCTTGGCGGTGGCCGTGAGTGCGATGCGAGGCGGCTTCGGCCCTGGCCTATTCTCCACGCTCCTCGGTGTCTTCGGCTGTCTGTACTTTGTCCCGCCGATAGGCGGCTTGTCGATCGCTCCAGAATATCTGGCCGCCGCTGCACGTGAAATGGCGGTTTTTTTGGTCGTAGGTGCCATCCTGAGCTGGCTCGGCAGCGAATTGCGCCACCTGCGATGGGAGGCGCTTGAACTGGCCACTCAGCGAAATGAGATTCTCGACAGTATCACAGATGGCTTCGTGGCCCTCGATGCGAACGGTCGGTTTGTCTACCTTAACAGCGTAGCGGGGCAATTAATGAGAGGACCACGCGACGAAGCGATTGGCAAATGTCTTTGGGGGGAGGTTCCTGAACTGCGTGGGAGTCTCGTTGAAGACATGTTCCGTCAGGTTTTTGACAAGCATGTTGCGATTCACTTCGAATACCTGTTCCCGCTATCCAATCGATGGTTTGAAATTCACGCTTACCCAGCCCAGAACAGCGGGCTGACAGCGTATTTCAGCGATGTTTCCGATCGAAAATTGGCGGAATTGCGCCTCCGAGAAACGCTCGCGGAACGCGACGCCGCCTTGGATCGCGTTCGGTTGCTGAGCGGACTACTCCCGATCTGCGCGGCGTGCAAGCGGATCCGTGATGACGAAGGGAACTGGCGCCAGATCGAATCATATATCTCTCAACACTCGCAGGCAAAGTTCAGCCACGGTATGTGTCCCGATTGTGGACTGCAGTTTTACGGCACGCTTTGGCCACAGACGTCCAAGGACTTTGGCTAGGTTTCCGCGTCAGATGCTCCGGTCACTTGACGGGATAGAAGTTGGCGGGAGTCTTTGAAGGTCAGTAAGCGCGGTCCGTACGAGGTGCGCAGTACGCGTATGCTCGTTCCGGATGCGCCCGAAGAAACCTCGTCAGCCGCAAATACAGCGCGCCAGCAGCGCCGCTCTGCACGATCTTCGGTAGCTTGGCTCCGGGCTCCATAATCGCGTCTTCTGGGGGGCTGGCAAGAGAGGTTCCGTTGCGAACTCTGAAGCGGCAGTCCTGCTACCGCAGAGACTCAGACCGATCACCCCGATCAACCCGTTCAAAGGGCGCCACTATCCGGGCGAGGTGATTGTTCTATCCGTGCGCTGGTACCTGCGATATCCGTTGGCCTACGAACACGTCTCCGAGATGCTGACGGAACGCGGAATCGAGGTGGATGCCTGCATTTGGCGCTGGGTCCAAGCCTATGCGCCAGAATTGAATAAGTGATGCCGGCCACATCTGAAGCCCGCAAACAAAAGCTATCGGATCGACGAGACCTATATCAAGGTCAAAGGCGGGGACAAGTATCTGTATCGCGCGGTCGACTCCGTGGGCCAGACGATCGACTTTCTGCTCACCGCCCGAAGGGACGCAGCTGCGGCCAAGCGGTTTCTCCGAAAGGCTGTGGCGGCATCTGGCAATCCGTGCCACGGGTCATGAAGTTGACAAGAACCCCGCATATCCTGCGGCCGTAGAAAGGCTGAAAGCGGGAGGGGCGCTCCCTCGCCGTGTTCGCCCGCGGCGATCAATGAACGTCATCTGCAGAAGACTGTTAAACCTGAATTATGCACACAGTGAGCATTCCGAACGAACGGTCGCGCTCGGTTGATGTCTTGCATAGTTGAGTAGGTCAGTTCGATTTCCGCTGGTCGATTACCTCCCGAGGGTCCGCTCCGCCAAGTCCTGCGTCGAAGTCACTTGCTCCGTTGCGTTTGCGGCCTGCGCATAAAGTGCTA
>Ga0210400_10003812_pt1 | contig 13226 bp, 10 predicted proteins | sample IncBWH26MmetaG_FD_155456 | JGI IMG/M metagenome (GOLD analysis project Ga0210400, IMG submission 155456) | Forest soil microbial communities from Barre Woods Harvard Forest LTER site, Petersham, Massachusetts, United States - Inc-BW-H-26-M | ecosystem: Environmental > Terrestrial > Soil >...
TGCCTTCGACCAAAACGGTGTCGCCCGTGGCGATCACCGAGTCGGTGATCGTCTCCTCACTCGATACAACCACCGCGCCCGATCCGCCGCGGCGGGTCATCGCCGGAGACGCGATCTGCATGATCACCAGCAGCAGTACAAGGGGAGTGAGCATCCGCAAGGCGCGAAAGGCGATTTCGAAGGGCAGCGCCGCGATATAGTTCACCCACATGCCGGCTTCACTGATACGCGCCACCACCCACTGTGCGGGTAGCGCGACCGTAAGCGACGCGGCGAGGGAGCCGGCGAGGTGCACACATGCGCGTAGCGGCCGGTTCGCCGGCTTGTCGTGAAATACGGAAGCAATCACCGCGTTCTCTTGACGCAATATCCCGATCAGCTCCCGGCAAGCCAGACACCCAGCGAGGTGGACCTCCACGCCGCGCGCTTCCGCCGGACTTAGTTCTCCTTCCGCATAGATCATGGCGATCTCTTCCGTGATGCAGTTCATCGGACTTTCTCCTCCAGCAGCTTTCGCAACATGTGTTTCGCGCGAAAGATCCGCCCGGCAACCTGGGTTTTCTCCATATTCAGTTCCGTAGCGATCTCGTCGTAACTCAAAGCCGCGTAGTAACGCAGTACCAGCGGCAATCGGTACGCTTCATCCAGAGTCTCGACGGCGCGCGCGATCGCATCCCGCCGTTCCTTCAACAAGAGGAGAGTCAACGGCGACGCCTCCGTCGATGGCGAATCGTCCGCGTCCCCTTCCTCCGACATCCACCGCCGCTCCAGTTGCCGGCGGCGAATCAGATCGACGCAGTGGTTCGCAGTGATGCGCAACAGCCAGCGATCGAACTCCGCCGAGCCGTCGTAAGTCGCAATAGCGGCGCGCAACCTGAGGAACACCTCTCCGGCGGCATCCTCGGCCAGCTCCCGGTCGCGGAGCATATGGCGGCATAACCCGGTGACGCGACGCGAATACGCCTGAAAGATCTCCGCAAAGGCGCCAGCATCACCTGCCTGGGCTCGCGCGATCACCGTGTTTGCCTCGCGGCGTTCGTCGGAAGGCAAAGGTTCCTCAACCAGCTCAATGGAACTTGGGGTCATTCCGCGTTCATTACAGTACTACGAACGCCGACGCGGAAAATTTGATTCGTGCCGATAAGGTCCGTGGAAGCTGCCACATGCCGGCAACGTGGTGCGGTAAAATGGCAAGGATCGAACAATCTCGGGTTTGAATCTGGGGGATCAGGCCGGTAGCGGCTCTCGATCACGCGCTATTTCTTACGATTCCTGGCAAATGGAGCGGGTTTTGTGACCTATAAGTCCGTCCGAAACGTTGCCCTGTTAGCAATATTCTCAGGCGCGCTCCTAGCGCAGGAGAATCGCATTTCGGGCGGCGTAGATCGTCTTCGAACTGTAGCTCTGAAAGGGAGTATCCACCCCAGCGCTCGCCCGCAGTTCGACGCCGGAGCCATCGACCCGTCTCTTCCTCTGAACTCACTAACGCTGATGCTGCGGCGCTCTGACGCGCAGCAAACTGCCTTGGACCGCCTACTCGCCGGGCAACAGGATCCATCCTCCCCCGGTTATCACAGCTGGCTCAGTCCGGAGCAATTTGCGGATCGGTTCGGTACTAGCCGGGATGACATCGTCGAATTGGTGTCATGGTTGCAGTCGGAAGGGCTGACGGTTGACGAGGTCTCGCGCGCCCGCAGCTGGATTAGGTTCAGCGGAGCCGCTGGACAGGTACAGGCGGCGCTACACACCGAAATACGCCGATACGTCGTGGACGGGGAGCCGCATTTCGCCAATGCGAGCGAGGTTTCCGTTCCCATGGCTGTTGAGTCCGTCGTGATGGGCGTCCTTGGCCTCGACGATTTTCGTCCGACCAGCTCTGGTGCTGTAAGTTCCAAGCGTCCGCTTTATACTTCCGGCGACACTCACTATCTGGCGCCGGACGACTTTGCAACGATTTATAACGTGAAGCCGCTCTATAACGCCGGCTTCGACGGTTCGGGACAAAGAATCGTTGTGGTTGGGCAGTCTGCCATAGACCTGGTCGATATTCAAGCATTTCGCGGGAGTGTTGGCTTACCGAAGAATGACCCGCAACTCATCCTCGTACCTGGGACCGCCGATCCAGGCAAGACCTCCGATCAAGCGGAAGGAGATTTGGATGTCGAATGGGTGGGTGCGGTAGCACGCAATGCCAGCGTTGTTTATGTGTACGCCACCAACGTGTTGACTTCCGCAGCGTACGCGATTGATCAAAACCTTGCTCCTATTCTCACCTACAGTTTTGGCTCGTGCGAACCGCAACTGCCCTCGAGTTACATGAAGGTTGTGCAAGCTTTGGCCCAGCAGGCGAATGCGCAGGGTATTACCTGGGTTGCGGCGTCGGGCGATTCCGGTGCCGCCAGCTGCGATAGGGCCGTGAGTTCGCAAGCCTCGCATGGATTGGCTGTGAGTTTTCCGGCCAGCCTTCCAGAGATAACCGGAGTCGGGGGAACGCAGTTCACCGACACGGGCGGCAGCTACTGGGCAACCGTCAATTCCACTACTCTCGCTTCGGCGCTCTCGTATATTCCCGAGACGGCTTGGAATGAATCTGGGGCGTCCGGACTCAGTTCCAGTGGCGGAGGTTTGAGCGTCGTGTTTCCCAAACCCTCATGGCAATCGGCGCCAGGGGTTCCGAGCGTGAATGCCCGCGCCGTTCCGGATCTTGCATTGTCTGCCGCGGGTCACGATGGGTACCTGGTGATTAGCGGGAAACAACATCTCGTATTCTCGGGAACGTCGGCAGCCGCGCCGGCGTTTGCCGGGATTCTGACGCTGGCGAACCAGTATCTGATCTCCAACGGGATCCAAACTCAACCCGGCCAGGGCAACATCAATCCTGATCTCTACGCACTGGCTCCCGGTACGTCCGGGGTTTTTCACGACGTGACGGACGGAAACAACACCGTACCGTGCCTGGTCGGAACGAAGGATTGCCGCACCGGTTCACTTGGCTACACTGCGGGACCGGGATACGATCCGGTGACTGGCCTGGGCTCCGTGGATGGGTTCAATCTGGTCCACAAGCTCGGCGCGCGACTGGGCGGCCCAACAATCGCCTCCTTGAATCCAACCTCGGTCATTGCCGGGTCGGGAGACTTTACTCTGGCAGTGAACGGAACGGGCTTTGCACCCGGTAGCGCCGTCGTATGGATGGGGACTCCACTCCTGACCACGGTTCTGAGTTCCACACAGCTGCTCGCGACCGTCGCTGGCGCACTTACCGTTTCACCTGGCACTGTCGCCATTTCCGTATTTAGCGCCGGCCAAGTCTCCAACGCGGTTTCGCTCGAAGTAAAAGCTTCTTCGGGCGCCACGTTCAGCTTGCAAAGGGTCACCGCGCAAGCCGGCAATTGCGCGGCTCCTCCCGGGGCGAGCGCTTTCTCCACTACCGCCGGGACCTTGTATTTGTATTTCAGTGCGACCGTGACGCCGGGTGACTCCCTGACTTATGACTGGGTCGCGCCTAACGGCAGCGAGCTTCCCGCCTTCGGGGGCAGTTGGGGCCCGAGCTCGGGAGCCACCTGTTTTACCGGCGCCAAGCTGGCCGTGAAAGATATTCCGATCAGTCCCGTCGGCTCGTGGCAAGTCCGCGTCTTCGACAACGGCAGCCTGCTCTTTTCCGTGCCGTTTACCATCAGCGCTCCTGTTCCTATCATTACTTCAATCGTGACGGCGGGAGCGGGAGCAGCGATCGCGCAGAACACCTGGCTGGAGATTACCGGCCTCAATCTCGTCATGCCTAACACTCCCTCCAGTGACGTCTACTGGAGCAATGCTCCCGAGTTTCTTTCCGGCCGTATGCCGACTCAGGTCGGCGGCGTGAGCGTCAAAATCGATGGCAAACCTGCTTACGTGTGGTTCTATTGCAGCGCGGCCACCAGCGCGCTCCCGCTTTGCACCACAGACCAGATAAATGTATTGAGCCTGTTTGATGGCCACGTGGGCCCCGTCCAGGTGGTGGTAACCAACGGCCCGGTGTCGAGCGCCCCGTTTACGGTCGACATGCAGCCGGTCGTTCCGTCCTTGCTTCTGTTCAAACCCCAGAAATACGTCGTGGCAACGCATACCAACGGAAACTTGCTAGGACCTCCGAGCTTGTATCCCGGTTTGTCGACGCCCGCCGGCCCGCAGGAGACTGTGATCTTGTGGGCTGTCGGTTTCGGTGTTCCCTCCGCTGCCCTTGTAGACGGTTCCGCAACCCAGATCGCCCCGCTGCCGGTGCTACCGAGTTGTCAAATTGGAGGCAACCCGGCTCCGGTGACTACGGCACTAATGGTCAGCCCCGGACTCTTCGCGTTGTTTGTGACTATTCCGGCGAATGCGCCGAGCGGCGACAACCCGATTAGCTGTACGTACCAGAACACAACAACCCCGTCCGGAGATCTCATCACGATCCAGCGATAAACGATCGGCATCGCAATGGCAGCGATGCGCACGCCCAGCCGTCCCACTTCCGCGCAGCATCCCATAGTCGAACAGTGCCTCTCATTTAAATTCGTACCGACTTTCTTGGAAACTATTCGTCGCCGCGATCGTAATTAAGCTCAGAGCCCTTCAGGCTTCATTCAGTGGTCAGGAGCGACACATGATTGCGTACAGGAAGTTATTGATCAGCTTTGTCACGCTCGCACTTGTTGCGGCGAACGCTGCCTCGGATTACACATTGAACGTGACCCAGCCTATCCAGGTGGGTGGAACGGAGCTGAAGCCCGGAAAGTACAAAATCGAGCTTCAAGGCGATAAGGCCGTATTCAAGGCAGGCAAGGACATTGTGGCCCAAGCGTCCGTGACGGTTGAAACCGTCAAACAGAATTATTTCGACACAGGATTAGGCATCAAAGATTCGAAACTTCAGACGGTTTCAATCGGCGGCACGAAACTGAGGATTGTGCTAAAGCAGTAGCGGCTAGATCAAGCCCAGTTTCAAACTTCACCACGACACCCATCGGCGGACACGTGGTCGATCCACGCAAGACCACCCGAAACGCGCCTCGTCTGGTGCTGACAGCCCTCCAGCAGGCTGTTCACGCGTCTGAAACTGTCATATGATTGACTGATCGAAGCTGCCCCAGGATAGCTGTAATCGTTTCGTAAGGAGGATCCATGAGCCTCGAATTAAAGGTTTATGACAATGGCGATCATACCTGCCTGGTCTGGTTGCCAGCCGATGAGAAAGTCATTCCTAATTGCCGCGGATTTGCGATCAAGCGTACTTCCAAAGGTCAGGACACTTTCATTCATGGAGCGGTGGGTTTCTCCGACACGGATAAACTCGATCCTACGAACCCTTGCAGTTTTCCGATTCAACGTTTTCTCTGGTGGGATTATTTCGTCAAACCGGGCGACACCGTCCAATATTCGGTGATACCGGTGGTCGGACCCAGCCAGTCCAAGCTGTCGCTTGATACCAAGAACGCCAGCCCGGTCACACCGCCGCTGACTATCACTGGTCAGAGCACGCCGCATCTTGCAGCTTACTTCAATAAGGGCATCGTGGCTGCTCAGTGGGTCTCCAAGGCGCTCAACAACACGCCGACGAAGGCCGCCATTACGCCGCTGGTACAGAAACCGGGCACGCCCATCCGCAACGCACTGAGCGGGCTGTTGCGGCCGGAGATTCTGAGCTTGCTGACGACGACGCTAAAAGGCAAGGGTGAAATTTACACTGCCCTCTACGAATTGAACGATCTCGAGCTGATTCCAGCGCTCGAAGCGTTCGGCGCGAAGTGCAACCTGATCCTGGCCAACGGCGCATTCAAACCGCCCACGAATGACGAGAATGCGAGCGTCCGCGCAGCCCTAAGGCCCAAAGTGACGGTGATCGACCGCATGGTAACCGGCTCGCACTTTGCCCACAACAAGTTCGTGGTGTTCTGCGATTCCGCAGGCAAGCCGCAACAAGTGCTTACCGGAAGCACCAACTGGACTTCTTCCGGTCTTTGCACGCAAGCGAACAACGGCCTGATCATTAACGATGCGGGCGTCGCGCAAGATTTTCTGGATGCGTGGAACCGCCTCAAGGCCGCCGGAAGCGCATACCCGCCCGAACTGATTCAGGGAAATTCCACTGCGAAGACGTATCAGGTGGACGGTTGCAAGATCACGCCATGGTTCGCGGCGACCTCCGCGGCGCAAGACTTGGTTTTCGCGCGCAAGCTGATCGACGCGGCGCAGGACGGCATTCTGTTTCTATTTTTCAATCCGGGTACCTTCCAGCAAGATCCAACCAAATGGACATTGCTGCAGAACATTCTGGAGCGCCATAACCCTGCGGGCGCCAATTACAATCCCAATCTCTACATGCGCGGCGTGGTGAACCAAACCATTGCCGGTCTCACTCCCGGCGTTACTCCGGCTGCCGGAGCCAAGCAGTCCAACCCGCTGCACGACCCGACTTCTCCAGCGCCGGTAACTTTGATTAAGGGCGGCGGAGACTCGCAGCCCATTCCTCTCGGCCAGAGCGTGCTGGTGCCGCACAACATCAAGTCCCAATTCCATACTTGGGAGCAGGAGCTGCTGGGGGCGAGCATGGTCAACATCCACAGCAAGGTGATCGTGATCGACCCGTTCGGCCAGCATCCCGTGCTGATGACCGGATCGCACAACCTCGGCTACAAGGCATCGAGCCAGAACGACGATAATCTGGTCATTATTGAAGGCAACGGTCCTTTGGCTGCGGCGTATGCGATCAATATCATTTCCATTTATCAGACTTATCGCTGGAATAGCTATGTGGAGGCGCACCGGCAGGATCCAAAGGTGTGGCACGGTTTGATGGATGACGACGCGTGGCAGGCCAGCTACCTGACCGGTGACGAATTGGCCGAGACCAAATTCTGGCTGGGACAGGCTACGGCGGCTCCGTCCAAGGTGTTGGCGGCAGCCGCTGGAGGGGCGGCGGGAGCATCGCCGGCGCCTTCGTCGCCGCACCGCATACATTCGGTATCATCCAAAGATTCGCCCGCGGCATCCGCGAAGACGAAGGTCCCGAAGAAAGCCCGGCCGGCCGCGAAAAAGAAGGCGGCAAAAAAGCACGTGGCCAAGCGCGCATCCAAGAAGGCCAAGAAGAAGCGGTAGGGCATCGCTTTTGAGAGGGCACATCGTCACCTTCCTCTCTGCCGAGCCGCGACAGTAATGGAGCGGGTTGCACGTGTAGGGCGGGCCGCCAGACCGGCCCGGCTCTGCATTTCGATCACGGTTGCTTAAGCGGGACGCCGGACCTCGATGGAACCCGCGAAGCTCGACGGAGGGGGGATCTCGATCCCTTCATCGCGCATGCCTTCCAAATGAAATTGAATGGCCTCCGCAATTAGCCGCTCCACTTCGTCCCTTGAGTCTCCTACCGCTATGACGCCTGGAAGGTCCGGAACATAGGCACCCCACGACGTCGGTCCTTTTTCGTAAATCACCGTATAGGTCATGACTTCGGTTGTTCTCCTTCGAGGCCTGCCTTCTCAAAATGGCCTTCTTCTTGCGCATACAAACTGGCCCGATACGCCGGATAGTTCTGATGCATCCGGTGGAGGAATTCCGGGATGCCGTCAAACAGACTTTCTTTCTTAAGTGATCGGTCAATGACCTCCATCAGTAGAGCGCTGTTAACGAAAGCACTTCTCTCGTGTGGGTCGGCTTGCTTCAAATCTGGGAGTATGCAGTCTTCCAGCGTAGCGGGCAGTGCCAGCGCGAGCCAACCCTGCCCTTGCTTATCCACCTGGTTGCGGAGTCTACCCTGGAGCGCGCTCGCCAGTGCTGAGGCTATTACGTCGGCAAGTTGGATACCCGGATGGTCTTTGGAATTGACGAATGAAGGGAGCTTGGTGAGATTGAAGCTATACGGACGCTCTTTCCCAAACATGCGAACTCTGATCTTGTCTTTTCGGTTGACCATGGTGTGGAGGATATCGCCCTCAGTTTCAAGGGGCTTGGATCGATCAATATACACATCGAGTTGGTCGTAGAGTTCCCCCAAAGAGCACAGGACGCTAAAAATGGAAGTCGTCGTCAGGTCCAAAATCCAGTTCGGTGTGGTTGGGTTCTGGTGGTACGGACGGAGCTCCTCGCGGATCTTGTTCCGGTGAAGCGTGGCGAATGTAGCGACCGCCTCAAGCGGATTGGTATGATGCTGAACCACCAAGCTTTGGCATGGGAAAAGTCTTTCAAGTGTTTTCGCGCTGCCGTCCCGCGCCCACGTCGCGAAATCCTGGAAAAAGTCCTCGGCAGTTCTGTCCTTAGCCCGGAAAAACGTGAAAAGGAGCGTGCTGACGAATCGGTGAAAACCGGCATCGTAGTAAATTGAGTTCTGTTCGGCGAGGGCGGGCTCGAAGATGTACTCAAAGATTTTGCAGGCAAGCGCGTACGTTTTCCAGTGATAGACAGTCCGCGTATCAGACACGCAGGTCTTGAGAATCTTGGTCACTGCAGTTCGGCCCGATTCTGTTTTCAGGAGGCGGCTGCCCTTGATCTCGTTACCCTGGATCTGGAAGTCTCGAACTGTTTGTTCTACGAGTGCCTGGGCGCGCTCTGGGTCGATCGCAAGACCGACATACACAAACACTTCTTGATCCCTGTCAAGCAGGTTGTTCCCGGTAAAGCCGGCTTCGTCGCAAAAAATCGTGCCAGTCCCACCTCGGAAGCGCGGATTGGGCGATCGTGCTTCCTCCTCGCGCACCATTATGTTCTCTATTTCAACACAGCACGCCCTCCCACCCCCAAACCATTAGCGGTATAATATGGTTTGGGCATCTCCGCCATCTACGCCGCCGGACTCGCCCGAGCCCTAACCCACTCCCGAGCCCTCCGCTTCGCCCGCGTCAAGGTGGCCGAGATACAGCTTTATCAGGCTTCCCAGGTCAAATCCGGCCGTGCCGCGCGCGATCTGTACGGCACGCTCGGCCCCCATATCGACGACGCCCGGAAAGCCTTCCGCGATCGCTTCCTGGTACCCTTGAGTGGGGTTCCCGATTACCTCCACCAGGAGCTGGTGAAGACCTTGGCGAAAGAAGATGCGGTACTGCTTGGTCCTTCGTATCCCGGCCCGCTGGCGTAACGCGGCTCTGTCTGCCGTTGTGCTAGCCGTCGTCGCCGTCGTCGGCGGAACGATGTTCGCGCTGCGCGCGGCGTCCGATCCCCTCACCGATCTCAAAGCCGGCGCCGATGCTCTCGATGCCGGCCGCTATCCCGCGGCCATCGCCGCTCTCAAAGGTCTGCCCCAACGCCTCCCCAAGCTGGCCGATTACGCCGCCTGGTTCCTGGCCTCGGCGCAGTCCGCCTCGAAAGATTACGCAGCCGTGCCCGCCACGCTCGATCCGGTGTTCAAGCAGTTTCCGCCGTCGCCTCTGGTTCCTCGCGCGGCGCTGCTCGCGGCGGGAGCCTTAACGCAGAACAATGATCCGGCCGCGGCACTCGAGCTACTCCGCAAATACTACTCGGTGATCTCGCAGCCCAAGGGCGATCTCGCCATGGCCACGGCTTTCGCGGCCTCCGGCGATAACCTCAGCGCCGCCATTTACTACCAGCGCGTCTACTTCGGATTCCCGCTGTCCGCCGAAGCCGCGCAGGCCGGCACGGAAACGGAAAAGCTCAAGATCGAGCTCGGCGAGAAGTATCCGCCCGCGCTGCCCACCGCCATGCTGGGGCGCGCGATCAAACTCCTCGATGGCGGCCAGGCCGCGCGTGCCCGCAAGGAATTGGAAACCCTGGTCCCGCAGCTTGGCGGCGCCGAGCGCGATCTGGCGCGTGTCCGAATCGGCGTGGCTCGCTACACCGCCCAGGAGAACGCGGTCGCCTACAAGTACCTGTCTACGCTCGAGGTCGCGTCCCCCGAAGCGGACGCCGAGCGCCTGTACTACCTCATGCAGAGCGCGCGCCGTCTGAACAACCTGGATGAGATGGACGCACTCGCCGCTAAGCTCAGCCGTCTTCATCCCAACTCACCGTGGCGGTTGCAGGCCATCCTGGCTGCGGCGAATCGCTACCTGACCGAAAACAAGATCGATCAGTACGAGCCGCTGTATCGCGCCTGTTACGAATCGTTCCCGCAGGATAAGCAAGCCGCCGGCTGCCACTGGAAAGTCGCCTGGGTGCATTACCTGCGGCGCGAATCGGACTCGGCGGATCTACTTCGCGCGCATCTGCGCCTGTTCCCGGCGTCGGAGAACGCTTCCGCCGCGCTGTACTTCCTGGGGCGGCTTGCCGAGCAGTCCCGGGACCGCGCCTCCGCCCGCGCCTTCTACGATGAAATCGCTCGCGAGTATCCGAATCAGTATTATGCGATGCTGGCCCGCGACCGCCTGCCGCCCGTCGGTACCGTGGCGCCTTCGCCCGCCGCCGCCGAATTTCTGCGCGCCGTCGCCTTTCCGCAGCGTGCGCGGACTACTGTCTTTGACGCCAGCGCCGCTTCACGAGCTCGTATCGAACGCGCCAAAATGCTGGTTTCCGCGGGATTGAAGGACTGGGCTGAAACCGAGCTGCGCTACGGCGCCCAAACCGGAGATCAGCCGCATCTGCTCGCCATGGAGCTGGGCGCGCTGATCGGTGACGGTAAGCCCGATCAAGCCATCCGCTACATCAAGAGCTACGCCGGAAATTATTTGTTCCTGCCGATCGACTCCGCGCCGCTCGATTTCTGGCGGCTGGCGTTTCCTCTGCCCTATCGCGCGGATCTGGAGCGTTTCTCCAAGCAGAACAACCTCGATCCGTTCCTCATGGCAGCGCTGATTCGCCAGGAATCCGAGTTCGATGCCAAGGTTACTTCGCCCGCTAATGCGCGTGGTCTGACGCAAATCGAGCCGGCGACCGGCCGTGAGCTGAGCCGCAAACTCAAAATTCCGCAGTACACGACGGCCAAGCTGTTTCAGCCCTCGCTCAATCTGCAATTCGGGACCTATTATCTGCGGCTGGTAACGGATCAGCTTGGCGGCCACACCGAAGCAGCGCTCGCGGCGTACAACGCCGGTATGACCCGGGCGAAATCCTGGCTGACGTGGGCCGATTTCCAGGAGCCCGCCGAATTCGTCGAGAGTGTGCCCTTCGCGCAGACGCGCGGCTACATCCAGGCCGTGCTGCGCAACGCCGACGCCTACCGCCGCATCTACACGCCTCAACCAGGTACCCAACAACAATAGTGATTCGCGACCGCTTTCGCGCCCAACGCATCACCGGCATCACCGAAAGCGTCATCCGCGAAATGACGCGTCTCGCCTTGAAGCACAACGCGGTCAACCTGGCGCAGGGTTTCCCCGATTTCCCGGCGCCCCAGGTTGTGAAGGACGCCGCCCGGCAGGCCATCGCCGACGACGTAAATCAGTACGCGATCACCTGGGGGTCGAAACGTCTTCGCGATCAAATCGCGGCGAAATATCGGCGAACCTATGACCTCGAAATCGACCCGGAACGCGAGATCACGGTGTGCTGCGGGTCCACCGAAGGTATGATTGCATCGCTGCTGGCGGTTTCAAATCCCGGCGACGAAGTCGTTATCTTTGAACCGTTTTACGAAAACTTCGGACCTGATACTTTACTGTGCGATGCACATCGGAAGTTCGTGAAGCTCTATCCTCCGGACTGGCGGTTCGATCCCGATGAGCTTCGCCGTGCGTTCTCCCCGCGCACCAAGGCCATCATCATCAATTCACCCGGCAACCCCACGGGCCAAGTGTTCGATCGCGCACAGCTTCAATTGATCGCCGATCTTTGCCAGGAGTTCGACGCGCTGGCCATCACCGACGAGATCTACGAGCACATCATCTACGACGGTGCTCAGCATATTCCGATGATGACGCTCCCCGGTATGCGCGAGCGCACCATTCTTATCAACAGCATGAGCAAAACATATGCAGTCACGGGCTGGCGCGTTGGGTGGGTGCTCGCGGTACCGGACATTACCGAATCCGTGCGAAAAGTCCACGATTTTCTCACGGTGGGAGCGGCCGCGCCGCTGCAGGAAGCCGGCGTGATCGCTCTTGGCTTACCCGAGAGCTATTATCAGGAGCTTGCCCAGCACTACACAGAACGACGAAACATGATGCTCCAAATGCTGGAGCGCGCCGGGTTTCGCTGTACGCGTCCGCGCGGAGCCTATTACGTGATGGCCGACTTCTCGATGCTGAGCAAGGACGATGATGTTACATTTGCGCAACATCTGATCGAGACCGTGGGAGTCGCGGCGGTGCCCGGATCGAGCTTCTTCGGAAATTCCCTGGCCGGGGCGAGCTGGATACGCTTTTGCTTTCCGAAAAAGTATGACACTCTGAAAGAGGCGGAAGAGCGCCTGTCCAAGTTGCCCGCGTAATGCTCTCGCGTTTCTTGATTCCGGAGACTGTCGCCCGTCAGGATGGCGCGGGTATGGAAGTGCCGGTCGAGATCAGGACGATCCTGCTGACACTGGGCATCACGCGAATTATCGCGCAGGAAAGCCTGGAAGTTTCCATCTGGGGCTCCGAGGATGGGGAACAGTGGCATCCCCTATTGGTGTTCCCGCAAAAGTTCTATTGCGGAAGCTATTCCATGGTGCTTGATCTGGCGAGCCACCCAGGTGTGCAGTATCTCCGTGCGCAATGGAAAATGGGGCGCTGGACCCGCGACGAGCGCGCGCCGCTGTTCGAGTTTTTCCTAAGGGCGGAAGACGGACTCCTGCATCAGTTGGGCCAAGTTGCGGCGGACGCTGTCTGACAAAGGGCCGTCGGGGCGGAGCGCCAGGAGGTCTTCCAGTTCCAGAATCGCCGCGCGGCGGTTCCCTCGGCGCGCATAGATCTCCGCCAGAAAGAGCTGCGGCTGGGAGAAATGCGCGGGATCCAGGCGCTTGGTCGCCAGCAAATACTGCTCAGCCTGATCGAACTGATCCAGCTTGAAGTAGGTCATCCCGAGCTGGGCGTTGGCCAGTGCATCGTCCGGCCGGTCACGCACGGCGCGCCGGTTGAACGGCAAAGCGTTCGCGGCTGCGTTTTTCTTCAACAACACCCCGCCCAAGTTGACCAGCGGCTCGAAAGCGCCGGGATCAGCTTCAAGCGATTTGCGAAAAAGGCTTTCGGCGCGGCCGTCGTCGCCGGTCTGAAAAGCAATGACACCGAGAGCATTCCAGGCGGTGGAAAATTGCGGCGCGATCGCGACCGCCTCCTCCAGGCTGCGGACTGCGCCCTCCGGATCGTGCAGGGCCAGCCGTTTCTGCGCGTCGGCATATTTAGCGG
>Ga0210400_10003813_pt1 | contig 13224 bp, 10 predicted proteins | sample IncBWH26MmetaG_FD_155456 | JGI IMG/M metagenome (GOLD analysis project Ga0210400, IMG submission 155456) | Forest soil microbial communities from Barre Woods Harvard Forest LTER site, Petersham, Massachusetts, United States - Inc-BW-H-26-M | ecosystem: Environmental > Terrestrial > Soil >...
CAATCCCGCCTGGCTCCGGTCCTCGTTGGTGACTAGCTTCACGAAGCCGATTAACTTGTCTTCGAAGAACGCCCCGATGAACACGCTTCGATCGAGAAACGTCGACTTCATCTCGCGCAGGCTTTCTATATCCTTCCCGTAGTGTCGAAAGCGCTGGCCCTGCCGGATCGGCGATTCGTTGTAGACGGCGGATATCCCCTGGAGAAGTTCTTCGTTGAACGGCACCTCGCGGACGACAACGCCACTTTTCGCGGCTTTGCGAATCTTGTTGCGGACCTTGAAATCAATCTGATTCGTCATCCAATCGTCGAAGGTCGAGATGCGAAGAACGGCCATATTGTCCCATTCCATCGGATAACTGTATTTCGGCGAAGTGTCGGAGAGCTTTTGAACGAACGTGAAGATGTCAATCCGGCTTCCGGATTTTCGGAGCGCTTCCAGCGCCGCCTCCGGATCTTCCAGGAATTGATACCCCTCGCCGTCCAAAGAGGCGATTCGGATCAACTTTCCCCAAATTCGGATTTCTTTCCCGCTGACTTCCAAGGATTACCTGCCTTTCTTTTCGTGCAAGGATTGTGGCCCGCCACGAGGCACCGCGTTAATTTTTGCCTTCCCGGGCCTATAGTTCCTAGAAAAATATCGAGGAGTGCTGGCGCCTGCATTTTCAGGGACCGACATGTCCTCCAGTCGAACTTCGGCCGGCTCCGGAACGGCAAGGGTCATCAGCAGGAATACAAGCCACATAGGATGAACCTTGAATGCCGCTTCAGTCATGTTGTAGAAGAGCATTACGATCCAAATAGCCAAACTAAGCGAAGAGAGGCTAGAAGAAGGTTTGAGTCTATCGCTGATGCTTCGGTAACTGGTGAACAGAAATACGACCAGAAGCGCCAACCCAATCAGGCCAAGGTTTATATACACTTCGAGATAGCCGTTATGCGCCTCATTTATGCCGATTACGAACCGCCAGACGTAATCGAGTCTGGGGCCCAGCCAAAAACTCTCGTAGCCGGTCCCAACAAGCGGATTTGTGTGCGCGCTTAAAACGGCCTTCCATATGACTGTTCTGTCCGTGAAGGTGGGATCTCGCCCAACTGCGCCGGCCATCTGCCCGCTCATGTCGAACCCGTAAAACAGAACTAGGTACAAACAGAAGGAAGCCGGAAGTAGCACTTTTAGAAAAGTAGAATGGCGTTTACCAAATGTGCTTCGGGCCGCCACAATCGCCAAACAACCAATCCCAAGGCAGACGGTTGAAGTCGCGCTGCTGGCCAGGTGCAGCAGCCAGAGAGTCATTATGATAAGCGCGAAATTCACCCAGATGATTCGTTTTGTGCGTTGGTTTTTGCGCTCTGGCCACCATATCATGGTGTCCCAGAGAAAGAATAAACCTGCGACCAGACAAGCCACGCCGAGCAGGTTCTTGCCTGTCGTAGCGCCTGAGAACATGTTGGCGCCCGTCCACATATCGTATTGCTTGCCAAGCTGAGGGAAGTATTTAATGAGCAGGACAGAAAGGGGGATTACTAGGTAGCACAAACGTCGCAGCAACGTCCGGACCGCTTCAAACGGGAGCGGGTCGGAGAGAACGACAAGAATCATGAAATAGTTGCCAAGGTCTCGCAACCAACGCTTCAGAGCCACCAATGGGAAGTCGGACCAAATAAAGCTCACCAGGCCAAAAAACAGGAATGCGCACAAGGCCAGGTTGGAAGAAAAAAACTTCATCCAGTTGAACCTACGCGCCATCAGGATGCCGACCGCCAGCACCATCAAGACGGAAAATACTGCTCGGTCGAGTGGGTTCCCTTCCTCAAGGGACCCAGACCCGATTTCAATTGCTCCTCCCAACCATTGAGAAGGTAACCTGGTTCCAACGATGAAGATCCAGATCAGCGGTATCCACAGGGCCGGTGAAGTTCCCGGTTCCCTGGCTGGATCGAACCGCAGCAGGGCCAGAAGCAGGATCAACCAAAGTATTAGGGCGATAATCGGTGGCATTTTGCTAACTCATTTGCGGCTAACGCCAGGGTCGGCTAGCCCCTCAGGGTTCACTTCAGGCGAAAGAATTCAGCCGGGAATTGACTGGGACTCGAAGGCCGCCTGACTCCGGGCGTTGCTGTTGTTGAGTTGCTCAAAGATCGACTCCATGATTCTGGTGGTCAACAGAATCTCCCGGTACGGAATAGGCACCGGGCCGTCCTCAAGGATCGACCGATAGAATGCCTCAATCAGGTTCTTGATGCCGGCGTCCATATGGAAGTCCCTGCGGAGGAACAATCCCGCGTTCGCGATTAAGTTTCCCAGTTGTTGCTTCGCAAAGGTTACCGGCGGAACAAATTTATCCGCGAAGCTTGTGTATTTTTTGCCGCGAAGCTTGATCAGCGTTTCGTGGTCGAGATCAAGAATCAACCCGTTTTTCGGACCATAAATCCTTAATTCGTGTACTAAAGGTCTCGTTTGCGAAGAAAACGTAAAATAGGCCGTTGTCTGGCGCTCATCACATATGATCACCCGCAGTTCGTCCAATATCTCGTTCTCGTTGTCTCTCCTCAGAAGAGGACTGGCAAAGCCGTATGCCATCACTTGAGCCGTGTCACCGCTCAAGAATTCCGCAACCTTGGCAACGCCATGACTGATCAAGTTTTGCAGCAATTTCCCGGGTAAGCGCCGGACCCAATGGCGCTTGTCGCTCAGCAGGGCTCGCGCATAGTTGCCGCCGCCCAGGTCATAACCGTAACAACTCTCCATGTGCACTGGAGGGCCGCCCAGATATCCACTTTGCACCAGGGCTCGCATGCGTAGCGCCGTGTGGCTAAACTGTTCGTTGTGTCCGACGGTCAGCTTCACTCGCTTCCTGTCCGCAAGCTCAATCAGTTCCCGCGCTTGTTCCGCATAGACAGTGAACGGTTTTTCCACGTAGACGTGACAACCATACTCCAGGCAGAGCCTGGCAGTCTCGAAGTGGCTCTCGGGAGGTGTTGTGATGTGCACGACATCCGGCCGACTTACGTCCAGAAGTTCCTTGAGATCGCCAAAATAGCCTTTCACGGGGAAGCGCTCCCAGAGCTGCTTAGCCATTAACAGCTCTCGATCGCATACCCCGACGATTTCGCATCCCTTCACCCTCTGGATTTGAGAGGCGTGGGAATCGGCGATTTTTCCGCATCCCACAATCGATACTCTAAGCATGTTTTCCGCCCTGCTGAAAATTCTTAAAGTAACGATTCAATCCTTCCGCTGTGGACACCTTTTGAACCCAGCCTAGCCTGGTCTTTAATTTTTCGTTGCTGTAGCGCGACTTTTTCCAATACGCGTGCCAGCGTCTACGATTGAAAGCCGGTGGCAACTGTCCCTCCGACCAGTGTGAATACTTCTCCCAAAGATAGCAGAACGCGTAGCTCACCAAGTGGGGCACGTATATCGACTTGAAGCCCTTCACATGTTTCTTGTAAAGCCGCAAGAATTGCCGGCTGGAGGGGGGACCATCATCGACAATATTAAAGACCTCGCCTTCCACTCCTTTGACCAGGCCGGCTAAGACGATCGCGTCCGCGCAGTTTTCTACATAAGTAAACGGTATGGTGTTGGAGCCACCCAAATGCAGAAACGGGCCGAACGCGTCGATGCCCACACGTCCAGCGATTGCTGGTTTGCCGGCGCCGTAGACACTCCCGGGTCTCACCACGACGTAAGGAACTCCGAAGTTCTTGCCATACTCCGCAACGATCTGTTCTTGCCGAACCTTAGCGAAACAGTAGGCCTCTCCACGAAGTTCAGGACGTTCTTCCACTGGGCACATTTCGTCCAGGAGCCTGCCGTGGGACTTGTCTCGATTGGAGTACACCGAAAACGAGCTAACAAGGACGAACCTTCGCAGGTGCGAAAATTTCAGACTGGCTTCAATAAGGTTGCGCGTTGTGATTACAGAGTTCATGAACGCATCTGGAAAAGACTTTTCACCGGTGCCGGCAGCAAGGTGAAGGATTACAGAGGCGTCTTTGCAGGCAACCTGGCAATCCTCGGGCGACAGAAGATTGCCTCTCACGACCTCAATCCTCGTCGCAGTGGGGCTGTTCTTTATGATGGCTTCAATACTGGCTAATTCACTGGAGGGACGGGCAAAACAGACCAGATTGCGAAACCCGCGATCCAGCAGATTCTTGATCACGTGGCTTCCGATGAAGCCTGCCGCTCCGGTTATCAGTATCCGATCGTCGGGAGCGATGAGGAAGTTCTCTTGCGTGCTTGGCATTGTCAATTCGTCTCTGAGCATTTAGTCCCGCGTTTTCCGGATCGAAGTTCTTTGCCAGCCCTCAGTTAGCCCGCGTTAAGCTCGCTGCGCGGCTAGCTTACAGCCACTACTGGCTCTCCGTGGGCGCGAAGCCATTCCTCAAAAACGACGAGGCTGAAGAGAACCTTGTGATTGTCTTGCCGCCCGGCAGCGTGCTGTTGGAAAAATTCGCGGACCGCAGCCGGGCGAAGGTACTGATAGATTCGGGAATTGCCGTCAAGGAGAGTCTCGGACATTTTGTTGTCGATCGCCCCGCGAAACCACTCGTCCACAACATTTACCGCAAAACCCCTCTTCGGACGCTTCAGAATCGAGTCTGGCAAAAAGCGCTGGCAGACCTGACGGTGCAACCATTTCCGTGAACCATTTCGCACCTTCAGGCTGGCAGGTAGGCGTTCAACATATTCAACGGTTTCTTTATCCACAAAGGGCACACGAAGCTCCAGGCTATGTGCCATGGAGAGCTTATCCGCGTACATCAGGAGTTCGTCAGGGAGCGTAGACCGCACTTCCAGAAATTGGAACCCGCCCAATTCGTCTGTTCTATCCATCAGTTTCTCAAGGTCTGACCAGCAATCAAGTATCGAATCCCCAGAGTTCTCAGGAAGCAATCCCTCTTGAAAAAGTTCTTCTACCTGTCCTCCTGGCAGAAGCGACAAGACGCTCTGATACCTTCGCATGCGATCAGGAATTGCCAGAGAGTGGACTCCTCGCTTCAAGGTCTCATTCCTTGGCAAGGCGTCTACGGTTGAGGAAAGCGGTGTGCGCAGCCAACTCGGCAGCCGAGACCACAGCGCGCCATACCGCACGCCGAGATGGCGGCGATACCCGCCAAACAATTCGTCCGGCCCTTGTCCGACCAGGGCTACTTTGACGTCCTGGCGGGCTCGCTGGCAGACGAAATACATCGGAACAATCGAAGATGTAGCGATCGGTTCTTCCAACGCAGAGACAATTTTGGGCAGCGATTCCTGGAAGCTCGACTTCGTGATCGTAATGCTTGTGTGTTTCGATCCGAGAAGACGGGCTGTTTCCGCTGCATCCGTCAATTCATCATCCGCAAAGCTCGTGCCGTATCCAACGGTATAAGTCGGCCAAGCGTTCCCACTGAGATTCATCAACCCCAGCAACAACCCGGAGTCTATGCCGCCGCTTAACAGCAAGCCAACCGGGACATCACTGATGAGCTGCCGGCGGACTGCCGCTTTATAAATTCCAAGCAACTCTTCCCGTGCTTCGTCGAGCGATTTTGCAGGAACAAACGGCTCAGGCCTGAATCTGTACCACCGACTCACCTCATAAGACCCGTTCTGGACGGTGAGCTTAGTGCCCGGCGCGAGTTTGTAAACTCCTTTCAGGATCGTGTATGGAGAAGGCGTATAGCGGTATCGGAGGAAGAGATTGAGCGAATTGGGATCGATCTCCTCTTTGCCTGGCATCGTTGCGCGGACCGCACGCATCTCCGAGCCGAACGTGAGACTCCCGCCATCAATTCTGTAATACAGGAGCTTAATCCCGAACGGATCCCGGGCAAGAACCAACCGCCGCGCGCGAACGTCCCAGATCGCGAGACCAAACATCCCATTCAGGCGATTAAGTACATCGTCACCCCACTGTTTGTATCCATGAATAATGACCTCCGTGTCGGAATTAGTTCGGAACACGTGGCCATGGCCCTGCAGTTCGCGCTTGAGTTCAGGAAAATTGTAGATTTCACCGTTGAAAATCACCCAAACGGATTCTTCCTGATCCGCCATGGGTTGGTGCCCACCGGCAAGATCGATAATCGAAAGCCGGCGGAACCCCAAACCGAGCGGCCCGGCGATGTAATAGCCCTCGTCGTCCGGGCCTCGATGCGCGATAGACCTGGTCATCGCCTCGATGTCCGCGCGCCGGACGGGCGCCGGGTCCCTGAAGTTAAATTGTCCGCAAATGCCGCACATAAGACTTTCCTAGACTCTAGCCTGAGTCGGAATCGAAAGCGCTGAAACGTTAAGGTCCGCTCGCTCAGGATTTTTCATGTTCTTCGCCAAGAGGAAACTCAAACTCCGAAACATCTGCGATTGAGCCCAGCGATGCATCGGGACATTGTCCCAACCAATCAGAAGCTTACGAGCCCGAAACGCTCCATTGGGTCTTTGCCAATCTGCAAGCATTTCGGTGAGGACACCTGAAGCTATCTTGTCGAACTCCGGGGAGCGCCCGCACAAGAGGACAGCCAGGTTAATGCATTCTGCATAGTCGTAAAGTTCTCGCCGATACACAGTGAGGCGGGGCGCCTTGGAAAATGGCGCCGGCAGGCCATTCGGATCGAACAAGTTCTGCACATAATATCGGAGTCCCCGGTCGATGGCGCCCCGGCACTGTAAACTTCCCGTGATCTCTTCAATTTTCGCAAGGGCCTTCAGCACAAAGCAGGTATGAAAGTGGTCGACGAAATCTCGGTCGCCATCTGTGGAATAAAACCACGAGCCGTTTGCATTCTGTGTTTCAAGAACGAAGTTAAGGTTTCGCTCAGCGGCCTTGAGGTACTTTTCGTCTCCCAGATCCATCGCCGCCCTGGTCAAAAGGAATGCCCGGTAAGCGCTCGCGTTTATGACTCCACCCGGGTCATCCGGGAGAGGAAAATAAGCACACTTGGAAGCGGTTTGCGAAGTTTCGAAATCTTTATAATCGTGAAACGCATGCTCGGCGATTGATCGCATGATCTCGCGCCACCGGGGATCCCCATCCATCCGGTAGACCTGCTGGAACGCCTCATAGACGTACGGCACAGTCGTGATCAAGGGAGTTCCCTCTTTGATCGTGCCGCGCCGAGTCTCCCAATTAAAAGGGTAGCCCCAAGCGTAGTGTTCAAAACCCGGACACCGGGTAGTCTTGAGCACCTCAAGAAAATGAACCGCTCGCCGGTAATACTGTTCATCCTCCAAAACCTGGGAAAGAAACGCAAAGCCCATGGCATAGTGGGCATCTGCAATCGGCAGCCGCTGCCGGTGCCAGAACAGGCATCGTGCCGAAGGAACGAAGGCTTCAGAGAAAATCATCGGAGAAACGGCCAGGGTTCCCAGCAAAGGCTTTTGATAATAAAGTGCCTTCGCGCGACGCCCTAGATCGCTCACGAAATAGCTCTGATGATCGTAGGAAGTTTCTCCGTAACCATCCAGCCATTCGACGAATCGCTTGACCGCGCGCGTGATTTTTTCGATGGGAATTGGGGTCATAAGGCCTGAAAAGAGACTGCGACTAAGTTTGGGTGGGATTGAAATTGTCCACTCTTTTTAACTTCAATAAGGAACTAAGGATGGCTTTCAGTTTGGACATCTGCTCCTTGCGGTGAAAAGCCATCAATTCACGCGAAACCGGGCGCGGTGTGCGGCGAAGAAATGCCCACACGTAACCGAGTCCCAGAGCCAATCCCGCAACTAGATACGGACGCTTGAAGGTCCGATAGCCCACTCGGAAAAACTGCCAGACAGGATGTCCACCAAGATAGTAGTCCTTTTGTCCGTAAGAGAACGCCGACGCAACAGCGCCGCGTTCAGCCGTCCCCATTGGGCGGTGATGAAAGAACGACTTCTCTCGAAATGATTTCGTCTTCCAACCCTTCATTCGCGCGGTCGTCACTGCCATCCAATCGATACCGCCCGCCCGATGCGGGATATATCCGCCAATTTCCTCAAAACATTCCCGGCGGAACAACTGACACTGCCCCGAAACGTGATTCTGGCCCTCGAAACTGTCGGCTCCCGAGCTGTAGCCTTCTTCCCGGAAGATCGTACCGGCAACGCCTAGTGAAGGATCTTCCTTGAATTTTCCCACCAGGAAGGAAAGAAAGTCGGGTTCAAACGAGATGTCCGCATCCATGTTGCCAATCAGTTCGTAGGGGAGACCTTTGACTCTTTCATAGCCGGCATTGAACGAATTCACCTTTGCAGCAAAGCTCCGGTCTCGCCGCGGCGGCATTTGAACCATTTCGATCCAAGGGTATCTTCCAAGATAGCGGCTAACGATTTCGGGAGTCTTGTCCGTCGAGGCGTCGTCAACGATTACCCATTTAATCGGTGGAAAAGTCTGATGAATCACGGACTCGATCGTCTGCTCCAGGAATGCCTCCTCATTGCGAGCAGGCGTAATCAGAACGTACGAAGGAAGATTGGAGCTTTGGCCCATATCACGTTTTCCCTGGATCGCGGGGACTTCAGCCTGATCGGACTGATCGGGAGTGGAAGCTCGCGTCCTGCCGGCTAGAATAACCCAACGGCCATCATCCACCGGACCGACGCTGCGAATCCGTCACTCTGCTATTGTGTCTTGCGTCCAGACTGTTGAGCGTACACTTCCGAACGCTCGGTAGTCAGCGACTTGTCGTACAAAGGTTCCGGTTCGTACACGGCCACATGGCTTCCCCGATTTGAGAAGCCGAAGGGAACACACAGCAGGTTCTTCAGTCGCATTCGCAGTTCGTTCCGCCTCTCGGGTGGAACGAAGAACAACATGAATCCTCCGCCGCCCGCGCCCAGAAGTTTCCCTCCCAATGCCCCGGCATCACGCCCCGCCTCATAAATTTCGTCCAGATGGGAATTCGTTATATTTGCTGTCAGCGTTCTCTTGATCTGCCAGCTTTCGTGAAGCAGACGGCCAAATTCGTCCAGCGAACGAGCCGGATTCGCAATGATCGACTCAGCTTCGTTGACCATCTGAGCCATCAACGCCAATTCATTCTTCCGTTGGGGGGTCAATCTAATCTGCTCTTTGGCAACCTCTGAAGCCGTGCGGGAAAACCCGGTAAAAAAGAGAGCGCAGTGCTGTTCGAGAGCCTTCAGCCTGTCAGGCGGGGCAATCACCTGTTTAACGTCGAAACTCCCGTCCGTATTAAAATTAATACGATTAAACCCGCCATACGCCGCGCTTATCTGGTCTTGCGACCCGACGGCTTCCTTTACTACTTCCTGCTCCACATGGATTGCGTCCGCTGCAAGGTCGTGTTTGCTACGCATCTGATTTTTCAGGGCATATAAACTCAAGAGGAGGCCGACCGTAAACGCAGAACTGGTGCCCAGGCCCGTCCGAGCGGGTAGATCGGCAACGTGATGAATCTCGACTCCTTCGTCAACGCCCATGAACTGCAGGCATCCCCTCGCAGAGGGGTGTTCGATTGCGCGGTTGTCGTGGACATTTTCGACTTTCGAATACGATAGTCGGCTGTGATACTCAAAAAAGGGCGGCAGCCGCCGGCAAGTGATGTAACAGCACTTATCGATCGCGGAAGAAAGCACGGCACCGCCAAATTCGCGGAACCAGATTGGGTAATCCGTGCCACCGCCAAAAAATGAGATCCGGAGCGGAGTGCGAGTGATAATCATGCTGTTGGTTTCCTTTTCAAATAGCTGGGCTAGCGGCCCTTCGATCGTTCCGCCGACTCATGATTCGGGCAAGGCCGCCTGGTAGAGGCGCTGGTACAAAGTCTGGGCGCGCGCGTAATCCTCGGGCGTTCCAATGTCGATAAACATGCCCCGCTGCTCCTGCGCATACACCCCATGCTGGAGCAATCCTGGAAAAATGTCGTTTTCGAGACTGGCTGGCCCGTTGGGAATACGGTCGAGAATCGCCCGCTTGAATATATAGACACCGCCATTGATGAGGCCGGAGACTGGTGTACCCAGTTTTTCCCGAAAACCAACCACGCGGCTTGCCGCGTCGACTTGAACGGTTCCGTAACGCGCCGTATCCGTAACTCTGCGCACCGCCATGCTCAACAACCCGTCGTGCTCCCGATGAAAGCGAAGAAATTGGCGGAAATTGAGTTCCAGAAATGAGTCTCCGTTCATGACGACAAAATCGGAAGCTTGTGAAAGATGGCGTTCAGCGAATTTCAGCGCACCGGCTGTCCCAAGCGGCTGCAATTCCTTCGAATATTCAATCGTAAGGTCCCATCGCTGGCCATCACCGAATTCTTCCTCGATCTGGTCCGCAAGATGCCCGGTGCACATCACCACTCGGCGAATACCTTGCGATCGAAGTTGCAGAACCAGGAGCTGAAGGAAGGGCACTTTTCCAACGGGCGCCAGCGGTTTGGGGGTGGACGGCAGAACAGGCTGCAAACGCACTCCCATCCCACCAACGAGCAAAACCGCGGGTATTCCTTCGCCAGGGGCATCGGGCTGCGGAGATTTGTTTGTCGTGGGGTTCACGGTTGTGGAGTAACTCGAGCCCGATTCTCGAGCGGTAAAATCGATTGACATTCAGCCTAGACGACGCCGGCCCAGTATTCCAGCATAGATTTCAGCGTCTGCTCAAGGGAATTCAGAGGTTTCCACCCCGTATGTGTCCGAATCTTGCGGGTGCTGCCGAAGATGATTTTCTCATCGGAAGGCCTCATCAGCCTCGAGACGGGCCGGACTTCAGCCTTCACGCCGGACAATCGGATCGCGGTGTTCAAGAGTTCCCGCATTTGATAGGTACGAGTGGCACACAGATTGTAAGCTTCCCCTCTTTTTCCTTTCATCGCCGCAAGATAAAACCCCCGCACCGCATCATTCACGTCGAGAAAAGCACGGTGTGGCTCCAGATTACCGACCTCGATTACGGGCGATTGCAAGCCCTTTTTGATACGCGCCAACTGCCACACGAAATCAGAGGGCGCGTCATTTCTCTTGCCGGGGCCAGTGGTGTTGAAAAGCCTCACGTTCACGGCTGGAATTTTGTAGTCCAGGAAATATTCGCGGGCCAACAAGTCCAGACAAACCTTGCTGATTCCGTATGGGTGCAAAGGTTGAAGTGATCGCTCTTCTTTGACAGGAATAGCCGAGGCTGGCACAGTGCCATATTCGGCGCTCGAGCAGGCAGAAACCACCACGGGAGGGCGCCGCAGATGTCGCACTGCCTCGAAAAGATACAACGAGCCCATGACATTTGACTCAAACGTTCCGACTGGATCAGCCCATGACAAAGTGGGCAGGCTCTGTGCCCCGAAATGGAAGATGTGCGTCGGCTGACATTGCGTCACAACTTGTGTGACGCGCTGGCCATTCCGCAGATCACATTGCGTGAACCGGACGTTCGACAACTTTGGAAAAGAAACAGAGTTAGCCGAGAGATAGGATCCGGTTACCTTCCAACCTCGATCATGCAGAAACTTCACCATATGAGAGCCGATAAATCCTTCGGCGCCCGTTACCAGCGCGTTCATTGTCATTGGAATTTAGAGCCGCTTTCCTCGGTCATTTATGACAGAAAACAAATCCGCGATTTAAGACTGCTGGGAGCGGACGGCCCCTGAATTGCATTTTCATCTCGGGAGGATTCCACTCACGCTGCCAAGCAGCGTCTCCCTTTCCCGATCCCAAGTATGCTCCAGGAGTACCTGCTGTCCTCCTCGTACAATTTCGTGAACTTGGGATGGGTGGCTGAATACGTACTCAATTTGTCTTGCCAGATCGTCGGAGTTCCCGGATTCAAAGAATAGAAGAGATTCTTTGTTGAAGTAGTCGAGAATGCCTGGCGTGTAAGGTGCGATGACCGGCTTCCCTAAAGCCAGATACTCGAAAATGCGGGTCGGCATATTGATTTCCGTAAATGCATTCCTAGGGTTGGGAACGAGGCCCAGATCGCAGCGTTCGATTTCCGGCACCAGGTCTTCCAACAATTTTGACCCGAGATAATGAACCGACTCCTGGAGGTTTTTGTTCTTGACCACCTCCATCATTCGCTCGAGGAACGGCGTGCTGGAGCCGAAAATGCGCAACTCAGCTGCGGGTATGGACCCTCGCACTCGCGCGAACGCGTCAATGGCCACGTCCAGACCATTCCGTTCAAGCAGCGATCCGTGATACATGATCACCAGGGGTTTGTTGCCAGATGTTCCCGTGGGAACTTCCGATCCTATCGCGCGGAACGGGAAAATTTTTCCGTCCGGAGAATTCATGACCACTTCAATCTTCTCCGGCGGGCAACTGCGGGCAGCGAAGACCTTTTTAAAGGCGATATTGGTCGTGATCACCAAATCTGCTCGAGCAATGCTCCACTTTTCAACGCGCTTCAGCAGTCGAACGCCTCCGCTGTCAGGAGGAACGCGGAAGATCGTCATCATGAGTTCGGGCATTGGGTCGTGTAGATCGAGGATCACCTTTGCCCCAAGCAACTTCGGTATCAGCGCACTTAGAATGAGGATGTCCGGCATATTGTGGACGTAAACCAGATCATAACTGCGGGTCAACGACCGCAGTGCAAAGATGACGGATGAAATCAATATAAACACGCCGTACTGGTAGGCGTATGCGAGTTTGCCGCCACGACGGTGTTCAAGCGGAATTCTCAAAACGTCGATGCCGTCCAGAATCTCATGCCGCGGAGCACTCCCACTTCCGAGACATACCAAGTCGACCTGCATGCCTTCGCTTATGAGGGCACTCACGGCCCGGCGTGGTCTTGGATCCTCGGGGTAGTGAGAATACAAAAGCATCGCCACACGCTTGCCGTGCAGCCGCTCCTTGCTGGAAACGTATGAACGCTGGGAACTGGAAAGAATATCGGGGGAATGTGTTGCGGCAGAAGAATTCATAGTCTGATTCAAATCGACACCGCGAATTGCGGACGCGAACGGCAACTCCCTGTCACGCATGTCTGGAACGTTGCACCAATCTTACGTTAGAGCAGTACGTTATGCAGCTTTATATTGCGCGCGTGCGTAGGCAGCTTCCACGTCGCCCCTGATGAACTTTGGCATTCCATGCAGGGGCAGACTAACCCTCATCGAACCGCGTCCCACCGAATCGAACTTGAGCGCTGCATCAAGGAGGCATTATGGTACGCAAATTTGTGTAGCCACTGAGGCCAATGCATCCAGTCATACCCGCCTTCAAGCTTCGCCTGCAAAAGCTTTGCGTCATCCCAGGAATTCATCGGCAAGCGGGGCAGAAAGAATTGATTTT
>Ga0210400_10003814_pt1 | contig 13222 bp, 16 predicted proteins | sample IncBWH26MmetaG_FD_155456 | JGI IMG/M metagenome (GOLD analysis project Ga0210400, IMG submission 155456) | Forest soil microbial communities from Barre Woods Harvard Forest LTER site, Petersham, Massachusetts, United States - Inc-BW-H-26-M | ecosystem: Environmental > Terrestrial > Soil >...
AAGATGGCGGACCGCGGGCAGATCACCGGCGGGCTGCTCGATGGACCGTTCGCGTTTGACAACGCCGTCGATCGGGAGGCGGCGAGGATCAAGGGAATAAAATCGGAAGTCGCGGGGCGCGCCCAGATTCTGGTGGTCCCGGATCTCGAGGCCGGCAACATGCTGGCCAAGAACCTGACGTACTTCGCCAAGGCGGATGGAGCCGGCATCGTGCTCGGCGCCCGCGTTCCGATCGTGCTGACCTCGCGGGCGGGCTCACCGAGAGCCCGCATGGCATCGTGCGCCGTTGCAACGCTCTATGCAGCCGCGCGGCGCCGCGCCCAGACAATCGCCGCGTGATGCCCATGGATACGATCCTCGTCGTCAACGCCGGCTCCTCAAGCGTGAAGTTCCAGGTGTTTGCCGTGGACGGCGACGGCAGGCTGCGACGGCAGATCAAGGGCCAGATGGAGGGCATTGGAAGCCGTCCCCGGTTGCGCGCCACCGGACCAGGAGGCGACACGCTGGCGGCACGGGCCTATCCGGTTGAGAACGTTCCAGACGTTCCGGCGGCGCTGATGATTGCGAGTGCGTGGCTGCGGGATGAACTCCAATTGAGCCCGCTGGCCGTCGGCCACCGGGTGGTGCATGGAGGCCCGGACTATGACCGGGCGGTGCTGATCGACCACGCCGTGGTTGCGCGCCTCGAGAATTTCACGACGTTAGCGCCACTTCATCAACCCCATAATCTGGCACCAATCCGTTCGCTTCTGGCCAAATTCCCTTTACTGCCTCAGGTCGCATGCTTCGATACTGCATTCCACCGTGACCATGACGAAGTGGCGGATCACTATGCCATACCTCGCCAGCTCCATGATGAGGGTGTAAGGCGTTATGGATTCCATGGTCTCTCCTACGAGTACATCGCGAAGACCTTGCCCAACGTTGCGCCGGAAATAGCCAAGGCGCGTGTCATCGTCGCTCATCTGGGCAGCGGCGCTTCGATGTGCGCCATTCACGGAGGGCGGAGTGTGGAAAGCACGATGGGCTTCACCGCCCTCGATGGACTTCCCATGGGAACGCGGACTGGCCAGATAGATCCTGGGGTCGTTCTCTATCTTATGACTGCAAAGGGCATGTCGGCCTCCCAAGTGCAGGATTTTCTCTACCGTGATTGCGGGCTGAAGGGACTTTCCGGCGTCAGCAACGATATGCGGGAGCTTCAGAACAGCGCCGATCCCCGCGCGGCTTTTGCCGTTGACTACTTTGTCTACCGGGCTGCGCTTCAGGCCGGAATGCTGGCGGCTGCCTTGCAAGGCCTTGACGCCTTCATCTTCACCGCAGGCATTGGCGAAAACTCGGTCGGCATTCGGGCGAGGATTGCGGAGCGGCTGGAATGGCTCGGGATATCTCTCGATCCGGCAGGCAACGCCTCGCATGCGCTGCGGATATCTTGCGCGGCCAGCCGCATCCCCGTCTACATCGTGCCAACCGATGAAGAGTTGATGATTGCGGAGCACACATTGTCGCTGCTGTGGGGTCGACATTCGTCCTCGAGCCCAAATCACATGAGAGCGTCATGACAATTCCCGCATTTCCCGAGACCAGGGTTGCGCTAAAAGGACGAAAGGGCCTGATCGTCGGCATCGCCAACGATCAGTCGATCGCGTGGGGATGCGCCAAGGCGTTTCGGGCGCTGGGCGCAGAGCTCGCGGTCACTTATCTGAACGAGCGGGCAAGGAAACATGTCGAACCGCTGGCGAAGGAGCTTGAGGCGCCGATCTTCATGCCCCTCGACGTGAATGCCGAAGGGCAAACCGAACAGGTATTCGAGCAGATCGAGAAGGAGTGGGGCCGGCTTGACTTCCTCCTGCACTCGATTGCCTTCTCCCCGAAAGAGGCACTGCACGGGCGCGTGGTTGACGTTCAGCGCGACGGCTTCCTCAAGACAATGGACGTGTCCTGCTGGTCATTCATGCGCATGGCGCATCTGGCGGAGCCGCTGATGAAAAGCGGCGGTGTTCTCTTCACCATGACGTATTACGGCAGCCAGATGGTGGTGCAGAATTATAATGTCATGGGAGTTGCAAAGGCGGCACTGGAGGCCGCCGTCCGCTACATAGCGGCCGAGCTCGGCCCCAAAGGCATACGTGTGCACGCGATTTCGCCGGGACCGCTGGCGACACGCGCGGCTTCAGGTATCCCTGAGTTCGACGAGTTGATGGACAAGGCACAGGCCAAGGCTCCCACTCGGAGCCTTGTGAGCATCGACGATGTCGGTGCGGCGACGGCGTTTCTCGCGCTCGACGGCGCCAAGCTCATTACCGGCGGCGTCATGTATATCGATGGCGGGTACCACATCATCGATTAGGGGGGTACGCGCATTCGAGCGTAGCAGGATTCAATCGCCGATATCTCCAATCTGTCGCAGCAGTCCCAGCGGCGGAGGTACCTATATGTTGCGGCAATATCTCGTGGGCGCGGCCGCCAGCGTCTGCAACATTGTGATCCACGCTTTGGTGATGGTGGTCGTCATCAAGGTGGCGCGCATCGCGGATGAATTGGCAACGTCGCGTCAAACGCTTCGACTGATCGCAGTTATGATTGCCACCGTGACGGTTTTGATGATCGCACATCTCGCCGAGGTGCTCGTCTGGTCATTGATCTACATGATTACCAGAGCCGCACCTGCGGGCACTGATCTCATCTATTTCGCCTTCGTGAACTACACCACTCTTGGCTACGGCGACGTGACGCCGGTCGAGCGCTGGCATTTGCTCGGGCCAATGACCGCGATGAACGGCGTGCTGTTGTTCGGCTGGTCGACTGCCGTGATTTTCGAGGTGTTGCGGATGACGCTGGTGGCGGCCGGCGACGAAGGGGAAAAGAAACGTTGGTGGCCAGGGTAGGGCGCACCCCGTGCCAAAATAGCAACAGGTCGTCTCCGCGAGCCGGGTTGATGTTGGCGACTGGGGTTCGTCCTATAGGTCCAGGTCGGCCAGCCGTACCCGGTCCTTCAGCACGATCTGCCGCTGGGTTGGTCCCAGGAAGCCAAGGACCCCTCTGCTGTGAAGGTATGAGAGCGCGCGCGATACGGTTTCGAGTGTCAGGCCGAGATAGTCGGCGATATCGCGACGACACATGGGAAGGGCCATTACGCTGGTAGCGGACAGGCGGCGATCCATCTCCAGCAGAAACGCGGCAACGCGCTCAAGGGATGTCTTGCGTCCCAGCAGCAGCATATGGTCCTCAGCGTGCTCAAGGCTGCTCGTCGTCATATTCAAGAGATCAAGTGCGACGAGCACATCGGTCTCCGCCACGTGCTCCAGATTGCGCCGCTTCACGAGGCGCACGGTCGTGTCGACAATCGCCTCCGTGGTAAACCGATGGACGGAACCGTTTTCCAGGCCAAAGATGTCGCCAAGCAGATGGAAGGCCCCGATTTGGCGGCGGCCGTCGGTTAGGAGCTTGTAGCTGCGAACCGCACCCTCAACCACCTGGTAGATGTAGTCCGCTGGCTCCGTTTCTCCGTAGATCTCCGAGCCTTTATTATACCTGAATTCACTTAAAATGACTCGTGCACGGGAAAGCTCTCCAAGCTCACCGAGAGCACTCTGCCTGCCAGCCGAAGCGGCGTTGATGTTGACAAGCATGGATATCTCCCTGTCTACGCAATCCGTTCGCTTCCGTAAGGGCTTGAAATGTGAGCGTTTCGTAACTTCGGCGCCGATATCTCGCTCTGTCGACAATGGTTTACGACGCAGCCTGTGTACTCGACTATTGGCTTGAGGGCCATTGTCCCAATGGTCATTGTCTGGAGGGACATTGTCCTTGAGGACATTTTCTCAGGCGCGACAATTTTTCTCGGGCGTACACTTCGCGTTGGGTGCATACTTCAGCGACACAATCGGACGTTAGTTTGCGTTGAGATCCGCGTATCATGATTGTCAGTATCGATGACCTGCTTGTCTGCCCAACTTCGTTTCCGGTGCCGGTTCTTTTGACGGCAATGGAGGCTGCGGTTGCCGTCGGCACAGGTACTCTCGAACTCGTGCTGTGCTCGTGGCCGGGAGTTCACGTCGTCCTTGCGATGGTAGATCAGATCAATTTCACGCGATCAAAGCTGCCCTAGGAGATACGTCATGCTGGGCGTCGTGCACGTCGTTGATGATGATGCCTCGTTCCGGACGGCTATCGAACGCCGATTAAAGAAGGCTGGCTACGAAGTCGCAACATATCCTTCGGCCCAGCATTTGCTGGACCGCTTGCCCAATGAAAGCGGTCCAGGCTGTATCCTTCTTGATGTGCGGATACCTGGTTTGAGCGGCCCGGAGCTTCAAAACCGCCTCAGCGAACTCGGCTCGACGCTGCCCATCGTGTTTCTGACGGGCTATGCCGATGTCCCGACCACCGTGCGCGCGATCAAGGCGGGCGCGGATGACTTTTTGACCAAGCCAGTTACGTCTGATCAATTGCTTCGTGCCATCCAGCGGGCGATGGCGCATCAGGAAGCAGCGCGCGATACAAAGAGCAAGCTCGACATCGTTCGCGCACACATCGCTGCATTGACGCCGCGCGAACACGAGGTCTTCGAACTTGTCGTTCGCGGCAAGACCAACAAGGAGGCCGCTAAGGCACTGGGCGCGACCGAACGCACCATCGAGGCTCATCGCCACAGGGTTATGGAGAAGATGCAAGTGCAATCGCTTGCCGAACTTGTCTCCCTGGCCGAACGAGTGGGCGTTCTGGATGTCAGGTAGCCGACAGGCGAATTGAGCAATCTATCAACAGCTTTTGGATTCGTATGGTCCCAAAGGACAATAGGAAAGTCCGTGCGTGAAGCGTATCAAATTTATCCGATGTGATTCCAAACAGACTTGGCACGTTCTAGATTGGCCGAGTTTCATCGGCCGAGCGATTTAGGAATGGCAACGTGTTCTTGAGCCGTATCGCGATTAGAGCCAGATGAATAAACTAAGGTAACGATCGTGCGGAAGCGAAAAGCCGTATTTGTCGTTGATGATGACCCCGGCACGCTGAGGGGGCTGAAAAGGCTGTTGAGGGAACATGGCTATGACAGCTTGCTGTTCCAGTCGGCGGAGGCTTTTCGAAACCACGGCGATTTCGATCAGGCGATTTGCATCGTTCTGGACGTCAACTTGAACGATGCGTCCGGCATCGAGGTGAGACAACGCCTTAAAGCCGATGGAATTTCTGTTCCGGTTATTTACATCACCGGTAACGACAACGATGCCGTTCGCATGGCGGCGATGGAATCGGGATGTATTGCCTTCCTCGCCAAGCCATTCTCCGCGAAATCGCTGATCGACCCGATTGAGAAGGCTTCAGCCGGCCTCGCTTAGGTCTTCCCATGTTTCGTTCTTGGGTCACTCGTGATCGTCTGTTCGAAGATCTGCGTCGGAGTTCCATGTCGGACTGCTGCGAATTGGTTGAGCGGGAGTGACGTACTCACGGTCAGGGCGCTGGAATAGACAACATCCAGCAGGAGCTTTGTCCCGAATCCCCCCCAAGACGGGGCGTGGGGAGCGTACGGAAATCTCAATCGCGCCCAGTCGTGCCGCCTCGTTGGCCGCGCTTAAGGCGGAGGCTCGCCGCTCTCAAGCGCTCTATCTCTTCGTCAGTGGTTCTAATTTTTTTGTCGAGCTGGCTGGTCTTCGCGTTTTTTGGCGCATCGTCGCGGCGCAGCTTGTCGAGCACTTTGCCGACAGAAAGCTTATTTATTTCAGCCATCGTAACCTCCTCTGAGCTGCATTAGCCGCAGCCTTACTTCCAGGGGCGCGGGCCTGCCCACTCGTCGCAACCACGCACGGGCTTGGGGTCAGGTTGCTTTCTTCACGATTTGGAACCCCTTTGCCCCCAATTCGAGCATTACGACCTTGGCCAGATGTGCGCATTCCTCCGGCTTAATCCAGTGGGGGCTTCTCCAGTCCGGGTCGTCTTCTTTTGGATAGCTGACAAAGGCTGAACGAATCGCGGCCTCAACCACATCTTTGGGATCATCCGGCATCGTACCTGACCTTGTGCGGTGAGCAGTGGCAATGGCCACGCTGCTTGTTCGCGCTTCGCAAATTGGCGGCGATCACGATCGCCTTCCGTTGGCCAACGACGGGTGCACTATTGTCGACGCTGTCGTACGGACCTTGATCTATCTCAAGCGTTCGAGCCACCTTCGCCCGTTGGTCTGTAAGGGGCTACTTGAAACATGAGAGCCGCACCATCCTCGTTCGGTGACAGGTCCGAGTGGATGGGGCGGATAACGGAGGAGTCAGAATGATCAGGTTGATTGCTGTTGCTGGCTTCGTCTTGTTGGTTGCAACATCGACGCAAGCTATGACACCCGCGCCGATTCCTCAGCCGGACGGCATGATCACGCAAATCGCTCTTGCCTGCGGCGCGGGCAGGACACGGATTAATGGTGTATGCGTGACAAGAACCACCATGCGCCAGACTCGTCGAGTCGTCCGCAGGTGTGCAACCGGCATGACCTGTTAGCGGTCATGCTTTCAAGCGGTCGGCGGTTGGACATGGTGCCGGTTTGAACCCACGCAAGGCTGATAGAGCTGACGGTCGTACTAGAATTTCGCATTGTTACACGGCGAAAGAGGCGGCTTCGTTGAGCCGCCTCTTGGTCTATTCACATGGTGACCGAGGCGACATGCAAACTCCATGCGATGGATCATCGTCCCGATAGTCGTAACGGCGTGTTCAGGATTAAATCGCGGCCGGTCAGTTCCGTGGTGGCCGGGCCGATGGGGCGAATGAGCAGGGCTTGATCCATGTCAATCGACGAAACGCCGCCGCCCAAAGAATAGCCGCGAGTCGACGAAGGATTTGCCGAGTCCGCCTCGCACCGAAGCGGACCTGGTTGTCACGTAGCGTGGCGGGCAGAACTCGTCCTTTCCCGCACGTATTGAACCCGGGAAGGGATGGACTGGATGATCACCATACCAGAATTGGTCGCGCAGGCGCTTGGCTCGTTTCTTGATGTGGAAACGAGGGGCCGGTTCGGTGCATCGCACGCCGCTCTTGCGGAATTCTTGCCCTATGCGGCAAAGCTTACGCTCGAATGTATCGGCAACAGCGATGCACTCTATCACAACATCGAACACTCGATGCTCGTGACCCTGGTCGGCCATGATATACTGGTCGGCCGCGCGCTGCAGCGCGCAACGACGGCCGAAGACTACGCCAATTTCATTATGGCTTGTCTGACGCACGATATCGGATACGTCCGTGGCATCGTCCACGGTGATGAGGATGCAGCTTTCGTCGCCGATGTGACCGGTCGCACGGTTCGATTGCCGACCGGCGCTTCAGACGCCGCGCTCGCTCCCTATCACGTCGACCGTTCGAAATTGTTCGTTGCCGAGCGTCTTGACGGCATCGAAGGATTGGACGCCGCCCGGATCGCCAGGGCAATTGAGTATACGCGCTTCCCCTACCTCCCGTCGCAGACGGACGAATTGGACGATCTGCAAGAAGAGGAGGGGCTCCTGTTGCGCGCCGCCGACCTGATCGGCCAGCTCGGCGATCCCAACTACATGAGAAAGGCGAACGCGCTATTCCACGAATTTGAGGAGATCGGGTTGAACAAGAGCCTGGGCTACAACACGCCCGCCGACGTCATCTATAAATATCCGCAGTTTTATTGGACACATGTCGCGCCGCAGGTGCAGCCCGCTATCCGCTATCTCAACGTGACTTCCAGCGGGCGACAATGGGTTGCAAATCTTTACAGCAACGTGTTTCGGGCAGAGCGCGAGGTGAATCTGTCGGGTCCGCAAATGTCGTGACCTCGGTAAAAGCCGCAAGAACCTGGGCGCTGAAAAAAGGAGGCTGTCGCGATGGCCAAGTATTCGGCGGGAGTTGCCGCGTTAGTTCTGGCTGTCTGCACTGGATTGGCGACGCCATCGTACGCGCAAGCTCTGGGCTATGTTCGTGTCACCTTCGCGAAGGCAGGCTTGATCGCCGGCGCCGGCGGAGGACGCGGTGTCCTGACGTACCGCGGTCACGACTATTCCTTTCGGGTTTCCGGCTTGAGCCTCGGTGTATCGGTCGGCGCCTCCGTGATGCGACTGACGGGGCGCGTTACGGGGCTGCGTGACGTAAAGGACTTTTCCGGTACCTACGACGCCGTTGGCGGCGGCGGCGGCGCTTGGATCGGTGGGGTGGGGGGCCAATTGAGCAATGGAAAAGGTGTGGTGATCACGCTCCAGGGCGTCGAGGCAGGAATGGAATTTGCGGCCAATCGCAGCACCATCAGGATTTCGCTGCGGTAAACGCCGGTGCGGAAGAGAATGAAGGCCGAGCATATTTAAAGGTCACTCGGGGTCAATTGCGTTGGCTCAAGGTGCATTGTCCCTAGGGACATATTTGCGGCCCGCGACACTTTATCGCTGCGCTGCATTCCGCATTGGTGCATACTCCCGTCGAGACAATCGGATGTTAGCTCGCCATGATCGTTCGCATCGCCGGGCAAATTCTCTGCCTGACTGCGTTGCTGTCGCCGGTTCGTTTGCCGGCAGCGGAAATGCGAGCGCGATCGATACTGGTGCTCGATCAGTCGGAAGCGAGGGGACCGTTTTACTATCAGGTATTCTCCGGCCTGCGTTCGGTGCTGACCGCCAACGCTCAGACGCACACCACGCTCTATTCGGAAAATCTCGATTTGAGCCGCTTTGGGGGTCCGGCTTACGAGGAAAGTCTGCGCAGGCATTTCAAGGAAAAATATCGTGACAGGTCGATTGGTGTTGTGGTCGCCATCGGCGCTGCGGCACTTGAACTCGTGCTGCGCTGGCGAGAGGAATTGTGGCCGGGAGTTCCTGTTGTCTTTGAGCTTGTCGATGAGACCGATTTGGCGCGATTGAGTCTGCCGCCAGACGTGACCGGAAGCACCGTCAGGCTGCCCCTCGCCGACTCGATCAAAGCGGCTCGTGCAGTTGTACCCGACCTCGACAGCCTCGTCCTCGTCGGTGCGCCCTGGGACCGTCAGATCCTTTTCAGGAACTGGAAGGATGAAATTCCCACAGCTGCCGCAGGATTGAATGTCACCGAAATCATCGGCTTGACAATGGCGGAAACGCGAAAGCGCGTCGAGGCGCTGCCCCCGCGTAGCGTCATTCTCTATTCGGCCATTTATTCCGATGGCGAAGGCAATTTCTATCCACCTGCCACCGCGCTGAAGCTCATCGCTGACAAGGCAAACCGGCCAATTATCGTGGCAGCGGAGACATTTCTTGAGCCCGGCGGCGTCGGCGGTTTCGTCCTCGTCCCATCAGTGATTGGGCAAGACGCCGCCACGCTGGCGCTTCGGATTCTGAACGGAGAATCGCCCTCGAACATTCCGACCAAAGTGACGGACGCAATAAGGCCCGTCTTCAATTGGCAGCAGATGGAGCGCTGGGGCGTCAGCGAATCGAACCTGCCTCCCGGCAGCGAAATCCGCTTTCGCGAGCCAAGCCTGTGGGAAAATTATAAATGGCAGAGCATATCCGTCGCTGCCATACTTCTTGTCCAGGCTGCGCTGATTTCGATCCTGTTGCACGAGCGTAGGAAGCGCAACGATGCAGAGCTGGAAGCACGGCGTCGGATGACGGGGCTGGCCCATGTGAACCGGCAGGCGACCGCCGGAGAATTGTCATCCTCGATCGCGCACGAGCTTAACCGGCCCCTAGGCGCGATCCTGACGAACGCCGAGACGGCCGAATTAATACTGGACTCTCCGTCGCCGGACTTGAGCGAAATCAAGGAAATTCTTGCTGATATAAGGCGAGATGACTTGCGCGCCAGTGAAGTTATCCATCGCATGCGCAGTTTGCTCAAGAGGATGCCCTTCGAGACAAGAGACATCGATCTCAACGATACCATGCGCGAAGTATTCGAACTTCTCTCGGCGCAGGCCTCTGCTCGCAATATCGCACTCGACCTGCAACCATCGGCAACGGCACTGCACGTCAAGGGCGACCCCGTCCAACTGCAGCAGGTTATCCTGAACCTGATTGTGAACAGCATGGACGCAATGGCCGCAATGCCCGATCACCGGACCGTCGTCGGCCGAACCAAGTGAACGGCCGATCGTCGGCGGTAATTTCGATCTCCGATTCGGATCCGGGAATTCCTCCGAACCGGCTCAACGAGGTCTTTGACCCGTTCTTTACGACCAAGAAGCAAGGCATGGGTATCGGGCCATCGCGCGCACCATCGTGCAGGCCCACAAGGGGTAAATCTGGGCAGAGAACCAGACCGGAGGAGGTGCTGTATTTCATCTTTCCCTGCCGTTGTCGCCATCCTAGGAGAAATACTTGTGCCGGGTGTCGTACATGTCGGCGGAGGCGTTTCGAAATCACGGCGATTTCGGTGAAGCGTGGTGTGTTATTCTCGACGTCAACCTGGACAATGAGTCCGGTGTAGATCCGAGGTATCGCCTCAAAACTGCGGGAATTTCCGTTGGTCATCTATATCACTGGGAACGACAACCCTGGCCGTCCGCATGGCTGCGCTTGAATCCGGATGCATCGGATACCTCGCAAAGCCGTTCCCGGCGAAGTCGCTGATCGAGCCGCTTCAGAAAGCATCGGCCGGACGGCCTAGGTTCACGCACCTCGGCGCTTGCATCACTCGTCGATGGCTTGTTCAAAGGTCTGCGCCGGGATCCCTTGCCGAGCGGTAGCGAATTGGTTGAGCGGTAGAGAGGTGCTCACCGTCAGTACGCTGGAGTCGACGACCTCAAGCAGGAGCTTTTGACCGGTCTCCATTTCCTTGAGTAGCGTGGGATCGGCCAGATCGGCCGCGATGCAGGTGTTGGTGAGGCACCAGACATAGGGAATCCGATAGCTGGCACCCTGGTCGATGGTGATCTTGACGCCAGCCTGCAGGTAAAGGCCGACTGGAAGGAATAGCTGCAGCCTCGCGGCCTTGTCGCCCTCGCGTTCGATCAGGTCGATGCGGACGGCGGATTGTCCTGTTTCGAACGTACCACTGATGGTCGTGCGGCAGACCATGTTCGTTCCGGGTGTTTTGAAGCAGAACTTACGCCAATCCGAATACCGGATTTCTCGCGCCGCGCGCTGACCGCGCAAAGCAAATTCCTGGCCAGGAGGCCTCCCGTTTGGCAGGGGACCTTCCGGTTTTGTAGTCTGCTGTCCATAAGCGGCGCCAATCCCAAAATCCAACAGCAAAAGGATTAGCAGTGCCGCCAATCGGCTTGTTCTAAGGTGCGATCGGGTGGGCCGCTGCTTGATCATCTTCTGTCTCCATCATCTGCGCCGATCTCATCGGTGCTTATCCAGGAACGGTCCTACCAAAGGCGCCCACAACGGAATGGCGTCGGGCGAATCGATCAGGAAATGCCCGTCGTTGCCGAATGGAGGAAGCAGGTGGTATTCGGCGCTGCCGCCGGCCTCAGTATAGGCCTGGTGCATTCTTTTCGATAAGGCTGGACCGAAAAACGTGTCGTTCTCGATGTAGATCCAAAGCATGGGTACGCGCGCGGTGCGTCCGAATTCACCCGTTGCCGCAACCAGTTTGTCAGGTGCGCAATTGTTGTTGGGTTTGCCGCCGACGCGTCCGCCGCGGCCCGCCGCAAACGTGATGATGGCCCGCACTGCCGGGACATTCTGGCTCGACAGCGCGATCGCAGCCCAGCCGCCGGCGGATTGGCCGACCACAATGACGTTGTCAGGCATGATCAACTTTTGATCGGCCAGGTACTCGATGATCCACTTGTCGATCAGAGCCACTGCAAGTCCGGCATCGCGGAAGTTGGGGTTGTCGCATCCGCCGATCTTTGAATAGAACACCGAATAAAGGCCGCGCTCCGGTTCATCGAGCGCCGCGGCGCCATATCCGGCACCAGAGGGTGCAACGACCATGTAGCCCCTCCGGGCGAACCACATCGCGGCATCTCTGAATTCAACAAGCGGAAAGAAGCTCCGCTCTCGCTGGTCGAGCGAAACACCGTGGTTCATGACGACCAGTGGGAACGGACCATCGCCAACGGGACGGACCACGTAAGCGATTGTCGGCAAGGTGACAGGGATTGCCCACACTTCCTCTTGGATGCTTCGATTCGGGGGGTGATCGTCGGCGAAGGCTGTCGCAGCCAACACGATGATCGCAATTGTACAGACCACGAGAACACGCAGCAGATATCGAAGCATGGCGTTCGTTCCCTTATCCTCCGGCAACCGCAGCCGGTAAGAGCAAGCCTTTTCCTGATCGTCGTGCCGGGCTTTGATCTGGACCAACGGCGTAGGTCACCACATCAAGCGACGGAGGTAAGTGTCACGATGACCGGGCCGAGGATCGTCAGGACCACGTTTCCAACCGCATAGGGCACGGCGACCCCGAGCACAGGCGTCTGACTGTCCGCGCGTTCGCAGCATCCGGTGATTGCGGCATCCACCGTCATTGCACCCGCGAGTGCGCCGCAGATGATCACGGGGTTCATGCGCAGCAGACGATGCGCCACAATGGTCGCGATCGTCAGAGGAACGAGTGTAACGACCATGCCCATGGAGAGAAGCAGCAGGCCATGGGCTTGAATGGCCGCAAGCGCCGCTGGTCCGTTTGCAAGCCCGATGGCCGCGATGAAGCCGCCGAGGCCGATGTCACTCAACGCTTGTTCCGCGGCCGGGGGGTAGCTTCCGACGGTTGGCCGGCGCGAGCGCAGCCAGCCGCAGATCAGCCCGGCGAGCAAGGCACCGCCGGCGCCGCCCAGCGTCAGCGCGAAAGATCCGACCTTTACGCTGAGCAATCCCGTCAGCAGCCCGGCTGCAATTCCTGCCGCGAGAAAGGCCACATCGGTGCGGTCACCATAGCGCAGCACCTGGCCGACTTTGGTCGCTGCCCGTTCGACATCGCGAGTCGCGCCGACCAGCGTCATGATATCGCCGAGATAGATCCTGGTTTGCGGGGTCAGCGGAACTTGCTCTCCTCCGCGCGTCAAGTCCCGCAGAAACACCCCGCGCGCGGCATCACCGACCTGATCGACTATTTCGCTCAATGTCCTGCCGTGCAGTGCACGATTGCTGACGAGGACGCCGAGCGCATCGCCCATTACTTCGCGCAGCACCTCGGCGCCTTCGATTTCAGCGCCGATTAAGGTGCCCGCCTTGATGAGCGCGGCGGCCGGTCCCGCAAGTACGATCTCATCGCCAGCCTCGAGAATCGTCAGCCTCGACGATTCGACATCGCCGCCACGGCGGACGATGCGTTCAACCAC
>Ga0210400_10003815_pt1 | contig 13220 bp, 19 predicted proteins | sample IncBWH26MmetaG_FD_155456 | JGI IMG/M metagenome (GOLD analysis project Ga0210400, IMG submission 155456) | Forest soil microbial communities from Barre Woods Harvard Forest LTER site, Petersham, Massachusetts, United States - Inc-BW-H-26-M | ecosystem: Environmental > Terrestrial > Soil >...
TGTTTATATCTTCCAGGTACTAGCTATAATACTCATAGTAAGACTGTAGAAGATTGTTATACTAAGAAGACTTGTAGCTAATGAAGCAATGCACTCACTGTAAAGGTGAAGGTGGTTGGTACGTAGGTATTAACGGTGACTGTGAGTGGGTATTCTGTGAAGAATGTCGAGGTACAGGGTATGTTAGAGAAGATGACTAATGCCGTTTACCAAGATTAAATCAGGTAAGAATAAAGGTAAGTACAAGTCTCCTTCTGGTAGAGTATTCACTAAAGGACAAGTTAAACTTCTATACGCGAAAGGAATCGCATAAATGTCACAAGTAATTCATATAGTTAAGATTGTAGGAGCTTGGGCTTGTCTTATAGGCGCTGTAGCTCTGCTTATCCTTACTAAGGATGCTGGCTTAGCTACTGTTCTTGGTATTGTCTCTATAGCATTTTCGCAGGCTCCGGAGTAAGTACTATGGCTGATAGAAAAGCTAACATGCCCAGTGCTGATTTTGCGAGTAAATATCCTAATGCTGTTAATAGAGATGGCTATAATCCAGTATCTAAATTAGAAGCAAGTGGTGGACGTATTGCAGAATCTACTTCTATGTATAAGATTGATTCTTCCTTCCCTTCACAAGGTACACTCCAACCTGCTCATTTGGGTTCTCAATCAGATGTCCCTACTAAGGATTCAGACTAATGGCTGATGAAAAGCTCAAAGGTAAAGTGCATCCTTCTTTCCCACCTAAGGGTCAGGAAAAGAAAGCACACGAAGGTTCTCAATCCCAAGTTCCACCTAAAGGAGGTAATCCTAAAGGTGGTAGTTTCTCAGATACTGATCAAGATCAGATGTAACTATGAAACATATTAAGAAATCTTCTACTCCTAAATCTCTGCAATACGATCACCTACAAGGTAATCCTTTAGATCCTTCACAGCATCCAGCCACTAATCTTCCGTCTCCTCAAGGTGGACAGTTTAACGGTGAAGCACCATTTCAGAATCTCTCACCCCCGTCTAATGCAATAGACTACGACAATATGGCAGACTAATATGTTAGGGCAAATACCTAAAGTCACTGAAATTAAACATAAACTAGCTCATAACCAATTACTCACAGAATATGAACTAACCTATCTTATTGGTTGGTTAGATTTTTCTTGTGAATTAGTTAGAGAAGTTCATAAAGAGAATCATAAGGACTAAACATGACCGGTACAATTGATCCCTCATTCCCCAGCTCTAAATTAGTAGCAATAGGTCCTGATGAAGTAGATATTACGCAGTACTATACTTTAGAAGACCTGCAAATGGGTGATGATTCAGGTACTACTGAAACAGACTCTAAGACTGATCCTAAAGGTTCTGGTGGTTATACAACCATCAATGCTAAAGGACGTTCTAATTCTAAGACCTACAATTCTCGTTACGTCTAATGCAAGAGACTTGGGTAATAGGTATATTCACTGCAATAGGAACAGGACTATCTGTTCTTCTAGCATCATTAGGTGCGCAGTGGAGGTTATCTATGTGGTTAGCTAAACAATTTACTGAATTCAGAAATATGATGGATGATCTCAAGACAGACATCCTAGATAAATTAGAATATCACGAACGTCACGATGATGAACGTTTCTCTGAAGTACGTAAAGATCTTTCCGATATTCGTTTAAAGAATGCCGTCAGAGATGCCTTGATAGAAAAGGGACGGGTTTTAGATGAGAAGAAATCTTCTGCGGAATGATGTCTGTAATACATAAAAACAGTAATCAAGAATACCTATTAGCTTTGATTACCAATTTAGATGAAAAGATTGGTCTTCTAGTCAATGCTCAAAAAGAAGGTGTTAAAACTGCTATGGATGCTGCTGAAAAAGCAGTCGCTAAAGCAGAATCTGCTGCGGACAAACGTTTTGAAGCTTTAAATGAATTACGCGGAATGGCCTCAGACTGGAGGACTGAATTTGCCAGGCAGTCTACAGTTGATTTACAGATACAAACTTTATCAGATAAATTAGAAGCTTTTAGAACTAACTTTAATGTCGGAGATAGAAAGTTAAGTGAACTGATTGCCAGAGGTTCCGGTAGAAATGATGTTTGGTTATACCTAACAGGAGGTTTAGTTGCAGGAGCAGCTATAGCAAGTTTACTTCAACATACATTACACTAAGAAAGAATACTTTTGACCATAAAGGTAAAATCACTATCTGCTGAAAAGCAGATGCATAAAGAACTTGCAGAGTCCTCTTTAATAGAGTTTATCAAGTTAGTACATCCTAAGCGGTGGCTAGGTAATATACACCGAGAGATTATTAATACTTTCTGGTGTAGAGAAAAAGCACAGTCGCATCAGCTTCTTCTACTTCCTCGAGATCATATGAAGTCTGCTCTAGTAGCTTATAGAGTAGCTTGGAAGCTTACACAGAACCCTGCTTTAAGAGTTCTGTATATCTCTTCTACTTCTAACCTCGCTACTAAACAGTTAAAGTTTATTAAAGATATCTTTACTTCAGATAACTACCGTGCCTTCTGGCCTGATATGGTAGAGAAAGAAGAAACTAAGAGAGAGAAGTGGACTGAACGTGAAATTTCTCTAGATCATCCTAAACGGAAAGAGGAATTCATACGTGACCCTTCTATCTTTACAGCGGGACTTACGAGTAACATTGTGGGCATGCATTGTGACATTGCTGTTCTTGATGATATCGTGGTTCAGAGTAATGCATACCTCGAAGAAGGACGAGGAAAAGTAAAAGACCAATACGGTCTTCTATCCTCAGTTGAAACTATAGATGCAGAAGAATGGGTAGTTGGTACTAGATATCACCCTAATGATCTGTATGCTGACCTAGCAGGAATGGAGATTGAAAGTTACGATGAGTTGGGAAATGTTACAAAAGCTGAACCCCTTTTCGAAGTCTTCGAACGACAAGTCGAATCTATCGGAGATGGCTCCGGTGAGTTCATCTGGCCACGAGAAAAGCAGCCAGACGGTAAATGGTTCGGTTTCGATACCGAAACCCTCGCTAAAAAGAAAGCGCAGTACCTTAACAAGATACACTTTCGGGCCCAATACTATAACGATCCGCACGACGTCGAGTCGTCCCCCATCAAAAGAGACCTCTTCCAGTACTACGACCAAAACTTCCTCTCCCACAGAGACGGTAGATGGTACTTCAAAGGAAACAACTTGAATGTCTTTGCAAGTGTTGACTTTGCTTATAGTCTTGGCAAACGTTCTGACCACACTGCTATTGTGGTAATTGGTGTAGATGGATCTCAGAACTACTATCTCTTAGAGATAGATAGATTCAAGACAGATAAACCTTCCGTATACTTTGATCACATCTTAAAGCTATTTCAGAAATGGGGCTTTAGGAAGATCAGAGCAGAAGTATCAGTAGCTCAGAAAGTCATAGTCAATGATCTCAAGGATAACTACATCCGTCCTTATGGTCTGTCTCTATCAGTAGATGAGTACAGACCTACTAGATGGGTAGGTTCTAAAGAAGAACGTATCTTAGCTGTCTTAGAACCCAGGTATGCCAACCATCAGATATGGCACTATATGGGCGGTAATTGTCAGGTCTTAGAAGAAGAACTTATCTTCACTAACCCTGCACACGACGATTGTAAAGATGCTCTAGCTTCCTGCATAGATTTTGCAGTAGCTCCAGTAAATACTTATAAGATTAAGAAAGACTTGAATAATGGTTTTCAATTCCACGGTAAGTTTGGCGGGGTCGTATGACCGGTAAGGTTTTAGAACTACATAACGTACTACAGCCTGATCAGTTAGCCACCCGTCTTACTGAGAAGTGGGTACAATGGGAAACTCTTCGTCAGAACAAGAAGAACGATTGGGAGGAAGTACGTCGATATGTCTATGCAACAGACACCACGCAAACAACGAACAATCAACTTCCGTGGAAAAACAAGACTACAATCCCCAAGCTCTGCCAGATCAGAGATAACCTATACTCAAACTATACCACAGTCATGTTCCCCAGGCGGAAGTGGCTGTATTGGGAAGCAAACGAGAAAGACTCTTCCTCTGTAGACAAGCGTGATGCAATCACCAACTACATGTCTTGGGTCATATCCCAACCGTATTTCAAGCATGAGATGGACAAGATCATCATGGACTACATTGACTTTGGTAATGCTTTTGCCACTGTCGATTGGTTAGATGAACGTGTACAAATGCCTGACAAGACACAGGCTGGTTACGTCGGTCCTGTGATTAAACGTATCAGTCCTCTTGATATTGTCTTCAACCCTACTTCTGAGAACTTCCAGCATTCTCCTAAACTCATCAGATCTATTATTAGTTTAGGTGAGCTTAAAGAGATGCTTGATCGTATGTCTAACGATCAGAATAGAGAAGAATACCAGAAGTTATATGATTATCTACTGAACATTAGGTTCCAAGCTAGAACCTTCTCAGGTGACTGGATACAAAAAGATCATCTATATCAGATGGATGGCTTTACTTCCTTCAGAGCTTATCTTTTGTCCGAGTACGTCGAAGTCCTTACTTTCTACGGTGACTATTACGATTACATCAACAACAAGTTTGAGAAAAACCGTGTTATTACCGTCATTGACAGACATAAGCTTATTAACAACAAACCTAATCCTTCCTATTTTGGATATCCCCCAATCTTCCATGCTCCTTGGCGCAAACGACAAGATAACTTATACGGTATGGGTCCTTTAGACAATCTGATTGGTATGCAATACCGATTAGACCATGTCGAGAATATGAAGGCAGACGTCTTCGATTTAACTACCTACCCAGTTCAAATTGTCAAGGGATTCGTCGAAGAATTCACCTGGCAGCCTGGTGAGAAGATCTTCGTCTCTGACGAAGGTAGTGTAGAGATGATGGTGCCAGATGTTCAAGCTCTTAATGCCAATATGGAAATCCAGCGTTTAGAACAGACGATGGAAGAAATGGCAGGGGCACCTAAAGAAGCTATGGGCTTCAGGTCTCCCGGTGAAAAGACTAAGTATGAAGTTCAGCGTCTAGAGAATGCTGCTGCACGTATCTTCCAGAATAAGATTAAACAGTTCGAAGAACAGATGATGGAACCACTACTCAATGCTATGCTTGAATTAGCACGGCGTGAAATGACTGGTTCTACTGTAATTAAGATCTTCGACTCTGAGTTTAATATCGCGTCCTTCCAGAGCCTATCTGTTGAAGACATTACTGGTGTAGGTCGAATCAAGCCTATCGCCGCTCGTCACTTTGCCGAGCAAGCAGATTTAGTACAGAACTTAACTAACCTCACCGGTTCAGGTATGTGGCAAGTTGTTCAACCACACTTCTCCGGTGTGAAGTTATCTAAGATCTTCGAGAGTATCTTCGATCTACAAGACTACGAAGTTGTAACTCCCTGGGTTGCTCTTGCTGAACAAGCTGAGGCTCAGAAGAGAATGCAAGCTCTACAAGAACAAGTACACGCTGCTGCTGGTACTGCAACCGGACAAGGCGGAGACTACGATATGTCTGCTGCTCATGCTCCTCCACAAGGTAAACAAACAGCTTTTGATCTCAAACGTCAACCACCTATGAATGCAGAACCAGGTGGTATGCTAGGAACACAATAACATGCTTTCTAAGTGGACCCAACACTTAAAGACCCCTGAAGAAAAAGCAGAATTCAATAAAGACATCAGAGGTTCTAGATTTATATTAGACCGTCTCAAGCAAATACTCAAAGAGATGGAACAAGACCTAGACCGAGCTGAGATTAATCCCAAGACTTATGATTTGCCTAATTGGGATTACAGACAAGCACATAACAATGGCGGAAGGCAATACTTAAACATATTCAAGCGCCTTGTAGACCTAGACCAAGAGGACCCAAATGAACGAGACCCTGTTAGACCAACCGTCAGACCAGACACAATTAGACCCTGATAAGAAATACCTTGAAGAATTAGTCGGCGAAGGTAAGAAATTCAAAACCGTCGAAGACTTAGCTAGAGGTAAATATGAAGCTGATAACTTCGTTGAGACTTTAAAGGCTAGATCGGATCAACTCCGTGAAGACTATTTAAAGCTCAGAGAAGAGAGTTCAGCGAAGGCCAATCTTCAAGAGCTTTTAGACCAACTTAAGGCTCAACAGCTTGCAAGTAGCGCACATACCACAGCGAACGAAGTAACAGAGAAGCCTGGATTTGATCCTAAACAGATTGAGTCTCTTGTAGCCAGCAAAGTTCAAGAATTTGATACTACGCGACGTGAACAAGATAATTTCAATCTAGTGAAGAGTAAAATCAAAGAGAAGTACGGAGATAATCCTCCTGCGTCTCTCAGACAACAGATAGAAAAACTAGGACCCTTAGGCTCCGATCTTGCTAAGAAATACCCAGACGAATTCTTAAAAGTCTTAGGTCTTACTGAGCAAGCTCCTAAAGAGACATACCAATCACCTCCCCGTGGCACGGTCAGAACTGACACGTTCAAACCAACCGGCACAGAGAAGCGTACTTGGTCTTATTATCAGAAGCTTAAGAAAGAGAATCCTAACCTCTATTACGATAGAAAAATCGCGGTTCAGATGCATAATGATGCTCTGTCTTTGGGCGAAGAGTTCCAAGATGGTGACTTCAATGCCATGTGAACCATAACACAATAATATAAGGAGAAACTGATGGCTGGGTTTATGGACTCAAACACTCAGAATCTGGTTAGAAGTAATCTTTGGTCGCGTCAGATCAAAGAACTGCTTCTCGACGATCTGAACGCCATGAAGTTTGTCCGTATTATCTCTGACTTCCCTGATGGTTATACCATCAACATTCCGTCAATCGGTGAAGCCCAACAGGCTGACTTCAATGAAGGTCAAGCTGTCAAGTACAACGCGATGGATACAGGTAATTTTACCTTCTCCTTCGACCAGTACAAGTATTCGGCTCATGCGATCTCGGAAAAGTTCAAGCGGGATAGCTATTATGCAGCTGATGTGATCGCGGCCTTCGTGCCTCGTCAACACCGGGTGCTTATGGAAGGCGTGGAAACTCGCATTCTGGCTCAGGCTAATAACGGTCAAACTGCATCAAGTACTAACGTTATCAACAACGCGGACCACAGATGGGTCGGCTCTGGCACTGCAAACAGCAACGTGTGTATCACGCTCGCTGACTTTGCGCGTGCACAGTACGCCCTCACGAAGGCTAACGTGCCTCTCACCAATCTGTGTGCCATTGTTGACCCCTCTGTGGCTTATACGCTTCAGACTCAAACCAACCTGGTGAACCTGATTACTCCCGATCAACGGTGGCAGTCTATCACTAAGGAAGGTGCGGTCACGGGCTTTAAGTTCCACTTCAACATCTATGGGTTTGACATCTACGTGTCGAACTATCTGCCTCAAGGTTTGTCGGAGACGATCTCGTCTACGGCTGTTACTAATGGCGTCGCGAACTTCTTCTTCTCGGCTGCTCCTGGTGACACTCTGCCTTGGATCGGTGCATTCCGCCAGATGCCTACTGTCTACTCGGAGTTCAATAAAGATCTCCAGCAAGAAGAGTATCTGACTATCACTGAATATGGCTTCAAGCTGTATCGGCCAGAAAACATGGTCACCATCCTCACTAGCACCTCTGCTGTGCCGACCTAAGGAGAATGACACATGGCTCAAAATTGGCTCAATAAGGATTCTCTGTTCCTTCAATTTGGTACAGATAAGACTACAAATGAGAATGCAGGTGAGTTCATGCAACCCGGTTCAAACCGTGTTATTGAAGTTACCGTCGATCTCACTAAGCTTACTTCTACTGCTTTAATTCAATCTAATACTTTAATCTTCCCCGCTGGAACTAATATTTTCATCGAGAAGGTTGAGGCTGTGGTTGAAACTACGGCAACCGGTGGTACTAGCCTCAGTGTTGGTCTCATTCAGATGGATAGAGCCACTATCCCAACTAACTACAGTACTGCGTTTATCAATGCAGAGACTGCGTTAGCGGATGCTGGTGACTCCATCACCTACAATGAGGATACTACGAATGCAGGTGGCCTTATCGGCTCGACTGCCTCTTCGACTACTGGTCCTTATTACATTACTGCTCTTTCCAATGGTACGTGGACTGCAGGTTCGGTTAAAGTCCGAATCTTCTACCATGGCATTGGTACGATCAGCCAGTAACTAAACTAACGTTTGTGAGGGTTAGAAATAGCCCTCACATTCGGTTACGAGGAGACTAAACATGTCTTATGATATTGACTTCGGCGGTACTGACTTACACGTCAATACTCTTTCAGTCGGAGCTTCTACTCCTGGTGCTGCTGGCACTAACATTGCTACGTCTATTACCGAAGCTACTATTACCTCTACTACGGGTAATATAACTACGGTTAATTCGACTACCTTAAACTCTACTACGGATAATACCGTTACGCTTAATGCGGGAGCTTCTGGCACGGCTGGAACTGTTAACTCATTCCCGGCTACTGCTTCTAAAGGTAAACTAGCATTAGTTGGTGTGGCTAATACAGGAAACACTACTACTACTATTTCTAATGCAGCTATGGGGCAAGCTTCTGTAGTCAGTATTCCTGACCCAGGTGCTGCTACTGCAAACTTTCTTTTAGATACTGGCACCGGTGCTACGGCTACTATTACTACGGCTACCTTAGGTACTGCTGCAGTTAATACACAGTTGAATATTGCAGGTGCTGCTACCATAAAGAGTAATGCTGCTGCTTTAACTGCAACTAGTAATGCTGCTACGATGACTACCTGGGCCGCGCAGATTACGACTCCGTCGTTGTCTACTGCCGGTGGTTCTTCACAGGCTGAAGTTATTACACTTACCGGTGTGAGTGCTTCTGACTTAGTTATTGTTACTAGAGCTGGTGGAACTAATACAACTCAGAATTACTCAGTTAATGCTGTTTGTACTTCTAACACCATTACTATTACTATCTATAACAACACTGCGGCTACGGCGCTTAATGGCACTATTATCCTCAATGTCTTATGGATTAAGGCTTAAGGAATAATCCATGACGGATAAAGTAACTCTCAGCAACGTCAGCACTTTTCAGAACGATAGTTCTGCTGTCGCTACTGTAAATGCTAATTCGGCTGCGATTACTACAGCCATGGATAATACTTTATCTAGAGATGGCACTTCTCCTAACCAGATGAGTGCCAATCTAGATTTGAATTCTAATCGTCTTCTAAATCCAGGTATGCTGGATATGGCAGGTTCAGTCTTAACTGGCTTACCTGCAGCGACTAATCCTACCGATGCAGTTCGTTTAGAAGATATTTCAGGTGTATCTGGAAATATTGTAGGTCCTGCAACTAATCATAATGGGTATATTCCAACTTGGAATGGTGCAAATACTAGAGTTTTAGCGGATGGTTTACCACCCACTAATGCAAATGTTTTAATTGGTAATGGTACTTCTTGGAATGTTCTGCCTATTACAGGTGATATTTCAATCACTAACGGTGGTGTTGTAACTGTAGCAACTACACATGATTCAGCTAATCCTACAGCTACTATTGGTTTAACTGCAGTAAATGGTTCAGCAACAACGTTAATGCGTTCTGATGCTGCTCCTGCTTTATCACAAGCTATCTCTCCTACATGGACAGGCAATCATACTTTTAATCCTACGTCTGGAAATGCGCTTACAGTAAATACTGCTGCAGCAAGTACAGCTTTAGGTCTTAATATTGCACAGAGTGGTCCAACTACAGGCGGTTCTGCAAGTGCACAAAATTTCAATTATATCTTTGTTAATGGAGATGGTTTAGCACAATCTAGTGCTGCGGACTTAAATGGTGGCTTTGGCTTAAACGTTACTTACCAATTCGGTGGTTCGAATATGGAAGGTGGACGTGCTGCCATCATGGGCTTGTCAGTTCTTACTGCAGCGTCAAACTCTGCTGTAGGCAATCTCAGCCATGATCGTGTGGGTGTTCTTGGTTGGGCACAAGCTAATAGTCCAGATGGTGGAACTAATTTAACTACAGGTGCTTTGGGCTCTCTGTTTGGCTTAAGCGCAACAGCTATAGCGAGTCCAGGAGCTACTAATTTATACGCTGTTGTTGGTTGTGAATTCGATGCTATAATTCAGAGCACAGCGAGTGCTAAGTATCGTTGGGGTATAAGTGTTCCTAGCAATGGTGCTGTACAAGGATCAGGTGGTTCTATACAAGGAAATGATACTGCTATTGCTATTTATCGATCAGGTACTACTAGTTGGAAACAAGGTATTACCTTCGGACAGTATGCAGGTTATCAACCTATCGATAGTGGTGGCACTATAATCGGTACTGATGGTACAGCTTTAACAGCTACTACCGGTATTGATTTAAGTGCATTTACTTTAAGTGGTAATTTTATCCTAGGCCCTGGTAGTAAGTTCTCTGTCAATGGACCTGGGACTGCTTTAGGTTTAAATGGTTTAGCTATTATTCAGGGAAGTGGTACAACTACTCCTTATAACGCTCTTTTAGATACTGCTGGTAATAATGCTTTTGTTGCAGGTGGTGGAGGTGGAACTCCTGATGCTACAAACTACATTGAAAATACTATTACCAAGATAACTAACATAGGTGGTGGAACGATCTTTGCACAGTTTGCTACAGGTGCTACAGGCATTAAGTTTAACCAGTATGGAACAGGTATATTACATTCCAGTTCTGCTGGAGTACTCAGTTCTTCTGCAGTCTCTTTAAGTGCAGACGTCACTGGCAATCTTCCTGTAACTAATCTTAATAGTGGAACAAGTGCATCTAGTTCGACATTCTGGCGTGGTGATGGAACATGGTCTGCTCCTGCTGGATCAGGCACAGTAAACTCCGGTACTGCCGGCCAGCTTGCTTATTACGCAACATCCACCAATGCTGTAAGTACTTTGGGTTCTTTAGGAACTACAACCACAGTTTTGCATGGTAATGCAGCAGGTGCGCCTTCATTTGGTGCAGTTGTACTCACTACAGATGTAAGTGGTATTCTTCCATTAGCAAATGGTGGAACTAACGGCAATCTAACAGCCTCTAATGGTGGTATATTCTATTCTACAGCTTCTGCAGGAGCTATTCTTGCAGGAACAGCAACTGCCAATCAGATGCTTATGTCTGGGGCAAGTACTACACCAGCATGGTCTACTTCTACATGGCCAACTACAGTTTCAGGTGCTAATCAGATATTAGTATCCTCAGGAGCTAATGCTTGGACTGCAAGTGCTTCACCTACTATAGGAACTTCTGTTACAAGTCCGTTATTTAATGCAACGACTTCTGACGGTTCACATGGTTACCAAGTTTCAGGCCAAACCATTCTATTTGTTAATGGTGGTACTTATACTCAGATAAATGATCCTAGCGGAGCTGCTAAATTCTTCTTTGGTAATGCTACTGATAATACTGCTTACGTTAGAACTTCTCAGCTTTTATTCCAGAATTCAGGCGGTACTATAAGTTATACGTCATTAATAGCAGCCTCTGCATCAGATGGTTTGAGAGTTTCTGATGGTACAACTACAAGTTTCTTAGGTTCTCAAAATCTAGTTTTACCTGGATTTATTAAATCTGGTGGATACACTGTTGTTGCATCTGACTTTTCAGTTACGTCTAGTGCTGCTTTAACTAATGTCACCGGTTTAACCTGCACTGTAACCGCAGCTAAGACTTATGGTTTCGTTGCAACATTGTTTACTACTTCGAATATTGCAGGTGGTGTACAAGCTGCTATTGCAGGAACTGCTACCGCTACAAATATTATTTATGAAGGTGAAACTACGGCTGCTGCAGCTTTAGGAGCACAGACTAGAGCTTCTGCTTTAGGGACTTCTGTAGGAGGTCTTACGGCAACTACCGCAGCTAGAATTGATATCTGTGGAACTATTGTTGTTAATGCTGGCGGTACTTTAACAGTTCAGTTCGCACAGAACGCTTCAAATGGAACAGCTTCTGTTGTCAAACAAGGTTCGTTCTTCAAAGTATGGCAAATAAATTAATCAGGAGAATACAATGGCTATTGACCCAGCCCAAACTCTTAAATCTCAAATCGGTGAGCTCGTGTGGGCTAATGCAGCCCTAATGGGACAAGTCCAGACTTTAACTGAAGAGCTTGAAGCTCTCAAGAAAGAAAAGACAGATGGACCTTCTGCAAGCTAACACAGATCGTTGGTCTAAGTGTAAAGTTAATCCATCTAAGCAATCTCAGTTTAATGCTGTTGCTGCAAGGCTTACAGCTTCAAAGGCACGTTACCAAGCTGTAGAAGCTAAGACTGGTGTTCCTTGGTGGTTCATTGCTGTCGTGCATGAACGCGAGGCTTCTCAGTCTTGGAAAGCTAATATTGCCCAAGGAGATCCTTGGAATAAGGTTTCAACACATGTTCCTAGAGGACGTGGTCCATTCACTTCTTGGGAAGATGCTGCCTATGACGCGCTAGTCAACTGTGCGCCTTACGCTGCACGTAATAAAGACTGGTCTATTGGCAATGCCTTAACTATGTTGGAGAAGTATAATGGACTTGGTTATGCTAAGCGTGGAATACCATCACCTTACATATGGGCCGGAAGTAATCAGTATGTTAGTGGTAAGTATGTTAGTGATGGGGTATTTTCTCCTACCGCGGTAGACACACAACTCGGTTGCGCGGGTCTCCTGATGTCTATGGGTATCTCTAAGACTTCTGTACCCACAGTACCATTAAAGAATGCGTCTGCCGGAGGCGTTATTATTGCCGGTACTGCCACAATGGCTTCAACTCCACACCACTACTGGCCATGGATTATTGCAGGAACCTTAGTGTTTGCTGCTGCAGTCTGGGCTATTATTCACTTCACCGAAAGGAAGTAATATGTTTCCCTCTATTGATTTAGTTCATATTCTCGTCACCGCAGGACTTTGTGCTCTTACCTTTGTTTTGGGTATGCGTGTTGAAGTTCGCGGAGCTTCTGGTATTCAACAGGATGTCCAGGCTCTAATCACCAAGATCTCCCAGGATGTTACTAATGTCAAAGCGCAAATCGCAGGTCTCAAAGCGCCAACCCCGGTTGTTGCAACTACCGCCGCTACTCCCAGTGCCGTCGTGGTCCCAGCCGTGGCAGCTCCTCAAGTCGTGGTGTAAGCATTCTCTAACTATTGCTTGGGGTTATCTCCAAGTTCTAGTAGGCAGTCTTATGTTAGGTATTCAGCAGGTTGGTGGCTTAGTCACTGATCCTGATGTTAAAGCTGCGATTGG
>Ga0210400_10003816_pt1 | contig 13214 bp, 9 predicted proteins | sample IncBWH26MmetaG_FD_155456 | JGI IMG/M metagenome (GOLD analysis project Ga0210400, IMG submission 155456) | Forest soil microbial communities from Barre Woods Harvard Forest LTER site, Petersham, Massachusetts, United States - Inc-BW-H-26-M | ecosystem: Environmental > Terrestrial > Soil >...
CGCTGGGTCCTGCTCGCACAGGCCTTGTGTTACCTGCTTGCGATTGCCGGGTGGTTTCTGCAGGACAACCCCGCCTCCCCAAAACTCCTGTCCACCGCATTCTATTTCTGTGTCGTAAATCTTGCGTCCCTACTCGGGTGCATTAAGTGTTTGCGCGGAGATCTTTCCGGAACATGGGTGCCGCACCGCGTCGAAGCGCAGACCAAAGGTTGAGATTGAACCGCAAATTGCAGGGTGACCTCTGATTCAATCATGAACATCGTGCGAGCGCAAAGCGACTCAGACGGCTTGTTATGGGAAGGATTCGTTCGCAACTCCCCCGTGGCTACTTGCTATCACCAGTGGAACTGGAAGAGGGTCATCGAGAAATCTTTCGGCTGGCCCACCTACTATCTAACGGCGATGGACAATGGGCGCGTCACGGGTCTGCTGCCTCTGGTGTGGCAGAAGAGCCTGCTGTTTGGCAGTTTTCTGACCTCCTTGCCCTTTCTGAATGCCGGCGGGATTCTCGCCGATTCGAAAGAGGCAGAAAAAGCCCTACTTGAGGATGGCCTCGCCATTGCGCGGCGCATCGGGGCTGCCTCCGTCGAATTTCGTCACCGTGAATCCCACGAGTTGGGCCTGCCCGTAAAGACCAACAAAGTCACCATGGTTCTTCCCATTCACCGCGATCCAGAACTAAGTTGGAAAGCTCTGGATACGAAGATGCGTACGAAAGTGCGTAAGGCGCAAAGCTTCGGGATGACTGCCGAATTCGGCGGCATGGAGTTTCTCGATGATTTCTATGCCGTATTCGCTGACAACATGCGAGAGCTGGGCACTCCTGTGTACAGCAAGAGTTTTTTTTCTGAGATCCTAAAGTCCTTTCCTAATCACACGTTTCTTTGCCGTGTCCGGCATGAAGGCGTCACCGTCGCCGTCTCATTTCTCTGCGGCTTCCGTGAACGTATCGAGGCTGTTTGGAGTTCCTCGCTCCATTCACACTTGCGCCTGAAGCCCAATATGTTTCTCTACTGGAATCTTTTGCAGCACTTTGGTCAACAGGGATATCAGCTCTTCGACTTTGGTCGGTCTTCGATTGGGTCAGGAACTTATGCGTTCAAACAGCAATGGGGAGCACAGCCGGTACCGCTGTATTGGGACACTTGGTTGGCCGGCGGCGGCACCGAGCTTCCCGAACGTAACCCCGAAAATCCGAAGTTCAAGTTTGCAATCCGTGCCTGGCAGAATCTGCCGTTATCAGTGACTAAGTTGATCGGCCCGCGTATCGTCCGCTGCTTACCCTAGTACTCAATTCGAACCACTCTTAACTACCGAACTCTTGCCCAACACCGCTTTTCTCAAGACCTCATCAAAACTACGCACCACCGCTGCCCAGCTGTAATTCTCTTCGACTAGCTTGCGCGCGGCGTTGCCTATGAATTGACGTTCGGCGCTGTTCTTTAGCAGGCGTATCACCTGGGTCGCAAATTCCTCCGGTGTGTCCGCAAGGATGATGTCCTTGCCGTGCGTGACCGGCAGCCCCTCCGCTCCAACCGTCGTAGACACGACAGCTTTACCCATTGCCATGGCCTCAAAAATCTTAATCCGCGTTCCTCCTCCTATTCGCATAGGCACGACGTAAACGGGCGATTCTGCGATGTAGGGTCGCACGTCCTCGACGGCTCCTGTTACCTTGATTCCCACGCCTTGTGCGCCGAGATCGAGTATTTTTTGGGATGGAGTCCGGCCCACAACCCACGCTTCTGTCTTTGCCAGTTCGCTGCGAATCTTTGGGAGGATTGCCTCATGCAAAAAGAGAATCGCATCCTCATTCGCCATCGAATCCATTGAACCAGTAAAAACTATGCGGTTTGGCTTTTCTTCCAGGCTCATAGGATGGAAATAATCAATGTCCACTCCGGTCGGTACCACTGTGATCTTTCTTGAATCGACATAAGTAGCAAAGTGGCTTCGATCGTTCTCAGACACAGCCAAAACTTGATCGGCAAGGGCTACGTATCGCCGTTCCACCGCAGCAATGCGCTGGAATTCTCTCCAGGCCACTACTTTCCAGATTGGATTCCTCGCTATTTCAAACGCTCGTCGCCAGATTACCTCTTCGACATTGTGAGTGAACAGAATCTTTGGCACCGGCAGGTCCCAGGGGATTGCCTCGGTAGCAAAAAGGAAGTCACAGATGATGACGTCAAAATGTCCCGTCGTTACAACTTCACGCAGCCGCGCAGTTGCTTCTGGACGACAGTATTTCGAGACGCTATAAGGCCAGGGACTGAAGAAGCTACTGGCGTAAGCGAAAGCCTCGGCCACGCCTCGTTTTTTCTTGGGCAACTCCATTGGCACCGTTATGGCATTGGCGAACAGTTTCTTCAACTCGCCATGCCGGTCATTGGCGTGCGCGCCATAAAATAAGAAAAGCGTGATCTCGTGCTCTCGCGCCAACTCCTTTAAGAGATTGAAACTGCGGATTGTTCCACCTGAATCGGGCGGCACCAGCGTGCCGGACTTGGCCCAGAGGATTTTCACGGAAGCGATTCCCTCACCAGCAGATGCCCGTATACGGCTCGTGATTCTTTAGCCGGCGGCCGGTCTCTAAGTGCACCAGATCGAGTACCAGAGTACCTGGTTTCAGATATCGCTCGATGTTTTCATTCGCGACTGCTTTCGTACCTACAATCAATACTTCGGCATTCCCAATGACCTCTGCCAGGTTCGAACTCAGCAGTGAGCCAATGTGCGGGATCGTATCCTCTATGAATTGACGGTTTGAGCCCAGAACTCTTCCCAGCACGACGTCTTCATCATAAATGCGGCAGTTGCAGCCCTCGCCCAGAAGCCGCTTTACCAGGTGCACCAGTGGACTTTCACGTAGGTCGTCAGTCCCCTGCTTGAAGCTCAATCCAAGTACACCCACGCTCCGTTTCTTTGCATGCAAGACAGTCTCCACTGCGCGTTCGACATGTTGCGTGTTGCTTGGTAGCAGCGACTCGAGCAGGGGCAATTTCAAATCCAGCTCTCGAGATCTGTATGTCAGCGCTCGAAGATCTTTCGGCAGGCACGATCCACCAAATGCAAATCCCGGCTTGAGATATGCCGTAGAGATATTCAGCCGCGTATCTGAAGTGAAGATTTTTGTGACCGTTTCCGTGTCGACGCGGAGCTCGCGGCAGATCGCGCCGATTTCGTTTGCGAATCCAACCTTTACAGCATGGAACGCATTGCAGACATACTTGATCATTTCCGCGGTCGTCGCTGTCGTTTCAAAGACCTGTTCAGGCGCCCAGTGGTACAGCTGGCGCAGACTGTCGAAATGGGTATGATCTCCCGATCCGAAGATCGTAAACGGTGGCGTAAAGAAATCGGCAACCGCGCTTCCTTCACGAAGGAATTCTGGATGGAAGCACACACCGAAATCTTTTCCTGCTTTCTTGCCGCTTACCCGTTCCAACGCAGGAGTCACCACTTCATCGGTCGTACCTGGCAACACGGTGCTCCGCAGGACCACCCAGTGGTAGCCGTTTTTGATCTTGATCGCGCGGCCCAGATCTTCGCAGACCCTCTCCACAGCCTCGACACTCAGCCTTCCGTTTCGCTGGCTCGGCGTGCCCACACAGATAAGCGAAATATTCGTCTCTTTCACGGCGTCAATTGCATCCGTAGTGGCAGTCAGACGGCCTGACGCGTGCGCCTCTCTTGCCAAGTCTTCAACTTTTGCTTCCACGATAGGCGTGTGACCATCCGCGAGCATTTTCACTTTGTCTGGGTTTACGTCCGCCCCGACGACCCGATGCCCCTTATGGGCCATGCAGACTGCCGTCACCGCGCCTACATACCCCAGCCCGAATACGCTGATCGATTGCATCAATATCCTTTCTTGCTCGTTCTTCGCATCAAAAACAAACCTCTTACCTTCCTAAACTCTTGCAACCTGTGTTCCGAATACCATCAAAGCCGAGGGAAACATCTCAGTAAGATGTCTGTTTTCAGCATGTTAGCGCGCCCATCGTTCCTATTGGGGCTAGTCCAGAAACTCTCCGCCTTTCGCGGAATCGCAGTTCCGTCTTCCAACCCCTCCGTTCCGGTTTTCAATTGCACCCCTGCGCCGCCAAGCCCTTGGTGCCACTCTCCCGCGCATCCAACACTGTTCGTCGAGTTACGCCTCTTTAGGGTGTATGCACTCTTTCTGTATCGACTCCGCGGTCCGCGCCTTCCGACGGCGCCGCTCTTCCAACGCACTCTCGCAGGTACCCCTCAGTTTCTGCCGCAACTAAGTCCCAAGTGCGCTCCCGGGCTTGCTGCGATATTTTCATACGGTTCCAGGGCTTCCCGAGTGCCGTTTCAATACCCGTTGCGATGGAGTTTGGCTCACGTTCCACGAACACACCCAACTCAGGTGACGTAATAATCTCGTGAATTCCTCCAACCCGCGCGGCCACCACAGGAGTTCCACAGGCAAGCGACTCGGTGACCACATTAGGCCAACCCTCGCGGGAACTTACGAGGCAACTCATGTCCGCGGCGCCATACCACGTTCTAAGGTTCTCATTTCTGACCCCTCCAACTAGAGAAACCCGTGATTGCAAGTTACTGCTCTCAATCTGCTCCTGCAGCCTGCCGCGCTGCGGACCTTCGCCGATGAGATATAGTCGCAAGGTCGGAAAACGTGGTGACAACAACTGGACCGCAGAAACCAGCAGGTGTTGCGATTTTACCTCGTTGAGATTCCCGACTGAAACAACGACAGGAACATCTTCCGGGATACCTAGCCGTTGTTTTGCCTCCTCTTGGTCCGAAGGAGAGAATCGTTCCGCGTCGATTCCATTAGCTATGGTTCGAACGCGTTCCCGGGGAATACCGAGTTCCAGGATCGCTTGCTTCAGGGACTCTGAGACAGCCACGATTCCCGCGGATTGCCGGTAGGTCCACTGGAGTATGCGCCGTATGAGCCGAAAATTAGGATACAGCGTTGCATCCGTGCCGCGCGCTGTCACGACGACAGGCAACCTGAGGAGTTTTCCGAGTAAAACGGCGGCCGTTCCGTCTGGATAGACAAAATGAGCGTCTATACATTCGAAGGAATGCTTTTCGTGGAGGCGGCGGGCTGTTGATTCAGAACCCAGAGCCATGGAGAGAGCGTGAAGCGTCATCGAGATTTTCGGAATCAGTGGGTAGCGCGGGTGCTCGACAGGTAATTCTCCAATTTGTTCCCGGCTCGGAATTTCTGCGAACGCCCTGCGGTTCTCTCCGGGCGCCCACTTTGGAGAATACGGAATCGGGGCGATCACTTCTACCTCATTTCCGCTCCGGCGTGCTAAATGCGCGATGCGCTGATAGACGAAAATGCCGTGATTGGGCTGTTCTGAATTAGGGAACAGGCTGGTGTAGGTTAGGATGCGCACTTCGTGCTGTTCGGCTCCTGAGCAGACTCCGAAAGTATAGTATCAGGCCCTCGCTTTGCCCTTACCACTTTGCGCGCGTTTGACTTGTGGAATACACCTGGGAAAATACGGGACAACCTGGCATCTGCCCTTTGGCATAATAAAGCGTTCTCCCGCGCCAACTGGACGGTATTCTTGTGAATCGCGTCGGGCTGAGGGGCAAATCCCGGATTCCCCATGAGCAAAGGCAGGCAGACGGCAAGCGGTGTAATCTGGAATTGGATCGCGTTGGCCAGTAGCTTTGCCGTTTCTTTTTTTCTCTCCCCCTTTATTGTTCACCGCCTGGGAACCGTACTGTATGGCGTTTGGGCATTGGTCGCGGGACTCACATCCTATATGAGTTTGATGGACCTTGGCCTAAGAGGGGCTATTGTCCGTTTCGTTTCCAGGTCTCATGCCCAAGGAGATCATGAAAACTCCAGCTTGACCGTAAGCGGCGCCCTTTGGCTGCGTCAATGGATTAGCCTTGGAGTGATTCTCCTGAGCGTGCTTTTTTCTTTTCTCTTGACGCGTTTCTTTCAGATTCCGGTCGAAGCGCAATCCGCGGCTCGCTTGGCCGTTATTCTGAGCGGTACGGGAATCGCCATTTCCCTCTATTTGGGTGTTTTCGGTGGCGTGCTTACCGCGCTCCACCGCTTCGACCTGAGCAGTGCAGTGACACTCACGCAAACGGCATTGCGGGCGGGCGGCGCCATATTTGTCTTGTGGCGGGGTTATGGGTTTCTCGGCCTGGCCGTCTCGGATTTGTGCGTGCTTGTGCTTGCCTATTTGGCACAAACTTATTTCTGCTTCCGAATTTATCCGCAACTGCGGATTAGACTTCAGTATCCAGGCCTTGAAATCCTCCGCCAGTTCGCAGGATATAGTTTTTGGGTCTTCCTTCTTCACATTTTTGCCCAGGTTATCTACTACACCGACAATCTAGTGGTAGGCGCGGTGGTTTCAGTTGCAGCGGTTACTTTCTACTCGATCGGCAGCTCGCTGATCGAGTACTTGCGGACAATCGTTGCATCGCTGACGACGACCTTCCTGCCGCTGGCAAGCCGCTACCAAGCCTCTGGTGAATTCGCGGAACTCCGGAAGTTGCTGCAACTCGGAACGCGCGTCGCCATTGCCGTGGCACTGCCCGTCCAGGTGGCGCTGTTCTTTCGCGGACAAACGTTCATCAATCTCTGGATGGGTCCCCAATACGGGCTTACGTCAGGGAGAGTGCTGCAGATACTTCTTATTGCGCAGCTCTTTACAGTTGCGAATTCGACCAGTATGAATGTGATCCTAGGCATGGCCGAGCATCGCCGTATTGCCATTTGGGCCGGTGGTGAAGCGGTCGTCAACTTGATTCTCAGCATTTTACTGGCTCGGCGGATAGGGATCTACGGAGTAGCGGTTGGCACGGTAATCCCAAGTTTGATAGCGCAAGTATTTCTCTGGCCCCGTTATGTATGCCATCTCGTAGGGGCGCCGTTGCGCGGTTACCTTTGGCGGGCCTGGATCCAGCCATTTGGCGCGGCCGTTCCATTCGGCATTGCATGTCTTTTGACCAATCGCTATTGGTCTGCACAACACCTCGCTACCTTTTTCTTGCAGATTGCCGCGATTCTGCCCGTGTATTTGGTTGCGGTATTCTTTCTTTTCCGAGGCGAGATACTAGGAGAGATTAAGAAACGCACAAATTGGTTTTCGTCATCCGATCCATCCGTGAGGTCGACGTGATCTTCTCCTGCTCTTTCGCTTACCGGGTCCGTTGCGGTGAGGTACTTGGATTCATGGCGGTCGCAAATGAATTTCGTATGCTCTTGCGGCAGGTAGCCCCTTGAGCATCTTGGCCGGAGTTTTCTCGCGCCGTTTGGACGTTCGACCGGATCCTTCTTGGGCTGCGTCCCTCCGCACTGCAATTTCCCGAAGCCCGGCAGAAAAAACTGAGGAATTTCGGGACCCTTTTGCTTTTCTCTTCAAAACCGACTCTGGTGCATTCGCAAGTCCCGCCTTCCATCTAGAGCCTTCGGGCAGTGTCAGCATGCTTATCGGCGAACCGTTGCTGGCGAATTCGGAGCCCGGCGCCGGAAGCAACCGTAGCCGTGACCTGGAAATTCTGCATCGTGCGTTCGATGCTGGCCACTGGGAGGTTTTGAGGAGCTCACAAGGTTCCTTTGCCGGTGTCTACTATCAGCCTTCCTTACACTCGCTGCACTTCTTCGCGGACAAGCTCGGTCTCCGCCCGCTTTACTACTCGATTGATGATAATTGGGTTTTTTTCGCGACGGCACTCCGGATTTTGGAGACGCTCCATTTCGTGCCCAAGGTGATGGACGTAAAAGCAGTGACCGAGATTACGGGTTTCGGCTTCCCGCTTGGTCCTCGCGCCCCCTACGTGGGGATGAAAACCATTAAGGATGCGGAAATCGTTTCTATTAACTCACAGCGCGTGACGTCCCAGCAGTATTGGCGGTGGGACACAATTCCAGTCTCTCGGCGTCCGGAGTCCGAGCTGCTCCACGAAGTTCGTGAGCAATTTACGATCGCTGTCCGCCGGCGCTTGCGCGAGGATCAGACTCCCCTCGCGTTCCTGAGTGGAGGCATGGATTCACGCTGTCTAGTCGCCACACTGAAAGAACAGGTGGACACTGTCCACACCATGAATTTCAGTCTTCCGGGGACTCAGGATCGAGTCTACGGCGCTGAGATGGCCCGGCGTCTGGGCACGATCCACCATGAAGAATCCCTCATGATCGCCAATCCGATTTTCTTTCAACGCGTACTTGAGGTTTCACAATCGCTAGCGCATGCCGAGCCTCATCCCGTTAAACGCAATCTCCTGATTTGGTCGGGAGACGGCGGCAGCTTGGGATTGGGCCACATTTATATGACGGAACAGTTAGTAAGCTTGCTTCGCGATCGGAACGTGGAAGGCGCGATCACAGAATTTTTGCATGACCAGAGAAAGCAAATTGTCTCCCGTCTCTTGCAGCCGCGTGCTTTCCAACTCCTCTCCGAGACATTCCACGTGGGAATGCGCGAAGAATTCCTCGACCTCCATTGCGAAGATCCCGGACGTCAGATTTATTATTTTCTGCTTCTTAACGACCAACGGCGCCATCTGGCCAAGCTTCCCGAACATGTCGATCTCAACCGTTTTGAATTCGTCACTCCCTTTTTCGATGGAGATTTCCTTTCGACGGTAGCGAGTATTCCCATCGACTTTTGCCTCCGGCACCGCTTCTATACGAAGTGGCTCTCCCGTTTTCCTCCCCCGGTGTCATCCGTGCCTTGGCAGATTTATCGTTCTCATGAACCCTGCCCGGTACCGCCTTTGGAGGGTTTGGTATCTCAGTTTGATCGCACAGAGGATGATTTCTTACACGCTCACAGGAGGCGGCAGTTGATTGCGGGCACGCAGGCGCTCCTATCCACCCAAGACTTTCCTGATACGTTGCTAAACCGGCGCTATTTGAGGTTCGCCTATCTTGCCTACAAGTGGGGTCTGCGCGACTATTCCTATGTGCTGGAGTCGGCCTTGACTTACGGGCACTACTGGAAATCAAGCCAAGGCAAGCATTCGTTGGTCACCTAGGCTGTAGTGGAAGGCAATGTACCCTGGTGAGAACAAGGTTGGGTCTCAAGTGTTTTCGCGAGCAGTATAGAGCCGCAGTCAAATGTAAGTGCTTTATTTTCATAATAATAGATGACATGAGATCCATCCAATTGGCAGGCCAATTGCTCCCTTGAATACATCGTGAAAAACGCGCTCACAGTCGACCTGGAAGACTACTACCATGTCAGCGCTTTCGCAGATCAGATTGACCCTGGCGCTTGGGAATCGCGGTCAAGTCGGGTCGAGGCCAACACTCATCGCCTATTGGAGCTTTTTGAGGCTGCAGATTGTACTGCAACATTCTTTACCCTTGGTTGGCTGGCGCTTCGCCACCCGCAGCTCATTCGCCTGATTGCCGAAGCTGGTCATGAGATCGCCTGCCACAGCCATCGTCACAAGTATGTTTATGCCTTGACGCCCGACGAATTTCGTGAGGACACGCTGCAGGCAAAGCAAGCTTTAGAAGACGCCGCCCGACGTCCCATTTTCGGGTATCGCGCACCAAGCTTCTCTATTACGAAGGATTCACTATGGGCCTATGAAGTTCTTGCTGAGCTCGGATTTCAGTATGACTCAAGCGTCTTTCCTGTGAGCCATCCAAACTACGGCATGCCCCAAGCCCCCAGATTCCCTTATCGGGTGTCAACACCCGCAGGAGACATCCTCGAATTCCCACTTCCAACTTTGGACCTGCTTGGGAGGCGTTCACCGTTTGGCGGAGGGGCCTATCTACGATTTCTCCCAGGGTGGTATACGGAGTGGGCCATTCGCTCCGTGAACGAATCGGAAGCAAACCCCGTGTGCGTCTACCTGCACCCTTGGGAAATCGATCCAGAACAACCACGTATGAAGGGTCCCATTACAAGCCGCCTCCGTCACTACATGGGTCTGGGGACCACGGAAAAAAAGCTCCGTAACCTATTGAAACAATTTGAGTTCTGTACCCTCAGTAGGCTGATCGAAGAGTCTTATCCTGTTATTCCGAGCCCGGACGGAGCAATAGTTTGCCCCAAATGAGAAAAGCCTTTCGAACCTGTCGTGAAGCTCCTTGTGCGAATCCTCGTCACCCCAGTTAACTCTTGTGTATTCTGTTAGATAGGAGTGCTTGGCAAGACCTCAATTGGCTACCATCGTGCTTTTCCGACGTATGAAACCTTGCTCTTTCTCTGGATCTAGTCGGTTGTGGCATGTCCGCGAGCTGCTTTAGTTTCTTTGGGAGCGGTTCCGAGCGTAAAATCTGGAAGTCGGCCTCTGATAGGCGGAATGGGGTACGCAGCTTGAGAATTCTTCTAACAGGCCACCTTGGATATATCGGAACCGTCATGGCTCCGCTTCTGATTCGGGCGGGTCACGATGTCGTTGGTATGGACAGTGATCTTTTCGAGGACTGCTCTTTTCAGCCGCATCTTCCAATCCCTTCCATTCGTAAAGATATCCGCGATGCCGAACTGGAGGATCTTCTGGGTTTTGACGCCGTCCTGCATCTGGCCGGTCTTTCCAACGATCCGCTCGGAAACATCAATCCCCAGCTCACCTATGATATCAACTATCGCGCCTCGGTCCGGCTGGCGGAGCTCGCGAAGAAAGCTGGCGTCCGCCGGTTTCTTTTCTCTTCTTCTTGCAGCACCTACGGAGCTGCGGGCGAAAAAATTCTGGACGAAACCGCCGACTTCAATCCCGTCACCCCTTATGGGAAGTCGAAAGTTCTCGTCGAACAGGACCTTGCCCATCTCGCGGATCATTCCTTCAGTCCAGTCTACTTGCGCAACGCTACCGCTTACGGTGTTTCTCCTCGCTGCCGGTTCGATCTGGTGCTGAACAATTTTGTAGCTTGGGGCGTCAGCACCGGAAAAATCCTGATCAAGAGCGACGGCACACCCTGGCGTCCCATCGTTCACATCGAAGACATTTCGCGAGCCTTTCTCGCTGTTCTGGATGCTCCGGTCGAACTGGTCCACAATCAGGCGTTCAATGTCGGTCGGACAGAAGAGAATTATCAAATCCGTGATCTGGCGGAGTTTGTCCGTGAAACCGTGCCTGGATGCACGATTGAATTCGCCGCAGACGCCGGTCCAGACAAGCGCTGCTACCGTGCCGACTTTGGAAGGATTGCCAGGGTTCTTCCGGCGTTCAAACCTGTCTGGGACGCCCGCCGCGGCGCGCAAGAGCTTTACGCTGCGTTCCGTCACGCGGGATTGAAGGTTTCCGATTTTGAAGGCCCTAAATTCAAGCGCATCGATCACATCCAGAAAATGCTCCAGCTAGGCCGGCTTGACGATAGCCTGCGGTGGAAAGCGTCCGTTACAGCCTAGAGCCAGCCATCCTGTTGCATCTCGCTTGGAGGAAATTCGAGTGTGATCTTTCAAGAAACAAAGATTCCGGGTGTAATCGTCATCGACTTGGAAGAGCTCGCAGATGAACGCGGTTTTTTTGCGCGCACGTTTTGTCAAAGGGAGTTTGCCGCTCACGGCCTGAATTCGCGAGTCGTGCAGTGCAACACTTCCTTTAACAAACATAGAGGAACCTTGCGCGGCTTGCATTTTCAGGCTGCCCCTCATCAGGAGGCCAAGCTGATCAGGTGTATCCGAGGTGCTATTTACGACGTAGTTGTCGACCTTCGCCCGGATTCTCCGTCCTACAAGAGGTACGATTCTTTTGAGCTCACCTCCGAGAACCGAACGATGGTGTATGTGCCTGAAGGTGTGGCTCATGGTTTCCAGACCTTACAGCCGGATTCAGAAGTTTTCTATCAGATGTCAGAGTTTTATGTGCAAGAGGCAGCTCGTGGCGTTCGCTGGGATGATCCCGCTTTCGATATCCTTTGGCCGCCCGGGGAACGAATTATAAATGAACGTGACCGCAACTATGCAGACTTTACAGGTTGAGAACGCGGCTTTTCTTCGCCAGATTCGCGAGATCCTGCCTGAATTCGACCCCGTCCGCCTTGGGGATGAGATGCACGCCCGGATTCGTGAGCTCTATCCAATCTGCCGGAGCATTACGGGCAACGGGGTTCGAGAGACGCTGCTCCGCATCCGGCAGTGGATTCCGCTAGAGATTCACGAAGTCCCAAGCGGTACGCCTGTCTTTGATTGGGTGGTCCCGCGAGAATGGAACATCCGCGACGCCTTCATCAAAAACGCGGCAGGCCAGCGAGTCGTCGATTTTCAGAAATCAAATCTTCATGTCGTCAATTACAGCATTCCATTTCACGGCAAAATGCGGCTCGCGGAACTCAAGAATCATCTCTTTACACTGCCGGATCGTCCCGATTGGATCCCCTACCGGACTTCCTATTATTCGGAAAGTTGGGGCTTCTGTCTTTCCCACCGAGATTCTCTTCGTCTCGCTGATGAAGAGTATGAGGTATACGTCGATTCGACCTTGGAGCCTGGCCATCTGACTTACGGCGAATACGTATTGCCCGGCACGTCCTCGGATGAAGTGCTGGTGTCAACGCACATCTGCCATCCGTCGCTCGCTAACGATAATCTGTCTGGAATGATGGTTGCCGCTCACTGGGCTCGCTGCTTGCAACAAATTCAACGCCGTCGCTTCACTTACAGATTTCTGTTCATTCCTGGCACAATCGGAGCCATCACTTGGCTCGCACGAAATGAAACAACTGTTGTTCCACGCATTCGTCACGGTCTAGTTCTGTCTGGGGTTGGCGACTCTGGCTCTTTCACCTATAAAAGGAGTCGGCAAGGCGATGCAGTTGTCGACCGGGTCCTATCTCATTTGCTGGGCCAAGAAGGTTTGGAAGGCAAACTTCTTGAATTCTCGCCATATGGTTATGACGAACGGCAATTTTGTTCTCCCGGCTTAAACTTGCCCGTGGGCAGGCTCTCTCGCTCGGTACACGGGACCTTTCCCGAATACCACACTTCCGCCGACAATCTCGATTTCGTACGAGCCAATTCCCTTGAAGAGACTCTTCGTCTTTGCCTTATGATCTTCCGCGTGCTGGAAGCCAACCGCTTCATGCTGAATCTCAACCCGAAGTGTGAGCCGCAGCTCGGCAGGCGCGGCCTTTACCGGGCGGTCGGCGGCCATGCGGACGCTGGAGCCCTGGAAATGGCCATGCTGTGGGTGCTCAATCTCGCAGATGGAACACGGGATCTGCTGGCGATTGCTGAACGTGCGAGTTTGCCATTTTCCGCAATCGAAACCGCAGTGAGAAC
>Ga0210400_10003817_pt1 | contig 13211 bp, 10 predicted proteins | sample IncBWH26MmetaG_FD_155456 | JGI IMG/M metagenome (GOLD analysis project Ga0210400, IMG submission 155456) | Forest soil microbial communities from Barre Woods Harvard Forest LTER site, Petersham, Massachusetts, United States - Inc-BW-H-26-M | ecosystem: Environmental > Terrestrial > Soil >...
GCAGGTCAGCATCGATGATCGCCACAGCATCGCCACAGGCGTGCTCGAGACCAGCGGTAATCGCAACCTGATGACCGAAATTCCGGGAAAACCGGATCACGCGGATGCGTGGGTCGTGCGCCTGCATCTCACGCAACAAGTTAGCCGTGGAATCCGTGCTGCCGTCATCTACATAGACGATTTCGAAATTCAACGAAATTCCGTCAAGCACCGCCACCAGTCGGTGATTCGTCTCGCGTAAAACCTCCTCTTCGTTCATACACGGAATGACCACAGAAAGGAGCATGCGTCGTCCCCCCGGGTAGCTTGAAGGGAGTTGCACGGACCCTCTTGCGCGCTCAACGAATGGCCTGCTCATGTTCACTCCTTCCGCCCGCGTGTCGGTCCGCTCGTCGCTTCTTCGGATGCAGCTGCATCTCGCCTTACAAAAAGCACAGCGACGTTATCAGCATAGACTTGCCGCCAATCCGGAAGGGCGCTGAGTACAGTCGCCAAGGGCTCCCTGCGATCTAGCAGACAAGACTGAATGCCATAGCCACGTAGAACCGAGAGCGTGCCCGGCTCAAGCCGAGCGATGTGGAAGTAATCGTCAAGCGAGCCGCCCCGCTCGTAGGGGTCCGCCCGGCCATCCACAAAGACTTTATAGTCCGACCAGATGAGGTACCCGCCAAAGCCATAGGTGTTGAATATGGGCGAAGGAGCTGGGCGCTCGCGCAAGTACTCGACAGCGCGGACCGGAAAATTCACCTCGACCAGGCGTTGCAGGTCTGTGTTCGTGGGGAAATAGCGGATCATTCCAAGGATCACCAATGTCATCAAGACCGCGTTCAGTACGTAGCGATCTTTGGAGCGCTCGTAGGGAGGTACCCAACGCGAGAGAACTGTCGCCAAGAGAGGTGCAAAAAGTGGCACAAAAACCAGCAGAAATCTTACGTGAAGGCAGGCCATTATCGTGCCGAAGAGAAATAATGCTAGTTCTTCCAGCCGCCAAGAAAGTCGGAGGACCATCTGGACGATAAGGAATGACAGAACCAAGCCTAGAAAGAGTTTTCCTCCTGGCAGGTTGAATGGCATCGATTGCCACTCCAACACATTTGCTACGCCCACTGGCAAAGACGAAGCTACGTGGAACGGATACAGTGCGAGTTGCGTGCCATAGGGCGTCAACGTCAGAGCAACAAGAGAGAGGAGAAAAACAATTTCGAGGCGAATGCGCTGGGCCGCAGTCCAGCGCAGCGCCTCGACACTCCCGACACGAAACTCAACGAGACCTCCCAGCCAGTACGCAGCTATCGCACCCATGCCAATTACGAAAGAGCCGTGTGTATTCACCCAAATGAGAAACAGCGCCGGAAGAAACCATAAGCCCCGACGATCACCTTGACGGTAACGCTCGAGCACGATGAGCGTGAGAATCAGGAAGACGTAGCCGAGCATCTGCGGGCGCAACGAAAAAGACGGAGTCGTCAGCAGAAGTAACACAGTGACGGCCACAAAGCTGGCCTTTGAGTTCCCCGACCGGAGCGTCGCATACGCATAAAGCGCGAGCATCACGGTGCCGCCCAGAACGATGAGGAGAGCGTCCAAGCCCCGCAGTCCGGCAAAGCTTGAGACTGCTGCGAAGAGGAGGTCACCAAGCCACTCGGTAGAGATCCAAGGCTGGCCGGCAACAGTAAAGGAGAAGGGGTCGGTTACCGGCCACTGGTGCGTGGCAAGGATATTCTGGCCATTCTTGATGTGCCACCATAGATCGGGGTCGACGGCGAAAGTACGTCCTACCACGAAAACAGCACCGACGAGGAGCGTGCCCAACATCGCGGGAAACGAGAAGATGCACTTCAGCAGGGAAAATGATTCCGCCGCGCCCGCCGCAGTGCCAGACGGCGCAAGAACGCCTACGGGCGGCACGCAGGCCTCGGAGCGCGCCCCAATCTTGATGCCCTCGGCCCCGGAATCGCCAGGTAATGGGATTTGTAACTCGCTCATTGTCCTCTGCTCAGTCGCACTCGATGACCTACGCTTACGGATGCACCAACCGTATAGGAGCAAATCCGGCGCCTCCGCCGTTGACGCCGCCGGCGATTCCATTCCCGCCTCCGCCAGCGCCGGCGTTTCCGCCGGTGCCACAAGTGCCGCCCGTACCGGCACCGCAACTCATAACATTCGTGACTATGGCGTCGATAAGATCATCGTTTCCCTGGTGGTTCGCATCCTGAATGAACATTTGCAGATAGCCGACCACTTTCACCTGGTTCGTGCCTGAGTTCAACGGCTGCGGCGGACAGTTCGCACTGGGAAGCTGCGTGCATGGCGTGCTTCCCACAGCGACGCTGTCATAGACCGGTACGGTAACGAGAGAGTCGCTCTGGGCGACCTGAGACCCGCTGGAAATGATTCCACCCAGAACCAACGGATTATTACTCCCGGCGAACATCGGAAATGGGCTTGTACCTCCGCTGGTATTAATCGTGTCCTGCCCATTGCCCAAGCCGTTTGCGGTAGCATGTATCAGCGTGTCGATTCCGTGATCCGCGGGTCCGACAGACTTTCCATTCAAGGTTTGCAGTACCGTTCCGCACACGATCGCGTCTGTATTGCAGCTCTGGATGTTAGCCTGCCACGCGCTTTTGCTCTGAGAACCAAGGAAGGCAATTGAATACCACTGGCTAGGAGCGGCTCCAGAATGAAGTTGCCAAGGGTCACCTATCACACCGTTCGGATAGACTTTGGGATGTTTGACGCCATAATTGTTGTTAGGATCTAGGTAATAATCCTGCGCTTTACCGCCGCTTAGGGGGCAATTCACATTGGCATTCGCGGATGTAACTGGGAGCGTAGTTAAGTATTTTGGGTTTGGATCGCAGTTCGGAACGAGAAAAGGCCGCAGGCAGCTCACGCAAAGAGTTGGTCCCACTGCCGCCGAACCGGCAGGATTGTAAGCTTCCGCAGTGGCTGTCGCAGCGATGTTCGCGGTCGTCACGCCGAAAATCCTCATGAAATAAGTTGGCAGCGTTGCGCCAACTTGCACGGTGATCAAAGGATTCCCCGGGTGAGTAAAATCGAAGGTAACATTTCCGGTCGGAATGCTTGGCGCTGATCCGCCGACCAGGTTTTTCTGCCCCACCGCAACGGCTTGGGTCGTCGCCATTGATTGCACTGTCGCCTGCGTCACCGAACCTGAGATAAAGCCAGAAGCCACGAACTCTTGTGCACCCGCAAGCGCCGCGGCATCGGCCGCGCGTTGCGCCTCGCTTTTCCCCAAATAAAACGCGACAAGATCGATGCCCAGACCCATCATGCCAAGAAGCGCAATCATCGAAACGCCCACAATCGCGAGGCTCGACCCGCGCTCCCGATTGTTTTTATTCGCCCGCATTGTTTTCAGGTTCATGTCGCTACCTCTTGCTATCGCTTAATTAATGTTTTGCATCACGGCATCGGTCGTGATCGTCGCCGGGAGGCTAAGAGCGCTGCCCCCTCCAAGCAGGTTGGCGATTCTCCCGATGCTCCAAGCGTATGGATAAGTTAGGGTCACATCCGTGCCGATGGCTGTAGTGGTTCCCACAATGATGGGGTAAGCCCGATTGATAACCAGGGAGAAGCTACCGCAACCGCTACTGCTGGAACTGAACGTATAGACAAAAACGGAAACAGTTGGGTTTGTGGCAGGTACGCATTGCGTGACCCCGGCGTTCGTCAGGTAATTCGTCACCACATCGCGAACCGCCGCCGCATCGCTAGAGCCATTTACAGTGAGGTTGTTCGGACCGGAGTTTTCATTGGCGGCGAAACGTGCGGCTTCCCGTGCGGCATTGTTTAGCTTCTGCTTTAGATTGTATACCTGCCCAAAATCCAGGATCCCCACCACAAAGACCAGGAGGAATGGGAGCGCGAGGGCAAATTCGAGTAATTGCGAACCTGCCTGGGCTGAGGCCAGGCGTTTCCGGGATTGAGCGCCACTCAAAAGAGACTTTCTCGCCCCTAGATAGACTGTTCTGTTCATCAGCTACTCCCGGCGCATCTGCACGCTGGTCGGAATATTGATCGTACTAACGGTCGCCGGCAGGAATGGCACCGTGAGCTGAAAGGGGTAGGTAAAGCTAACAGAAACACCTAACTCCTTCGGCGTACTTGTGTTCAGCGGAATGTCTCTCTGGTAGCAAATAATTGAACTGAGATTTCCGCTGCAGCTCGCAGGGAGCTGTATCTTCGTGGTATTAATCGAGGACGCCGAAAGCGAGTTCAGTACGGCACTCTCGACGTTTGCTACGCTCGGCACCGCGTTCCCACAAGCTGAGCAGCTCGGCGCAACGGCTACCCGCGCGCCTTCCCGAGCGGCCCGCGTAATGGTTTCGTAGACATTGTAGGCGCGGGCGGCCCAGAAAGCGCCAAATAGCAAGCTCAACAGCACGGGCAGCAGGAGCGCCATCTCCACCAACTGAGCTCCGTGCTCCCCGTCCCATCTCAGATTGCAGGCAAACTTAGCCGGTCTCAGCGTACTCATTTGGATACACTTGCGTGGCCTAAACCCTTTCTCGGACCTCGTAATGGCAGTTCGGATTCCAAACTGCCCCGAGCGGCTTATCCCAGGAGCTGACGAAACGTATCCAGCACCGCGAAGGGCGTCCGAACGGATGCTATGCTCTCCCCGCGTTGCTCAATCTTCTCTGCGTCGATGTGCCCCAGAAGTGTCCCGGCTTGAGCCAGGTATTTGACCCGGCCGGGGTTAAGTCCCATTACCCGACAGCAGGTGGCATCCACAGCCACCGGATCGTCGCCGAAAACCAGCACCCCGCAAGACTTCGGCGTACCCTGTATCGGCCCGTTTCCTTCCATCCCGACGATGCCGTCTACAATCGCGAAGTCCGGCCGCACCATGGCGTTAATGTCCAGAATCGCGCGGTCAATTCCCGCCCAATGCAGCACGTTCTTAGGCCAGCCGTAGCAGCTTCCCGGCACCACACCGAACATGTTCTTGAGGGAAAGCGTTACCCCTGCCCAGTGGTGGGTCTTGAGCTTTGGCATCGACACTAGGAAATCAACGCCTAGCGCGGTCTTGGGAAGGTAAAGCTCCTTTAATCGCGACGCGTGGGTCTTGAGTGGCACTCTCTCCACGTCGTCGATATTCAGGTCCACGAACGTCCGAACAAGCGGGCCTGCAAACTCTCTCAGTCGCACCGATTCGATGATGGCCTCGGTGTCTCTGTCCATCGCGGGACCGTCACCGATCAGAACCTGCGAAGCTCCCAGCCGCAAAAAAGCCTCACGCGCCGCGGCAATGACGGCCGGATGCGTATTCATAATCCCGAGCGGGTCAAGGCCGACAAGATTTGGCTTCAGCAGCACGGTTTTGTCTTCCATCGGCAGGTTGAATTCCAAGAGGCTCTCGTAGATCAGTGAAGCCAACTCCAGCTCGTAACTTGCGGACCTGCGGATCAATACCTTCGAGAGCGGCCGCTGGAACGAGGGGACGAGCGCAGCGTTACGCCCGTTCACGACGTCCTCTCGGGCGGTAATCCGACTGCCAGGAAGGGGCTCTTCCCGCACAAAGCCAGGCAGATCCAAGCCGCAACCTGGATGTTCTCTAGAAATTCGTTTTTTTGGTGAAAGCTGCGGAATTCCGGCGCGTTGTTCGGCCACCTGCGGCCATATGCCTCAAGACACAGTCGCGCCAGAGCAAATGACCCGGGGCCCTGAATATTGGGCACGCTCTTTTCCAGCCACTCCAAACTCAAGACGTTCTCCCGCCGTTCCGGCTGATTACGCAAAGCAAGAAGCGCCCAAACCGTTGGAATTATCAGGGGTTCGCCCGCAACGCCGTACACGAGTGGATTGCCGCAATTCCATCCACCGCCTGGACACATCCGATCACGGAGCATCGCTTCTGCAAGTTTCCGGCGCCTCGCTGCCGCAGGAGGAAACAATTCGGGAGGGCATTCAGAAAATACAAGCAGAGCAGATGCCGTTGGCTCGACCCAGCTGCTGGTGCCGGGAGTCCATCCCCACCCCCGGTACCAATTGTTGGTGGGGAAAATGTGGCGTTGCGACGAAAATCTGCTTAGAAAGCGCTGCCAGGGAGTGCTGTCTTGCGGCCAATCCTTGCACAGCCAGTCTAGGCCCCTCGCAATTGCATTCGACGAATTCCTTTCCGCAAGGAGGACCCAGCAGGCCAGCGCAGTCACCCAGCAACCACCTTGGTCTGCGCACGCGGATGGCCAGGCACCATTCCCTAGTTGCGCCTCGCGCACAAACCGAAAACCGCGCACCACAGCCTCGGGAATTTCCGGCCAGGAGCATTGAAGCAAAGCATGAAGCGCCCAACATGTGGGCTCCGGCCGGCTTTCAGAACCAGGATGGAAGCCCCATCCCCCATCCGGATTTTGGCTGCACAACAACCGAAGACAAACGCTCTCGACGAACTGCGCTTCCGTTTGAGTCCCGGACGCGGGCTGGCCTGCCGGGCTCGTATCCCTGGTATCCATGGACCTCTGTCGTCACATGACCGGTCGGAACGGCGAAGATTCATCTACGTGTTCCACGGCCGAATCGCCCTCACGTTCCTGAATTCCCAGCTGGTTGATCAACCTGTGTAAATAGCCGCGCGCGACCCCCAACGCACGGGCGCTTTCCGCTTTGCGCCAGCCGTACTCGCGCAATGTTCTCAAAACCAGTCCACGCTTAAAGCGACGGATCTCGTCCTCATAGGATCGCGGAAGCTGCGGCGCTTCACCTTCGTATGCTAGCGCGGAACTCTCGCTCGCAGCTCGGAGGGATGCGGGCAAATGCGAGGCGTCCACGGTTTGGTCCTCGGAGAGCGCCACGGCACGCTGCACGATATTCTCCAGCTCACGCACGTTGCCAGGCCAGTGGTATTCCTCAAAGGCATGCATAGCCTGGTGTGAAAAGCGCTTAGCTCTTTTTCGGAACTGCTGCGCGAACTTCTGCAGAAACTGCTGCGCTAGGAGCGGCACGTCATCGCGACGTTCACGGAGCGGCGGCAAATGGATTTGTACTACGTTCAATCGGTAGTAAAGATCCTCTCGGAATTTCCCCTGCTTGACCATTTCAGCCAAATTCTGATGCGTTGCGCATATCAATCGAATGTCCACACTCGTGGTGTTATTGCTTCCTAGACGTTCGAAGTTCCTCTCTTGAACTACCCGCAAGAGTTTCGGTTGCAGGCCGACGCCAAGGTCTCCGATCTCATCGAGAAACAAAGTTCCATGATCCGCGGTTTCCAGCCGGCCACGCCGGCTCATTTGCGCGCCCGTGAATGCCCCCTTTTCATGTCCGAATAGTTCGTCCTCGACTAGCGTCTCCGGCAGGTTCGCGCAAGAGAAGGCAATTAGCGGGCCCAAGCTCCGCGAACTCAATTGGTGGATTGCGCGTGCCAACAATTCCTTTCCGGTTCCAGTTTCTCCGGTAACCAAGACATTGACGTCGCAGGGCGCAACCTTGCGCGCCAGGGCGAACAGCTCTTGCATCGTCGAGGACGTGCCAATCAGTTCGTGGAGCCTTCCTGTGGAAAGTGTCCCAGCTCTTAATCTTTGAAGCTCCTCTTCCGCTTCGTGAAGCCGGTGCGCACGCCGCAGCATCATGCGGAGCTCTAAGATGTTTGGTGGATTTGCTATGCTGTCGCTGGCCCCGTGCTCGATGCACGTGAGCAAAAGATTGCGATTCTCTCCGTCGCACAACACCACTAGGGGAGGGTGCGAGGAAGTTCCGGACATTTCGTCCATCAGTCGCAGCGCGGTTTCGTCGTTCCCCTTTGTATTTGCCGATCGCAGATCCAGAAGGACAACGTCCGCCCACTTTCGCACTTCCGACATGCGACCAAATTCCTGCTCATTGCACACACGAGTCTCAAACCCCTGCCCCAAGGCACGCGCTATGGCCTCTCCCAGCCCCAAGTCCTGACTCAAAAAGGAAACCTGTATAGCGGGTTTTTCCATGCGCTCGCCCTCCGACGTTCCGGCAATCTGCGCTAACAGCCTCCAGGGTGACTAGTGACTATATTTCTAACCCCCGCGAAGACGGGGAGACTACGCCAACTTTTCCTTGACCTACTGTAGACAGGTGAATGGGCTCAGACCGGGACTTGAGGGACTGGGACTCATAGCCACACTCAAGGCATCGCTTGCGATAGTAGTACGCGCGTGCACGCCAAGTACCAGTTTTCGTACTACGGTCGAATTGGCCTGGACCGAGCTAACTACTTTCGGGTTAATTACTAGCAGACTTACCAGTTTCGCTGTCGAATCTGATCTGTGCAAAATGCAGGAAGTTCTTTTCTCAACAGTGCTCAACACTTAGACCGTCTTGACGGTACGCGTCAACCAATCTTCCGCGCACGCGCCATTTCGCGTCTGCATCGCTCTTGGTCAGGGAAGGTCAGCAGTGCTCGAGCGATCGAGTGTAATCAATGGACTGCGCGCATCACTGGAGCGTCCGAGGGGATGCCCACCAAGATTTCAACGCTAACCGGATGTCCTTCCCGTATCGCCGGCTTGAACCTCCACCGGCTGAACGCTAAGCACGCCGCTTCGTCCATTGAGGGTAGTAGACCTCGATAAACCTTAACCAAATCCACCGTTCCATCTTCTTGAATCAACCCCTTCAGAAGAATCAACTTATGTGCATTCTGAGGTGGCAGCGGCAAGCGTCGAAAGTCGAACCTGAGTTCGGGGTCAGGCGGCAGCAAACCTTGCTCGAGCCTGACTACGGCGGACTGGCGGGAGATGTCATTTGTCGGCGCTTCAGGTTTAGCCTGGCAAAACTGCAACGTCCAGCTCTTACCCGGCATCTGCAAGAAAACGGTATAGATTTTCCCGCAGTGCAGCGCACCGTAAACGTCGAGGCCCCCACCTCCCATCGGCCCGGCTGAAACGACCAGAGAACTCTTGCGCGGCAGAACGGAGGCCGGCACAGCGTAGACCATGTTTGCCGGGAGCATTGGATCGAGGGCCCCAGAGTTTTCGCCAACTCCTCCGGCGATGCTTAGTATCCCGGCGCCACCCGCATTTCCGGCTCCCCCACCCGACTCTCCTCGGCCCACGCCGGCGCTCGCATCCCCCTCGCTGCCCGCGCCAGCATTCCTTGAAATCGGAGCTTTCCCCGGGGCCCCTCTTGGCGATCCGGTGTCTCCGCCAACCGGAGAAATCGAGAGTTCTGCCCAGCGGTTGCCAGCTGGCAGAGCAACCACCGATGCCGTCTGTGACGGATCGACGCCGATGATGACGAGTGCACTTCCCTCTTTACCGCTGGGAAGCGAGCCTTCGGCCGATGCCAGCGCCTCATGGCTTTGAGTGATCGCGGCCAGTGCCGGAGCCGGTGCTGGAGGAGGCACTGGGAGACGTGGATGGGCACTGGTAAGCTCCGAAACAGGTATGACCGAGGGGCTCGTGCCAGCGGTCAACGTCGGCGCCGGTTCTTCAGTGACAGACTTCTGCTGCGCCTGAATGGGCTTTGATCCACTCGGGTTGAAATGGAGTTGTGGCTTGGGGACTGTAGTTGCGGTCCCCACAACCAAGTTTGGGAGCTTCAGATCCATTGTGATTCGTAGATCGGGGGCGGATACGCTCTGATAGATCGTCTGCTGCGAATTGTCGGGACGCGGCGGCCTCATCTCAATCGTAATCTTCGGATGCGCCGAACTAATGCCAAGCGCCGGGAGGGCGGCTGCTGCTTCGGAGGAGCCAACCGGGCGTCCCGGCGGAGCCCCAGAGGTAACCCGCGGCAGCTTTCGAGATAAATCCATCATAATGAGGTGGTAATAGATTTTCCCCGGGTCGGCGGATGCTACTTCCACAGACGTGAGTCTCGGAAAGCCCCCTGAAGGAAGGTAAGGAAGTAAAAGAAACACCGCAACGTGAAGGAGAACCGAAACCGTAAGTGCCCGACCAGCGAAGCGGAATCGCACAACCGGCGTATGCCGGAAAAGGTGAATCGGAGTGGTGTACAAGTGCAGGCGCGTCGGTCTGCACACCGCACGTAGCGACCCCCACCAGCCCACAAATTGTCGATCGCGAACAACCAGGAAACGTGGGGCTCTCGGTTGTGCTCCGGTCCGCGCCGAAGTTCGGGGAAACCCATTCGCCAGGATAGATACGCGCGGTTGCAGCAGCGTCGTAGAAGCAAAAGGTCTGTTGTCTTGAAGGCTCACTGGCGATTCCAGCCGTTATCGCGGGCCCGTCCTCGCGACGCCGGTTCTGATCTACCACGCGCTAAGACCACGCTTCGCTCAGCAAAACTTAGATTGCACGCGCGGTACCAACAACTTAAGCGGGCAAAAGGTACGTGCCGGCCCGCACACAGCGCAGCGAACCGGAGAACCGAGTCACCATTTGTGGACGCTACAGCCCTTGACTTGAGAGATTTTGGTCACTTCTCTGCCGCGGCTCGGGGAGCGAATTTACAGTGAACAGTCGGCCTGGTGAAAGTGCTTATCAGCACAGCCCTTATTACACACTTGGCGCTAGCCCTCTGGAATTTTGGTACCACTCCTGCTCAAACCAGCCTCGCCCAAGAAGCGAACCACGATGATTAGACATTATCGCGTTTTACAATGCGGAAGGTTGCTCCTGCATTTGCGTTCTGGGCCAAGCCTGGCGAGCCCGCGCCTTGAAGTGCGGCAGATCCCGGACGCTTCTACCCACCGCCGAACAAATCCGTTTCTCCCTCCATCCTTTCTTCTGTGTCTTCTCCTGTGCCTCGCGCCCGGTTTCGCCAGCGGACAGGCCGTAGTTGAAGCCGCCGGAGCGACATCCGCCTCCGCCACGGCTGGCAGCGCGGCGAAGACGCCCCCTTTCCCGTCGGATACGACTCTTGAGGATAAGAGCAAATCCCCGCACCTGCTCGCTTCAACCGTTCAGCGGCCCGAAATCGCCAATCGGCAGACGCTGGAACAGAACGCCGGCAAGCATCCGGGCAAACTGCTTCTTCGCTCCATTCCCTCTGGCGCCCAGGTCTGGGTTAACGGAATGTTTGTTGGGCATGCGCCCTTGCTGCTGATCGTAGCACCTGGCAAATATCAAGTAGAGTTGCGTGGTCAGCGAATGGAACATGCGGTGCACACAGTGGATTTGTTGCCCGATGAAAACAGAATCGTATCGCTGACGCTCTCGTCTCGTTACCCCACGCGCGCATCCGTACGTTGAATTAAAGTTTTTGGAATCACAGGGGGCCCTAATGGCAGGCGTTGATTTCGACCGTAAGGCTTTCGTTCCCGCGACGGAACCCACTTCGCGTCCGCAAGGTCGTGTGCTCGGCTCACTACTTCTGGTGATCGCACTCGCTGCGCTCGCATTTCTCGGGTACAAGCTCCTTGCGGACTCCCGACAAAGTGCTGCGGCGGCTTCTGATTCCCAAAGTTTGGACGCGATTCAACAGCAGCTGACGAAAATTGAAAAGCGACTCGACCAGCTCGAGCGCCGCCGCAAGTCATCCGCGCCTGAATCGGACGCCGTTTCCTCCAATGCAGCTGTGAAAGCACCGATTGAAAATCCTCCTCCAAAGAAAACCGTGTACAGAGTCGCTCCGCCGATTGGCACTAAAACGCAGCCCACTCCAACCCAACCGGCGCCCCAGGCTACCCGCACTCCTTCCGTTGTTCAAACCCACAATGACACCGCAACCGCCGACCGTGAGGCCTGGCAGGCGACCACCGATCGCTTGGCCGATGTGGTGGGAGTCGTCGGTTCTCAAGAAGGAGAGATTTCTCAAACGCGGGAGGAACTCAACGCACTGCTCGCGCGAACTCGTCGCAGCGCCGTGCAATTTGACCTGCGTCGCGGGTCGCCCCGTCAATCCGTCGGCCCCGTATCCATGGTGCTCAAGGGTTCCGATCCCAAGAGCCAGCGCTATACGGTATGCGTGTATCTCGAAGATAAATGCGTTGAGATGAAGGACCGCGCCGTGGATGAAGTTGTCGTTTTTGTCGCTTCCCGCAATTCCACGCCGCTTGGACTGGTCGCGACCAAGGTTCTCCGCGATCACATTGTAGGTTATTTGGAAGTTCCCTCTGAAAAACCGGCGCCTTAGTTTTCAATACTTTTAGTTCCGCTCGAGAGAAAATGCGCCCGGCACGCCCGGCGCAATGTTTTCCGCGTAAGCCGGGGCTCAACACCCGAATACCGCGCCGCCCAAACGATTTGGTTGATCACATCACGCGCGTGGCAATGCGAAAGTGGCTGCTTCATCTCCTGCGTGACGCACTCCACCAGATATTCCGGAAGTCCATCCTCGCACGAGAGTGCGCGAACTTGGCATTCCCGCCGGAATACTTCGATGAACTCGTTCGGGCTAGCGTAGTCTACGTTGATTTTATTCTGAATCCGACGCAGGAAAGCCTCGTCCGCGAGGTGCTTCGGGTCCAGATTCGTCGAGAACACGACAAATACATCGAACGGTACTTCGAATTTTCTTCCTCCTGGCAACGTCAGAAAATCAATACGGCGATCGAGCGGCGTCATCCAGCGATTCAGAAGCTCATCAGCTCGCATGCGCTGCCGCCCGAAATCGTCCAAAATCAAGATTCCGTTGTTCGCTTTCAGTTGGAGAGGGGCGGTGTAGAAGTGACTCGCACTGTTGAATTGCAGGTCGAGCATTTCGGCACACAGTTCCCCGCCGGCGAGTACGCACGGACGTTGGCAGAGAACCCATCTTTTGTCCGATTCGTCTGCAATCGGTTCGGAGCTGTGGCGATGTACCCCGGGGTCATAAACCGTAATGATTTGATCGTCCACTTCGATGGCGAAGGGAATTAACACACTGTCGTTATAGATAGCTGGAATGGTGCTCGCAATTGTGGTCTTGCCGGTTCCAGGAGGTCCATACAAGAACATCGATGTTCCCGAAATCACCGAGGCACCCACCCGCGACAGCATTTCGTCAGCCAAGACAAGCTGGCAGAATGCTCTCTCAACGTCGGATGGATTTAACGCAACCCGTTGAACGCTCTGCCCATCGACCCGCGCGAGGTAATCGGCAAGAGAAACCGGTGCTGGCCCCGCGTATTGATTCAACATCAGCAGATCCGCTGCGCGTTGCTTTCCCTGGACGCTGGCCACGATGCGATGGGTGCTGCCAGCCATCCCTTTCACTTCGCAGAGTTGCTCTTTTCGGAGAAACTGGAAGATCTCCTCGATAACTCCTAGACCGAGACACGTATGCTCGCTTAGCTCAACAAGCGACATTTCCCCGTGAAGGTAGAG
>Ga0210400_10003818_pt1 | contig 13209 bp, 21 predicted proteins | sample IncBWH26MmetaG_FD_155456 | JGI IMG/M metagenome (GOLD analysis project Ga0210400, IMG submission 155456) | Forest soil microbial communities from Barre Woods Harvard Forest LTER site, Petersham, Massachusetts, United States - Inc-BW-H-26-M | ecosystem: Environmental > Terrestrial > Soil >...
GGATGATGGGCATGCGGTCGCAGCACCGCCTCGCCGAACATGCTCTGCGTGCAAGGCGCTCTACTTGGCCTCAGCCGAGGCGTGCCCGCGGTGCGGCGCGTCCACCGAGAAGAGCACGCTGTTTGTGGTGAATGCACTGGAGGCGAGCAAGGCCGACCTTGAGAGTACGCGGCTATGCTCATTCAAGGAGTGTGGTCGCAAGAGCCACGCCCTCGGTCTATGCGAAGCTCATTACAAACAGCAGTGGAATAACCGCCAGCTGACTGCATTGAAGCCAAGGAACGAATGGGGAGCGTCTACATTGTGCTCGTTCGACGGATGCGGCAGGGCTAAAAATAGTTTAGGCATGTGCGTTGGACATGTTGCGCAACTTAGGCGCGGGGATCCATTACACGAACTCAGGAAACAGACTAGGACTGCAGGGGCACAATGCCTTGGACCTTGCTGCGAACGACCAGCCAAGGCGATGGGACTATGCGACGCCCACTACGGCCAGCGCCGACGCGGCGTCGAACTATTCGTACTCAATCCACCGTCAATGCGAGGAGTGCCTTGCTCTGCGCAAGGATGCCAATCCAAACGCGCGGCGCGCGGCCTATGTATGCTGCACTATGGCATTGCGAAGCGGGCTGGGAATTTACCGGCCTCGGCGCATATCCGCCACGTGATTTCGCGCCAGGACGAGTCGGCTATCGCCAAGACAAAACGTTAGCCTCATGGCCACCCAGCTCGATTCGCAACCCAGGTGAGTATCCGCACCGCGTTAAGCGGCTCGAGCCAAGAGCGAAAGGCCCATCATGGGGCGTTGATGCCGCCGTCGATTTCTGACGAACCCGGCTTGCTCGTCCCTCTTAGAAGGTGGCGCAGACGATTCACAAGGCTGCGTCGTTCTGGAGGGTGGACCTGGAGCGGCCACGGTTTGGCGCTACACGACGAGCGCAGCGGGCGTGCTCCAGGTCCAGCTATTCCTCGACCGGATCTGTGGTGTCCTCGTCGGGCACCAGAGGCACCTCGATGAACTGAGGTGGGTTCCGGTGGACCTGACCGACCGGCTCCAGGCCGCGGCGAGCTCCTTCCGCCAGTAGGACTGCGCGGTGGCGCTCGAGGCAGGAGATGGCCCAGACGATTCGGCTGACGACTCCGCGGCGCGCCTGCTCCGTCGTGACGCCGGCGAGGATCTCTCGCTCGATGGCGTCGGCGCTGTGCTTCCACAGCTCGGCTGCCTTCGACCAGTCGGCAACGGGCCCGCCATGCTCGTACTCGGGGCCCATCTCGCGGACTGCAGCCCAGTCGAGATGGTAAACGCGGCGCCGCATCTCGGTCCGGCGATGGACGACGTCATCCTCCTTGGTCGGCTTCAGCGGCAGATCCAACTTCGGCAGCTGCTTCACGACGAACGGCACGCCCTTCTCCTTGGCGACGCGCTCGCCGAACGCCAGGGCCTCGCGCTTGGTCGACGTGCGGCCATGGAACATGCCGCCGTAGCGAACCGTGATGTTGCTGGGCACGCCGTCCTCGAAGAGCCAGACCTCCCAGCCCATGTTGCCCCACGCCTCGCGGTCGCGGACCTCGCGCACGGAGAAGAACCGCTCCTTGGGCTCGGTGGACTCGGGCTCGAGCTGGTCCGGGACGACTCGTAGCAGCGTCATGCTGTGCCTCCATCAGGTCTCATGAACACCACGGGCCCCTTTCGGAGCCCGTGTCTCGGCTTGCCTGGGAAGGACCGAGCGTCACCCTCACTGCTCGATCTCGCTGTTAAGTAGGGCACAACAACCGACAGACGAGGTCGGCCGCCCCGAGATCGAGCAGCGACTACTTCTCGACGACGGCGAGCACGTCCTCCTCGCGCAACATCAGCATGGGCTCGCCCTCGACCTTGATCTCGGTGCCGGCGTACTTGCCGAACAGGATGCGGTCGCCCTTCTTGACGTCGAGCGGCCGAACCGTCCCGTTCTCGAGGATCTTACCGTTGCCGCAGGCGACGACAGTGCCCTCGAGCGGCTTCTCCTTGGCGGTCTCGGGGATGAAGAGGCCGCCCTTGCTCTTCTCAGGCTCCGACTCGCGCTGCACGATGATGCGGTCCTGCAATGGCCTCAGCTTCATGGTGTGCTCCTGGTTGAACTGCGTGGTCCGCGGCGAGGGAATCGAACCCAATCGACCAGGGAGCGACCCTGGGGTCAGCACCAGCCGACCGTCGCCACGGGAACGACTACCTGATGCCGGTCGGCGTGATCTGGGGCCCGCCGGAGGTCGCCGAGCTCTGCGAGTTGAGCGGCTCGGTCGTGAAGACGTCCTCGTTGAGGACGATGACACGCTGTTCGTCGATGTACTCGGCGTCGCGTCGCTTGCCGTCCGCGGCCAGCGACTCAGCCACGACGCAGACCTGTGCGCAGCCGTAGAGGTACTCCACGCGACCGACAACGATGCCGCTGTAGCCAGTGATCGCATCCTTGACTCTGCTGCCGAGTTTGATTGCCATGCGCTGCTCCTGGTTGGGGTTTGCTACGTACCACGTCCACCGCGGGGCTTCCGCTTCACTTCGCGCTTCGCTTCCAGGTGCGCAGCCAACTCCTCAGCTCGGCGCAACCTGGCCGCTCGCTCCTCGACCTTCACTGCCTCGCGCACGCGGACCCAGTCGGTCTCGAGCGCGTCAATGCTGCCGTCGGGGTTCGTTACGAGGACCTTGCCATCCTCAGCGCTCCACGTACCCGGCAGCAGCTCGCGGAGGGTCTCACTCCCACCGCGTCTTGCGACCGTCGAGCTGGAGCTGGGCGATGGCCTGCTTGTGGGCCTTGCTTGTCGGCGATGCGGAGAGAGCGCTCAGCAATCCCTCGCGCGAGGCCTTGCGGTACGTCGGATGACAAACCCCGCGAGCGACGACCCTGCGCTTGCAGCCTGGGATGAGGCACTTCTTCTTCGCGGCCATGTTGGATCCTCGGTTGGGGCGCCAAGGTAGTGGCAAGAACTTGCCGGTGTCAACGTGTGCAGCGGCAGCCCCAGCTGCCATCAGACGCGCCGCCAACACCGCAGACGTAGAACGGGTCGGGGTCGACGCCGCCGTCCGGGCCGAAGTCGAAGCAGGGGTCGAACTGGCACGAGCCGTCCTTCTGCTCGGTGGTGTGCTCAGGGCAAGGGGTGCGGCCGCAACCGACCAGCAGGACCAGGGCAAGGATCGTGGTTTTCATGGCTCCAGGTAGTGCATTGCCAGTGCCTACAAGGGGTTGACGGTGCCATCCTGATTTAGGGCGCTTGCGAGGTGCGTTGCGCTGGTAGGTGCAATGTGCTTGGAGGTGGTCGAAGATCTGTCGACACGCCCCAAGAAGGGGTACTGGTAAGTCGCGGTGGGGCGCGATAGGGTGCCGTCCTCAACGGAGGCGACATGGAAACCAAGACCTGGAATGAGCGTCTGGCTGAGCACGGTAAGCGCGTACGCGAGGCTAAGGAGGTGCTGATCGAGGCCAGTGCTGCCGCGCAGGGCGTCGACGACGCCTTCGCGAAGGTTTCTGAGGCGCGCAACCTGGCGACCATCGCGTTGCGCAAGGCGCAAGCGCGGCTGAATCAAGCCGAGGCCGACCTGCTCACCGTGGGTCACGAGCCCATCCGTCGCGACACGCTCTTGACCGGCATGCCCAGCGGCGAGGAACCTCGGGCGCGCGCCTACCGCGACGAGGCAGAGTGCGTGAAGGAGCGCCGGTAGTCATGGCCGACGACGCGGGACGCACGGGGCCGAAGGCTGGCAGTCTGCCGCCGACGCTCCAGGAGGCAGTCGATAGCCTGTTCAAGCACGCACGCTTCGTCAGCAATGACGAGGAGCGCGCGAATGGGTTGCTCGCGGAGCTCAAGGCAGCTCTTGCTCGAGACCGGGCCGAGAACGCACAGGTCGCCAAGGACGTCGAGTTCCTGCGCGAGTCGGGTCTGCTCTTCGAGATCAACCGCGTCGTCCTTCACCAGTATGGCCTGGCCCTCAGCGTTCACGTCGAGAGCCCGGAGGTCGCCGGACCTGACGCGCGCTTCGGCAGGCTGCAGCGCACCGAAGATCCAGATGGGATGCACTGGTTCGGCGCTAGCGACGCCGTGGCTAAGTTGGAGCGGTTCGAGTTCAGCCGCAAGGCCCAGATCGAGAACCGGCAGGCCAAACTGGGGTGGGTGATTCAGCCGCGCAGCGACTGCGCCGAGGAGTAGCGATGGAGGCCGAGCATCCGACCACGCACACCGAGCACGACCGCGAGTCGGGCAACGTGATGCTGCGCGCTGGGTACATGCACGGGCTCGCATTGAAGGCGACCGAGGAGCATCGCACCTGGCTGCACCGCGCGGCCCGGTCGCTGCGGCTGTATGCGGTCCTGCTTGAGACGGTGGGTGCAAGCCCGCTCGCACGGGTCAATGCTCGGCTCAAGGAGCTCGGCGACGGTGCCGATGGAGACACCCTCAAGGGCTTCCTCGATAGCCGCGACGCGCTCATGCTCTGCCAGGACGAATGGATCTTGGCTCGATGCCCAAGCGTCGGCGCGGTGTCGGACGCCTACGTGAAGGCTGAGCAGGAGCACTACGTCTGGTCGGCCAGGCTGCATCGGATGAACGCGAGAGGTACATGATGGTCGCCATCGCGCGCACCAACCAGATGCGCTCGACCTGCCTCATCGGTGGGGTGCCTGCGTTCGCCGCGCAGCTCAAGCCGAAGCTGGCGCGCTACGGGCTCAGCGTCGATCTGCACTGCGAGGAGGGGAGGCCGCCGCGAGACCTGCCGCTGGGCTACCAGGTCTAAGTGGTCTTCCACGAGGTCGTGCATCACGCGCAGCGCAACCTGGTTGGCTGGAAGGACCAGGTGAAGCGCGACGACCCGGAGGTGTACGAGTCGTGGCACCCAGCACCGTGGCACGCGAAGGACTTGCGGAGGCGAGCATGAGCAGAGGCGTCCTGTGGATCGTCTACGGCGACAAGGCTGACGCCGTCCTGGAGCGCAGCCGCGCATCGGTGACGCGCTGGCATCCAGAGCTGGAGCAGGACGTCGTTCGCCTCGATGCCGAGCACCCGGCCGGGCTCCTGCGCAAGGCCGAGATGTTCGAGCTGAGCCAGTTCGACGAGACGCTGTTCTTGGATGCGGACACCGTGCTGCTCGATCGCGTCGACCAGGTCTTCCTGAGCGCACACAACCACGGCCTGACGGCCGCCATCTGCGAGTGCCCGTGGGCCCGCCGCTACCAGGGATCAGGACTGCCGCTCGAGTCGGTCGAGATGAACACGGGCGTCGTCGCGTGGAGCAAGAACCACCGCACGCCACAGGTCCGAGCCGATCCGTACGAGACAGCGGAGGTGTTCTTCGCCGCGTGGAAGCGCCATGCCGCGTCGATGGACTCGTCGATCACCTGGGTCTCGGACCAGGACACGGGCTCGCTGTTGCGCATGCCGATGAACGACCAGGCGAGCTTCACAGCTGCGCTGATCGAGTGCGACATTAACCCCGCGGTCCTACCAACGAACTACAATCTGCGGCCGCAGTGGCAGAAGAGCTGGTTCGGTCCTGTGAAGATATGGCACGCATACGAGCCCCCGCCGGCGCTGTTGCTTGCCTGGGCGGACTACTATCGGCGCCCAGGCCATTTCATCCAGTACCACGAGCTCGACAGCCTCAAGCCGCCCGTCGACGTGGTGATCCCGGAGTCGACGCCATGAGCCGCATCGACGCACCATGGACCGCAGATCAAGTTGCTCGCCTCAGCGCCTACCAGCGCTCGGGCGTCGGGCACCCATTCACGGGCGAGCGCGGACCCAGTGGCGAGGAGACCGTGCTCATCGCCACTGAGGCGGGCTGGGTCGAGCGCGATGGTGGCCCGGTCGTGCAGACCTGGTGCTGGGACTGGATGGCTCGCGATGGCTACGGGCTCCCGTGCGATGCCTGCGGCCGAGTGCGGCCCTACTGCGACGCCGAGGGCGAGGTCCACACGAAGTCGTGCTCCATGTGCGGTCACGAGATCCCGTGCAAGCGGCAGGACGGAAAACCGCGGCGCGGAAGCGCGAGAACGCTCCCCGATGACCTGCCGTCCATGCTCGCCGCTATGGACGCAGGGCCTTTCGTTCCGCCGCCATTCTCACCAGAGTTCATTCGGGACCTGCGCAAGGCTGCGGACCAATTCCCTCCCGCCAAGCCTCCAAGTGAGACGGAGCTCAAGGCCGACCGTGAACGGCAACTGGCACGCAAGGCCGCCTGCCGCTGCCCATGCCACAATCGTCGTTACAGGGTGATGCACTGCTTTCCGTGCTGCTATCTCAGCTCACCAGCACCAGTCGCATCCCCATAGTCAGACTGGCTCGACGTCGGGCTTGGCCTTGCCGCGGCACGCACGACACTGAGGATTGGTGCGCAAGCGACCCGTCTTGTCGCGACGCAAGCCGAAGACGCTCCCGTCGGTCGAGCGCAGGCCGCATTTGGTGCATTGCAGCGCCACGAGGATCCACTCTCCTGCGCGCGTGAAGAACAATGCTGGCGGAACCGCTGGTTCGCCGACGAGCAACTGCGCCTGGGCGAGGCACGGGTCGCATCGCAGCGTGCCGGCGGTCGGGCTCTCCTTGGCGTAGTGAGGGGCAGTCTCGATGCGGCCGCTACCTCGCTTGGCGAACTCGGCCGAGGTGCCCGTGGCGCTGACGTACGAGCAGAGGCCGACCCATCCTTTCTTCTCCTTGTTGAGGCAGTGGCGCACTGCAAGCGGCGGAGCCGAGCGCGCCACGGGTGGAGCGGTGGGGACGAAGCACTTCGGGCATGGCTGGTTGGGGTCGTCGCAGAGGTAGGCGCCATGACCTGGTGCTGGGCATCGGAGGATCACGAGAGCACGCCCATGCCGATCTCGCTCATGGGTCACGCGGGCAGGCTAGCACCTGCTCCTGGTTGAGGCCGGGCACCTCGACGCCGAGCAGTACGCCACTCCAGCCGCGCGCCACCATGACATCGGCCTCATTGCCAACCGTCGACAGCCAGCAGGAGCGCGGGTCCGAGCTGACGATCTGCTTGGCCTCGATGTTGCGCGACGACCGCATGTCGGCCGCGATGATGGTCTCTCGCGACTCGAAGGTGATGCGCTCCGCCGTCCAGTAGTCGGCGTGCAGATGGGTCACGCCTCGACTCTTGAGGACCTCGATCAGCCCGGCATAGCTCACGACAGCTGGAGCCCCGACTCTCCACTGCGCGACATCGACTGGCTTCTCGGAGAAGTGCGTGTGCCACGTCTGGAATCCAACCAGCAGCAGCGCCACGCCGGCGCCGACCCAGCGGTTGATCTCGAGCAGCGTGTCGAGAGCGGCCGCGTAGCAGCAGCCGACGCCCAGCCACAGCGCCAGCAGGTAGCGCGGCTCAGGCTCGTATCCGAAGCGCGAGTTCACGTAGAGCCCGACCATCAACACGGCGCCTAGCAGCGGGCCGAGTGCCGCCTGCGACGCCGCAAGACTTCGGAAGTCGAGACTCAGCGAGAGCAGTCGCGCCAGGCCGAACAGCATCAGGATGGCAAGACCGAAGCCGACGCCAGACGCGCTCCAGTCGAAGGGAGCAACGCGCGCGTCGTGGAGCCCCATCATCGCTGGCAGGCCGATGTGCTCGACGTGGTCGAGGGCCTCAGCTGGCACGGCATGGTCGGGCTGATTCGTCTGCGAGGCATCGGGGTGGATGGCGTGGACGACGGTCGCCCAGTGCGAGGTGAAGGCGTTGTGCCAGAGAGCAGGAGCAGCTCCGACGACGGTCAGAGCAACCACGATGGCATACGACCTCAGATCGAATCGCTGGTGCAGTAGGACCATCACAGCCACGATCGCGTAGGGCACGACGAAGTAGCTCCACCACAGGCCCACGCCGAGCGTCAGGCCGAACGCGGCCGCCCAGCGCTGTCGGTGCTGCGAGCGCGCCATTCGCAGAGCCATCCAGAGGAGCCAGAAGCCCAGCTCGGCCGTCTCCGTGAATCCCCCGCGAGCCTTGATGCTCCAGAGCGAGAAGGCGAGCGGTGGGAAGGCAAAGACGAATGCGCCAGCGATGGCCGCTCGTCGCCCTGCAGCGATGAAGAGAACGTCGGCGGCGATGGGGATCGTCGCGATCGAGAAGAGCACGGGCACCAGTTTGAGAGCCTGCACTGAGTTCCCGAAGAGCGCGAAGAACGGAGCGGCCAGGTATGCCTCGACGGCGCCGAGGTACTCCTGGCCCCAGTAGAAGACGGGGAACTCGCCGCGGAGGATGTGCCGAGCCATCAGGCCAACGACGGCCTCGTCGGAGTCCAGGAAGGCGCCGTTGCGCCACCAGAAGACGCCGAGGTAGACGGCACCAAGGACGGCGCAGGCGGCGACCTCCCGACGCGGGAAGCTACCCATCGAGCACCACTTCGAGAGCCTCGAGCTCGCGCAGGACGCGAACCGCCTCGGCGCACCATCCGATCGGCGAGCGCCCATGCACGACGTCGAGCACCATGCGGTGGCCGAGGAGATGCGCGCGCCGGCGCCAGAAGGCCTGCCGTTGCCGATCGTCCATGTCCGCCAGGAAGGGGAAGCGCGAGTCGGAGAAAGTCGTGAACATGCCGCCGTTCGCCGAGTGCTGGAGCTGGACGTAGCTTGCCTCGGCACCGACGGCACACGTTCCGTTGGCGCCCATCATCATCACCGCGGGACCGCCTGGGCTGCTCGCTCGGATCCATCGCTTCGCCTTCGACAGGTTCACGCTCATGTCGCCCATCGTCGATCCCTCACGAGGTCAGCCACGGCTTCTCGTCTCGTCGTCCAGTGGCCAGCGCTTGACTTGTAGTTGGTATGACCCCAACCGAACTCGGAGAGGTCGACCGCGCCAAGGTCCTCGCCGTCCATGACGACCCAGTAGAGCCTACGAACCCACGATCCCAGCGCATTGGGCGGCAGTTTGACGAACTGAATCATCGGTGCTCGACCTCCCAGCGCTTGCGCTGGTCCCAGTGCGCTGCATCGAACCGCGCCAGGTCGACGACCATGTTCGCGTCGACCAGCTTCGAGCTCGTCCTGACCCAGAGATTCGGGTTGGCTGGACGGAACCCCCACGACCTCATGCGGCCGATGGGATGCCAGGGATCGCTCAGCCAGACCTCGTCGACGACGTCAGGCTGCAGCTGGCCGACCGAGTAGGGAGCGTCGAAGTGACTGTGGCCTGGGTGCCAGGTGCCGGGACGGTCGGGCTCGAGCGCGATGTGCCGGTCGCTCTTTCCGAGCTCGTCGATGATGTAGCGGTGGCTGTAGTACGACTCCGCGCCGGCCTGAATGACGGCGATCTTGGCACCCTCGCGCGTTGCCGCACGCAAGGTGAGCCCGTGGATGACGTGGTGGCGGTCGTCGAAGAACTCGAACGAGCCCATCGAGACATGCCGCGCCCACGACGCGCCCGAGGTCACGGCGACGCCGAGGAGAGCCCACTGCCAGGACGGACGCGGTACGCCGAGCGGTAGGTCGATGGCCATCCAAGCCGTCAGCTCGATCGCTACGATGCTCCAGCCGAGCATCGCCGTGCTGGGCTGCCAGGTCTGGATGAGGTCCCATGCGGCGTAGCGCCAGGTGAAGACGACCAGCGCAACCAGCACCGCGGCCGCGCCCCACGCGCGAGCGGCAGTCACCCTGAAGAGGTGGAGCTCCGCGAGGAACACGGCGAGCCCAACGAGCGCGACTGGCAGCACGGGGGCGACGAAGCGGTCCGCAAATCCGAGTTCTAGCCAGGCGTCGCCGCCGACGTAGACCTCGTAGGCGAGCGCGGAGAGCAGCACTGCGGCGGGCATCCGGGACAGCGAGCTGCGACGGGCCATCGCCACGCACCCCAGCAGCGGGAGCCAGAGCCCTTCATGCAGGATGCCCTGCTCGAGCGCGACGATGCCGCGCGCCAGGCGCACGTCGAGCGGAGCTGACAGCTTCAGGTGCGCCGTCAGCGGGACGAGGTCGCCGAAGTACGCCAGCCGGAAGCCCGTCTTGAGCAGCACTGCGGCGCCGAGGCACGACAGCAGCACCGTACGACGGCGCGAGAAGAGCGCCACCGCGGCCATGGGGACGACCAGGTCGTCGCGGAAGAGCACGGCCACGAAGCCGAGCACCACCTCAGCCACCAGCCAGCGCCGATCAGACCTCGCGTCGTCCCGATCGAGTTGCGCACACTTGGCTAGGTGTGCTTGCTCGCGCTGGAGGTCGAGCTGCTGCTGCCCGTAGGTGACCAGCCGCAGCGACGGCGCGAGCAGGTAGACGAACTCCTCCGCGTACCGCGACGGGACCAGGCGCTCGGATGCGACCAGCACTGCGGCTCCAGTGATGCAGAGAGCTCCGACGCCAACCTCGAATCCGCGCAGCGTCCAGTACGTCGACGCCGAGCACAGGGCCACCAGCCACGCCGCAATCTCGGCGGCTCGCGCGGATGGGCTGAGGGCGCGGGCGAGCAGCGTGCTCAGCCAAACCAAGATCAGAAGCTCGACGAGTCCGATCAGCTGAACGACCAGCGGGATCAGATGCTCGGGGAGACGGGCGAGGTGCGGCAGCGCCATCAGGAGGACCTGACCGAGATTACTGAAGCCCTCAATGGGTGCCTCGTCGACGTTCCATCGCAGGCCGTGGCCCTCGGCGAGGTGACGCGCGTAGGTCAGGCTGATGTAGGCGTCGTCGAAGAGACCGCTGTAGAGGGTGCCGTCGACGCGGAAGCAGGTGTTCTGGATGAACCAGAGGCCGACGAAGACGAGGGTGACGATGGGGGCGAACGCGGGATGCTTCGTCATTCGGGACGACCTCCGTTGAAGGCGCTGATTTGCGCCTTGGCGAGGAACTTCTTGCCGTTACAGAGGCTGCACTTCGCCCACCGCTTCAGGACCTCGAGCTCGCGATTGAGGCCGATCGCATCGAGGCGCCCCCAGCCGTGATCGTGGTTGAAGGGTGAGCGCCCGGAGGCTCGACAGCGCGGGCACGGCATGTTGCCGCGCTTGATGGAACCAGAACGCGGCATCATCGCTCCGAGATCTCGAGCTTCAGCTGCTCTTCAGGAAGCATCGCGCGCACTTTGAGCCCGCGTCGGCAGCGGTTGCAACTGACGCCGTTGCGCGCGAGGTAGCGCTGGCCCTTGCGAGGCTGAATCCATCGCGGTGGCTTCCCGCGGTCGCCATCACGCACGCGGTTCGGACAGCGAGGCGTGGCGCACGGGGAGAGCACCTCAGTGCGCGTTCGGGTTGCCGCCGCGGGGTGGCTTCCGCGTGCCGCTGCCGGAGATCACCATCAGCACGAGGCAGAGGAAGACCATGTCCACCTGCGCCAGGACGGGGTGAGCGTCGATCCAGGCCCACATCACGCAGGCTCGATGCGCTGGAGAGCGGCGCCGGAGTACATGCCCTCGAGCGGCTCGCCGTTCTTCTGCCAGACGCAGCGATAGCGATTGTCCCCACCCTTCTCGCTGATCACCATCGCCAGGCGCACAGGCTCGCACTTGAGATGCACGAGATCGCCAGGCGCGAAGACGGATGATGGCGGCGGGAGAGCCGGCATGACCAGTTCCATCTTGCTGGCCTCCCACTCGCTATCCTCCCAGTGGTTGTCGACCCAGCGCTTGGTGACCAACCACTCGATGCCACCAGACGTAAACGGATGCGCCGAGTCGAACACGTCCTTGACGCCTTCGACGTAGAAGAAGATCAGCGAGTTGATGCCGGCCTGACGAACGACGTCGCCGCGCTTGATGCGCCACTCGTTGATGCGAATCAACTCAAAGAGGCGCACGCGTAGCGCGTTGTCTGGCCCCGTGCCTTGCGCGAAGATCTCTCCGATCTCCGATTCGGTTGCCGAGGCCCAGTGCTCGTGCTTCGCGAGTTCGGCGCGAACTGCCGCGACTTGCTTCGGTTTGAGAAGGTGCGTCCAGTTCGGCACATTGGTGGTCTGCTCAGGCATTGGGTTGCTCCATAGTAGTAGTCGCCGCTGCTGGTGAAACGAGGGTCGCCAGGAACGCGAGTTGGTCCGGCGGCGACCATGTGCAGTCGCGGTACTTGCAGCCCGGCGCACGGTAGGGGTACTCGCGGCACATGCGCGGGCGGGTCTCGTAGATGGAGCAGTTGCCGTCGACGAAGTGCGAGCAGGTGTACCAGGCGCCCTGTGGGAACAGGGCGGGCGGTCGCTGGTCTCCGTTGCAGTCGAGACCAATGTCGGGTCCTACGTAGCGAACCATCAGCCCGATCATCCGCAGGTCGCTGGTTTCGGGCTCCTCGTTGACGATGGCGCGGTGATGCGCGTCGGCCAACTCCTCGGGCGTGTAGGGCAGATGGAAGCGCTGGCAGCAATGGCCAGTGCAGCGGCTGCTCACCCTTGCACCGCGGGAGGGAGTGGCTCCTGGGGGCGCTTGGCGTCTCGCTCGCGGAGCAGCAGAACCTCGTCCCACACCGTCGCGATCCAGGCCGAGATCTTGCCGGCCTCGGCGCCGCGAGCCACCGCGACATTGGTGATGGTGGCCAGGCTCCCCTTGAGCGAGTCGTGCTCGACCTTGAGGTCGCTCAGTTCCTTCGTCTTGGCCTGGAGCTGCTCGGCGCGCTTCATCGCCAGCGCGCCCATCTCATTGGAGTTCTTCTCGCTCGGCGCGAGTAGAGCCCGAACCTGGACGAGGTCGTAGTCGCGCTGGGCGATCTGCTGACGCAGGCTTGCGATCGTTTGGGACGCATCGTCGAGGTTGCGCTCGAGCTTCTCGCGAAGCTCCGATGGCGCCCAGCCGTGCAGCACCAGCTGGCGGCTCACGACATCGCTGACGATCAGCGCCGGCTTCGTCGCGAGCGACCAGAGGTGCTTCGAGCTCTGCTGCGACCGGGTGGAGGGATAGAGCAGGCTCAAAGTGGCTCCGTGGTGGACCGCGCGATTCAGGTGGGGTAATTAAATCGAACGCACGCCGGGACGCAAGCAATGGCAAGCCGTCGCAACCAGCTCGTCGTCCTGGTGTGTGCGCTCGGAGGCCTCCTCATCGGCTTCGGCAACATCTCCGAGGGCATGACCTCCGACGCCTACCTGCTGGTGCTCTCCTCGCTGACCCGCCCCATGCTCTGGTACCCAGGCAATGACCACCGCTACGGGATGCTCGTCCCGCTCCTGGCGATGTGGGCACGGAGCCCGGCGCTCAACCTGGGGGTGCAGCTGAGCCTGAGCGCCGCGGCGGGGCTCTCGGTGTTCTTCTTGGTGCCGCGCTACATCGCCCCGACTTCGAGCTGGCGCATAGTCGGG
>Ga0210400_10003820_pt1 | contig 13201 bp, 12 predicted proteins | sample IncBWH26MmetaG_FD_155456 | JGI IMG/M metagenome (GOLD analysis project Ga0210400, IMG submission 155456) | Forest soil microbial communities from Barre Woods Harvard Forest LTER site, Petersham, Massachusetts, United States - Inc-BW-H-26-M | ecosystem: Environmental > Terrestrial > Soil >...
TTAACTTCCTTCGCACCATATCCAGCGCCAGGGTGGTCGCGAACCAGCGGATGCGCTTGCGGTCGCCGGGGAAGTTCCGCTCGATCACCTCCGTTCCGCTGTCGCTCGCCAATGCATGGAACACTAATCCCACGGGCTTTTCCGGCGTACCTCCCGTGGGCCCGGCGACACCCGTGATGCCGATCCCAAGAGTTGCTTCGCACCGATAGCGGATACCCTCCGCCAGTGCGGCCGCCACTTCGCGGCTCACGGCCCCGTGGCGTTCAATCATGTCGGCCGGCACTCCCGCCAGGTCGGTCTTAACCGCGTTAGAGTAGACGATCGCACCTCCGGCGAAGTAACGGGAACTCCCACTGACGGATGTAATCCGCTCACCCAGCAAGCCGCCGGTGCATGATTCCGCAACCGCCAGCGTGGCGTTGCGCATCTGCAGCCAGTAGCCAACGATTTGCTCGAGCGACTCGCCGTTCCGCGAGTACACGGCATCATCCAGCTCTTCCTCAACCGCGTCGGCCGCTTCGTCCACACGAGCCTGCGCTGCCTCCGCGGTCTCGGCGCGGGATTTGAAATGCAACTGGATTTCTCCCGCTCCGGCCAGAATAGTGGTCTGCACGTCGCCAAATCGCTTGTAGATGGGCGCCACGCGCGCATCCACGTGAGATTCGCCCAGCATAGCCACCTTCAATACGCGGGTCGCCAGAAACGCCCGGGGCAACTTCGCCCGCAGCCGCTCGCGGCACTCCGCCTCAAACAAAGCCTTAAGCTCATGCGGAGGCCCCGGCAACAAGACGACGATTCGCTCACGCCCATCGAACTTGCCGCTCAGCCACTGTCCCGGCGCGGTCCCATTCGGATTGGGCAGCACCACTGCGCCCTCGAGAACGTCCGCCTGCTTGGCATTGTTGGGGGACATTTTCCAGCCCCGCGCCGCGAAACGCTGCTCGATGCCGGCGAGAACCTCTTTATCGCGCCGCAAGGAAATACCCAATGCTTCGGCCACGGCTTCGCGGGTAAGGTCATCTTCGGTGGGGCCCAGACCGCCGCTGAAAATTACGATCTCCGAACGAAACAGCGCGTGTTGCGCGGCTTCAACCAGCCGTCTAAGATCGTCGCCCACCACGCTCTTGAAAACTACTTCAACGCCCAACTGGTTGATCTGCTCGGTGAGATAGAGGGAATTCGTATCAGTGCGGAAGGGCGTCAGCAGCTCGGAGCCAACCGCGATGATCTCGGCATTCACGGCTAGAAGTGTAAATGAAACGGCGGCAGCTCGGGGACCGGTGTGAAGCTGCGGATCGGGGTCAGTCAACGCCGTGAGTAAACTACTCCGGCAGCAGCGGCAGTCCCGGAATGTTCCAGGAAAGATGATGCACCGCGTCGGTGGTTGCCAGAATGACGCTGCGTCCTGGCGCAAAGGCCAGTCCCACCAGTCCATGGCCTGCGACTTCCAGGCTAGCCTTTCCGTCTGGCGTGATCTTTACAATGCCGCGCTTGCCGGAGAGCGACGCCGCGACATACAGGTTGCCCAGCGTATCAAAAGCCAACCCCTGCGGGCGTCCCAGCCCGCGGAAAAACGTGTGTACCGTCCCCTGCGGATCAATTTTGTGCACGCAGTCAAAGCTCGACGTAGTAGGCCCGGTCACAAACAAATCACCCTGCGGACCGAAGGCGAGGTGGTACGCTGAAACGCTCGGCTCCAGCGTGGCGAACACGAATACCTGCTGGTCGCGGCCAATCTTGAAGACTGTCCCGCTGCGGTCGCCCACATAGAGGTTCTGATTCCGATCAAACGCGATGCCCGTGGCGACTCCCATGCCCTCGGCATACGTGGTCATGGTTCCGTTGGGCGCGACGCGATAAACCGCACCGTCATGGCGCGAGGAAACATACATCTGTCCCTGGCGGTCGAAAGCGATGGAGGTCGCGTTCATCATCTCCGCGACGAACGGTTTCACGGTGTAGTTGGTATCGATTTTGAAGATTGCGACCGGAACCTTTTGGCCTCGTGAACCGGAAAAAGTCGCGTAGATATTGCCCTGAGCGTCGAGGGCTGGATTGGTCACAGGGTGCAGACTCTCGGCGATAGGGACGGCGACCTTGACGGAGTGAGCATTGCTGACATGCCCATCGGCGGCCACCACCACCGGGCCTGAAGTCGCTCCCTCGGGAACGCGGGCGACCAGAAACGAATCCGAACTGATTACGACGCCGCCCTCGACTTCGCCAAACTGCACCCGCGGACGCTGCCACTGCTGCGCCCGTAATCCCGAGCCGGAGATACGGACTTCGCCTCCCGCCAGCGCCAGCACCGGTGACACAGACTCGATGTGCGGTCCGCCGTTCACGTTCTTCTTGCCCAGGATGCGATCGGAGAATCCCATGAGGAAAGCACTCGCACTACTTTAGAAGACACTATCTTAGAAGACCAAAGTGCAACAAGAGATGCATTGTTCCCAGCGCGTAAAGACCGGCGGCCACGTCGTCCAACACGATTCCGGCGCCTTCCGGAAGCGCCTCCAATTGTCGCACTGGCGGCGGCTTGACGATATCGAAGGCACGAAAAAGTATAAAGCCCGCCAGAAAAGATTTCCACGCCAGCGGCACGGCGATCAGTGCCATCAGTTGACCGGCTACCTCATCAATCACCACAAACTGCGGATCTTTTGTCCCGGAGCCGCGCGCGACCCGCGTAGCCGCAGGAATCGCGATCAGCGTGACCAGTACAGCCACGGCGACTGCCACCGGGGTGCGCGACGAAGGCGCAAGTACGTAGGCCAACGCCGCCCACAACAACATGCTCGCCGCCGATCCCCAAGTCCCCGGCCCGGGGTGCAGCCGTCCGACGCCGAAAAATGTGGCTACAAGCGTAGCCCAAAGCGGTGTTCGGCGGGACGCTCCCGCACCTTGTCCTGCGCTTGCCGAAGGGACAGCCCGCGGCACGCCGGCGCTACTGTCGGGTTCCGTGCCTGCGACCTCGGAAGTGTCTTTCACGATTCTTCGTCCGCGTCTTCGGGGGTTTGCTCTCGGATCGGCTCGTCGGCGTCTGCGACCGGCGACGGAATCACGTAAGCGCCGCTGGCCCACTTGCCTAGGTCAATCGTGCGGCAGCGGTCGCTGCAGAAGGGAAACTCAGCGTCGCCGCTTTTGACGGTTTTCTTGCAGATCGGGCAACGGAGTTTGAGAGTTCGCTTGCGGGGCATGGTCAGGGAATCTTCCAGGTTCGTGCTGAGTCAAACCACAGAATTCAGAGCGAATAGCTACAGAATCCTTGCCACCAGATCATAGTCGTGCGCTTCCGTGATCTGACAGCGATAAAATTCGCCCGGCTGTGGCTCCGTCTCTGCCGGAAAATCGTTCACGAAGACTTTGCCGTCAATTTCGGGCGCATGCATCGCGGTGCGGCCTTCCATAAGCAGATCAGTCTCTTCCGATGTTCCTTCCAGCAACAGGTCGAATTCCTGTCCCACCAGCGCCCGCTTTTTCTTCTTGCTGATCTGCCGCTGGATTCCCATCAACTGTTTACGTCGCCGCTCAATCTCACGGACGGAAAGCTTCTTGTCCAATCCATATGCGTCCGCGCCCTCCTGGTCGGAGTAGGAGAAAGTTCCCATCCAATCAAACTGGGCCTCGCGAACGAATTCGCACAGCTCTTCAAATTCCTGTTCGGTTTCCCCCGGAAAGCCCACGATAAACGAGGTACGCAAGGTCAGGCCGGGAATCGCGCGCCGCATCTTGGTGATCGAGCGCAGAAATAATTCCGCTCCGCCTCCGCGCTTCATGCGCTTCAGCACCGGCGCAGAAGCGTGCTGCAAGGGCACGTCCATGTAGGAACAGATCTTCTCTGAGGATCCGATCGTCTCCAGCAGCTTGCCCGTGATCTTGTTGGGATAAGCATAGAGAAACCGGATCCAGCGCAGGTCTTCAATCTTTGCAAGTTTGTCGAGCAGGAGCGCCAGACCATCCTTCAGGCCGAAATCTTCCCCGTAGCAGGTGGTATCCTGCCCGATCAGAGTGATCTCACGCACGCCGATCCCTGCCAGCCGCTCGGCTTCGGCTACCACCGACTCGAACCGCCGCGAGCGAAACTGCCCGCGCAACTGCGGAATGATGCAAAACGTGCAAGGATGATCGCAACCTTCAGCGATCTTGATGTAGGCCGTGGATTTCGGAGTCGCCAGAATGCGCGGGGTCTCATCGTCATACAAATAATTCGGCAGGTCCGCAATTGCCCCGTCCCATTGCCCGCGAGAGAATCGCCCTTGTGCTGCCCGTGCGTCGCCCTCAGCCCGCGACTGCAACACAACGAAGGGGGAAACATTCTGAGCCTTAGCCGGGCCAATGCCCGTTGCCGCCAGGATGTTCTGCAACTCCCCGGTACCGACGACGGCATCCACTTCAGGAATGCGCTTGCGGATTTCATCGCGAAAGCGCTCGACCAGGCAGCCCGCGACGACCAGTTTTTTCGCCCGCCCTGAGGTCTTGTGTCCAGCCATCTCGAGAATCGTATTCACCGACTCCTGTTGTGCACTCTCGATGAATGAACAGGTATTGACCACGATCACATCGGCGTCCTCGGCCCGGGGCGAGAGTTCGGCCCCAGCCCGCGCCAGCAGGCCCATCATCACCTCGGTATCGACAAGGTTCTTAGGGCATCCCAGGCTGACAAAGCCCACCTTCTGTGGACGCACACCCTGCAGATAGGCGTCCGACACGGGATCAGTGGTTTTTTCGCTGGAACGTGAGACAGTGAGGTTTTTCAAGGGCATGCAATCTGACTATTTTAACATTTTCCGGCGCAGAGCCTCGGTGAACATCGCAGCAAACCACCCGCCGTGCTCGGCGCATCTGTCCTGGTACTTGACCACAAGGACCACAAAAGACAGTAACCTGTGGATGAAAACTTTACGCTTCATGCTACCCTAGGCGTTATCGAAGAAACGCCTTAGTCCCGCATCCTGGAGGGGAAATGTCTGCGAAACAGGCCGTCATCGCAGTGCTGGCAGTGACGATGTCCATTCTGGGCGCCACAGCGGCAGCCCAGGACGAGAAGAACGAATTGACTGGCATTCTTGGCCGCACCATTATCAGCGATCAGGGCATTCCGGGCGCGAGCTTTTTCAATCCTTTTGTCCGGTCCGGCAAGGGGCTTACTTTCGAAGTCAACTATGCTCGCCGCCTTTTCGGCACTCCCGTCTACGCCGTCTCGGGAGAAGTGCCCGTGGTCTTCAACCTGGATGAGGATCTCAACTCCGGCGGTAACGTTGTTCCTAGAGACTACAAACAAATCTTCGTTACGCCCGCAGCTCGCGTGAATTTGTTTCCCGAAACTGCAGTTTCTCCCTGGGTCAGCGTCGGAGGCGGTTTCGGCCGCTTCAGTGAGAATAAGAACCTAATCTACTTCGGCACGAACCCCGCCGGCTCCTCGACTACGGGTGTGCTCCAGTTGGGGTTGGGATTGGATGTCAGGGTCTGGCACCGTTTCAGCATTCGCGGCCAGCTCCGCGACTTCTGGTCCGGCACGCCTGATCTACCCTTGGCTGCCACAGGAAAAAGTCGCCAGCACAACTTCTTCGTCGGCGGAGGCGTGGTCTGGCACTTCTAGCAGGACGCCGCACGCGTGATGCGATAAGGAAGGGGTGGCGGTGGCCGTGCCACGGAACCGGGCCAGCAAGTCCGGGCTTCGGGGGTGATCATCGCTCACTTCTTGGTCGCCGACTCCACCTCTTCGAACAACTCCGGCAGGAGTAGCGCGTCGTCCGCGGAGTTCCCAAAGCGCGCTGACTCGTAGGCGTCCGTGAACCGCCCCACCCGCGAACGTAACTGCTCATTCTGGATAACGCGCACAAACTCCTGCGGCGTTTGCGTCGTGGATTTCCGCAGGCCCCGCCGGGCCAGATACCACGCCATGCGTTCGTACCACATCGCGGCGGCCTGATCCGGCGATCGCTCCGGATGTGCCTGCAGCCGTCTCCTCCGGATCATCCTGGCAATGCGCCCAGCGTTAGCCAGAGCCAGCAGCAGGAGCGCTAGCGCCACACTAGTTCCCAACCACGGCCCCGGCGAGTGCTCCACGCCCCGCTGGCTTTCTCGCGCAAACGCGAGCAACCGTGCATAGCGCAGCCGTGCCCACATACGCGCCCGCTCCAAGGAACTGCGCGTCCCGCTCAGCACCGACTGGCCCAGAACACTCTGGTGCGACGAGTCATAACTGATCACCCACTCCCGCCAGAACGATGAAGCAGCATCCAGATATAGCATCGCCCGGCCCCAGCCTTGCGGTGATCCGATCGCGCTACCCGGCGTGGGATCGAACGTGACCCATCCGTAGTCCGGGAAGTAGGCTTCGACCCAGGCATGCGCATTTTTTGCCCGGACCACGTAGTTGGCCGTCAGATCGTTGAATTCGTCGCTGAGGAAGCCATTCACCATCCGCGACGGAATGCCCAACGTTCGTAGCATCACAGCCATCGAAGAAGCAAAGTACTCACAGTGTCCTTGCTTGCGTTCGAAGAGGAAGTTGGCAAGTGGATCGGCGACCTGCGAGCGCGGCAACTGCAAAGTGTATCCGTAATGCGTCTTCAGGTATGTTTCAACCAGAACTGCCTTGTCATAGGGATTGGGAGCCGAACCAGAGATTTGCACCGCCAGCCGAGGAATGCGCGGATCCAGCCCCGGGAGTTGCAGATACGCCATGGCAAATCGCGGAAGGTAGTCTCCGGCTCCTCGAAGTTGTTCGGGGGAGGGCGCCGAGATATCCGAGTCCGCTTCGTAGAGGCTCACCGCGCGCTGGCTGTCGAGGTCGGACACCGCTCCGCCCGCATCGATCTGCAACGTACGGTACGCTCCACTCACCCGGCGCGCCCACGGAGCAAGGAAAAAAACATTGGTACCGATTGGCTCCATGAGCACGCGGTAATGAATGAGATGATTCAGCCGTCCAGTCGCCATCTGGCTCCGCACCAGCGACGTCTGCGCCACGCCTTGACTGAAAAGGGGAATGGCAAATTCTCCGTCCGCCTCTCGCTGCAGCACCACCTGCTGACGCGGGTTCGACCAATTCCTGCCGTCGAAATTAGCCAGCGCAACGCCGCGCCAGTGCAGCGCGTATCGGCCCAGTCGATCCCCGTCGATCTGGATGTGCATCACCACCGCGTCCGACTGCTGAATTTGCCCGATCCGGCCCAACTGCACCCGATCGCTGAAGCCGGTGGAAAAATCGGTGCCAAACGCGTAACCGCCCAGGTAGCCCACCGACATGCGAGGCAAGAGAAAAAACACAGCCGCTGCGCCCGCCAATATCATCAATGCCAAACCCGGTGTCACCCGCGCCAACGAGAAAGCCAGATGCCGATGTTCCTGCATGTCGCGGGAGTGTCGCGCTTGAAATCGCGCAGCTCGCCCCGACCGCCGCATCTCCATCAGAATGAACGTGGCCACGGCTGTCAGCATGAATCCCGCAAAGAACAACAGAAAAACACTGTCAACGGTGAGCACGGCCGACGCCAGAACCATTAGGAACGCGAGGATCGCCAGCATCGTGTAGTCGCGATCGCGCCGCAGCGAAAACGTGCGCACCACCACGGCGAACAGCACCAGGTGAACCGTGGCCGTCAGAAAACTGCGGGAGAGCAGAAAGTAATCGCCAGCGTAGAAAACAAAATATGCCATGGTCAGGGGCGTGGTCCAGCGCTCCGAAATCACGACCCGCCTGCGCTGCGCAAAGAGGTAGCCGCGAACGGCCAGTGCCGATCCCGTCAGCAGGACTGTTGGCAGATCGAGGCCACCGGTACTTGCCAGTGTTCCAAACCCCATTAAAACAAGCAGGTAGATGGAAAGCTCGAAGTATTTGTTGATCGCCTGGGACAAAGGGATCACTTCGAGCTGTGGATTGGGCTGCGCCATCGAATGTCGAGGATCGTGGTTCAGGGCCATCTGCGGTCAGGTTCTATCCTTCAGCTTTTTGTGGCTCAACCTCTATTGTTCGACAAGTTCCATCCAGAAGGGAAGTCCTTCCTCCGCATTTCTTGCACCGAAAGTCACCAGCCCTTTGCCCCGGCGCACACCAACGAAGTCCTCGCAGTGCTCCGCGGCCCGCGTTTGCTAGAATGATTCAGGTCAGGCATCGGTCTCACGCGACGTACTCTCGCCAACCCCGCCAGGTCCGGAAGGAAGCAACGGTAACGGGCTCTTGCGTGTGCAGTGGGTCCCCGGTGCCTGGCTTAATTCTGTTTGGTCCCTAACACAAATGATCGACTGGCGAATCGACCTCGCGCACCACGCTAAAGGCGCTGTGCTGTATTGCCGGAAGTACACGCTACGCAGTGAGACGTGGGATCACGATCACTGCGAGGCATGCACGGCCAAGTTTATGGAGTCCGGACCCGCTGGCACGCTCACGGAGGGCTATGCGACCGCGGACAACCGTCGATGGATCTGCTCGGATTGCTTCCGCGATTTGAAAGATGAAATGGGTTGGACACTGGCCGACTAAGTTCCCAGCAGTCCAGTATGGTTAGACATTCTGCCTGCAATCCTGCAAAATACTGAGTTTCATACTCAGGAGCTCTCATTGACCAAACCGATTCGCGCCAAGATCAGCGCCCTCGGCACCTATGTGCCGCCCCGCCTTCTCACCAACGCCGACCTCGAAAGAATGGTCGACACCACCAATGACTGGATTCTCGCTCGAGTCGGCATCCGCGAACGCCACATCGTCGACAAAGGAGTGGCTACCAGTGACCTTGCGGTCGAGGCTGCTAAGAAGGCGCTTGCCCAGCGCGGCCTCACTCCCAGCGAACTCGATGCCATCATCGTCGGCACGGTCACGCCCGACATGCTCTTCCCATCCACCGCTTGTGTGGTTCAGCACAAGCTGGGGGCGCAGGGCGTTTGGGGATTCGATCTGTCCGCCGCCTGCTCGGCCTTCGTTTACGCGGTGCAGACGGGAGCGCAATTCATCGCCACCGGCACGCATAAACGAGTCCTGGTGATTGGCGCCGACGTTATGTCCTCGATCATCGACTACACCGACCGCGCCACCTGCGTGATCTTCGGCGACGGTGCCGGAGCCGTGATTCTCGAACCCGCCGAAGACGATTCGGTTGGCTTGATCGACTTCATCCACGAGGTCGATGGCTCCGGCGGATGCTTCCTGCAGATGCCCGGCGGCGGCAGTCTCAATCCTGCAACCCGCGAAACCGTCGATAAGAAAATGCATTACGTTCACCAGGACGGCCAGCAGGTCTTCAAGTTCGCTGTGCGTAAGCAAACCGAAGCCTGCCTGAAATTGCTGGAACGCAATGGCCTCAAAGGTTCCGACATCGACGCCTTCATCCCGCATCAAGCCAATCTGCGCATCATCAACGCCACGGCAGACCGCCTCGGCCTGCGCCCGGAGAGCGTGATCGTCAACATCGAGCGCTACGGCAATACCACCGCGGGCACCATCCCATTGGCCATGAATACTGCCATCGAAGAGGGCAAGCTGAAGAAGGGAGACCTAGTGTTGATGGCTTCGGTCGGCGCGGGATTCACCGTAGGCGCCGCACTCCTGCGCTGGGCCTTCTAGATTGGCCGCGTGGGACAGCCGCCTCGGCTGTCCCACCGACCCAAGCGAGGCGCTCCGGCGGGTTCTTTCAGTTCCGAACTGACAAACGCAGGCGTCCAGTCCTGAGCTGTTTCCCCATGACGTTCGTAACACTCCCCCGCGCATTTCCGTGGCACCAATCTACGCGTCACTGCTATGTTTTCGCAGCGTCCGCCTCACGTGGGGATGTGGCGGACGAGCAAGGCCATGTTTCGTGCTACATGCTGCTGTCTTCTACTGACTCTCGCTGCGCTGGGCCAAGCCACTGGGCAAAAATCGAAAGACGATTCACAGCAAACCAAGCTGCGGGTGATGGAACACTTGTGGAACGAAGCCCAGGTGAATCGCGATGCCCGCGCCCTCGACGCTATGATCGGCAGCGAATTCGTAAATACTGAGTACGATGGCGAAGTCAGCGACAAAGCCAAGTTCCTCGCCGATATCAGAGATCCACAGTTCAACCTCAGTAGCCTGACCATTCAAGACCTCAAAGTCAGCATGTACGCCGACTCCGCCGTGGTCGTTGGTATTTACCACACCAAAGGAACCTACCAAGCCAAGCCCTACGATCACTTCGGCCGCTTTACCGACACCTGGGTATTCACCGAAGGCCGCTGGCAGTGCGTCGCCAGCCACACCAGCCTGCTGAAGAAGTAGGGCCGAGCCTTATTTTCGGGCCGAAATCCACTACGGCCGCGTCATCCTCTCCGGCCGCACCAACTGATCAAATTCCTCGCCCGTCAGGTACCCCAGCTTCAGAGCTGCCTCGCGCAAACTGCTGTGCTCCACGTGTGCCGTGTGGGCAATCTGGGCGGCCTTGTCGTATCCCACTTTCGGCGTCAGCGCTGTGACCAGCATCAGTGAGTTCTTCACGTACCAATCCACCTTGGCGCGATCGACCTCGATGCCCTTGACCATGTATTCCACGTATCCGTGACAGGCGTCGGCGATCAGGGTGACCGAGTGCAGGAAGTTGTAGATGATCACTGGCTTGAACACATTCAGTTCGAAGTTGCCTTGTGAGCCGGCGAATCCCACGGCCGCGGTCGCGCCATGCACCTGCACGCATACCATGGTCATCGCTTCGCACTGCGTTGGATTCACTTTGCCCGGCATGATCGACGAACCCGGCTCGTTCTCCGGAATGGAAATCTCGCCCAGCCCACATCGCGGCCCAGAAGCCAGCCAGCGGATGTCATTCGAAATCTTCATCAGCGAGGCGGCCAGCGTTTCCATCGCACCCTGCGCGTAGACGATTTCATCGTGCGCCGAAAGCGCGGCGAACTTGTTGCCATGCGAGCGGAAGGGAAGCCCGGTGAGTGCAGCAATCTTTTTCGCGGCGCGTTCCGCGAATTCGGGATGCGCGTTTAACCCCGTGCCCACGGCAGTTCCACCGATCGCGAGATCGTAGAGACCGCCGAGCACTTGTTCCAGGCGCTGAATGTCGCGCTCCAGCAGGCTCGCCCAGCCGCCGAACTCCTGCCCGAACGTAAGCGGCACGGCGTCCTGCAAGTGCGTGCGCCCGATCTTGACCACGTCATGAAATTCCTTCGCCTTGGCCGCGATCGCATCATGCACGCTCCTGATCGCCGGGATCAGCGCGTTCTTCACTCGATCCGCCGCAGCTATGTGCATCGTCGCAGGAAACGTGTCGTTCGACGACTGGGACATATTCACGTCGTCATTGGGATGGATCGGCTTCTTCGACCCCATCTCGCCACCTGCAATTTCAATGGCACGGTTCGAGATGACCTCATTCACATTCATGTTGGTCTGGGTACCGCTGCCGGTCTGCCAGATGCGCAGCGGGAACTGGCCGTTGAGCTTGCCCGCAATCACCTCATCGGCAGCCTGTACGATCAGCTTTGCCTTGTCCGCCGGGAGCTTGCCGAGGTCCTGGTTCACCAGCGCGCACGCTTTCTTGAGCGTGCCGAACGCATAGATCAGTTCCGGCGGCATCGTGTCGCGTCCAATGTTGAAGTGCAGCAGCGAGCGCTGCGTCTGCGCCCCCCAGTAGACGTTGGCCGGGACTGCGATCTGGCCCATGCTGTCGGATTCAAGGCGCGTGCGAGTCGCGGATTCCGCGGAGGTTGTCATAGCTGTTTGCTCAGTGCGCGATGGATGCAGGCAACCTTGGATTATAGCAATGACGGCCACGTCCTTAGCGCTGCGGCTGAATACTCAAAGCCCGCGCGCCGGGAAAATCGCCGCTCGCCTAAGCCCCCGGTTTGGCTCTCACCTCGTATTTCGATTTCAACCTCAGAAAGGGACGTTCGACAATGTAGTAAGAGCCCGCGGCCAGGAGAATAGCGGCAATCAGGCTGGCCGGCGCCCGAAGGAAGCTATGGGCGAGCGGAGAATGATTGACCATGTCCGGGCCAATCGCGTTGTACAGGTACATGGAGTAGGAAATGGTTCCGAGGAAGCGCACCCATTTCCAGTTGATCCAGGCCCAGGGAAACCGGTCGCCAAGAACCACCATCTGGACAATCAACGTCGCCGACAGTATGGACTCGACGGTGAATCCCCATACGCACCAGTAGGTAAAGCTACGCGCCAGGGAAGGCAAGGCCATGGAGAGACCGAAGAGCGCGAACGTAACCGCCGGCAAACTCCAATGCGCGCAAACCACCTGAACGAACCCCGCTGCCCTTTCCGTGCGAATCGAGACTGCCAAAAGGCATCCCATCGCGAGCGAGTCCATTCGCGTGTCGAATGCCGTGTACAGATAAAGCTGGGGTGCGTGCCAGAAATGAAGGAGCAAGATTCGGTGTAGAAGCACGATCACACATACGGCCACAAGAGCCCGAATGATGGCGCTGCGGCTGGCACGGAATCGCCTGAAGATGGCGGGCCACACCAGGTAGAACTGCTCTTCCACGCCCAGCGACCACGTGAGGAGCATTCCCCCTTCTCCTCCACCCCGCAGGGGCCAGTAGTAGTTGTTCACATAGAAGAGAGCTGCGATGCAATTACCCCACGAGATGTGCTTGTGGGCGAGCGCCGCCAGCCCGACGTATACGGCCCAGAAGCAGTAAAATCCGGGAAAAATTCGAAGCAAGCGTCGAACGTAAAAGTTCCAGAGAGAGATTTCTCCGGTACGGTCGTCCTCTTTAAGCAACAACCAGGTGATGAGGAATCCGCTGAGAACAAAAAATAAAGTCACGCCTGTGCGTCCGAGGGATTCTTCCCAGCCACGAATTGCGTGAAAGTGAAGATGAAACAGGACAACCAGGGAGATTGCGACGGCTCGAACCCCGTCAAGCGCGGGGATCTTGGCCTCCGATAGGCGTGACTCAAGAGTTGGAAAGAGAGCGTCTTTCGTCATCGTCGAAGCCGGGAGTCTTCCGTAATGTTCAGGACACGCGGCATAATACACCCCCGTACCATTTTGCGGGAAAGTCCGCAGAGCGTTCCGGGCGGGTGCGAATGGTCTTTCCCCATGCATCCTGCCGCTGTCCAAAGGCTTCGGTAACACACGCGTGCTAGAATCATCGGTTTCTGAGTTGTGCCCACCCCTGGGGGTGCGGCAACGTCACGGGATTCCATGCCTGATTTTCTCACCGCCGCGGATGTTGAAACTCTGCCCAAGGCCAAAGTGCGTCCGCAACCCGA
>Ga0210400_10003821_pt1 | contig 13196 bp, 11 predicted proteins | sample IncBWH26MmetaG_FD_155456 | JGI IMG/M metagenome (GOLD analysis project Ga0210400, IMG submission 155456) | Forest soil microbial communities from Barre Woods Harvard Forest LTER site, Petersham, Massachusetts, United States - Inc-BW-H-26-M | ecosystem: Environmental > Terrestrial > Soil >...
CCGGCCGCTTCCTGACTCAGGCGCACGAAGGCAGCGCTCACCAGCGTTTGCAGTTCGGGCTCGCGCTCAATAGCCAGCTGATTTCCCAATCGGCGGATGGCGTCCATTAGCGCGCTGCCGTCACCGCTGCCGTAAAGTTCCGCCAAATCGGAAAGGCCGATCGCGGTAGTGCGACGCGCCTCGGGATTTTCCAGGGAGACACAAGCCGCATACTTCATCAAAATTTCGTTGACCGTCTTCAGCTCGCCACGCCGCAGCATGTCTTCCAGGTACGCGCGAACGTTGCGCGGCGGCACGCACCACGACTCATCGGAGGTCAGAACTTCCTTCTTGTTTTCGTCGGGGACTTGCGCCCAGAACTCCTGGTCCAGAAGTTCCGTGTAGGACTGCATTTGCAATCCTGCGTTGGCCATCAGGTCTTCTTGCGAGGCCAAAATTTTGCGCAGCCCTTCGATTTCGGCATTCATGCGGTCGAGCAGTTGCTTGACCGCGTTCACACGCAGCTCGCCGCGCTCGTAACTGTCCAGCGCGAAGCGAATGGCCACGTGCTCGGCGAGCTTGAGCAGCATGGGCTTGTCAGGCTTCTCGTTGGGAGCTTGCGCGGCAAGTCCGGCCAGCGCCTGCTGCAGCGTGTATTGCGCGCGCACGGGGAGTGCGCTCAAGCGCGATTGAAATGTAGGAACTTCCATGCGCGCTTCGGGGTCCTTGCGCGACTTGCCCAATTGCGCGAAAAGGCCAAGCATCGCGCGCACGTCTTCTTCGGCTACGGAGTAGCCGCCGCCGGCTCCGCCACCCGCTTCCCCGCCAGCGCCGCCACCTACAGTCGCACCGCGCAGCATTGCCGAAGCTGTCAGCCACTTGCCCGGATTGCCGCCGGACGCTGGGGCGCCGCCACTTCCGACACCGCCGCCAGTACCAGCTCCGGTGCCGCCTCCACCGCCGGAACCAGCGCCACCCACGCCAACTCCTGGCGCGCTTCCACCGCCGCCGGGTCCGCTTCCGCCTCCACCGGTCTGCTTCGGCGTACCCCACAAATTACCGGGATCAACCGCGGCGGCACCGCCTCCAGAGCCACCAGCTCCGCCGCTGCCGCCACCGGGTCCGCCTGGGCCACCCGTGCCTCCGCCGCCGCCGGGAACTCCCGAGCCACCGCTTCCAAAACCGAAGCCTGGTCCCGACCCGCCGCCTCCGCCACCGCCCGCATTGCGGCTGCTCTCCGCGGCGAGAATCATCTGCAGCATTTTGTTGGGGTCTTCAAAAAAATCGCGGAACTTGTCGCCCTGCACGCCAAGCGCTTTGGCGGTGAGCTGCGCGGCGACTTTGATTCCCGCCACGGAGGAATCTTCCGCCACATAACGAATCTCGTTCACCCTGATGCTGGTTTCACCGGCGAGCGCGGATTTGATCTGTTCCGCAAGCGCGGTTGGCTTGGCATTTCCGCTGGGGAACGCACGCACGAAGCGCGCCAATTGCGGCTGCGTCAAGGTCGGTGCGAAATGAATGCTGGCGATGCCGGAAGAAATCAGCAGCTGCGCGAAGCTGCGCTCCCCCGCCGCGGATCCCAGCGGGACGCCGTCCAGCAAAATCTGGGTGCCGGACGCTCCCAGCAGCACGCCGCTTCCGCCGCTTTCGTCCAACGCGCTGCGCAGTTCCTTCCAAGTGGTCTCAAACTGCGCCGTCGTGCGCACGTGGCCGAACTCATATAGGCGCGCGAATTTCAGCAGAATATTCAGGCTGCGGACGAATGCCCGTGCCGAAGCTCGTGTATCAGTGGCCATAAGTTACGTAAACAGACAGCAGCTGCTCCCCGCGTACTCCTGCGTGTACTTACTACAGTATGGCGACCCTTTGGAAGAGACAAGCGTCGTATCGCATATTGTACCCATCTCAATAACATTTTCCCGCAGAAATAAGGAGCTTGGCGCCCTGCGAGTTCCTGACACGCAGGTCTTAAACCCGCGGCGATGCTGTTGGTAGTTGCCGCTTCTCTTCACTAGCTCTACAATACCCTGCCGAAAGTGTTGGTGTTCGGGGGCGCTTACGCCGCCGAGTGCGATGTCGAGTTATCGTATTCAAGCGGGTATTGAAGAATGCCACCACAGCCCCCTTCCGAGCGTTTCAAACCAGACATGCCTCAGATTCCCGGCGTTTCTGCGCAGGCTGGCCGCCCGCAGCCCGGCTTCAAGCCCGTTCGGCTCATCGGCTTTCTCGCCGGCCTTGTATTCTGCCTGCTTTGCGTGCGCTGGCTGATGCTTCCGAAGGCGGCGGAGGCTCCGCGCGCTGCGGCGCCACCGCAGATCGAAGTTCCCGCACCCGTCCCCGATGCCAGTGCCGCTTTACCTCACGCTACGGAGTCGCAGCCGGGCATCGCCAGCGTGGAGGAGATGGCCAAGCCTTGGTCGGCTAAGGAGTTTTTCTATAAGAATCGCCTCAGCGGAGAAAACGTGCCGGCGGTATTGATTCGTTTGCCGACCGGGTCCCCCAGCCAGCGCGCGAGTTATTGGGCGTTTTCGCTTACTGCGCCCTTCGGGAATTGCCGGCTGGAGTACGTCGCTGACCTCGAGAGGCTCAGAACTGATTATGACTTCGGTGCCGCCAAGCACCCCATGGTGGGCAATCCGTGCAGCCGGACGGTTTACGATCCACTTAAAATGATGAATATTCCGGGGGGTGCGTGGGTGCGCGGGGCCATCGCGCAAGGATCGGATTTGCGGCCGCCGCTGGGCATTGAAGTTGAGATTCGCGATAAAGAGGTACTTGCTGACCGCATGGAGTAGCGGGCCTGTGTTCAGGGTCCGTCCGATGACAAGTGTCGATCGCCCACGGGGACTGAACCGTTAGTTTGCTCCCCTCTCGCCGCGGTCCATCCCGCTTGCTGGTTCGGTGTGAGGTGCGGGACTGGCGTACTGATTCACTTCTCTTCCCATCTGGCCGGTGAGCATCAGGAAGACCATGCGCTGGTCGGCCCACCAGGAGAACAGCGGATGCTCGAAGGTTGCGGGCATGTTGTGCTCGACGAAAAAATGCGCTAGCCACGCCAGTCCGTATGCGACCAGGAGCGCCGCCAAGACCCACCACCAACGCCGCTCGGCAATGGCTGCTCCGGCCAGCATCCACCCGCCGAGGGTGCCTACGAGATGCACCAACCTTGTACCCGACCGGCTATGGGCGCGCACATAGGCTGGCCAAAACTCGGCAAATGTCATCGAAGACCTCTCGCCTTGGAACGTTGGCGACGAAGCTATCATAATTTTGGGCAAATGCTCAAAGGGTAGGCGGATTCCTTCTCGTTGACCTATCGAATAAGAGCTTGTCATGGACGAATGCGCATCTTCCTGAAAGGAAAAAGGAAGCCACGAACGACGGCTTCCTTTTTCCTTTTTGAGTTTTTGTTTTTAACGGCTTAGAACGCGTAGGTCAGCTTGATTTTGAGTACGCGGCCACCATAAATCGTGGAAGGCAGATTTAAAGCGTCTGAAGCTGCCAAGTTAAGGTCGGGTATGCCAATGTTGGGATGGTTAAACACGTTGTATGCCTCACCCCGGAGGGTAAGTCTCTGGCCTTCCAGTTTCCACAAGGGCATTTTGACGGCGCGTTGCACCGCGAAATCCCAGTTCTGAAACCCGGGCATTTCCACGCTGCCACGGCCTATTGTTCCAGCATAAGGGCTCGACTTTGGGGGTGCACCGTAGCGCGCCGGATCGAACAGACCCTTACTGGAGTCCACGATAATGGGTCGATCATTGAATACCGATCCGTCGCCATTTATATCCACTCCCAAGAAGGGCGTGCCAGCAAACCCGGTCTGCGCGGTGGTTGTTCCGGAGATTGTCCAATCTCGAGTGATGGCTTTAACGACTCCGGTCAACAGATTGGAGGAATTGTGAATGTAGGGCAGATCCCAGATGTACGACGCCACTATGCGATGCCGAACGTCGAAAATAGACGGACCGCGGTCACACTTTTGACAGAGGGGATTCTGCGCGAAATCATTACGGTTGATTGTGTTACCGCCCGTCGGCCCAAACACATCGGAACCGTCGTCGATGAGTTTGGAATACGTGTAAGCTCCGTGAACCAGCAGCCCGTGGGCGAACTTTCGCTCAACCGTAAGCTGTCCGCCGTGATAGATCGAATCGCCAGCGTTGTCCCGAACGGTTACCGCACCAAAGTTCGGGTTCATGCGGGCGCCGCCGTTAACTCGCGGATTGAATGCCTGGCTCTCAAATAGGCGCTCCCCCCGAGTACCTACGTAGGCAGCGGTCACGATGATGCCACCAGGGAGTTCTCGTTGGATGTCCAAGTTCCACTGGTGCGTCAGGGGATTGACCAGATTGCTGGCAACCGTAGTCACTGTGCCAATTGGGTTCAATACGGCCTGAGCACCAGCAAGAACCGCACTCGCGTTCGCAATTCCACGGCCGTTATTCGCTGTGTTTGATGTTGACGTGAAGGCTATCGCATTTGGACTAGCTCCAGCCGTGTTGTCAAGAATATTTGTGAATAGACCGTCATAGAAGATGCCATAGCCCCCGCGAATGACAGTCTTGTCGTGTCCAAAGATACGGCTCAGAATTCTAGGTGTGTAAGCAAATCCAACGCGAGGGGCAAAGTTGTTCAGATCGCTTAGCTGTTGATTCGCATACATATTCGGGAAATTGCTTAGAGTGAACCCGGGCAGGCCAACTCCCCCACTGGTATCCAGCGCTGGAAAAAGGAGCGTGTTCTCTGGCGCTCCCCAGTACTCGTACCGTAGTCCAAGGTCCAGAGTGAAATTGGTAGTTACGCGCCAAGTATCTTGCACGTACGGAGCATAGGTCGTGACGAAGGGTTTGGTCACAGGGCTTCCGAACACCTTATTGATCGCCCCGCCCGTCCCTGCAAAGTCGTCTACAAAATTAGCCAATGCCGTAAAGGTGCAAGCACTTGTCTTGGAACAAGGCACGTAGGTAATTGTCCCTCGCGAATTGAATGGAATTTGGTCTACCACTGCTAAGTGGCTGATGTCTCCTCCGGCTTTGAACGTGTGCTTTCCGATGCTGTAGCTCAACGCGTCTTGATATTGCCAGGTCTTATGGCCGCGCCCCTGAGGCAAATTACTGGGGAAGCCCAAGGTTGGCAGTCCGGTGATGGAGATCGAAGCGTGAGAGGAGAGTGGGTTGGCCGTCGTCGCCGACGTCGCTGAGAAAGAAAAATTAATCTCCGTGAAGGAAGCCCGAAATTCATTCACTGCGCGCGGCGAGAAGGTGTGCACCCAGGTCGTGCCAATGGTTTGCGACGGGCCGCCCTGCTGAGAATCAAACGGTTGTAATTGGCTGGGGAAATTAAAAAGATCGGGAGTCAAAGCCGAATCAGATCGAATGTAGCGAGCCGAAAAGGAGTCCTTTTCTCCCGCGATCCAGTCCGCCCTGACATTCTCCGTCCGAGCGTTGGACACCTCACCGATACCTGAGCGTTGCACGAAGCCCATTTCCACTAGACCCCGTCCGTTGCCCAAATCGATTGGCTTCGCCAGATTCGTGCTGCTTCCACGAAGGCCGGCGAGCGCGGCTACGAGGTAGTCCACGTTCGCGTTAGGCCCCAGCGCCTGCAGAGTCGCAATGCCATTTGCGGTGGGCACCGTCAAGACGGAACCGTTCGCGGTCTGCCGCTCGCGATCCCATTGCGTGGTCTGGAAGAAGAAGAGCTTGTTCCTGATGATGTGACCGCCGAAGGCGTACCCAAAGACATTCTCGTTGTCGACGGGATTACCGACTTGACTGCAATTTGGTCCGGGGTTACTGCACACGCCAGCAAACCCCTGATCGGCGGGGATCGCCGAGTAGTAGGTGTTGCGATTTAATTCCCAAGCCGATCCATGGAAGTCATTCGACCCGCCTTTGGAAATGACGTTGGTAACAGAACCGCCGCCGCGGCCGTATTCGGCGCTGTACGCATTGGTGAGAATGGTGACCTCGCCATAGGCGGCGCCATTGTCGGGTTGAAACGCCTGGCCGGCAATGGAATTGTCGTTGTTATCCTGACCGTCGATGAGAAAGTTGTTGGCTCGCGGCCGCGTTCCATTCACAACGAATTGGGTGCCGTTAGTCCTCAGACCGAAGTTGCTGTTGTTGGTGTTACCGCCGGCCACAGGCGCTGGGCCTGTTACGCCAGCCTGCGTCAGCACAAGCGAGATGGGATTCAGATTCGAGTACGGCAGATTTTCGATTTCCGGTTGGCTGAACGATTTGCTCAGGTCGCCTGACTGAGTCTGCAGTTCCTGCCCCGTAGACGCTTCGACGAGCACACTGGCGCTTAAGGAGCCCAAGTCCAGAACACCGCTAACTGTAGTCGTGTAAGATCCGCGCACATCGACATCGCTGACCTTCAGTTCGGTAAAACCGGCGGCCTTCACACTTACCGTATACTTGCCGGGGAACAGTGCTTCAATCCGGTATCCGCCAGAACCGTCTGTGATCGCGCTTCCGAGAGTCGTGCCCATATCTTGGCTGGTGGCCGTTATGACGGCCTTTGCGACTGCTCCGCCGGACTTATCTGTGATCGTGCCAGCGATTGTCCCGTTACTGGTCTGCGCGCTCACCAACCGCGCAAAGCCCATACCTAACAACAAACAAAAACACACTACTTTGCTAACAGTCCTCACAACACCCTCCCCTGAAATGCGTACTGATTAGCCTGCAAAATTTAAATTGAACGACCTGAGAAATTGACGGCGACCACTACCCCAGCGGGCAAGCATGCATTCCAAAGGCCAAATCCCGAGACGTGGTTAATAATGGGTATAATCCGTATTTACAACGGTTTCCTTGCATTAAGAAGTTGTAAATCAGCGCAGTCCATACCGAAATCTAGGAGCTATATGAATTAATGTATCGGGATTTGAATTTAGGTCATTTACGTGTCAGGAGGCGCGGTGCCGTCGAATCAAGAAGGCGTTCGCTTAACGCGATTGCGCAACTACTTCCGCAACGCTTCGCAAAAGTCGACGACGCGGGCTTCGGCCCAGAATCGCTCGGCTCCGCTGTGCTTGGAGATGAAGCCGCAATGGCCGCCGCGCTCCGGAGGCATAAATCGAATTGCGGGATTGTCTGCAACGTGCGCCGCCAAAAAAGATTCGTACGGCACGAAGGGATCATCCTGCGCGGTAATCATCAGCATCGGGACGCGCACTCGCGCAACCACTTTGCGCGCTCCGGCCGCTTCGTAATATTCCTGCGCGTCGCGATATCCGAAACACGGGGCGGTAATCGCGTCGTCAAATCCCCTTACCGACCGGATCTTCCCGAACCCATCCGGCGAGTAAATCTTCGGAAACAGCGCCGCTTTGCGCGCGTAACGGGCCATCAATCCGCTGACAAAGTGCCGCTGATAAAAATAATTCTCCGGTTTTTGCAGCGCGTCCGCGCAGGTGGCCAAATCAATGGCAGGGCAGATCGCGCAAACTCCGCGAAGCGCTTGTGGCGCCGCCTCCCCGTACTCGCCCGCCATCTTCGTAACCAAATTCCCGCCCATCGAATACCCTGCAAAGAAAACCTGGGTGAACCCGTCGCCTTGCGCCAATTCCTCCAGAATCGCGCGATAATCACCGCTCATCCCGGAGTTGTAGAGCGTGGGAGTCAGCTGCTCCGAGCCGCCGCAATTCCGCTGGTTCAAACGCACCACGTGGAATCCGCGCTGATATGCTTTCTCCGCAATCCCCAGCACATAATTCGAATCGCAAGAACCCTCGAGTCCATGCACGATGGCAATCACCGGGACATCCTTGCGCTTTCCTTCCTGCCAGTGACACTCCGCAAGCAACTGCGAATCCTCGGTAACGCGAAAAAGCCTCGCCTCTCCCTTCGGAAGCGCGAATCGGCGCGGCCAATACGCCGCCGCAATCGTCATGGCGTGCCCGTTCCGGAGTAACGCATGCGGCTCAAATTGTGCTATCAGTTTGGTCTCGCCCACAAATTTAGGGTACGTCTTTCCTGGAGAAAGCGACGCCTCTGCGTGTTTGACCACCCTTATCAGTTTCGCTAAGGTAGTGCCCGAATGAAGAAGTCACGCGGTCATTTCAACATTGTTTTGCGCCCAGAACCCGAGGGCGGGTTCACCGCCGTAGTCCCTATCTTACCCGGCTGCGTGACCTATGGGCGAACTCTAGCCGAGGCAAAAGAGATGGTTAGAGACGCCATTTCCGGTTATATCGAGAATCTGAAGAAGCACAAGGAGCCAATTCCAACCGACGACTAATCGTTGCTTGCTTCGCTCGACCTGGAATATGCCAAAGCTCCGCGCCGTTCCCACCCAGCTTGACCGAAGCCCCATCCGCCCCTACAATTGAAGATTCACAGTGACGCATTTTTTCGATTCGATGAATTTTGTTTTCGGCCCAGCGGCCACCCGCTGGGCTGCGCTGTTTATGGGCCACACCACAGCGCCCGGCGGGCATCCGCAAACTCTGAAATGAGGACGCAATGATCAACGGTTCCATCCCTGAAGGCCTGACGTTCGACGACGTCCTGCTTCTCCCCGGCAAGTCCGCGGTTCTGCCCGGCGACACCGACACGCGCACCTGCTTCACGCGGAAGCTGGCGCTGAACATTCCGCTCGCTTCCGCCGCCATGGACACCGTCACGGAGTCGCGCCTGGCCATTGCCATCGCTCGGCAGGGCGGCATCGGCATGGTGCACAAAAATATGCCCATCGACCGCCAGGGCGAAGAGGTCGACCGCGTGAAGCGCTCGGAAAGCGGCATGATCGTTGACCCCGTCACCATCTCCCCGGACATTACGCTCCGCCAAGCTCTGGAGATCATGAACAAGTACAAGATCTCCGGCCTTCCGGTCACACGCGGCACCCGCCTGACCGGAATCCTTACCAACCGGGACCTGCGCTTCGAGAAAAATCACAATCAGCTGGTCAGCTCCGTAATGACCAAAGATCATCTGGTCACCGTCCCCGTCGGCACCACGCTCGACGAAGCGGAGCGCCTGCTCCAGAAGCACCGCATCGAAAAACTGCTCGTCGTCGATCAGGACTTCAACCTGAAAGGCCTTATCACCGTAAAGGACATTCAGAAAAAGCTCGAGTATCCGCGTGCCGCGAAAGACGAACAAGGCCGGCTGCGCGTCGGCGCCGCTATCGGCGCCACCGGCGATTTCCTGGAGCGCGCCGTGGAAATGGCCAAATACAAAACCGATGTCCTCGCCATCGATACCGCCCACGGCCATTCGGCGCGCGTCATGGAAGCCATCAAAGCAATTCGCCATCGTTTGCCCGACGTGCAGTTAATCGCCGGCAACGTCGCCACCTACGAGGGCGCAAAGGATCTAATCGCTCTCGGCATTGACGGCCTGAAAGTCGGCATGGGCCCCGGCTCCATCTGTACCACGCGCGTTGTGACCGGCGCCGGTGTCCCACAAATCACAGCCATTATGGAATCCGCGCGCGCCGCGGAAGGCACTGGAGTTCCCGTCATCGCCGACGGCGGCATCAAATTTTCCGGCGACATCACCAAGGCCATCGCCGCCGGCGCTTCCTGCGTAATGATTGGCAGCCTCTTCGCCGGCACCGAAGAAGCTCCGGGCGAGACCATCCTGTATCAAGGGCGCACCTTCAAGTCTTACCGCGGAATGGGCTCGACCTCCGCGATGGAAGAAGGCTCCGCCGATCGTTACGCACAAGCAGAGGAGGACGTCCAGCGCGGCAAGTCTGTGCCGGAAGGGGTGGAAGGGCGCGTCCCTTATAAGGGCTCGCTAGCCGCGCTTACCGATCAACTCGTCGGCGGGCTGCGCAGCGGCATGGGGTATGTCGGCGCCGAAAACTTAAAAGCCCTCACCGAGCGCAGCAAATTCGTGCGCATTACTTCCGCCGGACTGCGCGAAAGCCACGTTCATGACGTGATCATTACCCGCGAAGCTCCCAATTACCGCATGGAATGACAATCCCGAAGGGACGACGCAACTGTACAATGAACACTGACATGAACGGAGCCTTGCCACTTGTCTGACCTCCAACCCTGGCGCAACCCTCGCCCCGCCCCCCATCTGCCCGAGGTGCAACCTCGCCTCAAGCAATTGCTGATCCCCGCATGGCTGCACACATGGTGGCCCGCCCTCCTGTGGGCCGCGATCATCTTCACCATGTCCACCGACGCCTTCTCCGACCGACACACTGCGTCGTTCTTCGAGCCGCTTCTGCGCTGGTTCAAACCCAACCTCACCGCCGCGCAGTTCCTCGTCATCCACTATTACATCCGCAAGTCCGCGCACTTCACCGAATACTTTATCTTTTGCCTGCTGCTCTACCGCAGCATTCGAGGCGGTCGCATCGGCTGGCACTGGGCCTGGGGACTGACCGCTCTCTTCATCGCTGTCGGCTACTCCGCTCTCGACGAAATCCATCAAGCGTTCATCGCCAGCCGCCACGCGTCTCCGTACGATTCCCTTCTCGATTCCGTCGGCGCCTTCTTTGCGTTCGCAATCCTTTGGCTCCGGCCTCGCTCGCGCCGGCGTGAAGAGAGAATCACCTCCGAGGCGTAGTATGCCATCGGTGATCTCCCATGCGGTTGCTTCCGTCGCCATCGGGGCCTGTTTCTATCGCCCCGGCGTTCCCAATCGCGTGTGGATCACGGGAGCGCTCTGTTCCATGATTCCGGATCTTGATGTTGTCGGCTTCCGATTCGGCGTTCATTACGGGGATTTCTGGGGACATCGCGGGTTCACGCACTCTCTTCTCTTCGCTGCGCTTCTCGCCGCGGCCGCGCTCGTTTTGGGATTTTCCGGGGGCGCGGCTACCTTCAGTCGCTTTTCGCTGTGGGCTTATCTATTTTTGGCGACGGCCAGCCATGGGGTCCTGGACGCCATGACCGACGGCGGGCTAGGCGTGGCTTTTTTCGCTCCCTTTACAAATTCGCGCTACTTCTTCCGCTGGACCCCCATTCGCGTGTCTCCCATTGGCATCAGCAATTTCCTGAGTGCACGCGGCCTAGCCGTTGTGCGCAGCGAACTCCTGTGGATTTGGCTTCCCACCGTCGTCCTTGCCGCTGTTGTTTGGTTCGCGCAACCTCGCATGCAGGCTCCAGTGACGAAGCCGACCGCAAATCATCCCTAAATTCTTGCCCAACTTCGCTCCAAACCACTTATAGTCTTGCGCGGCAGGCGGGATCTTGTACTTATCGATTGGGAGAGAACGCGGATGATAATTTTTCGTGTCCTGTGCTTCTGGATGGCGTGCTTCTGCGCCTTGGCATTTCTTCCCCAGGCATTCTCCCAGCAAGTTGCCCTTACGATCGACGATCTGCCCGCTCATGGATCCTTGCCTCCGGGCATGACTCGCGCCGACGTCGCCAAGATCGTCCTCAAGGAACTCAAAGACGCGCACGCTCCCAAAGTCTATGGGTTCGTCAACGCTCGCAAACTCGAGGAGCATCCCGAGGACGTGGAAGTGCTCAAGCTCTGGCGCCGTGCCGGCTTCCCGCTTGGCAATCACACGTATGCCCATCTCAGCCTGAACGACAGCAGTGTCGAGCAATTCGACCAGAACGTCGCCGCGGACGAATCCACGCTGAAATCGCTGATGGGCCGCCAGGACTGGCATTGGTTCCGCTATCCGTACCTCTGGGAAGGCGACACGCTCGAGAAACGCCACGCCGTGCGCGAATATTTGAAAGAGCACAAATACCACATCGCGCAGGTCACCCTGGACTTCGAGGACTACCTGTGGAACGGCCCGTACGCGCGCTGCGTCGAAAAGAACGACGTCGCTTCCATCGAATGGCTCAAAAGCAGCTACATGGAGACCGCCACTCAATACATCGCTTTCGGCCAGTCAGCGGCCAAACTCCTCTATGGCCGCGATATAAAGCACGTCTTGCTTCTGCACATCGGCGGCTTCGAAACCGTAATGCTTCCTCAACTCCTCGATTCCCTGAGACGCCAGGGCTTTAAGTTCATCACTCTCCCGGAAGCGGAGAAAGATCCGGCTTACAAAAATGATCCCGATGTCGCATTGAAAGACGGCGGCACCCTCCTCGACCAAATGCTCGAAGCCAAGCACCTCGAACTATCGCCGCACAGCGATAAGCCCTACGCAAAGCTCAATGCCGTCTGCCGCTAGCATCCCGCAATTCTGAAGGAATTTTGCCGACAGTCACAAATAGAAATCGCCCGCTTCGGCTGAAACCGGAGCGGGCGTCTGAAAGTGTTCGCTAGCGCTGCTGTGCTGAAAGCTGAGGGCTGAAGGCTGAAAACTATCTCTAGCTGCTGGCCTCGGCGGTCTCTTCCTTCTTGGTCTTTTCTTTCTTTTCCTTGCGCTTGAGCTCGTAGCCGACCAACTCCAGGATGGCCACCTTTGCTCCGTCGCCGACGCGAATGCCCGCCGGGATAATGCGAGTGTAGCCTCCCGCGCGGTCCGCGAATTTAGGCGCGATTTCGCTGAACAGCTTTTGCGTCACGCCCGGAGTCATGATGTAAGAAGCCGCTTGCCGCCGCGATTGCAGCGTATCGCGCTTCCCGAGCGTGATCATCTTCTCCGCCACCGGTCGCGCTGCCTTCGCGCGCGTCAGCGTAGTAGTGATTCGCCCGTGCTCGAACAAATTGGTGACCAGGTTCCGCAGCGTCGCGCGGCGATGCCACGGATTGCGTCCCAGTTTCGATCCCGAATTCAAATGTCGCATCGCTATTCCTTTACCCGACGGGCGCGCTTTTAATCGCGCCCCTGTAGTAGCTCAGGCCCGAATTTTTGGGCCTGAGGTTTTTTCTTTCAGTTCTTATTTACAGCCCACCGACCGTGTCTTCAGAACTTGAGAGTGGCGGCGCTGTCTGGCTCGGCAGCGGCGGCCAGATAATGCGGCCGTGCTCGTCGAACTTCATGCCCAGGCTGAGGCCCATCTTGGTCAGTATATCTTTGATCTCGTTGAGCGACTTGCGGCCGAAGTTCTTGGTCTTCAGCATTTCGTTTTCGCTCTTCTGCACGAGCTCGCGAATGGTTTGAATATTCGCGTTCTTCAAGCAGTTGTACGAGCGCACGGAAAGCTCCAACTCCTCGACGGAACGGTCCAAGTGTTCGAGGCGCGGATCGTTGGCGATTTCCTGCGGCAGCTCGGCGACCTCCGAAGGCTCCTCGAAGTTGATGAAGATGCTCATGTGGTCCTTGACCAGCTTCGCAGCCAGGCCGATCGAGTCCTGCGGCGTGATGGCGCCGTTGGTCCA
>Ga0210400_10003822_pt1 | contig 13196 bp, 10 predicted proteins | sample IncBWH26MmetaG_FD_155456 | JGI IMG/M metagenome (GOLD analysis project Ga0210400, IMG submission 155456) | Forest soil microbial communities from Barre Woods Harvard Forest LTER site, Petersham, Massachusetts, United States - Inc-BW-H-26-M | ecosystem: Environmental > Terrestrial > Soil >...
ACGCGTTTAGCCGCCTTTGCGACGCCCCACACCAACAACCTTCCCAAAGGACTGATGAAAAGAAAGGGAGACTCGTCACTCTCTTGGTCTTCCGGTACCAATTTCGCCATCAAAAAATCTTCATTACACCCGCAACTGCGGAAGTTGGGTTAGTTGACTAGTAGGGCGATGCTGTTGTCGATGGTTTTTTCGAACAGAACGATTTCGGCATTGCGAACTTCAATATGCCGGCGGCTGGAGAGGAGCTCCCGGTGGAGAATTATCCAGAGTGTATTTTGTGTTTCCGAGTCTATCCCGCGCCCATTTGCGGTACTGGGCAAGAGCGTCAGTAAGAACGTCCGTTACATTGGGAGAATAGTCAATTCGAAGGTCGATGTGCGCACCCCAAGCAGGTATTTGGTCTGGCCGGATCACGATCAAGAAAGCGGAATAGGCGCCATTGATCTCACCGCCCGCCATCTCGCCACTGCGAGCACCAGATAGAAGTCGATCCGCGAGATCGCCATTCGACGAAGTGAACCCATCTAGCATCGCATGAAGCACCTTCTCTCCTGTCAAAATGTTTCCCACGGCTATGCAATGGTCGGTGATAATGTGGCCTTTGAAGTCTCTCGTTTCGGCTCCGGTGTGCGCTGCACTCTGCCCCTTGCAGGTCATGATTGCAAGTTGACGGTATTCGATATTGATATCGTCGGCTTTCGTTAATCGCAAGCACTCTTCCGGAGAGACGCCATTCGCAAGTAACGTAATGCAGTTCTCACCGTGATGTCTGTTCGTCAATCCTTGAGTGGCTACAATGCCAACATCTTGTAGAAAATGTGGACACCGACTTCCGTGGGCCGGCGTGGAGGTTATCGAGCAAATGCCTACTGATTGAGAGTTGGCGTCAAATCCAAGCAGAGAAAAAGTCATGTAAACACCTGCCCCAACTGCGCTATTGGGCAGCGGTCCTCATTTTCGCTCTGCTATCAGCCTGCCCCTTGTGAATTGGAAGGTTTGTTTCTGAATCATTGATTGACGGTTGGCGGTTGAGCCGCAAATCCGCATCGTCTGTCAACGAGTCCCTCAGCATTCTCGTAAACACAGCAAATTCAGGTTGATATCGAACCCAGTCTCCCCGTTTTCGCGCGTCAATCAGTCCTAGGGGGCATTTAGGTTCGAGCGTCTCCAGTTCCGTGCGAAAAACTGCATCCTGTTGTGCGCGAACGACGATCTTACGCTCGATTTCTGCTTCACTCTCGTATCCGGGCGCATTCACCAGTCGCGCCGGAGCCTTGCTCATGACCAGCACCCGCTGGCCAAGATAGGCCGCTTCAGTGATGTCATGAGTCACAAAGAGGAACGTCCGCTTCGTTCGATGCCACAATTCCAAAAGATAGTCCTGCAACAGGTATCTGGTCCTGACATCGAGCGCAGAAAAAGGTTCATCCATTAAGATCACTTGCGGGTCCGCGACAAGCGTGCGGGCCAGCGCCATGCGTTGTAACTGACCGCCCGACAGCACTCTTGGATATTCGTCTTTATATTCCTCCAACTCTACGATTCTGAGGTGCTCTGCAGCCCGTTTATATTGCTCTGACTTGCTAAGGCCCGTGAACTGAAGACCAAATCGCACATTTTCCAAGACAGTCAGCCACGGATACGACGTATAAGTCTGAAATACCACATTTCGATCAGGCCCAGGGCCAGTGATGTCCCTCCCGTTGATGGTTAATTCGTGGTCAGAAACATCAGGTGAAAGGAGTCCCGCAATTATTCTAAGCAATGTCGATTTTCCGCACCCTGATGGACCTAACAATACAGTGAAATCGCCGCTGTGGATCGTAAAAGTAATACCATCCAGAACAGTGCGGGAGCCGCGTTTAGAACGAAAGGTCTTCCGAAGATTACGAACGACAAGCTCAGCCATGGCTATAAGTACCTAAAAAAATACCGCTTCATTTTCTTAAACGTCTGGTCGAAGAAGAGGCCCAAGCATCCAATAACAATTATGCCGGCAATGACACGAGGTGTTTGAATAAATCGCTGAGCCTGAATGATGACCCTTCCAATTCCCGACGTCGTAGCAACTAGCTCGGCGACGATCAGATAAGACCAGGCCCAGCCAAGTGCCACGCGCGACTGATCATAAATTGTTGGCAGACACCAACGAAACACTACCTTCCATACGACATCACTCTTCGATGCGCCGCAAGCTCTTGCGATATCGATGAGACTCTCCGGGACATTCAGGGCTGTATCAGCGACCAGAGGAATCAGTTGGAATACAGTGCCGATGAAAATAATGAGAATTTTGTTGAGATCCCCGATACCTACCCACAGAATACAGAGGGGGATGAGTGACGCGACAGGGAGATAGCGGGTGAAATCATTGATCGGCTGCACCAGCCGGTCAATGATCTTAAAACGACCTGCTAACAAGCCGAGAGGCACTGCGACTAATATGGAGAGCAGGAACCCAACAGAGACGCGGTATATGCTCCACCATACATCCACATAGAAACTCGTTTCTGTAAAGAGCTGCCAAAGAGCACGCATTACGGTGCCAGGCGTCGGAAGAAAAATGCTGCGGGGACCATCTGATGCACCGACTAATTGCCAAACGACGAGAACGATTCCAAACGAAATGCTGGTTGTTACGATTGCTTTGCCGTGGCCGAATAGACGAGAAATCAAATTACGCATCGATCGCGATTTCGCCACGTAAGCGTGGTCTGTAACAACAATGTCGGCTTGCGTAGACATAGGCTTTAATTTACTTCGTCGCTGCATCCATTACGCCAAATGCAACCAGCCGCTTAGCATCAACAGGATGACTGATTACCCCGTTCTGCAGCCATAAATCAGCTGCATCCTTTGTGGCCGTGTATAACTGACCCGGCTTATCGGCGGTACCAAAAAAGTCACGATTCTGCTGGAGATTCATGAAGCGAATTCCGGACACCGTTTCTTGCTGTTCCTGAGGTGAAAGCTTCCAGAATTGCGCCATAATCGCGTCGCCCTCGTCTTTATGCCCCTGGTACCACTGCGTAGCCTTTGCCATGGCACGCACGAGTTTAACTACATCGTCGTGCCGCGCGTCAATGGTCTTACGGTTCATATAAAGCACATCGACAATTCGCCCAGGCTTGTCAGCGCTGCTGTAGAGCACCTTGGCCCATGGCATCTTTTCGACTTTGCCCAGCCAAGGTTGCCACGTCTCAGCAGCGTCCACTCCGTGCGCGACAAATGTGCTGCCGGCGATTCCAGTTTCCATGGGAACGATTTGAACATCCGAAGGACTCATTCCGGCATCCTTAAGAAGCGTCAAAAAGAAGAAATGACCAGTGAAGCCAGGCTCCAAGGCAACCTTCCGGCCCTTGAGATCGTGTAGCGATCGGACATTCTTACCTGCAACGAGGCCATCTGCTCCCCAAGATAGGTCGAAAATATAAACAACCTCCCCATCCACGCCGGAGGCAGCACTGACGACCGCAGAGTCAGCGGTGTGACCTACAGCATCGACAGTCCCCTTTATCAAAGCGGAGTTCTTTTCTGCCACACCTTCCAACATGGATATCTCGACCGTCAAGCCCTCTTCTTTCAGGAATCCCTTTTTATCGGCGAGCACAAGCGGGGAATACCCGATCCAAGTATTAAACGCAACTCGGAACGGCAGTTGAGCGGGAGCGGTTGGCTTGTTTTGGCAGCCCAGTATGATCAATAGCAACAGGAAGATAGCCTTATTTCGCACAGTTCACCTCGCTGGTGTTCTCTTTGATAATGGTCCCACTATCTTTGACACCCGAATTGGGTTGAAGACAAGTAACGATGTGTTCCAGAATCAAGCGGACAATATATCCGCGCTGCAAGGCATCCTGACACAGGCTGCTGTCGTAGAACAGACGCTCGCCTTCCTTCAAGGTTGCCAGTGCATCTGGGAAATATGCGGTTGCGATGAGACGGTAATCGGAGCGGCCAGACTCAACCATTGCAGCGGATTGATATTCGATCGTCTGCTCCACATCAACTCCGTAGTGGGAAAGAAATCCCGCTACCTCTTCAATGCCCATCTCAGGTTGTGAAGAATCAGGCAATTTCTCAAGAAGAAAATGAATCTCCCACTCCGGCGTATCGCTCATCCGTTTGCCAAACGAAAAACTCAAACAGTCTGCCGGTATAAACACTGGATCATTGGTCCATGCGGACCGAAAAATCTTGCCATCGACCACACTTGTGGCAAAGCATCCAAACGGAAACTCGATCTCAAGTCGAGCATCTGTCGCTCCAAGGATTGATAACTCCTCCACCGCGCGACTGGATGCAGGCAGTACTGCCTCTTCCACTGTTTTCTTCCAACCGACCGCAGACTGAAAGATTTTTCGTGAAACGAGCCAACCTAGTGTTCCGGGGACATTGTGCGGGTCGAAACATCCAGGTCGGGTCACGTGTACTGATCGAACAAACGATCGGCTCCAATCCGGCTCCCCATTCTGAATTCGTGTCACGAAATCAGCTACGAGTGACTCTCCCAGTTCGGTCGAAAAACCGACGTGCAGTTCAAAGAAATTAGTAAAGTGCTCCATCGCCCAATTGATATGTGCAATCGAGATTCCTTTCTCAGACACGCAGGAATGAGGCCTACCGACAGGCTGTTGTATACCTCGGAACTCTTTAATATACAGTGATTTAGCAAGATCGGTGCCAATCTTCTGTGTTATCTAAAGCCTTAGAAACTGGTTCCCATTTTCACTCTCATGGTCTGAATGGCGACTCCCAGTTGCACATGTGCTACTTGTAATTGCTATTTACTTTTACTTGCTATGCCATGATAAAATTCACTCCCAAAAAGGGACACTTGCACACTATGGGACTGAGCGCCACAGCTTCGATCTTTGAGCCATATCAGCCGCAGCTTGTCGAACTGCACCTCGAATCACTTCGGAGAGATGCTTTTGTGATGGAGGCATTTAACTATGAAACGCCTGCGATTGCTACGACCGATGATTTCACGAAGGCTTTCGAACTTCTCTATAGACAGATGCGTGCGCTTTTCGGAAGTGACACGGTTCTCATAGCTGCCATTGACGCGCAGTATAGCGAAACTCATCACGGAGCACGGCAAGTGCTCACGGGTATCGGTTGCCCACAGCGAGAGCGTCCCAAGGTGTGGGGGCCACGAAAGGTCTCGGACAGCGAACGCTTGGCCAGACTCGGTGAGTTCAGCTCAAGTGTTGATGGAGTATTGTCTTTCTGTATGGGGGTAGAATCCGAATTTGGCCAATTTTTGACAAAACACTCTAAAGTGTCCGCATCAGTTGCGCTGCTCGCCCCATATTTGGTTCGAAAGATTGCGCAACCCTTAGCCGGGAAAAAATACAGAGATTTGATTGATATCTGGGATCGCACCAAAGCAGAAGCAGACCTGTTATTTACTCGTGCATTTGCTAATCCGGTACCTGACAAGGTGAAAGCCTTCGCCAACTCGTACTTTGCCGCCGTACTGCTCGTATATGTACCCTCACAGTCGTCGATCAAACCAGTAGATATTGTTTGGTTAGAAGCTCTCCACCTTTCCTTCCAAATTTCCTGGGGTATTCCAGCCCTACAGGAGCACAGGAGGGAACTCGAACAACTGCGGCGTTTTCAGAATGACGTGCGAAAGCAGTCTGAATCATTTCGGCAATTGCAAGTACTGGCCCACACGATCTCTGACAAGATTCACGAGCAAAGTAACCAACTCATTCGAGAATTGGATCCAGGTACCGGAATTGAACGTGAAGACCTGGCTTATTTGTTCATGAACTCTTCGCATAAGATATGGACGGGGAAAGAGATTGGTATACATGGTCTTCACGACTATGTCGAAGAACCGCGGACAGCGCAGGCAATTATTTACTATGTTATGCACCGAATTTTTGACATACTGCCCGACGAAGGGCTTACACTTCATCAATTGCGTCAGTCGGCAGAGAGACTTACTGAGTCACCCGAAGCACAGTCTTCGCCAATTCTTAGTGCACTCTTGAGATGCATCTTCAAAGCCGACGAATACGGCTTTAATCTGACTAAGTCAATAATTTATCGGATGCACACGGTCAATGCAGAACTGCCGTTTTATTCACTCGCTGCCAGATTGTTTTTAGGTCCAGTTGACGATGAGTTCCTCGTTGATATTTTTCCTGCAGGTATATCTGGTGCCTGCACCAGATTGAAGCGGTCAACCTTCCTCGACATCGATGTCATTAAAGATATCTTGGAAAAGCCATACTTCCCGCAAACCGCTGTTAGACCCAAAGAATGGGCGCTTCCGTTAGTTAATTTGATTGCAATACAGCTGAGAGGGCTGACCGCAAGTAAGGATGTGTCAATCCCATCCGTATCAATAATACGGGACATGCGGCGCTATAAAATCGTTTGTCCGCTGCAGGGGTCAAGCAGCGGCCTCAAAGATGTGAAAGACATTCTGAACGATACTCCCACGAAGGAATGGAGCGTACGGGGATTTCGTGGAGCATTATGGCAGCTACATATGGTACGAACGAATTTGTCTCGAAGTCTCGTATGGAAGGTAGATGATAGCGCCAATTTCTTAACCTTTGAAATCGTGTGAATTCATGAAAATAACAATTTATTCAGTAAATCCAGCCGATCGTCCATGGGACGATTGGCTCGATATGCGATTGGCAGACTCTAGGGAGATTGACCGTGAGAACTATCACGAAGCAAGATGGTATCAAGGAGCGGAGCGCTTCTTAACCCTGATTCATTTTGGTGGTGACCTAAAGAAAGCAGATGACGCCAAAGCACTCGAAGCTAAAGCACTCGAAATTGATAAGAGCTGGTTGGATCTTGGTCCCGGCGTTCGCGAACGAGTCTTCTGGCTCATTTACAGCGGAAGTGGCTATTCAAAGCTGGAGACGTCACATCCTAGGAACATTCATTATTTTTATTATCCGATCGATCGAATATCCTTCACTCACGACGACCGTGTGCGGTTTCAAAAACTTCTGCGGGCTTTGGAGGATTTGGACAATATAGACAAAGCCGTTTGGGATATCTTGAAACCTGCCGGAAACATTCATGCTGCAACTGTTTTGGCGATCTTGGCGGCAGAGAAGTGGGTGGACATTACTTTGGCCGTAGACTCTCTTATTTCTGAAAAGGATACGATTAACAATGCTCACCGTGAGTTCAGCGCCCTTTTGCCGGCAGGCACCCGTCCTCCCACACTTGGCGCCTGGATGACTGCCTTGCGCCAACGTGGTTACAGTGGGATTCGCGATCAGATCAGCGCGACTCTTGGTGCAGTCCCGGACTGACAGGGCCCGTGCCTGAGGAGCTTGCTAACTGGCGAAAGGCACGGGCTACCCTCGCTCATGATTGGCTGGAACGTCGTATGCTTCCAATTTTGAATACACCAGCGTCAGGATCTGATGACTTAGATAACCGTGCCCGGCTATGTCTCGATGCCTGGACTAAAGAGATAAGTCCACGTGTTGAGGCTCTTATCGGCTTGCTACCCGGTTGTCTTTTGCCCGAGGCGCTGCTTAAGTTATGGTTCGATGATCGATCAATTGAGCAAATAAATGTTAGAGCCTTAAGTAAAGATGCGGTCCAGCACAATAAAGTGAAAGACCTAGCGTTTGAGATCCAGCGTCTGGCCGGACGCGCGGCAGAAGCGCTTCAGACGTTTGCCGCTTTGCCAGCACCAGAGCGTCAGCGTAGCGCTTTTGAGAGTGTGCTCGCTTTCCGTACGCTGCTTCAGGAGCTACCAAGAAATAGTCTTCTACCATGAATATTCGTCCGCGTGTGCTCGTCATTGACGATCTGCTCGGCAAGGAGCGACTGGAAGAGATTGATCGCCAAAACAGGGCCGACTACTGCCGTTCCCTTGGGCTTCGAGATGAAGCCGTACAGACAGAGCCCAGCTATGCAGTCATCGCCGATGCATTTATCTCGGGTGGGCAGCGCTCCACCCCGGCTGGCATGGTAAATGATCTGGGGCTAGTTGAGCGTGACCTGCTTGCTGGATGGCCGCAACGTGTTTCTGTCACGGTTGGAGAGGCGCAAGATTCAGTCCCCGCACGTGCTGTACTTTGCAGTCGCTACTGGTCGGCAGTCATTACAGACATGAAATTTGGCGATGACTCACACTTTGGGTTGTGTGTCATCGAGCACATTCACCGCCTCGCACCTGAACTGCCGATCATCGTGGTCTCCAGCCTAAACCAGTTGGCCCTTCGTTCAGGAGAAACGCTGCGCCATGCCGCCGAGCGACTGGGCGCTCAGGACTTTCTTGCTGTTTCGGGCGTTGATTTCGATGTTGAACCCGCCTATCGGTCAACGCCACAAAACATGCAAAACCGGCTGGACGCTCTTGGTCTGGTTCCTGATCCAGAACAGCAGGTCGTCGGGGTTTCGCTGGCTACCTGCCGGATGCTGAAGGAGGTCAGAACCCTGATCCCGCAGGACGCGGTCGGGCAGACATTACTGCTCGGGGAGACCGGTTCCGGCAAATCGCACTTACTGGGGTATATCCATCGCCAGGTCGCACGTGTTCAGCACCGCCCCCTAACTGGCGTGCGCTGCCAACAGGTCACTCTAACCGGCACCGGGGAAGACATGCAGCGCAAGGCTCTATTTGGAACAACCGATGCAACGGGCGTCAAAAGCACATCCGGCGCATTCGAGGATGTTCGAGATGGAGGCCTGCTGTTCCTTGACGAAATCGGCGAATTAACACCTACTTCGCAAAGCGATCTTCTGGGAGCACTTCAGCCCTTACTGGACAAAGACGGCACGCGATATCGCGATGTAAAACGGATGGGGGCCAGGGAAGGAATCAAGAGCCGTTGTTTCGTTCTCGCAGCAACAAATCGCGATCTATCAGTAATGGTCAATCAGGCCCACTTCAATGAGGCCTTGATTCAACGGTTCGCGAACAAACATGTGCAGGTACCTCCGCTTCGGGTGCGCAAGCAAGATCTCCCATTGCTCATTGAGCGATTCGTTCAGAATGCGTGCCGCCAATATGGGATCGCAACTCTACCAAAGCTGGAAGTACGCGAGAATACTTGGGAGCAGTATGCTGATACGCACGCTGTGCGCCAACTTGCTGCGCTCATTGAAGAGACCATTTCACGGAATCCATTTAAGACTCTCCTCACAGAAACAGATTTCTGGGGGTGCGATGGCGATCTGGATGCTTCTCCCCTACGACCGCAAGCCGTTAGCGGTGGAAACATCGAACAAAAGCTGGATACCAAAAATCCTGAGAGAGCCGAAACCGTTTCTAGCCTGATCCGCGATCTTAATGGATGGACTCCTAATGTTGTGATGGACTCAATAGAGTTTGAAGGAGCCTTCCACCGACTTGACACTGCACTTGCGAACGCAAAACTTCGCCTCTGGAGGCACCTGGTCGAAAGACAAAAGAACCTGATTGGCGGTATTAACCTGCTGGCCACGGCGCGGCAACTACTAGGACGACCGCAAATCGTGAATTCGAAATCAGGCGATCTCGCAGCGCAAATCTTTGCCGATGCGGGCCAAACTGAACGACCGTCAGATCCTATTCTTGCTGAGATATGGGATCGTCGAAGAGTCTCAAAACGTGCAAAAAGCAGCGGCGATGATTCAGCGGAGGTACGGTGATACCTGTATTGCAGTCACTGATAGAAACCGTTGCCGGATCGGATGTTCGGGTGTTCCGATACTCGTGCCCCGCGGATTGCGACATGTTGTGGACTCAGATTGGCACACCGTCTGTGATCTTCGACCATTCCTCTGTTGTCATTCTCTATGACGGACAACAGGCCTCGGACCGCAGCAACACTGGATTCCACCCGGAGGATTGGCTGTCGCCATGGGACTGGGCGATAGGGATGTCGATGGCACTTTCTCGTATACCAACATCGATTCCGCCCGGAGGCTTTCGTTGTTTCATCGTTGACTTGCTTCCCGCATACTGGGGAACAGCCGCTCGGGTCCGATTCAAAGCAATTGGAGGTCTTGCACCCTGGTTGCGCTGGTATGTTCCTACATCCGGCGACCAAACTCCAACTCGCGATTTTTCTATGTTTTTTCACGACTTAACGCGATTGAGTCATGTCCCTAATATGAATTCTTCGGTCCTCCTCACACCTGAATGGCCGATGTTCGTTCAAACGTGGGCTGGTTTCTTCGAAAGCCCAACCCATCGCCATGCAATCGGCAATCTGATAGCACCATTAATACTTGCGGACGGACTCAGTCGCAATCAAGGGTTGGGCATATCGATTGCTCCGGACGACGTGACCGCCCGGTTCCATTCTCTTTTACGAACGGTCGGTCCTGCGTCGCGTCACGATCACCCTAAAGACGGGGGATTAATCGACAAACGACCACTCTTGGCAAAAATGTCACTTGCATCGCCAGCCCACACTATCTTTGGCCAGCCTGATCGTCTACGCCTTATCTTGGTCGATGATCAATATGATCTCGGATACGACACCATCATTACACGTCTCTTATTAGGCAATGAGTATGAAGTAATTCCTTATGATCACGGAAGCCTCGCAAAAGGCAAGAAGGGATATGAGGATGTCCAAATCCAATCTATCGCATCGCCTGATCTGCTCCTCCGGTGGATCCAGGATGCGGTGACGAATGAACCCGACTGGTCCCAGCCTCGTGTTTTGGGACCGGGTGATATTGATATTCTTTGTCTCGATCTCCGCTTGTTTACCGATTCTACGCCCGACCATCCATCTGATAGTGAGAGAGACTTCCTTCGCAAACTCGTTGCATTCTCGAGGACGGCAAAACTTCCCCTTGATAGACACCCGAAATTAGAGTTTGCGCTTGCCGCAGCCAGTCGACGATCTCAGGGAGAGTCCGAAGAACTCTTGGGCCTGTGTTTCCTTCCATTGCTCATTAATCTAGTTGATCCGTCACTTCCAATTGTGCTCTTCAGTAGCACCCATCAACGGGAGGTGACAGACTTGCTTCGGGACTGTCCGAGCATAATCTCCACATTTGCTAAGCCCATAATTACCGGATACCTCTCAGTGGATATAGCCCAGCAGTGCGCATCCGACCTGGAATCTGCCTTATCCCAGGCTCTCAGACTACATCGTGTCCGCATCATTTGGAGGTTGATCGTTGATCTGGCTCAAGCCTTGCGGGCAAAACCTTGCAGGATTGTTGAACGCTTTTTAAGCGCAAGCGACGACGGAACACCTGAATACACGATAGATACAGCAATGATCAGAATTCTCGCAACTGAATATCAGAGTCTCTTTCTTTATGGCCGATTCGCTGATGCTTTACAAATACCGGACAATCTGCTTGAACAAATCGGGGCAAAGTTTGAAACACCCGAGGCATTGAAAAACATGAACATCATGTTCCTTGATGGCCTCCGTGATTCCGGAAAGCCCTGGGCTCAGGCCTTTTTGCGCGCGGACCGGGATTTCGATACCCGTAAAGCAGCCCGTAAGGCACTTGAAAAAAGTCTCTATCAACTCGAATCTAGGAATAGTCCAATCAAGGCTTGGACGATAAAATTCGCGCAAAGCATTGGTAGCATCTATCATAGTGGTACCCTGGATTTCCGTTCTTTTGAGTTAAAGGAACAGAATGCGACCCGTGCTCTTTGCAGTCACTACGGAACTTTGGAGAATGTCGTTACTAAGGCCCTAGACAAGGGTCTTGCTGCAGCACATCGGCTACTAAGACAATTGAACAGCGATTTGCAGCCTGTCGCAAATTATCAATTCTACGCCCTCATCGCTGCGATGCGGAACGCCCGCAGTCATTTCAAATGCCGCCCCGTGGACCATGATGCCGAATTGCAGCCCATCGCCGTCTGGCTTTGGGACTTCTTTTTGGCTGGTCTGAAATCGCTTGCGGCTGGACAACAGCCTATCCTTGCCAAACAGGCAAGATTAACTAATCTTAAACAAGCCGGGGCTAGCCGCTGGTTGCCGACATCAGTGTTTCTTGACAACTCTGAGGGTAATGAATTCTGCTCTCTTGTGATTGGCCGCTTCGGTCAGTTGCTTCGTTTAGGAATTTTGGACGTTTCGCCAGAATTGAAGTCATATGCAGACTATGCACTCAGACTGATACAGCCCGGCTAGCCAGCACAATTGGGTTGTGGAGCCTTTTCCAGCGAGGTCCGCTAAACGCCGCTAAGTTTTTCTTGACGATATGAGAATCTCGAAACTCGATGCAGCGAACAACGTGAGTTAGAGTGGACATCTCTGCCGGACAGCGTTTGATATAGCGTGCTCTGGGCCTTCCCGAAATCAGCCTTAGTGCCCGGCAACTCAGAGTATGGGCCAAGGAAGCATTCTAAGCCGGGCGATCGAGAAACTATCAAGCTCTGAGCATCAGCCGCGCATTTGGTTCATGCGTAAATAGTCAAAGGACGGTCGCAATTCAAGACTCTTTGCCACGTAGATCCGAAGACTCCTAGGCCGCTCGTTTTCACTATCCGCGCGTGAACGTCAAAAGAAGTATCGGAGCGTCGGCGACCAAAAAGCGAAATACTTGTCAGACATTGTCACCTCACCACCCGTAAGCTGAAGAAAACACGCGGGAGGTTTGGAATGGGTCGGGCTCCCCGCACCAAGCCGAATCCTCACGGACCCATCCTGACGATCTCCCCGAGGGTTGTAGGAAATCCTTTATTATCCTTGCCAGGTGAATCGGCAATTGCCGCATGTGGTTGGCTTGCGTCCGGTCAGTAAGGCCAGAAGTCCCAGAGGGAAGAAACAAATTGCTACGATGATGACCCATGCCGGATATCCGGCAGTATAGGTGAGAGTTCCGCATTTAGGACAACTGACAGCGGCCAAGTTTACCTCCCAAGAATTTATTTAATTAGAAATAAGTCTCACTAGCCATACGCCCAAGAGACCGGCAAGGGCAACATGGCCCAAGTACTTTGAAGTCGAGTTGACCCAGGGCCCCAACCGTGGCCGCAGGATGACTGCGGGGCGGGCTATCAACTGATATAGCACACAAACAACAATCAGCAGACCAGCGGGATTGCTCCGCAACGCAGACGTAATGTCGAACTTTAAGAGAGATGTAATCGAATGGATGATCCCACATCCGGGGCAGGGCAGTCCAAGCAACAACCTAAACAGGCAGGCATGAGGGATTATGGCCAAAATGGGAGTAAGAAGCAGAACAATCAGGCTGGAAATAATAAAACCTGCATGTAG
>Ga0210400_10003826_pt1 | contig 13190 bp, 9 predicted proteins | sample IncBWH26MmetaG_FD_155456 | JGI IMG/M metagenome (GOLD analysis project Ga0210400, IMG submission 155456) | Forest soil microbial communities from Barre Woods Harvard Forest LTER site, Petersham, Massachusetts, United States - Inc-BW-H-26-M | ecosystem: Environmental > Terrestrial > Soil >...
GGCGGGAAAGAGGACCTGAGCCATGGCGCATGGAACTGTGAACGGTAAACCATCGACAACCTATGAACACGAAAACTATCAACGGCAGGAACTGGAACAGCAGGAGCAGGTGAACGATCGGGCGCAGGCTCTGGCGCTCAAGCTGGCGCAGACTTATGAAGAGCTGACGAGGCTGCTGGCGCGGAATCCGGCGATGAAGCGACAGATCACGGAGGGAACGACGCAGGAGGACAAGGTTTACCAGAAGCTGAAACACAGGCTGAAGATGGCGGACATGGCTCCGCGCTGCCAATGGGTGAGGCAGGACGGAACGAGCTGCCGGTCACCGCAGATGAAACAGCACATCTACTGTTTTGCCCATAGGCAGATGGCGGAAGCCAGGGCGCTGATGCTGATGCTGCCGGCGCCGGAGGACGCCAACGCGATCCAGGTTGGGCTGATGCGGATACAGAAGGCCGTGATTGAGGACACGATCTCAATGAAGAAGGCCGGGCTGCTGCTGTATTCCATGCAGCTGGCGCTGACGAACGTGGGCCAGACGACGTTTGGGCAAGCGAAGGATGAAGAGATGGTGCGGGATACAGTGGATGAGATGGAAGCACTTACTAATCAGCATTCAGCACTCAGCCAAGACGAAACCTTTGAAACACAGAGGAACGGAGGAAGCGGAGGAGAGGAAGGCTTACCACGGATCAACGCGGATGAGCGCGGATTAGAGAACTCGAGAAACCCGATTGAATGGAAGCCTACGGTGGATATGTACAGGATGGACACGCGGGAGGGGATGGAGGCTTACGAGGCGAGCCTTCGGCGGAACATTGCGCCTACGTTTGCGAGCCAGCGACGGGAGATGCAGCTGGAGTCTGCGGCAATACCACACGAGCATGCCGAAGTGCACAATTCATCGCTGCGCGATGAACGTCTGCAATTCTCTTCGCTCACCCAGGACTCAAGTCCTGGGCTGGGCCCGCGCAAGCCAAACGGATCGCTAGACGCTGATACTGTCGTAGGGTCAGTTCTTCAAACTGAACCCTACGCCAATCTGGGATGACTTGGGATGAGGTGGGATACCAAGGTAGGGGGTGGGGAGCATCGGGCGATCGGGAAACAAAATCTTTACCCACCTGATCCACGGTAAACCGGGACAGATTCACGCTGGTGTGAGTGATCAAGAAAGAGCCGCCCAGGCGGCAGGGAATAAAGTTCTTTGACAATTCGAGACGAATGACTCGAGACTGATCTTAAGGTCTGCCCCCTGTATCAGCCGTCCCCGCTGGTGCGGGGATTCGCCCTACGCCTTTTCGGACTGCAACGGCGATGGCTTTCCAGCGCAGCTCTGTGGGGAATCGGCGGGGCTGCCGGACTTGGGATGCAGGAACTGAGCGCGCTCTTCTTCCAGTCGCGAGAGTTCAAGATAGACGCGGGTGTGGTCCCAGCCCAGCGCGCTGCCGATTTTTACCGCGGCTTCGCGGCTGCAATCTTCTGACCAGCACGCCCCCAGCGCTACGGGCACGCGGCGCAGAAGGATGTCACCCAGCGTGACGGCGGATTCATGGGCCACGGCTTCCACGGCTTCCGCAACCAGGTGGCAGCTATGCTGGCAGAGCGGTTCGCGCAGGCGCTCGTCGAGTGACGCGGCATGCGCAATGGCCAGAGCGTGGCGGCCATGCCATTCCGCAATCGCTTCCGCGCAGCCCTCGGGAATCTTGGCTTTGCAGGCCACCAGCCGCGCCCACTGACGAACAGTACATTCAACATCTTCTTCGTCGGCCGGCGAAGCGAAGACGTTGACTGGTTCAGGAATGTCGACGCCGAGTTTGCGGACGACGTCGCGCGCCAGACTGGCTGCGGTGGTCAGCTTGCCGCCGATGACGGAGATCAGCCCCGCCGCGCCTTCATCGGTATGGTCATGCAGAAGATGTTTGCGCGTTACCGACGATGATGGCTTGCCGGGCGCGAAGGGCAGCGGACGAATTCCGGCAAAGCTGTAACGAATATCTGCCGGCGTGAGGCCGGAGTGAGGAAAGAGCCGTGCAAAACTCTGGAAAAGATAGTCGCGCTCTTCCGCACTGGGCTGCGGATTATCAGGAACGTTGGCATCGGCCACTTCACTGGTGCCCACGAGGAGTTGCTCATTCCAGGGAATAACAAATATCGGACGGCCGTCAATGGCTTCACTATAGATGGCCTGCTGCGGAGCGCTGGCGAACCTGGGCAGGACGAGGTGAGAGCCGCGGACACCGCCAATCATCCGCGGCGTTGCAATGCCCGAAGCGCCAATCACCGCGTCAGCCCACGGGCCGGTAGCGTTCACAACGTGCCTGGCGCGGACAGCATATTCCTGTCCGGAAATCAGATCGCGCAGGCGCGCTCCGGTAACGCGGCCGGTTTTCTGAGAGACGCCGTCACGGGAGATTTCCAGCAGCCTGGTGTGATTGCAGACGATTGCGCCGGCAGCAACGCTTTCCGCCAGCCATTCGGCGACCAGGCGTTCCGGAAATTCGCATTGCGCGTCTTCATACGAGTAGATCGACCAGTCATTGCCGTTATCCAGTTGGCGCTCAAATGCGGCCAGGTCGCCGGCGCATCCGCGCTTGCCGCCTGCCCAGGAATGGTAGAGCCACAAGCCGGTCCGGATGGAAAGCGAACTGCGCAGAAACGAATGAGATTTTTTTGGCAGCGCCAGCAGGAATTGCAAAGGACGCACAAGATGCGGCGACTGGGTCAGCAATCGTTCGCGTTCGCGCAGCGACTCGCGCACCAGGCCGATCTCAGCATGTTCCAGGTAGCGCAGCCCGCCGTGAATGATGCGTGTGGAACGGCTGGTGGTGCCGGAAGAAAAATCGTTTTGCTCAACCAGCAGCGTGCGCTTGCTCCATTGCGCACACTCTCGCGCAATGGCAACACCGTTGATGCCACCGCCGATGACCAGGACGTCAAACGCCTGGTCTTGCGATTGGATTAAGCCGCTCACCTTACTGTTATTTAGATGCTTTTTGTGGAAACGACAACATTACTTCGGATCACAACATTAGAAAAATCTAGTTATTCCAGAAAGTAAGGCTTTTAAAGGACTTATTGTCGGGCGTGATCAAGTACAGCGTGGGCCGTGGCCCACAGGTCGGGATCGATATCGGGGAAAACCGAGTCGCGCAGCTCGATTGTTTCCAGTTCCAGAAGCTTCTCCGCCGAAATCTGGCGGGTCGCTTCAAAACGGCGCCAGGTGTCCAGCAAAACGAGGAATTGTTCCAGATGAGTATTAAAACGCTTTTCCGCGTAGTCGCGAGCGGCTTTAGTGGTGATCAAAAATTGCCAGTCAGAAGACTCCAGCAAAAGCAGTTCACGGCAAATTTGTTTGACCAGCCGCGTTGCGGTTTCATTGCCACGCCAGAGTCCGCTGTTGGCCATCTGCTGCACTGCGAGCTCAGAGGGATAGATATGCTTCCAGGTCCACGCGTTGTCATCGTTCAGCCAGACGCTGTTATTGCTCTCTGCGCCCCACGATCCTTCGGGCAGAGCCACGTACCCGGCGGGCGGATACTGATCAAGGTAATCGGTGCAGGAAATGAGCTTGACCTGCGATTCCGGCTTGGCAAATTCCATCGCCACGCACTTCAGCCATTCCGGGCCTTCAAACCACCAGTGGCCAAAAAGCTCAGCGTCAAATGGCGCTGTCAGGATCGCGGCGCCCGCGCCGTTCCTGCCGTAACGCTCCAGCGTCTCTTTGGTGATGCGGACAAAATGTTTCGCGTGTTCGCGCGTACGCTCCAGTGCAATGGCCGGATCGTACGGCTGCTTGAGGCCCAGGTCGATCTTCGGTCCGGTGATGCGCCAATAGCGATTGCCGCCGGGCCAGCGCTTCTTGTGGAACTCAAGGTAGTTTGCGTCGCCAGGATATCCCTGGTCGCCGCTCCAGACCTGCACGCTGGTACGGGGATCGCGGGTGAAGAACGCAACCCTGGCTTCTGGATCGGGACTCTCGGCGTAGTAGGGACGGTAGAAATTCTTTTGCGGACGCTCCGGGGGAATCTCCATGGCGATTGGAACCCCGCCGGCCAGCAACTGGTACGGAGTGAACCGAGTGGAGCTGTCAACCAAATGCGTATCAACGTAAAAGAATTGAAGTCCGTGTTCGGCCAGAATCTGCTCCACGCCTTCGCGGTAGAACGGCTGACGCGGACGGGAAGAGCCGTCTGGCGAAACCGGGAACTGCCACGTTCCTGCCGGTCGATAACCACATTCCGGCAGCCAGATGCCGCGCGGCTTGCGTCCAAAGTAGCGCTCATGCGTCTCCACACCGGTCTTGACCTGCGCCCGGATGGAAGCGTCGGTGCCCAGCAGAGGAAAATAGCCGTGGGTGGCGCCGCAGGTGATGATCTCAATGGAGCCGGAATCGTAAAAATGCTGGAAGCCGCGGATGATGTCGGAGCCAAGCTCATCAAACTGACGCAGCGCCTGCTCATAAAAATGCAGCCAGAACCGCGAGACGTGTACCATGTGCGGATCGTTCTGGACCGTAAAGTCGTCGGCGTCCTTGTGTGCGGCCTGGATTTTGCGCAGCAGATACTTGGGAAATTCGTCTTTGAATACCGGATGCGAAAGCTGCTCCAGCAGAATGGGAGAAAGATTTACGTTCGCCCGCAGCGCCAGGCCCTGTTGCTCCAATTCGCCAAAGACGCGCAGCAGGGGAAGATATGTCTCAGCGGCGGCTTCATGCAGCCATTCCATCCCGTGAGGCCACGTGCCGTGATTGACGACGTAGGGAAGATGGGAATGCAAAGCAAACGTTACATACCCCAGCGATTTGTTATTCGCGATTTTTGGATTCATTCAAAGAATCGGCGGCCCAGATCGGGGGAAACCGGCACAGGCCTCTCTTATGAGATGCAGAACACGAGCCTAATCCTTAAGTTTACTACAAGTAGGGAGAGTGAGCAGTTCTGCACAGGCGAACACAGCGGCGAGCGCTTCGTGGAAATAGCCCAAGGTTCGGTCGTTCAGGCCGAGTTAAGGCTGCGCGATTTTAAAAGTGAGGGGCGCAGGAGGTATTTCTTTCTCCTGCTTATCTGCCTTGAGCAGGTTGCTTACAGAGTCGCTCAGGCTCACGCAGTTGCAGCCACGTCGTTTGGATTCGTAAAGGGCCTCGTCGGCATAGCGCAGCAAAATCTCTGGTGTGAGGACTCCGTCGTGAGAGAAAGAAATACCGAAAGACGCCGTCACCTTGCCCAGAGAGTGTCCTGCATGTTGCAAGTCCAGTTTGGCGATAGCATCGCGCACCTGTTCCGCTCGCTCGCTCACGCTTTCCAGAGAAGTGTCCGGCAGCACCACCAGGAATTCTTCTCCACCATAGCGGCAGACGATGTCTTCCGTTCGCACGGAGCGGCGCAGCAGCGCGGCGACTTCTTTCAACACGATATCGCCGGCGGTATGGCCAAAGCTGTCATTGAACATCTTGAATTTGTCGATGTCCGCCATGATTACGCCCAGGCCGGTGTGATGACGTCCCGAGCGATGGAGTTCCTGCTCCAGCGTGGCTTCCAGAAAACGGCGGTTGTAAAGACCGGTGAGCGGATCACGGATCGACTGGTCGTGCAACTTCTCGCGCAGGCGAAGGTTGGCCAGCCGCAGCGCGGCATATTCTCCGGCCTGCTGGATCATCGCCAGCCGCGGAGCAGAGAGCTCGGCGGAAGTCTCGGTGCTGATGTGCAGAATTCCCAGCGTTTCACCGAGGGCTGCCAGCGGCAGGCAGACATAGGCGTCGGGAATACTACCGCTGAAGTGACGGCACGTGAGTCCGCGGGAAGTTTCTACCTGAAGGTGCAGCCGCCCGCCGCGCATTGCGCAACAATCTTCGGGAGACAGGATGTGCTGGGTCGGGCTCAAAGAGTCCCCCCAGCTCGACATTACTCCCATCAGATTCCGCGAACTGTCAATGGCAAACACCGCACCGGCGCTGTGAGGAATGAATTTCTGCGCGTAGCCGCCCAAAACTTCATATGCCTCCGGTGCGTTCACGCAAATCTGCAAATTGGCCTGCAACTCATTCAGCAGCTTGCCGCTCTCGGTTTCAATCTGGAGCTGCTGCAGCGAGCCTTCCAGTTTGGTTTGTGAGTGCAAGGCAGATTGCTCCGCTATGCGCAGTTTCTTGGATTCTCGTATGACCAGAAGGAAGAGCACGGCCATCAGCGCGCTGAATCCGCCAACGCGGACTGAAACGCTTCGTTCCACTTCCTCCGCGCGCGCCTGGGCAGCCATGTTGCGTTGCTGCAGGATTTTTTCCTGCTCGCTCTTGAACTTTTGCACCGCGCTGCGCACGCGGTCCTGTTTAAAATCGGTGGCCGGACTGTGATAGATCAGCAGCGTTTTGTTGGTACGCAGGTTGTCGCGCAGCTGTTGCAACTCTTCTGCAATCCAGACCTGCAGCTGTTTGATCCGTTCCTGTTGCGCCGGGTCGTCCTTGGAGAGGTCTTCCACGCGGGCCACCCTCTTCCATACCTCTTTGTAAGAGTCGTCGAAGGTATCCAGATCCTGCTTTTCCGGAGTCAAGATATAGTGGAGCCACGCTTCACGCGCGTCGCCCAGCCCATCCTGAATGGCATCCAGCTCATACAGCACCTGGTGCGTGTGCTCAACATAGGCCTGCGAACTCAACAGTTCGCGCGTGCGGGAAAAACTGTCCCAGGCCATGGCAACCAGAAAGGCCAGCATCAGGATGAACGCGAATGGCAGAAGTCTGCGGGCGTCCAATGCGCTTTTCAGCACATTTTGTCCGCTGCCTTTGAAATGAACACGCATAAGGACTCAATCCCGGAAGAAGTGTATTTTTGGGGGAAATCGCCGCAATGATACATTACTTTTATGTCAACCGGCGCAAAATTTGAGCGTGTTAAGTCGATTATGGCAAGGCTACGGGCGCCCGGTGGATGCCCCTGGGATCGTGAGCAAACCTTTGACACTATTAAGCGATATACCCTAGAAGAGACTTACGAAGTTCTGGAAGCTATTGATAATAGAGACTGGAAGGAACTTACCAGTGAACTGGGCGACCTGCTGCTGCAGGTGCTTTTTTACGCTGAGATGGCCCAGGAGCAGGGTTCATTCACCATTGATGACGTGCTGGACGCGCTTAGTGACAAGCTGATTTATCGCCACCCACACGTATTTGGCGACACAAGAGCAGACGATTCCGCCCAGGTGCTTAAGAATTGGGAAGCGCTGAAATCGGAAGAAAAGCGCAAAAGTTTGCCATCTAGTGGCGAAACTTTGCAGAGCCGCCCCGCCCTGCTGCTGGAAGGCGTCACCAGTAAGATGCCAGCTCTTCAGGAAGCCCACAAGATCAGCTCCAAGGCCGCACACGTTGGCTTTGACTGGCCCGAAGTGCAAGGCCTGTTTGAAAAACTTTCAGAAGAAACGCGGGAGTTGCAGGAACACCTGAACGGCTTGCCGGAGGCCGGTTCGAGTTCATCACAAAAGCCGCAAATCCCCCAGGAGTTGCGCGCTCAGGTTGAAGGCGAAGTCGGCGATCTCTTTTTTGTGCTGGTGAATATTGCCCGCTATCTTTCCGTCGACCCGGAATCCGCTCTGCGCAAGACCAACAGAAAATTCCGGCGCCGTTTTGGCTGGCTGGAAGAGCAGTTGCGTGAGCAGGGACGCACGCTGGAGCAAGCCACTCTGGAAGAAATGGAATCGCTATGGCAGCAGGCCAAAACTCTGGAGGGAACCAAGCCTTGAGCGTCACCGAACAGAGGACTGAACAGATCACTATCCGTAAATGCATGGGTATCGATGAACTCAACGCCTGCGTTGCGCTCCAGAAAGAGGTCTGGAATTTCAGCGACCTGGACCTTATTCCGCTGCGCATGTTCGTGGTCAGCCAGAAAATCGGCGGCCAGACGATTGGCGCTTTTCATGGTGACGACCTGGTGGGCTTCGCTTTTTCCATTCCCGGCAGCCGGGCCGGCCATGCCTATCTGCACTCGCACATGCTCGCAGTCCGCGATTCATTTCGCAATCACGGCCTGGGCCGCAAACTGAAACTCGCGCAACGTGACGACGCAATTCAACAAGGCTATGAACTCCTGGAATGGACTTTCGATCCGCTGGAGATCAAGAACGCGCACCTTAACCTTTCGCGCCTTGGCGCGATTGCGCGCCGTTACAGCGTGAACCATTACGGGCATTCGTCATCGCCGCTGCAAGGTGGCCTGCCCACTGATCGCCTGGTGGCGGAGTGGTGGCTCAAGTCAAAGCGCGTAGTTGATCTGTTGGACAAGAAGCAGCCGCCTCAAATCCAGATTGAGACGAAAATTGAAGTGCCGGCGCAGATCTACGCGTGGAAGGCTTCCGCCGCTGACCGGCACAAAGCGGCGGATGTGCAAAAACGCAATCGGGAACAGTTCCTTTCAGCATTCACTCAAGGCCTGGCCGCGCTGGGTTATGAGCGTGACGCGCAGGAGAACGGCTCGTTCCTGTTGGGACGCTGGGATGAAGACTGGTCATATGCTTCAACAGACGATGAGTAGCTTTTGTGGTTGGTACGGTAAACAGGAGGCCCGTTGAAAGTTGACGCCATTACCTTGCGTGAGATTCATATGCCACTGGTCCATTTCTTTGAGACCAGCTTTGGCCGCACCACGGAACGCCGCATTCTTCTCTTAACCATTCATACCGATGGCCCGGAAGGATGGGGTGAATGTGTGGCCGGCGAAGACCCCTTTTACAGCGAAGAGTCTGTTGACACCGCATGGTACGCCACCGAGCGCTACCTGGCCCCGGCGCTACTGGGTAAAACGATTGAGCGCGCCGCCGATGCGGTTGCGTTGTTCGGCAAAGTCCGCGGGCATCGCATGGCCAAGGGCGCGGCGGAAAATGCTCTATGGGATGCAGAGGCGCAATTGCGGAAGCTCCCGCTGTGGCAGCTGTTGGGCGGAACGCAAAAGGAAATTCCCTGCGGTGTCTCCATTGGCATTCAAAATTCTCACGAACAGCTGCTGGAAAAAATTGAAACTGAACTGAACGCCGGCTACCGCCGCATCAAGGTCAAGTGCAAGCCGGGCTGGGACGTGGAAGTTTTCGCCAAAATCCGCGCGCGCTGGCCGGAAATCGTGCTCAGTTGTGACGCGAATTCCGCTTACACCTTGGACCAGGTCGAGCACCTGAAGAAGTTTGACCCCTTCAATCTGCTGATGATCGAGCAGCCGCTCTGGCACGATGATTTCTATTTTCACGCGCGCCTGCAAAAACAATTGAAGTCAAGCATCTGCCTGGATGAAGCCATTCACGGCTGGCGTGATGCCCAAGCCGCGCTGGAACTGGGCGCTTGCAAGATCATCAACATCAAGGTGGGTCGGGTAGGCGGCTTCAGCGAAGCCATCGCTGTCCATAACGTCGCAAATCGCGGAGGCATTCCCGTGTGGTGCGGCGGCATGCTTGAAACCGGCATTGGCCGCTCACACAACATCGCGCTTTCCACCCTTGCCAATTTCACCCTGCCGGGCGATGTCTCGGCTTCGAAGCGTTATTGGAAAGAAGACATCATCGAACCGGCGGTCGAAGTTTCCCCGCAAGGCTTCATCAAAGTCCCGGAAAGTCCCGGCCGGGGATTCGAGATCAGGACCGATCTAATCGAAAAGCTAACGGTGCGCAAGCAGACGCTGCGTGCCGGGGCCAGCAGCGCGGCGGACTGAACCCACTGTCCGATCTAACGATGCGGTAGTGACCAGACGCAATGTTTACCAACGGCCCTGGCTACTTAAATAAGAGCATCGTAAATTCGTTTGGCTACTTCCTTGTCGTTGAGATATCCGCCTATGCCATGGCGGTTGGGCGTGTTGTTGCGCACGTCACGCTTGTTCTGGATTGCCGGATTAAGCGGATCCAAGGGAAATTGGGCGGGCTCCAGCGGGTAAAGGGCGACCACGTCACGTTCGTCCATGGCATTAAACCAGTTTGAAACGCACTCAGGACAGCGAATGGGGGATGCGAGGTTCCTAAGGGTCTTTCGTATCAGCGTTATCGCAAGCGGTGAGCCGACCGTTACGAACTGCGGAACCTTCCACCCCTGCAAAGCTCCTTTTTGGCGCAGGAGGTTATAGGCCACAACTGTGCCTAACGAGTGGGCTACGATCACTGTTTCAACGCCCGGCGTCATGGCGGCGCTCACGCCATCATCAATCGTTTGCCGGATCGTGGAATTCTTGAGGTACTGATAGACGTCATGCGTGAACAGGGCAATGCTCGCGCCGCTTCCATGCGGGACGAACCGGTCAACGGCCTGCAGAATACCTTGCACCCATTCCCAATTGAGCGGTCCTCGGCGAATCACATCCTCGCCAGCTATTTCAGCCAGTTGAGCATCACTGATATTTTTCTGACGAATCTCTTCCATGACAGCGCGAGTGAACTGCTTTTCGTCGTCGTCGGCATCTTCGCCACGCACGATCACAGCTGCCGCTGCGTCGGCGGACTTGCCGTCCACCATCTCATACAGCGTGTCACCGTAAAAAGGGAAACGCACGTCCTTTTCGGGAATCGGCAGTGTCAGATTGTTCTTGGCCAGTCCTTCCCCGAGGGCATCGAGCCATTCGGCCTTGAGTGCGACTGAGTCTTTCTTTTCCTGGGCGCGCCCATGTACTAGTACCAGCTGCCTTGTCATCGAACCTCCTTGCTTTGCATGGCTTGTTTCAATTTGTCGAGTCCTGCAACGTTGAAGAGGGACCAGAGTGAGTCCCGCATCGTCCGCTCAATTTCCCAAAGTGCCGGGTGCAGTTTGACCCGGTGGGCCGCAAGGAGCGCCCAGCCTTGCGAAAGCAAAGGAAAAAAAGGAACTATATTGTCCTTGGGCTCGATCGATTTGTCGATCAACGTGCGGCCCAGAAGAGCCAGATCAAACAATGTGACACCTAGATCATCGCGCATATAACCGGACATCTCTCGAATGCGATCAATAGCTTGCAGATCGTGATATGCATAGGCTGCGTAGACGGCGAAGGTTGGATCGACGCCCTTTACTAATTGCATCTGTTTAGCAATCTGGATCGCGTCTGACTGCTCGAGGCGAAATCGACCGTGCTGCGATGACGAAGCGGCGATTGCTCGCAGCGCTCTTATCTTTGCTGCATTGTCCTTGTAGGAGTACCATCGATAGCTATTCATCGATGGCTCGTAGGCCACGTCCACGAGTTCGCCCTCCTCGAAAGTAAGGGCGGCAAGGAATTCGGGTATAGCAGGTACCACCGTTCCGAAGTTTCCTTCAAAGCGGAGGAGCACACTCACCGCCGGATTTTCCAACTCATTGATTCGAAGGATGTCTCCCTGGACGCCGAGTTCGCCCTTGCCGCGGGGCAGGAAAAAATCGACGATGCGCGCGCCGCGAACCTTGATGCCGCAGTTGGTTTCAAAGTGGTCCGGACCAAAAGGCGCCGCAATCCGTTCCACCGAGTCAACAAGTTGCTCGGCTCCTTTTACAGGTTCGGCTTTGGCCCACTGCAATTCAGCGCGAAAATCTGTTCTATCGGCGCTGGCAGCGGATTGAAAAAGTTGCCGCGCCACACCGCGAAAGCTCCGCGAAGCCGCTGCGGGGCTCGCAGATGACGCAGGGGATCCAGGGCTTATTGGTGCTGGTGGAAGTGGTTGAGGGCCAGCCGGACCGCCAGTTGCTGCTGTTGGAGGCACGTCAATTCGAGAAACCCATGCTGAATCCGAGGTAATAATTGCGTCTGGGTTCTGGTTGACCTTCTGCTGAAGATTCATCGCTTTTACGCGACGCGGTATTTCAATCTCTAAGTAATTCTCCAGCCTGCGAGGTCTGACATACCGCGCGTTGTCTCCAGCCGCAGCGGCGGATTCAAGTACATCAAGGCGGGTTCCATTGAGCGCATCTAGCAGAGCGTTAGTGTAAAGGGCGGAATAGTTCCCGGCTGCGATTGCAGGATCCCGGAGTTCCGCAGCGGTCTTGCCCAGGTAGCAAGCGAAGAACTGGTCCACCGGCTTCGACCTATCGCCGGTTTCCTCATTCGGGAACACGTCCGTACCGCGCACGTTTTGGGCCTGGATCCCTTCCGGCGCAACGCGGCAGGCATCCGAGATAATCACAACGTGCTGCACCCCACAATAACGCGCTAACTCCACGCTACCGGACACATTCACGGCTGCGCTCGTTCTCACTGGTGCTTCAGTGAGAAGCCAGTACTCGTTTCTGCTTATATTGACGCCGTGACCAGCAAAGTAAAGTATGAGTTGATCAACGCCGGGACCATCAACAATCTCCTTGATAGCCTCATAGATGAGGTCTGGATCCACCTTCTTGCCGCCAGCGTCAGTGATAAGCTTTGCATTGGTCTCGGTGGCCATGCCTTGCGCGAGTGCCCACTCATACATGCGCTTAGCTCCGGTCGCCGCATCATTCAATTTCTGAAGATTTCCTGTCTTATCGACGCCGATAAACACACCAGCTCGTGTCATCTCTTTCCTCCACGAGTACGTATATCCGGCCACTCGCCACGAGCCGGGATTTCAAACATTAGAACACATCTACACTACTAGTGACTCGTGTCCCTTCCGTGATGCCAATTCCAAGCTATAACCGATGTCAATGGATTGATAAGAATTCAAAGAGAGCCTGAACTTCACGATGCATAGTAATGAGACTTGGGTGTGGCAAAGCGCTAGCAAAGTTACGGCCAGAAGGGCGGGATCTCATTGAAATCATTTATCCATTTCGCAACGCCTCATTCGGATCCACCTGCGTTGCCCTCTTTGCAGGCAAATAGCTGGCCAGTAGCGAAATCACCAGAAACACCACCGGCGCCAGCACAAACGTGGTCAGGTCGCGCGCGCTGATTTTGTACAACAACCCGGAGAGCATGCTGGTCATGATCCAACTCAGCGCCAGAGCAGCGACGAGGCCGATCACAACACCGGTCATCGTGAGCGTTAGACCATAACTGACAATCATGCGCAAGATATCGGATTTTTCCGCACCCAAAGCTAGGCGGATTCCCATCTCTTGGCGGCGTTGCGCCACGGAATAAGCCAGAACGCCGTAAATCCCGATGATCGCCAGAACCAGGGCCGCGGCGGAAAATACTCCCAGCAACAGCAGGATGAAGCGAGGCTGGGCGCGTGAGCCATCCATGATTTCGTCCACCGTCTGAATGTTGGTGACCGGCTGGTCAGAATCAACGGCGGCA
>Ga0210400_10003827_pt1 | contig 13190 bp, 11 predicted proteins | sample IncBWH26MmetaG_FD_155456 | JGI IMG/M metagenome (GOLD analysis project Ga0210400, IMG submission 155456) | Forest soil microbial communities from Barre Woods Harvard Forest LTER site, Petersham, Massachusetts, United States - Inc-BW-H-26-M | ecosystem: Environmental > Terrestrial > Soil >...
TACGATTATTACCTGGTGCCGGCGGGCGGCTACTTTGGCACAAAAAAAGCTATGGAGCCGGTGCACGTGCAGTACTCGTACGACGACAATTCTGTCGCGGTTGTGAACAGCGCATATGAAGCGCTATCAGGCGTGAAAGTTACCGCGAAGCTGTATAACGTGGACGCGAAGGAAAAGGGCGCGCGCGAAGGCACGATGAATGTGGCGCCGGACAGCAGCACGAAGGCATTTGATCTGCCGAAGGTCAGCGATTTGAGCAAGACGTACTTTGTGCGTCTGCAACTGCACGACTCCGGCGGCAAGCTCCTCAGCGACAATTTCTATTGGCTTTCGACGAAGCCCGACGTTTTGGACTGGAAGCACAAACAGGATACGGTGTACACGCCACAGGCGGAATTCGGGGATCTCACCGGTCTGAACACCTTGCCGCAGGTAAAGCTGGAAGTTACGTCCGCGAAAGAGCAGCAAACCGGTAAGGCGGGTGTCCACGCGTCCGTTCGTAATCCCAGCGGTAGCCTCGCGTTCATGGTGCATGTGCGCGTCACCAAGGGGAAGGGCGGGGGAGATCTCACGCCGATTTTCTGGTCCGATAATTATTTTTCGCTTTTGCCGGGCGAGGTAAAAGAAGTTACGGCGACTTATGAGGCTTCGGATCTGGATGGCAAAGCTGCAATCCTAGAAGTCGACGGCTACAACGTTACGCCGCAAAGCGCGGAACCTCGATAAAATCTGTCATTTCCGCTGACTAGAAATAGTGCATCACTCTAACAGTAACTTGACGTTCCTGTGACATCAACTTCCCGCCGAAACCTACACTGCATGCTGGCGATGGGCCGATAAGTTACGCTCCGTCGCTCTCCGCGTGAAGTTCACCGCGGAGCGTTCCGACCACGGCGTAACACGAGCGGCAATTCCTGATCCCGGCGGAAGTGCTCTTCCGGTCATGACGCGTGTGCGAACACTTCTTTGAAAGCATTTCAGTTTTGTTTGAAGAAAAAGGAGAAAGAGATGAAGAAAGATGGAACCGTAAACAACCGCGGCAATCGCCGGTCTTTTTTGAAAAATGGCATGGTCGCAGCAGGCGCGATGACCGCTGGGATGGGACTGGTTACCGGTTCGGCTGCGTTCGCCGATTCCGAAGATCATTCTCCGATCACCAAGGGCGACATCGACATCTTGACGTTCCTTAGCGCGCTGGAACAGGTGGAAGCCGATTTGTGGATTCAATACGCGGAACTCGGCGGACCGACTCCGAAAGTGCCCAGTTCCATAGGCCTCTCTCGTATCGATCTGCAACTGAATGGCAAGGCAATTAGTACAGGACTCGCTCCAGGGTACATCGCTGCTCTTCAGGTGCTCGATGGCGATATGCCCCAATACATCGCGGACAACACGGATGATGAGATCAGCCATCACCGATTTCTCAACAACTATCTTCAATCAAAGGGCGGCAAACCCATTGATCTAAGTTCATTTGCGATATTGCCGCCTAGCGGAGTGACGGGAGTGCCGCAAACTGGACGGCTCACGAATCTGACGCAACTGAAGGTTGACACAACTTGGTGGACGCGGTATCGCAGCGCGTTGCAGAATCCAGACTTCGGAGGCAAATTCGAGAATGCCGTGCCCGATCTCGCGAAGGCCCCGCACACCGCTATTCCGCGGACTGACGCCGAGGCCGCACTCAACGCTGACGGCACCATTCCCAACCACCTGCAGGCGATTGCCAGCACGGCCGGTTTTCACTTTGGGTTCATCGAGCAGGGTGGCACCAGCCTTTATCCAACGCTGGCTCAAAAAGTAACTAACCTCGAAGTTTTGCGGGTTCTTCTTAGCATCGGTCCCAGCGAGACCATGCACTTTCAGACTTGGCAAGACAAAGCCGGAAACGCGCCTAACATTACGGACGGCGACCTTACCTTCCCACCTCTCAATACCGGGGTCGATCCCAACACCGGTGCGACCGGGTCAATAGGCGGGGGTGAAACAGTCGCCGATCTATTCCAGACCAATCTGATCATGCCCGAACCAACGTTCTTCCTAAATTCGAAGTTCGGGCCCGTGTCCATTATTCGTCCTACGAGCGAAGCTGGTGGCGGGGGCGCGGTCTCCGCGGTCAAGAGCTTCATTGACGACGGGCTCTTCATCGATCCAGCAAACAACAAGAATACCGGCATTGTCGCAGAACTCATGCGCTTGGCAGAGGCAGCAGACGACGCGCGACGCAGGTTCTAATCGCCGACAAAGTTGCTTCTCGATGGATAAGGGCTTAGGTCAATTCGGCCTGAGCCCTTTTCTTTTGCCCGCAGTTGTCTTCAGAGGAGTCTTCGGCGTGGTGGCCGAGTCAAAGGATAGCGCCGTAGTGATCGCCGATACCGCGCGGCGTGTTTATCAATCGGCTGAGTAAAATACATCCTCTAGCCCCGTCGAAACATCAAACTGCACTAGAATAATCCACGCGAGTGCGCCATCCTCTGATCAGAGCTTTGCATGATCGGATGGGAAGGATTTGGCACAGTGGGCTCGCGTATCATCTCGAGAGGGGAATCACAATGAAGCGTTTCGTACGTTTTGTTGTCACAGCCGCCCTGGGCCTTGTGTTTGTCACAGTCGCTGCAGCGGATACATTGGAATTGAAGGATGGTCGCGTCTTGCAGGGCCGCTATCTTGGGGGCACGCAAGCGGTGCTGCGTTTTGAGGTAGACGGAAACGTGCAGACCTTCGGGGTTAATGACGTCGTCGCACTGACCTTTACGCATGGGGGCGGTAGTGCCAGGGCTCCTTACGACCCGCCGCCCGCGCCTGCCGCAGCTCTTGCACCGGCACCGGTTGCTCAGGCACAGCCCATCCCTGCTGGCGGCGCGATTACGATTCCTGCTGGGCAAAGTATTTTGGTCCGCATGATTGACGGTGTCGATTCCTCGAAAAACCACGTTGGTGACATTTTTCATGCCAGCCTGGAGACGGATTTGACGGTCAACAACTCCTTGGTCGCGCGCAAAGGGGCCGATGTCTATGGCCGGCTCGCCGAAGCCAAAGAAGCGGGGCACATCGCAGGGAGCTCCGAACTGCAGCTCGAGCTGACGCGTATGGTCATCGATGGACATGATTATCCGCTGGTGAGCAGCGATTACACGCTGCAAGGCAAAGGGCGCGGCTCGAACACCGCGAAGAAGGTCGGCGGGGGCGCTGCTCTCGGCGCGATCATCGGCGCGGTTGCCGGCGGCGGTAAAGGCGCGGCGATCGGAGCTGGCGTCGGCGCCGGGGCGGGCGGCGCGGTTCAGGTGCTTACCAGGGGGCAGCAAGTGAAGGTGCCCAGCGAAACGTTGCTGGAATTCCGGCTCCAGCAACCCGCGATGGTTGCCGCGACGCAAAGCTAAACGATCCACAACGCTAACTTGGCAAACGGGCTCCGAAGGTCGGAGCCCGTTTCCTCATATTTCCGCATCTCTGCGCACGCTGCCCTTCTGTATAATCGCTCTCTTCATTCCGATCTAGGAGGTGTCATGGCTGAGCCGTCTTATGACGAGTTGAAAGCCCGATTGGCGGAGCTGGAAAAGCAGGGGGGCAGTCGCCGCACGGGTCAGCTCGATTTCCGTGTCGGTGAAAAAGGAGGCGTGAGTGTCTACGGGCTGGGCCGCTTTCCCGTCACGCTTTATTACGAGCAGTGGACGCGGCTGCTGGACGCCAGCACAGAACTTCGCGCTTTCCTGGAGGAGAACAAGGCCGCGGGCAAACTCAAGCTCAAGGAGAAGTAGTGAGAAATTTTCTCGGCGGCGTACTGTTCACTGTCCTTTTGGTGCTTGTCGGCGGCCTCGCTTATCTGCGATTTGGCTTCGCGGAGGTTCGGGCCGATTTTCCCCCATCAAAGTGGGAAAAGGCTCTGATGTTTTCCGCTGTTCACGCTTCCGTGCGGCGTCGTGCTCCGGACATACCCAATCCTGTTCCGGCCACGGACGAAAATCTCATCGCCGGCGGAAAGATCTATCTTGATGGATGCGCCGGGTGCCATGGGACTCCTGGGAAGCCAGATACCTCGAGCGACAGCCTGTATCCTCCCATTCCCCAATTCGCTGAAACCGGCACAACCTACACGGAAGCGCAAATCTTCTGGGTCGCCAAGCATGGCATCCGACTGTCCGGTATGTTCGCCAATGGCAAATGGGATTCGGACGAAAAGTTGTGGACTGTGGCTGCCTACCTTAAGCGAATTAAATCGCTTCCGCCCAAGGTCGAGCAACAGCTTGCCAAGCCCGAGCCGCCTAAATAGGAGCTGACATGAATAGCTTGAGCTCGCGATTAGTTTCGCTCCTCGGAAGCCTGATCTTTTTGTTCTTTTCCGCCACAGGCTTGGCGGACGCGCAAACGCCGTCCCCGGCGCTGCTCGTTCTCGAGAAAAGTGACAATACATTGGCGGTCGTTGATCCTGCGTCGCTCAAGGTTGTAGGCCGCGCGCCCGCTGGGCCGGATCCGCATGAAGTGGAGGCCTCGCCCGACGGTAAGTTTGCATATATCTCCAACTATGGCGGCTCCGATAGTTCTCTCCACACCATCTCCGTAGTCGACCTCGACACGCAAAAGGCTCTGCCGCCGATTGATCTCGGCGCTTTGCATTCCCCGCATGGACTAGCATTTGCTGGTGGCAAGCTGTATTTCACGGCGGAAACGAACAAAGTAGTGGGCCGCTACGACCCCGCGACGCAGGCCGTCGACTGGTTGATAGGGACGGGGCAAGACAGAACGCACATGGTCGCCGTCTCGCCGGACCTCGATCGCGTTTTCACTTCCAACGTCAGCTCTGGAACCATCAGCATCATCGAGCCGACCGCAAGCCCAACGCCGGGTCCACCTCCGGGCGGCGCACCCAATTCTGCACCTCCACCAGGTCCGCCTCAGGGTGGTCAACGCAAAACATGGCGCGTGACTAACGTGCCAGCAGGGCGCGGCTCCGAGGGGTTCGACGTAGCTCCAGGCGGGAAGGAAATTTGGGCCGCTAACGCGCAGGACGGAACGATTACGATTATTGACGTTTCCGCCAAAAAGCCATCGCTAACCTTTCCGATCTCAGTGAGAGGGAATCGCCTGAAGTTTACTCCGGACGGCCAGAGGGTGTTGGTCTCCGGCGCCCCCTCGAGCTCACCCGGAGCAAACCTGGTGATTTTGGATGCCGCCACACACAAGGAAATTAGAAGCTTTGATTTCGGGGGCGGCTCCGCGGGGATTCTCGTTGTGCCGGATGGCTCCCGCGCTTATATCGCGGTGAGCGCCCGCGACGAGGTGGTGGCTGTCGATTTGAAGAAGGTGGAGGTAGCCGGCAAGCTAGCGACAGGCAAGGGGCCGGACGGCCTGGCCTGGGCCCAACGCAAGTGACTGATGACTTGGATCTATTTCGCCAGCATGGACGGCAATTTATACGCTATCCACTAGCAGGACCCGCGTTCAGAAAGGCAAGGACGAGAAGTCGACGTTGCCGCCGGACAAAATGACGCCGAGCTTTGGTGGCGCGCCATCAGCGCGGGCTGGCAGCCCGAGGGTGGCCACCGCATCGGGTTTCAATAAAGGCGCAATTGCTACGGCCGAAGATGGCTCGATGATGATCTTCATGCGCTCCCAAACCGTGCGCATCGCGGAAATTATTTCCTCTTCGCTGGCCAGCAGGATACCTTCCACATTGTCGCGAAGGATGGCGAAAGTTCTGGGCGCAAGGGAGGCACGCAGTCCGTCGGCGATGGTGTCGCTCGATTCCAGCGATTGCAACGTGCCGCTACTAAGCGATCGATAAGCGTCGTCGGCGCGCTGTGGCTCGCAGCCGAAGACACGGATACGGGAGCTCAGGCCCTTGGCGCCCAGGCAAGTTCCGCTGAGTAGCCCGCCGCCACTGACGGGTGCAAAGACCGTATCGAGATCCGCAATATCTTCGATCAACTCTTTGGCGGCCGTGGCTTGGCCGGCGATAATGTCGTCGTTGTCGAACGGGTGGATCAGCGCCGCCCCGGTTTCCGATTGAACTCGGGCGCAAACTTCATTGCGAGAAGAAACCTTGGGCTCGCAAAACGTGATTTTCCCGCCGTAAGCTTCGATGGCCCGAACTTTTACACTTGGGGCGTTTTGTGGCATGACGATAAACGCGGGAACCCCGCGCCATCCGGCAGCGCAAGCGACTGCCGCGCCATGGTTGCCGCTCGATTGGGTAACGATTCCGTGCGCGGCTTCTTGTTCGCTCAATGAGAGGATGGCATTGCTGGCGCCACGAATCTTAAACGAGCCGGTCTTCTGTAAATTTTCACATTTGAAAAAAAGACGAGCGCCGGCCATGGCGTCGAGGGAAGCGGAAGTCAGCACTGGAGTGCGGTGAATGCGTGCAGCGATGCGGGCGTGAGCATCAAGAATGGATTGCCAGGTCAGGTGAGAGTAGGCGGAAGCAGGCGTGGTTGCGGTCATGGATTGGCGCTAGAAAAGCGAAAGACCCTGTCTCATGGTGTCTTAACAACTCCCAACTTATTATTACACAGAGCGATTGAGGCGGTAGCGCGCCTCCGTACCGACATTCTATAAAATTTTGTTACTTGACCGCTAGAATAGCTCTGTTAGGCTTACAGTACTCTTCCAGACCCCGCAGAGCGGAGTTCCTTGTCGGCCAGGAAAGTCGAATGATGGATTCAGAACGTCGCCAGGTTGCCCGGCACAAGATGCGCACGCCGCTGCGCTTTCGCGCGATTGACCTCGCCTCGGACAGGAGTGAGCATTTCACTGAAGTCATCAATATTTCGCGCGGTGGATTTTTCTTCGCGTCCTCGGCGCCGCTACAGGTAGGCGTGCCGATCGATTGTACGCTGCGCATGCCAGAAGAAGTGACCGGCACCAAACCGCAGGACACGCATTGCTCGGCGCGCGTGGTGCACGTGCGGAATGAACCTTACGGGGATGGCCGCATCGGTTTTGGTGCGGAGATCGAGAAGTATCACACGCCGTAAAAAGCGCGAGTCCGCGCGCTGAAGATCTAGAATCCTACTCACGGAACTTTGACGATTGTTTTAGCGCTGCCAACGTTTTCAAATCGGTCGTAGGCGCGCACGGCAATCGTGTGCTCGCTTCCGTGCGAAGTCCCTGAGGGCAAAGTGACGGAGAATTGATAGCGCTCTTCGGGTGCATCGCTGATTCCATTTGTCGGCGTGACAATGATCCAATCGCCGCCGTCTACGCTGTACTGCGCACGCTCGATGCTGCTGGTTGCGTCGTGCGCCGTGAACTGGACCATGGAAGATTCGACGATATTCGATCCGCTCTGAAGGCGGATGCCTGTTGCGGTTAGTCCTTCGATCGCTGGTGGAGTGTTATCGACCACGAAGCGCTCGCTTTCGCGCTCGGTTGTCAGTGCCTGGGCTGGCGGATTCGAAGGAGCGTCCGTGGCCACGATTTTGAGGTAGTAGGCCCCGTCTGGCATGGCCGTACTATCCCACGAATAAAATTTCTGCTCGAGTTTGTCCTTCAACGGCTTCCAGTCCGTTTCGTTCTCGCCGCGAAAATAAATAGAAAAGCGCAGGTCGTCATCGTTCTCGTCATGCGCGCTCCATAAAACGGATTGATAGCCCTTCTCATGGAAGCCTTGTGGGGGCTGTTCGAATCGCAGTGGGGATGTGCTCTGCGTGACGACAACTCCGGGGGGATTGGACGTTTGGGGCTGACGCAAGTTTACACTAGGCTGCTGTCCGGTCTGGATGATCACGTTGGCTTGTGCGCGCACTCCAGGATCCTGCACAGCGATCGCGTCAATGACCGGCTCCACGTTGTGTGGAAGATACGCAAGGCTGATCCAGCTGATGCCGTTGCCGGACCTGCCGTCGTGGATCACCGCTTTCCACTGCGCGAAGCGAGCGGGAGGGCACTCTGCAGGGGTGCCAGGTTTTGAGTACGGACCAAACCAGCGCGACCACTCCTTGCCGGGATCCTCCGTGTTGCCGGAGCGCACGAAAAATTCAAGTCGTGGCGTCCCCAATGCCGAGGATTTTCCCGCGCCTTTTTCGGGAGTTGCAGGCGGCGGGCTCCACCAATCTAGCCGGCCCCACTGCGAAAAAAGTTGCGCGTCGAACGAACGCGATTCGTACGTGCCTTCAGGTTCGTACTCCGGACCTACGGAGAAAACTTTTCCGGGATTTGCGGTGCAGAGGAAGAGTTTGCCGCCCGAATTGCGTGCGATGCCGGTTATCTGCGCTGAGCCAGCCTTCGCGAGCTGTGCGTAAACGCCGCGACCATCAATAGCGAGGAGCGCTCCATTGTTGCCGGTTCCGGCGAGAAGGCGCCCATCGGAATTGAGCGCTAGCGAATAGACAACGTCGTCGCGGGAACTCCAAAGCTCTTCCGGCGCACCCTCCGAAGAGAGGCGATAAATGCTGCTGGAGAGTTGCTGCGGGAAGGGAATCAACGGAGTTTGTCCCTGCTGCTGCCCGCCAAGCACGACTGTGCCGCCGGTAATAGTCGTTGTGCCCTGGGGGGTAGTGATCACCGTAGTTGGCGCAGGAGTAGCGGGGTGCTGCTTGTCACCGATGGCCGCCGCATAGATTTTTCCGTCGGATGCCACAGCGATCGCGGTCACTTCACGCTTGCCAGTTTCGTACAGGACGAAGCCCTCCCCACTGGCCGAATCTTTTTCTCCGCGGGTTTTATTCTCGGGGCGGCTGACGCGAAGAATGCGGCCGCTGGGTTCTGTCCCAGCGAGCAGATTGTTATGCGTGTCGAACGCCAGCACGCGGATGTGCGCTTCGTCGCTCGCGTAAAAGAGTTCGCCCTTGCCGTCCGGCGTTACGGCGAAGATTTGCCCTTTATCGCCTGTCGCGACGTACAGTGTTCCGTCAGGACCGAAAGCGAGATCCCAGATGTATTTTGATTTCGGATCGAAGAAGACCGTTTTCTCGCCAGCCGCCGAAACGCGATAGACCTTGCCGTCAGGAGACGTTGCGACATAAAGCGTCCCCTTGGCGTCGAAGGCGATGGCCTGCGCCACTAAGTCGGTGGACTGGAAAACCGTGGTCGGCTTGCTCGCGCCGTTGCCTTCGAGGCGGAACACCTTTGCGGGAGAGCCGCCGGCGGCGTAAAGCGCGCCTTTCGGGTCCACACGTAGCGACCAGAGGTAGGATGCATCGGCGTCAGCCATGAGCGTAAATTTCGGCGCTAGCTCAAGTCGGCCATCGCTCCGCACAGCCACACCGTGGGGATTGCCCTTGAGAAACTCTTCATAAGAGCCCTGGCGCCATGTTCGAGTGTGCTCTGCTAGTAGAGGCGAAGTTATTAGAGCCGAGACAGAGAGAAGCAAAGAAAAGCGTCGAAAAATAGTCGCGAATTTTGTTCGGATACGCTCGGGATGACAGCTGTGCATCTTCTCATTCGTGAATAGTCGCATTGGTCTCTTATCGGATTTGCAGGTTCAAGGAAATCACGCCCGAAACAGGTCCGCCCAGCGGAACAGAAGATTCGCTCGCGAGAGACTCGCGCAATACCTGCACGCTGCCGGGCGTAGGACGTCCGTCGATTACGTTTATTTGAGACAGCGGAATGTTCGGCAGCTCTTTATCTTCCCAGAGCATCGTCGGCGACGGCATAAACAGTCCGACGTAGAGGCGATCGTTCCGTCGCTCGCGATTGAGGACGCCAATCAGTTGATCGAGGCCAGAGGGTCCGCTGGAACCGCCGAAAGCGAATCCGCGCGAAGCCCGATTGAGCGTATCGCCATCAGTAACCAGAATGCGTAGCGTGGTGCCCCGGGCAATTTGGTCGGGAACCCGAACACTGGTTTCTTCGACGCGGTCCGCCCCGCGATAAGGATGCAACAGGACGCGCACGCGCAGCGTTTCGCCCGGCGCCGCTTCACCCTTTTCCAGCCAGGCGCTATCTACGGCGAAGGATTGCCGTCCGGGAACCGATTCCACGTGCAGCGCGATGTGCTCGACCTCCGGGATTTCAAACGTGTTCACAAATAGGCGAGTGAAGATGCTTTGCACGCTGATCGCGATAGGCAGTCCATCAGGGACGAACGAATCCCCAGGGGCATAGGTGTTTTCGATTTGCACAGGTGCGTGGCCGCGCAGGCGAATTTCGCCGGTCAGATGCAGGGTCGTGCCTTCGCCATAAATCGCGTTTTGTGTGAGGCCGTTGAAAGCGGTGATGGCCACGAGCAGTGGCGTGAGCTTGGGATGATTGATGATCTCGAAATGCAGTTTTTTCTCGCCAATCTTAGTCGCCACTGAGAGGTCGAGAGGGATCATCGCCGGGGGACTCCCCAGCTTGCCGGTAACCGCGGTCAGGTGGTCGCCAGTAATCGTTCCAATCGATCCGCCCACATTAACTATCTTGGTCGACGCAAGGTCAGATGACAGCGTGGTCAGAACTCGGCTGCGCGCCATAGGAATCTGCACATCACCGAGGCTCAGAAATGGGTGGCCGCAGAGAAAAACGCGGTCCGCTTGCACGGCGGTGACTGTGCATGCGGAATTAATTGAGGCATCGCCTTGCACGAGAACCATTCCAGCCATATCGCCCGGAACGAGATGCGCATCGTCCGCGCGTGGTGCCGCAGTGCCGCCTTGCGCCGCTACGAAACCATAGCTTTGGATTTGCGGAGCGAATTGTTGCAGCGTCGCGGATTGAAATCCGGAGAAGACCAGAGGTGTCTCGATTGGCGCGAGAGACGAGCCGGTCGGCAATGAAAAGCTTGCAGCGCTTCTTTGAACCGCCGAAGTGTCGAGCGCCAGGGGAAACTGTTGCGCGCTGGCCTGCACGGCCGGGCGGACAACATCTTCAATCGGAGTGACCCCGGCAATCGGATCCTTCGTGAAAATGCCGAGCTTTAGCGAGAGCGCCCCAGCAAGCTTGCCGTCCAGGTACACCGGGCTTCCGCTCATCCCCGCGACAACGCCAGTGCGTTCCACTTTAGGCCCTTTGAGCTGAACAAGGATGATGGATTGCCGCGGACCCAGAAAATTCGGCATGACCCCGATGACTTCGAGATCGAATTTCTCCACCTCGTCGCCGGCAAAAATCGTGTAGGCGTAGCCTTGCATGCCAGGCCGGACTTGCTCGAGCGGAAGGATCTCCTTGGATTGCGCGGAGGCGCCGAACGGGAGAGCGATAGCTATCAGCGCGATCCAACTAGCTCGGAGGAGGATTCGTGCGAACGGATAGAGCGGGGCCAGCGACATGAACTGCTAATCATACTTGGAGCGGGTACCAGGTGCAATTCAACCGGACCGGAGAACCCTGTGTGGACGGAGTCCTGGTACTCGCCCGCTGGGACTACTAGGTCTACAGATAAGTTGCTTTCTGGCTCCGCTGGAGCATAATTACCTACCCTACTAGCGAGCAGATTCCGGGCCAGCAATTTTCGAGGACAGCATGAAATCACCACAGCGCAAGCGCCTTTCACAGGTGGCGGGCTACAGCTTAGTTGAAATGATGATGACGCTCGCGATCGGACTGGTTCTCGCCAGTGTCGCGATGCCAATGATGGTCGGAGCCATTCAGGGTTTTCGGCTGAATAGCGCTGCGCAGCAGGTTGCCAATTTAATTGACCTGACCCGATACACCGCTATACGCCGCAATGCCGTGATGAGCTTGCAGAAAACCACGGTAAACGGTAACTCCGTTTTTTATATCGACCTGAATGGGAACAACGTGCTGGACGCGAACGAGCCAATGGTTATGCTGCCCGCAGACATGCAGCTCGCAAATGGGCAAACCCTCACGCCCCCTAAACCTCCCAGCACACAGGACTTCACGTCGCTGCTAACCTTCGATTATCGCGGCACCGTAAATTTTTCCGGAGGAGGCCCGATAGGGGCATATTTCCTGGCGATCGGCTACACAACCCAGGCACAGTACGGTTGCCGTGCCATCACTGTGACTCCCATGGGCCAAACGAAATTATGGAAGGCTGGGGCCGGCGGCATTTGGACGGGAATGTAATGCGGAGAGATTCTGTGCGAGGCAATCAAGCCAAGAACCTTAACCTTCTCAGCATGCGCGCTCCGCAGCGTGGCTTCTCCATATTGGAAATGGTGATTGCCACCGCCATCTTGATGGTGGGTGTCATCTCCGTCGTTCAGTTGGTCCCCGCCAGCCTGCAGCTCAATTCCGCCAATCGTCTCGATACGATGGCAACTGTAATCGCGCAACGGGAACTCGACCAGATGTTAAGTCAGCCGCTCACGAGAACCGTTTTCCTGGACAGGGACAACAACGCGATTAGCCTGGGTGGTGCAAATTCGCCGGGGGCGCCCGTCATTATGCAGGGCCAAACCGCGCAGATTGATTTCACTGCCGCACAGGTAGCTGGCTTTTCTATCCCGGCATACGTTGATCCTAACGATCCGACCAGCGCAACGTTCGAGCTGCGCTGGGCCGTCATTCCCCAAGTAAACCCCAACACAGGAAGACTAACCGGCAAACGGATCATCATCGGCTGCCGTCAACTGAATGCCAATCAGCCGATGCTGCCAGTCAATTTAGATACTTTGGTGCAAAAGTAGGCGTTGAAGAAAATGAGCAACAGCCGCAAACGCGCAAACGGGTATTCGCTGGTTGAGCTGTTGGTCGCCACCGTATTGTTCACGATTGTCGCCGGCACCGTCTTCTCATTGTTGCTCAGCGCCCAACTACGCTATCGCGGCGAAAGCGATGTGACCACTGCTTTTCAGCAGGCCAACGTCGCTATCGATCAGATTACGCGCGACGTGCATTCCGCCGGATACCCACCGGCCAATTCCTTTCCTGCGAATGTCAACCCGATGCTGGTGGCCTTGCCCTTTTCGTGGTCTCTGGGTTCGGGCTATCCCAACGCGCCCTGTACCGTGAACGGGAGTTGTGGCGCGTTTCCTGCCGGCTACGATTTGATACTTGAGACCGATACCGGCGATGGGCACGGAGTTCAATGGATACGGTACTCGCTACAAGGCACGACATTGATGCGAGGGGTGGCCAAAAAGGCGCAATTCGGCCAATTCGCAGATCCGGTCGCTTCGACCGACGCCTCCCTGACCCCATATCTAGAAAACGTGCAGAATGGACCGGGAATTAAGTCTCTTCCGATTTTCTCGTATTGCTATGATGGCACCGTGTGCCCATCGGTAACCGGATTAGTTTCGAGCATCCGTGAGGTAAACGTGATGTTGATCGTGCAGTCCGCGCAACCCGATCCACAA
>Ga0210400_10003828_pt1 | contig 13187 bp, 13 predicted proteins | sample IncBWH26MmetaG_FD_155456 | JGI IMG/M metagenome (GOLD analysis project Ga0210400, IMG submission 155456) | Forest soil microbial communities from Barre Woods Harvard Forest LTER site, Petersham, Massachusetts, United States - Inc-BW-H-26-M | ecosystem: Environmental > Terrestrial > Soil >...
GCGCCGCTGGTGAACATCTTCTGGCCGTTGATGATGTAGTCTGCGTTTTCGCCCGGGCCGTCGCGCACAGCGCTGGTCGTCAGTGAGGCAAGATCACTTCCCGCGGAGGGCTCGGAATACCCGATGGCGAATTCGACAGTGCCGTCCAGGATCGCCGGCAGGAATGTCTTCTTCTGCTCGTCGGTGCCGTAACGCGCGAGTGTGGGCCCGACGGTGTTCAGTGTGACGAGTGGGATGGGCGCGTTCACTCGTTGCGCCTCTTCGAAGAAGATGAACTGCTCGATTGCCGAGAAGCCTCGTCCGCCATACTCTTTCGGCCAGCCGACGCCCAGCAGGCGAGCCGCGCCGAGAGCCTGCACGCAGTCCTTGACGGTTTGGCCACCCTCCATCCGGTCGGCGACCGCTTTGATGCGCTCAGGCGTCATCACCACCTCGAGGGCGGCGCGGATCTCTGCGCGCAACTCCTTCTGCTCCGGCGTGAAATCCAAATGCATTGCTCAGCGCCCCGCTCCGAGTCGCACGGGCATTCGCTTGACGCCGGGGATCATGGTCGCACGCATCCGGTCGACATCACCGGTAAGTTCGAGGTTGGCGTAGCGGCCCAGGAGTACCTCGAACAAGACGCACGCCTCCAGGCGGGCCAGTTGCGAACCGATGCAGGAATGCTCACCGCAGCCGAACGCAATGTGCGGATTCGGGCTGCGGGTGACCTTGAATTCCTCGGCGTCGCTGCCGAATATCTCCTCATCGCGGTTGGCCGACCCGTAGAGCATGACAACCGTGTCGCCTTCTTTGATGAGCTGTCCGCGGATCTCGACGTCGGCTGTCGCGGTACGGGCCATGTGGGTCACCGGACTGGTCCAGCGCAGCATCTCCTCCACCGCACCAGGGATCAACGAGGGGTCGTCAACGAGCTTGCCGCATTCGTCGGGGTGGGCGATCAGTGCGAGCGTGCCCAGCGCGATGAGATTGCGCGTGGTCTCATTGCCGGCCACTAGCAGCAGGAACGCGAAGTTGAGCAGGTCCTCGTCGGTGAGTTCTTCGCCGTCGACCTCGGCCGCGGCGAGGGCCGACAGCATGTCGTCCCGTGCGTGCTTGCGGCGCGCTGCGATGAGTCGCAGAAAGTACTCGTAGAGTTCGCCAATCGCCTCGAACGATTCGAGCTCGATCTCGGGATCGGCGGTCCCGGTACACGCGTCGGACCATCTCCGAAACCGCTCCCAGTCCTCGGGAGGCGCACCCAGCAGCTCGGCGATCATCCGAGTCGGTAGGGGAGCGGCGATCCCCTCAGCGAATTCGAGGGTGTCACCGGGTTGGACATCGTCCAAGAGCCGGTACACGATTGCGCGGATCTTCGGTTCCAGGATCGACACGCGTCTTCTGGTGAACCCGGTGTTGATGAGCTTGCGGAGCTGACGATGGCGGGGCGGGTCGATGAAGATCAGATTGCCCTCCTGCACCGGGTTCGCGAACTCCGGGTCGGGGATCGTGATGCCCTTGGTCGAGGTGAACAGGGCGGGATTGCCGGACACGTAGCGAATGTCCTCGTATTTCAGCAGTGCCCAGAACTTGGTCACGTCGTTCCAGCAGACCGGCGCCGTCGCGCGCAACTCCTGGTAGGCCGGGTAGGGGTCGCCCACGAAGAAGTCGGGGGAATGCAGAGGGATCGTTGTGCGCAAGCCGGCCTCCCTCGACGCGATCACGGCATCGGACACATTAGCACAATATGTTCGATGATAACTGTGTCTAGTGGATGAGAACGACGCTGTCAATACTGTGTGATCTGGTTGGTTCTCAACTCAGTTGGGCACTGGTGATTGACGTGGCGAGTCCGACAGGTGTACACCATGTGTTGAGCAGCTGACCTCGGCGAGGAAACGATATGGCCGACGCCAGGATCGCCCAGGAGGAGGTGTTCGGACCGGTGTTGTCAGTTCTTCGCTACCACGACGACGACGACGCGGTAGCGATCGCGAACAACTCCCAGTACGGGCTCTCCGGTGCGGTATGGGGCACCGATGTGGGCCGCGCTGTCGCCGTCGCACGCCGCGTGCGCACCGGGCAGATCGCGGTAAACGGCTGCATCCCAGGGGATGCGCCGCTCGGTGGATTCAAGCAGAGTGGATTGGGCAGAGAAGGCGGCGGACTTCCCGGCCTGCACCGGTACATAGAGCCGAAGGCCATCGGAATCCCGGCGTGATGGGGCCTCTCGAAGGATTGCGCGCCGTCGAGATCGCCGGCGACATCGCCGGCCCGTACTGCACCAAGCTGCTCGTCGACCTGGGCGCCGAAGTCATCAAGATCGAGCCGCCTTCGGGGGACCCGTTGCGCCGCTGGGGACCATTTCCCGGCGGCGTTGGAGATCCCGACCGCTCCGGTTTGTTCGAGTACCTGAACGCCGGGAAGCGCGGGGCCACACTTGATCTCACAAGCGAGGATGATCTCGCGACCGTGCGTGAGCTGATTGCGCACGCGCACTTGCTGGTTGAGGCTCTTCCGCCCGGGACGCTGGGCCGGGCGGGCCTCGACGTAGCGGCATTGGAGGCGCTCAACCCGGGGCTTGTCGTCGTGCGCATTTCAGACTTCGGTCAGCACGGACCGTTGTGCGACCGCGACGCCACGCCGCTGACCGTGCAGGCGGCGTCGGGGTGGATTTCGAAGAGGGATCCCGATCGACCGCCGGTGCAGGCCGGCGCCCGGATTTCCGAGTACGTCGCGGGTGGCTACGCCGCGCTCGGTGCGCTCACGGCGCTGCGAACGCGATCAGCTGATCCGGGTCGGCTCGTCGAGGTGGATGTGTCGGTGCTCGAGTCATTGCTGTCGACACTTCCGTACCCGATGCTGATGGCCGAACGAATGCGAAGCCTCGGTCGGCCCGCCAACACCAGGGCGGGTCCGATGATGGGCATCGTCCGCGCGGCCGACGGGTGGCTCGGGATCAACTGCCTGACCGGACAGCACTGGCTTGATGCGTGCGCGATGCTCGGTATGCCCGAATACGGCGAGCAACAGCTCGCGATCATGCTGGGTGGTCCCGAGCGTGCCGAGTTCTTCGCCACGGCCCAACCGTGGCTCTCCGAACGGACCGTGGCCGACATCGTCGAGCTGAGCCAGGCGATGCGGGTCCCCGCCACCGCGGTCAACGACGGCGCCACTGCGCTGTCGTGCCCGCAGTACCTCGATCGCGGGTTCTTCGTGGACGGCGGCGGCGACGACTGGTCATTTCGCCGCCCCGGCGCGCCATTTCGGCTGTCGAAGACACCGGTGTTACCGCCGCGGCCGGCACCGCGCCTCGGCACGCCTGCTGAGATTGACGCGGAGCAGTCTGATCGCTGGCCTGTCGGCACGGCCGCGGATCCAGCCGCGCCATTTGCAGGCATAAAGGTTCTCGACCTCACCACGTTCTGGGCGGGTGCGTACCTGACCTGTTACCTAGGTGCGTTCGGCGCCGATGTCGTCAAGGTCGAATCGATCCAACGACCCGACGGCCATCGTTACTCGGGTGCATGGGCCCATGAGGGCGACAGATGGTATGAGCGCAGCGGCATGTGGCAGGGCACCAATCTCAACAAGCGCGACATCACATTGGATCTCACCTGTAAGCGGGGCCGAGAACTGGCACGCCGGCTTGCCTGCGAGGCGGACGTCGTCGTGGAGAACTTCTCGCCGCGGGTCATCGAGCAGTTCGGGTTGGACTACGAGTCACTGGTGCAAGTGAAGCCCGACGTGATCCTTGTGCGCATGCCGGGATTCGGTTTGCAGGGGCCGTGGCGCGACTACGTCGGCTGGGCGTTCAACTTCGAGCAGACATCGGGGATGGCAGCCGCGACCGGGTACGCCGACGGCCCGCCGTGCAACCTGCAAGGTCCCGCGGATCCCATCGTCGGGGTGCACGCCGGCGTGGCCCTGCTCGCTGCGCTCGAGCACCGGCGCCGGACCGGCGAAGGCCAACTCGTCGAGGTCGCGCAGATCGAGGTCGCGGCATGCCTTACTGCTGAGCTGGTGATCGAGTACTCGATGAACGGGAAAGTTCAGCCGCGCGAAGGCAATCGCCGTCGTGGTGTTGTGCAGGGTGTGTACCCGACCGTCACGGACGATGCGTGGGTGGCGCTCTGCGTGCGCGACGACACCGACTGGGCGCACATGGTCGACGCGATGGAGCGCCCCGAGCTGGGCGACGATCCGCGATTCGTGTCGGCTCACCAACGCGACCTCGCCCACGACGAGTTCGACGCTCTGGTTGCCGACTGGACCCGCACCCGGACTGCCGCTGCAATCATTGAAACCCTTGATGCACGGCGCGTTCCGGTCGAGCGACTGCTCACGCCAGACCGGATGTATGACATGCCTCAACTCGACGCGCGGGGATACTACGACGAGCTCGAGCACCCGATCACCGGGTCACACCGCTATCCGGGCTGGCCGCTGCGGCTGGCGCCTGGACCCAGCCGTCACCATCGGTTCGTACCGCCGACACTCGGCCAGCACAACGAGGAGATCCTGCGGAGCCTTGGGCTTGACAACGGCGAGCTCGCGGACCTGCGCGAGCAACGCGTGATCGGCGAATCCGCGCTCAACTAGCAGTTGCGCACTCCAGCAACTCTTTGAGGGCAATCTCGAAACCGTCGGCCAGGCCCGTGAGGTCCGGCAGTAGGTGCGGGCAGGAGATGATGCCGATGTCGAGTTCGTCGTTCAACGACATGACCGTGATGTTCAGACCCGAGCCGGCCAAGATCGGACCCAGTGGATACATCGCTTCCACTTCGCACCCCAGGAAGTACAGCTGGGTCTGTGGGCCAGGCACGTTGGACAGGATCAGGTTGAACGCGGGGCTGTGCGGCAGCGGGATCAGCGGCAGGAGTTTCATCGCCACGTCGAACATCTTTTGTCCGGCGAATTGAGTCCAGTCCTGCAGCAGGGTCGGACCCATGGCTGCGACATGGTCCTTTGCCGCCGAGTTTCCCTCAGCGATGGCGAGCAACCGGTCGGCCGGATCGCTGATGTTCGTTCCAAGGCGGCAGAACATCCACGTCGTCTGGTTGTGTCCGTGTCGATCGGACTTGTCGTGCACCGAAACCGGCACCGTCGCCACCAGCGGGGCTTCGGGCAGCTCGTGGCGGTCGAGTAAGAACCGCCTCAGCACGGCGGAGCACAACGCCACCACCACGTCGTTGACGGTCACCCCGAACCGGTTCTTGATCGTCTTGATGTCCTGCAGGTCAAGCTGGGTGAAAGCAACATTGCGCGCGCGGCTGAAGGCGGCGTTGAACTTGGTCGGCGGCGCGGCAAACGGCGCGGCCATCGTTGCCCCTCGGCGGGCGCGGGAAAGCGTCTGCAGCAGCGTCGTCAGTGTGGCGGGCAAGACGGTGGCCAGGCGCCACGGGCGCAACGCGAATCCCACCAGCCCCAAGGCCGCGATGGCCAGCGGGTTGGCGGTGCCGGCGCCTCCGACCGGGTCCGGTGGCGGCGCATCGGGCTTGTCGCTGCACAGGTGCGCCATCAAGTTGGCGCCGGCCACCCCGTCCACCACGGCGTGATGGGCTTTCAGCAGCACTGCCTGCGCATTGCCGTCTGCGATGTCTTCGATCACCCACATCTCCCACAGCGGATGGTCGCGATCCAACGGCAGGGACGCGATATCGCCACAGACCTCGGCGAACTCGTGTCGTCCTCCCGGCGTCGGCAGACCGACGCGGTGCAGATGACGGTCGAGCTGAAAGTCGTCGTCATCGAACCAGACCGGGTGATCGAGGTTCAGCTGGCTATTCGCGAGCTTCAGACGAAATTCGGGCACCGCGTCAACCCGAAGCATCATCGCGTCGCGGAACCGGTCAAAGGTGTAACCACCGGGCATCGTCGACGTGTCCAGCTCCATGACGCAGCACACGTTCAACGGCTGGCTCGGGGTCTCTGCGTACAGGAAAAATGCATCGAGTCCGCTGAGTCGCTCCATATAAGCCTGCTTGATCTGGTCGTGGTGATCGGCCCCGACCCCTCGTCGTAACCAGACATATCTCCTGAGATGTCTGATGTAACAACAGCTTACGCGTCGCCCTAGAAATCGGCACCCGTCGATGACGCCTGCTGGACATCCAGGATCAAGTGGATCAGCTTGAGCGACGCGAGCTTCCAGTTACCGTTCTCGCGCAACCATCGCTCGTCGTAATACCCGTAACCGGTCACCGACAAACCGTCCGCGAAGACCGCCCGATCCTGCATCGCCCAGATCACCCGCGCCTCGTCACCGTTGAGGTCGATCTCGGGCACGCTGACCTGGTGGACGGTCTTCGCGTCGGCGACCAGCGACTTCAGCGTCGACAGCGCATTGTCGCGACCGGTGATCATCTCGGGCTCGGAATCGCCGTCGCTAAGGCCGAATTTCATGTCCGCGGTCATCAATTCGGCCAACTGGGCCCAGTCCCGAGCATCCAGGGCACGGCAGTATCGGGCCTTGGCTTGGGACAACTCGTAAAAGGCGGTGAGCTCGGCTTGCTCGGTCATGTGACGGTCAACTCCAGACGTTCAAGGCGACGGACGAGGATGCTCGGCAGCCACAATCCGACATCGGCTGCTTCGATCCACGAGGTGCGGTCGAGCAGCATACCCAGGACGATCTGCGCCTCGAGTCGCGCGAGTGCGGCGCCGACGCAGAAATGCGCGCCCTTGCCGAAGGTGATGTGGCCCTTGCCGGTGGGTCGATCGAGCCGGAATTCGTCGGGCGTCTCGAACTGGACAGGATCGCGGTTGGCCGCCCCCCATAACAGCAACAGACGCGAACCGGCGGACAGGTCTACGCCGCCAAGTGTGGTGTCGGTGACAACGTGCCGGTAGTGGCCGCGGAACGGCGGTTCGTAGCGCAACGTCTCCTCGATGAATGCGCCCAGCAGCCCTGGATCGTCGCGTACCTGTTGTTGGATATCGCGGCGATCAGCCAGGATCCACGCCAAGCTGCCCAGCAACGACGCAGTCGATTCGCCGCCGGCGCTGAAAAGGATGATCATCATCATTTGTGCGGTGAGTTCATCGAATCCGCCCACCGCGCAGGCGGTTGAAAGCGCACCGAGCAAGTCATCCCGCGGATCGGCAGCGGCCGGCCCGAAATGATCGCTGATGTAGTTGCCCAGCTCCATGGCGGCGACGCCCGACGCGGCGAGCTGATCCTGATCGACCAACCCGTCAAGCAGCTGGGTGCTCGCGTACCCCCATTTCACGAGTTGGTCGACGTCATCGTCGGGCACGCCGATCAAGCGCGCGACGATCATCATAGGCAGTCGGTTGGCCAGTGCGCTCATCCATTCGATGCGTCTGTTGTGCACGCCATCCGTCCAGAGCCGGTCAAAGGTTCCGGCGATGAACGACTCCATCGCGCGGATCCGCTTGGCCGACAACTGGGGTATCAACATCTTGCGATGCAACGCATGGGCGGGGTCGTCCGCGGTGGCCAGGGTTTGCGTGGGGCCACCGAGTCCGCCCATCTCGAACGGTACGACGGCCCCGTCGGCGGTGTACGTCATCGTCGCGGTGAGGTTCGAGGAGAAATCCTGCGGACGGTTGATCACGTCGTTGATCGCGTCCCAGCTGCAGACTGCGTAGAACCCGGAATCCCCGATCCGATGCACTGGCCCGTCGGCGCGCAGGCGGTCGTACATCGGATACGGATCCTGGATGGATTCGGCGCCGAAGAACTCGATCGGATCATGCAGGATCGTCGTCATTTTTCCAGGCTGACGGCTGGAAACCACGAGCGTCAATGGGCCGGAACAGAGTCGAGACCTCGGTCGCGTGGTGACCGCGTTTGGTCGTCTCACGCCACGCACAGGACCTGTCGAAAACGATGATATAGCTGACCAACTTTGTCTCAGCGTGAGATTATCTGATCATTGTTTCCGGGCAGTCGGGGGTTATTCCGTGCCACGCGATGACTGGCTTGTCGGCGGCGATCGCCGCACACTGGCCGCCGAACGAATCCTTGCTGCAGCCACCGATCTGATGTTCCGGGTCGGGCCTGATGCGTTCAACATCGACGCACTTGCCGCCCGGGTGCACTGTTCACGGGCCACCATCTATCGCCACGTCGGCGGCAAAGCCGACATCCTCGAGGCGGTGACGGCACGTGCCGCCGGCCGCATCGTCGACCACGTGCGTCGAACCGTCGATGGCCTGGCCGGCCCTGACCGGGTCCTGACCGCGATCACGGTGGCAGTCGAACAGATCCGATCTGACCCAGCGCGCGAACTGCTGCTCGACTCGGTTCGGGGCGCTCGCGGAAACACCTGGCTGACCGCCTCGTCGGCCGTGGCGGGGTTCGCCACCGAACTCACTGGCCTGGCCGACGACGATCCACGGGCCGGGCAGTGGATTGTCCGCTTGGTGCTGTCGATGCTGTTTTGGCCCGGCGCCGATGCCCGCGCCGAGCTGCAAATGCTCGAGCGATTCGTTGTACCCGCGTTCGCGAAGCGAGATTAGAGCGCCGGGCGCCAATGGCTTACCGCTCGTCGGTGGCCGGTGGAAACCGCAGGGCGGGCAGATCTGTATGGTGATGCTCCCGAACTACTCGTCCGATGAGGAGCAGCCGGTTGACCCTCAACACCGTCGCGCTCGAGCTCGTGCCGCCGAACGTGGAGCGCGGTCCGCAGCAGACGTTGGAGGACGCGCGCAAAGTACTGCAGTTCTCCGCTCAATCCGGCATCGAGGGCCGGATCGGGCACGTGATGATTCCCGGGATGATCGCGGAGGACGACGACCGGCCCGTAGAGATGAAGCCGAAGCTGGACGTGCTGGAGTTCTGGTCGCTGATCAAACCGCAGCTGCCCGGGGTGAAGGGACTGTGCACCCAGGTCACCGCCTTCATGGATGAGCCGTCCCTGCGCCACCGGCTGACCGACCTGGGCGCTGCCGGTTTCGAGGGGGTCGTTTTCGTCGGAGTACCGCGCACCATGAATGACGGTGAGGGCTCCGGCGTCGCGCCGACCGACGCCCTGTCGATTTACGACCAATTGGTGGACAACCGGGGCGTGATCCTGATCCCGACCCGGGACGGTGAACAGGGCCGGTTCAATTTCAAGTGCGATCAGGGTGCGACGTTCGGTATGACCCAACTGTTGTACTCCGACGCGATTGTTGGGTTCCTCACCGAGTTCGCGAGGAGTACCGACCACCGGCCCGAGATTCTGCTGTCGTTCGGCTTCGTACCGAAGGTCGAGAATCGGGTGGGTCTGATCGACTGGCTGATCCAGGACCCGGGAAACGCCGCCGTGGCTGACGAGCAAGCGTTCGTCAAGAAGCTGGCCAGCGGCGAACCTGCGCAAAAGCGCCAGCTCATGGTCGACCTTTACAAGCGGGTGATGGACGGTGTCACCGATCTCGGTTTTCCGCTGAGCATCCATTTCGAGGCGACGTATGGCGTTTCCGCCGCGGCCTTCGACACGTTCGCGGAGATGCTCGCCTACTGGTCGCCGGCAAGTCCTAAGCAGCCCATCTGAGGCGGCGGTCGGGCCGAAAGACGACTCAGATCACGCGCAGCACCGCGCCGATCGCCAACCCGAGCACCAGCAGCGCGCCCGCCTGGCGCACATGCAGAAACGCCAGCGCGGCATACCAGAGCGGCCACACGGGAAACTTCGCCGGCGGCTCATCGGGTGGCGGCTTGCGGAAATACGGCCACACCTTCACAAGCCGCGGCAGCGCCAAAACGACGATCAGCGCCGGCCACGGCATCGCGTCGACAGCCACCGCCACGGCGACCAGCAGGTAGAAGCCGACCATCATCGCGAGCGTGACCACCCGCGCGCGTTGTTCGCCGAGGATCACCGGCACGGTCCGGATCCCGAGCGGCGCGTCGTAGGGAATCTTGTCAATGTGCTTGCCCATCAACACCGTCGTGCACAGCAGCCCGTACGGCAATGAGGCCACCAGCACCTCCCACCCAACCGTTCCGACGGCGGAGTAGTAGGTGCCGCACACCATCAGCGGACCCCACACGACGAGGACATCGGGTTCGCCGAGGCCGCGTTTCTTCAGCCGCAGTGGCGGTGCGGTGTAGGCGACGCTGAGCACGAACCCGGCCAGCGCGAACGCGAGCACCGGCCATCCGCGAGCCAGCGTCAGCACGATGAGGATGGCCAAGTCGGCGAGGTTGACCGCGAGGATCACCGTCAAGAGGGTGCGTCGGCTGACGAGGCCAGACAGCACCGGGTGCGGGGCATACAACGCCCGCGGGTAGTTGTCGCTGTCGGTGCCGACCTGCGTGTCGAACAGGTCGTTCATCAGGTTGTTGGCGACGTGCGCCAGGACAATGCCAACGATCGCCAACACCAGCCAGCGCCAGTCCAGTCCGGGCTGTCCAACCGCCAGCAGCGCCGCCACCAGGCCGGCGAACAACGTCATCGGCAGCACCGCGGCGCGGGTAACCACGATCCAGCGGGTGACGGCGTCGACCGGACCGTCCGGCGGCGGGTTGGTGGTGTTCAGCGCGTACAGCCACGAACTCAGCCGCGACCGCGATTTCACCTCGGCCATGGTCACAGCGTATGCCCGCGGGCTCAGCGCTCTCGTGCGGGCAGCGCTTTGATGATTCGGCCGCGCATCAGCTCGGGGCTGAGGCCCTTGATCCGGTCGATCCACCGAATACTCTCGGGCACGTACCAGTGCAGCCGCGTCCGATGGTGGTACGCCTCCCACGCGGCATCGGCCACCGCCGAGGCAGGCATCAGACGGAACATGCCCTTCTTCGGTGCGCGAGTGCGGATCTCCTCCATCGGGATCGTCTTACCGCCGCCCCCGGAATGATTCGGCGTCGTCGTGAGTATCGCGGTCTCGATGAGCCCGGGCAGCACGTCGGCGACACGCACTCCGTGTCTGCGCCACTCGACGCTCAGCGCCTCGGTGAGCCCCTTGACCGCGTGCTTGGTCGCCGAGTACACGGCAAGCCGCGGCATGCCGTAGGTGGCCGACGACGAGGACGTGGAAAACATCAGGCTGCCCGGCGACTTCTTCAGGTACGGCAACGACAGATAGGCGCCGGTGAGGACCGCTTTGAAGTTGATGTCGACGACGCGCATCGCCTCGTCATATGGCACGTCCTCGAGCCAGCCCGACTGTCCGATCCCCGCGTTGTTCCACATCATGTCGAGCCCGCCGCCGGGATTGCCCACGCAGAAGTCGGCGAGCGCGCTGTCGAACGCCGGCTTGTCGGTGACGTCGACGGCCCGCGTCCACAACCGGTTTGTGCCGAGCTCGCCGGTCAGCGCGTCGAGCCCGTCGTTGTGGCGGTCGATTGCGCCGACGCGCCAGCCGTTGCGGTGAAAGAGCCTGGCACCCTCGCGACCCATGCCGCTTGCTGCTCCGGTGATGAAGATCGACTTCGCCGCCATGACATCCTCCAAACTCGCAGGCGTTCAGGGTAGATGTGGTGGTGGACCGGTTGTTGGAGAGGAGACTGCTTTGACGAGACCCAACACACCCAAGCGGGCAGACCTGGTGTTGTCGGGCGGCGGCGTCAAGGGCATCGGCCTGGTCGGCGCCGTCGTCGCGCTGATGGAGGCGGGCTACACCGCGCAGCGCGTGTCGGGCACATCGGCAGGGTCGATCGTCGGCGCAATCGTCGCGGCCGCAGCGCAGGGTCAAAAGATGACTCCGGCGGATTTCAGGGAACTCGCGCTGAGCTTGAAGTACAAAGAGTTTCTCGACCCGGGTCCGATAGAAAGCGTGCCCCTCGTCGGCCCGTCGATTGCGCTGCTGCGCGGAACCGGCATCTACCGCGGCGATCACGTCCACGACCGGGTCCGCACCCAGTTGAAACGCCTCGGAGTCAGCACATTCGGCGATCTCGCCTACGACGATCCCAACTTGCCACCGGAGCAGCGCTACCGGCTCGTGGTGACCGTCGCCGATGTGACGACGGGTCAGCTCGTGCGGCTGCCGTGGGACTATCGCCGGGTCTACGGCGTGGATCCGGACGACCAGATGGTCGCCGACGCGGTGCGGGCCTCGATGTCGATTCCGTTCTTCTTCCGTCCCGCAGCCTTGACGAGCACGGCGGGCCTGAGGTCCACGCTCGTCGACGGCGGGATTCTGTCCAATTTCCCGATCGACTCCCTGGACCGCACGGACGGGAAGAAACCGCGCTGGCCGACCTTCGGCGTCACGCTGCTGCCCAACCTTCCCGAGGGCAACGATGACGTGATCCCGGCGCTGAGAGCGCTCAACATCCTCGGCTCCACCAAACTGTTGGAGGAGGTCATCACCACAATGGTCGTCGGCAGGGACCAGGCCTACCTCAACCAGCCGTGGGTCAGTGCGCGTACCATCCGGGTGGACTCAACAGCCGTCGGTTTCCTCGATTTCCACATCTCCGACAAACAGGTCGAGGAGCTGTACAACAAGGGCCACGCTGCTGCTGAGGAGTTCCTCTCCACCTGGGATTGGCGTGCCTACGTGACCGAGTTCCGCTGATGCGGCACCGCCGCGTCCGATCTCGTCGATCGCGCTTTCGACGTCGTAATGACCAGCGATGATGTCGTCGACGAGGTTTCGCTGTTGTGACATTGTTTCCACCTCCTCAACCGTGGGCGCCAACCGACTACCCGGCGTCACCGCATTCAAAACGCACTCGTGGATCACAGGAGAAAACGGATGACTGAATTCGATGCAAGAGAGCAGTTCGCCGAGGCGCAGGTGGCATGCCTGTCGACCGTGTCACCCGGCGGCGCGCCCCACCTGGTTCCCGTGGTGTTCGTGGTCAGCCACGACGTCGTGTATACGGCCGTCGATACCAAGAGAAAGACAACCCACCGGCTCCGGCGGCTGCAGAACATCGAGGAGAACCCACAAGTCAGCATGCTTGTCGATCACTACGAAAGCGACTGGGACAAGCTCTGGTGGGTGCGGGCCGACGGGACGGCCGAAATCCACGACCGAGGCGAGCAGATGGCCACCGGATACGACTTGCTGCGACGTAAATACCCACAGTATCAACGGGTTTCATTGACCGGGCCGGTGATCGCCATCGCCGTGAGCCGGTGGTCGGCATGGCAGGCCTGATCAGGTTTATCCTGGACCGACGAGGCCTGATATGGACCGTGAAGAGCTGTTCGCCTCGATCGTGGCGGCATGCCCCGGTCGCGATGACCTCGTGTATGTAGAGCGCCAGGGCGACCAGTACCAATGGCGCATGGTGCCGGACGACA
>Ga0210400_10003829_pt1 | contig 13185 bp, 15 predicted proteins | sample IncBWH26MmetaG_FD_155456 | JGI IMG/M metagenome (GOLD analysis project Ga0210400, IMG submission 155456) | Forest soil microbial communities from Barre Woods Harvard Forest LTER site, Petersham, Massachusetts, United States - Inc-BW-H-26-M | ecosystem: Environmental > Terrestrial > Soil >...
CCCTGTTTTTAGACTCATAAGATTTGCGCAGAAAGTTTTGACGGATTTCAAAGCTCCGTTGGAACTATTCTCCCTTGAAAGAAGAGGCTGCCCTGTTGCCGGGTGGCCTCTTCGTTTTGGTATTTCATCTTGTGCATCGTCACTCGGCGCGCGAGAGAGTCGCACTCACGGCGAGAGAGCGTGCGACGGAATAGGGAACTCTTGGCAGATTTTCCGCGTATCCTTTGTTGAACGTCATTTGTGTTGTCGTTGGCTGAAGATGTGGGCTTCGAAGATGCAGTCGTATTTTTCGGAACCATTGTCATCGGGAGGACGAAATGTTTTGCGATGGATGCGGCAGTGCGGTGCAGCCCGGTCAATCGTTTTGCAGCAAGTGCGGCAAGCAAATCGTTGGGCCAGTATCGCTGACGCAACCGCGTCGGGGACGCGTGCAGGAGCATGTTCGATTGCTCGGCCTCTTCTGGCTGGCGCTCTCGGCCTTCAACACCATTGCCGGCATCGTCCTGTACGTCATAGCGAACACATTGATGGTTCACTTGCACCGGGCAGACCCAGAGGGTGGTCCGCCGGCGTTCTTAACTCCGCTCCTGAGTACGATCGCGGTCTTGTTGCTGGCCAAAGCGGCAATCGGGCTATTTGCGGGATGGGGTCTATTGCAGAAGGAGCCGTGGGCTCGAGTTCTGGTCCTGGTGCTCGCTTTTATTGCGCTGTTCACGAACATTCCGTTCGGCACGGCCCTCGGCATCTATACCATGTGGGTTCTGCTGCCCGCGGAGTCAGAGGAAGAATATGAAGCTATGGTCGCGAGGCGGGCGGCGTAGCGGAATTGAGCGCGTGTTCGTGCGCATGAAAGTCGTCGCGACAGCGGTCCTGCGGTCAGATCCTTTGCGGATCAGGAGGTGCATTTCTGCATCTCGCTCTCTGGGCATCTAGCTTTACGCTTTCCAAGCTCCCATTTAGAATCGATGACAGGCCGACGTAGCTCAGTTGGTAGAGCAGCCGATTCGTAATCGGCAGGTCAGCGGTTCAAGTCCGCTCGTCGGCTCCAGTCTAACTTTTTGAAGAAATCCGTTTGCGGATTCTGGCCTTGCCTCCGGAAGAAATCGAACACGAGGGAAAAGTTTATGTTCCGTTCTCTGTGGTTATCGCCCCCGCTGGTAACGGTATTGGCAGCGTGCTGCTTCTGTACGCCAGCGCTTGCGGCTGACACAGGCTGCCAGCCGGTGTTTGAGGCATCGGCCAGGCTCTACACCATGCCGGCGCACCTTTATACGACGATGTTGGGGGCTACCAGCGAGCAGATCTATGCCAACAGCGCCATATTTACCAATGTCGGGGGCAAGTGGCATCGCAGCAAGATGACACTGCAGGAAATGCAGAAGCAAGAGCAGGAGAACATCCGAAACTCGAAGACGACGTGCCGCTATCTGCGCGACGAGATGGTGAGCGGCGAAATGGCGGCGTTGTACGCCGAACAAGGTGAAACCCAGGGCATGAAGTTCGACGGCCAGGTGTGGATCTCCAAGGGTAAAGGCGTGCTTCTCCGCACTCAGGAAGACATGGATGCGGGGGAGGGGGCCAAGAACCACATCGCGGTCCGTTACGAATACAGCAACGTCAAGCCACCCGCGGGTGTGCAGTAACCTCGCGTGGATGCCGAAAATAAGAAAATGCTGTTAGGCTAAATCCGAATCGCACCTGACGAAAGTCCAAGTTCGTGGCCCGCGCAAGTGCAACGCTCCTGAAGACTCGCTCAATCATCCGTCACCTAACGGCGGCGTTGATCTTGTCCGCGTGTGTAGTTGCGGCCGCCGCACAGAGCGATAGCGCGGCATTCGCAAAGTTCAAAAGTGAGATGCTGCCCCAGGTCGGCCAGAAGGTCACGGTCGTGGGAACGCTGCACGACGGGAAACAAGGTTTTTGGCTCGCGTTCAACAATTGGGGTGCCTATATCTATGCGGTCAAGGAATCAGGCGTCGAGAAAGAAAACGACCTTTATGCTCACTTTCGCAAGGGTCAGACCGTAAGAGTTACTGGCACCCTGAGGCATTTTGCAGAGCCAGCTGCATCGAAGGAAGACGGGCAACACGGGCGATACGTGCAAATCCCGCCCGAGCACTTTTTCTTCGATGCCGCCGAGGTGGAAGTGGTCCCATTGGTCCCACCGGCGCGAAAGAATCCAAAAAACGAAGTCCAGTGATATTGGTCATGCCACTGCCGCGGTTGTATACTCAATTCCCAACACCATCAGACCAACGGAGCGCCGGTTTACCAAAACCTCTGGCCAGCGGCGAATTGGGTATGCCCGGATGCAGAGAGTTTTCGTCAGAGGATTGCTAGCGGCCACGTTTCGCGATTCCACTGGGTTTCCGCTCGGGCTGCCTACGAGAGACGAACGAGGCACTGCTGTGTCTCCGTCGAGCGAGAACCGGGAAGCGAATTTCCAACCATTCTTTGATCAACCATACCGGACATTTATCCCGGACATTATTGCGACTACGAGGTGATGCTATGCCCCCGATCGAGATTCTAAGCGTCGAAGAAGCCAGCGAAAGCGCAGCTCCCACGACGATTCCTCCGAAGGATCGCACGCCGGTACGGCGGCGTTTTTATGCGCTGTCAGTCAAAGATCACGTTCGGCTGCTCTTGCCGTTCCTGCTGGCCGGCGCGGTGGGTGTGCTGGTCCGCGCGAAGTATCCCTACTGGGGGCCGGCCAGCGAGCTGGCATATTTTCTGGCCGACGCCTTGATTGTGGCCATGATTTTGGGGGTAGCGTTCGATCTTTTTTCCGCGAAGCTACTGGTGGAAAGGGTTTCTGACGGGCTGGCGCAAACCCTGGTCGGACGAGGCCTGCCTGCCGAAATGCAAGGACTGGTTCGCGATGTTGTTTCCACCGACCTGGTGCGGGATCACTATGTGAAGAGCTACGCGTTTTCGACTCCCGAGAACGGGCGCGTCCAAGTGGATATCGAGGTTCGTTACGAGATCAGAAATTACTCGGAAGCGGTGCGCGATTATGCCCCGGAGTTAACCACCGAAACTTTTTTCCAGCCGGAGTTTCGTTTTCTGGAGTACGGAATCGCCGGAAGAAAAATCTACACGTTTTCCGACCAGAACCTCGCCTCCAAGGTGGAGATTGAAGACACGCTCGGCGTGACCCGAGTGCCGCGGAGCGCTCTGCCAACCCTGAGTCTCAACCCGGTCAGGGCCGGAGAGAAGGCCGCATGCCAGGTCACGTGGAGATATGGCTTAACCGTGCCAGAACAGTATTGCGATGTAACCGACCTTGACGAGGCCACACTGGGAGCGACCTTACATGTGGAAACGCTACCCGAAGAACTCGAATTCGTCTCTGGGTGCGATGCCAGCCTGCACCACGAACCCGGCAGCCAGTCATGGTACTTCGAACGGGCGTTCCTGGCGGGCCAACATCTCCGCGCCTGGTGGTTCCGCCGCAAGCCTCAAGCGCGAGTTCCGCGTCCCCGCCCGTGAGAGGCAAGGCGCGCGAGGGTTAATGCGCGAAATCTGGATTTTGCAACAGTTGAGCAACCCGGTGTAATATTCGAGACTCCGAATGAGGCCATTCTTTGCTCAGCGCACGATGCCTTCAGTGTTGTTCCTTACTGGGGGGATTTTCTGTGCGGCAGCGAGCTTCTTGGAAACGCGGATCAACGCGCCGAGCATCGATATCTACGTCCCTCGAATTTATCTGGTGATCCACTTACACCCTCTTGAACTGGGTGTGTTCCTTGGCGTTTTCTACGCAATCCTCTACTACCTGAGCGCACGCCTCCTGAATCTGATCGTGCCCACCAGTTTGGTGTTACTGCACTTTCTGGTCACATCCTTCGCGCTGATTGGCCTCGGAAGCCTACACTACGTCAGCTTAGGGCCAGAACCGCGAGAACCACTTGCTATCAACCCGGTGTTCGCGATTCTCGCGACCAATGCTTTTTCCTTACTCGTCGTCAGTGGTGCCCTGTTTGTTGCTAACCTCTCGCTCGCATCGCTGTTGAAGCGGCGTCAGGCAGTTCTATGACAGTTTTTTCTCGACTGACGAAATCAGGCGATTTTCTCGTCAACTGACAAAGATCCCCAGAGTTTTGGCCCGGGGGGCTGCGGTCCGGCCACATCTAATCCCACTGCCCATTGCTCTACAGGTTCTCTTGGATGAAGCGGGGACTCAGGTGAATGTCGAACTGTACTAGCGGTGAATCACCAACCGCCTTGAAGCTGTGGATCTCGCCGGCCTTGATGACAAAGATGTCTCCAGCGCTGCCTTCGAAGGTCTTGCCGCTTACTGTCCACACTCCCCGGCCCTCACGGATGAACTGAATCTCGTCATATGGATGCCGGTGCGGACCCGGTCCCGAACCGGGCTTCCCATGGAATAGGAACACCGAAACCCCGGTGTTGCCCTGCTCAGTTCCGACAAACTCATGCGAACTACCAACAAAAGGCAGGTCCTCTTGGCGCACATGAAACATCTTTCGTCACCTCCAGCTCGCTTTTGATGACTGTGGCCACCGTCTGGCTCCGCGAATACTTAGGATCGCAGAATAGGATCGCGTCCGAGCACCTCCAGCACTCAAAGTCCGCGTTCCGGTGCCTCAAGGTTGCGCCGATAACGCACATCATTCACCTTGAAGCCCCACCTTTCTTCCGTTCGCTGCGCTCCATCCGGGGCCCATTGATCCCTCCGATAAAAGCGCTCCGCGCGAACGTTGCCTGCGAGTACCCAGAGAATCGCTTTTCGAAATTCCAGATCGAAAAGCCGAGCCCGCGCTGCGGAGACAAGTGCAACGCCCATGCCCCGGCCCCAGTGGTCGGGATCAACGTAGAGTGCACAGAGTTCTCCGTAATCTGGCATATTGAAGTCCTGCGCGGGCACTGTCGTGGCAAAACCCCGAATCTCCCGGCTTTCGGTTAAGACGATCGTATGCGGCGTGAGGGGATCGAGGCTGCCGAAAGTGTATTTCTCCGCCCGATCCTCGGGCCGCAGTTGATCGAGATACTCATCAGGCATCAACTTGCGGTATGCCGCCTGCCAGGAGCGAACATGGACTCGCGCTACGGCCATTGCATCCGTCGGCTCGGCGTGTCGGAGCTGCACATCACCGATGGTAAAGCATCAGGGGGATAAACAAACGCGGGGATCAGCGTGGTTCCCAGATTGGTAGCCAGTCCCGCTTCTCTCTGCAGCCCGGTCCAAATTTTCTCGAGTGAGCAATATTGCACATAGTTCCAGGAATGTTCCGAGTATCGTTTCTCTACGGGACACGAAGAATTGCTTTGGGGCTCGCCCCCCGCTCGACCCCCAAAGAAGTGGGCGCTCGGTTGGGACTCCTGTGCCCCTTTTTCTTGTGTGTGCGGCAACCAGTGTCAGCCATCAGCAACCTCGGGTTAGGTATTCTCAAACGTGACCGAACCTTTGCCCAGCCCCTCAATCTGACCGTCACGCTGTTTCTTGGCCTGTTCCACGTCTGCGCCATCGTTGCCTTGTTCGTATTCAGTTGGAAGGCGCTGGCGCTTGCGCTGTTTCTGTGGTGGGTGGCGGGGAGCATGGGCATTGGGATGGGCTACCATCGACTGCTCACCCACCGCGGCTACAAGACGCATAAGTGGATCGAGTATTTGCTGACCATCTGCGGGACCCTGGCTCTGCAGGGTGGTCCCATCAGCTGGGTGGCGACGCACCGCATCCATCATCAGAACTCGGACCAGGCAGACGATCCGCATTCGCCGCGCGACGGCGAATTCTGGTCACATATGGGCTGGATCATTACCGGCGCGGCCATGCACAACAACCCAACCGTGCTGTTACCGTACGTTCCTGAACTCCGCAAAGACAGGTTCATGCTGTGGATCAGCAAGTGGCACTGGGTCCCCGTGGGCGCCCTGGCGCTGATCATCCTTGCCGTAGGCGGCTGGAAATACGTGATGTGGGGAGTTTTCCTGCGCACCGTGGTCGGCCTGCACGCGACTTATCTGGTGAACTCCGCTACTCACATGTGGGGATCGCGTCGCTTCCCCACGCGCGATTCTTCCAGGAACAACGTGTGGGTCGCAATCCTGAGCTTCGGTGAAGGCTGGCACAACAACCATCACGCCTGCCCTCAGTCCGCCCGGCATGGCTTTACCTGGTACGAGATCGATGTGAACTGGTTTGGGATATGGGTCTTGCGCCTGCTCGGCCTCGCCTGGGACGTCAAGCTGCACCCAGGCCCGAAGACTGTATAGGGTGCAATCCGTGGAAGAGAGTTATGGGCAGAAGCTCCCCGATCTAGCTCGATGGGCGAAACATCCCCCCCAGCGCTCAAAACCCTCAAGGAGCGATATCGCCTGGTTAAGTAAATTGACTGCTTCCTTTCACGCCGATCAGAGAAGCTTGCGCTACGGCGCAGGACCTGATGGCGGCTGCCGAGCGCCGCGAAGAAAGGCAACCGTCCTCAATGACCAGGCAACCCACCGCAGCCTCGCTACCTTTAGGGTGCGTTCTGTTTTACCGTTGGCGTCGATTCGTCGCCGGGATTCATTCCGACCGGGCAACTGCCGACATATTTTTCGTCAAGGATAATCGTTTGATCAGTCCTGCCGCTAAACGCAGGCGTGTACGTCATGTGAGTTTCCGAATGAAATGAGGTGTTGCCCTGATAAGTGAAAGTCTGCTTTGTTTCGATTACAGTACCACCTATGGTGCAACGTGACTGCGAGGCGTACCTACCGCCCCCGAGACTCTCCAAATTAGACGTGCAGTCCTTGCCGCGCGGCTTCGTAACGGTTACCGACTTGTCATAGGCCCGGTCCCGGCAAATTTTGGAGGTAAGTTCTGTCTTCTTATTTCCAGGATTTGCGATGGTTTGATTGTGGCGCTCCCAGAGACCTTCTTTGCGTTCCGGAAAGTCCACCGCACCTGCGACCACGATCGGCAGCAAAAGTGCTGCGGCTGCGAAAATCCGTCTGTTAATCATCAGGTTTCCTTTGAGAGATCGTTTGACGAATTGTACCTCTCAACGCCACCGGCCCACTCCTCTTTTTCTTTTCTTACGTCGAAAGCCTTAGACGAAAACCTCGCCGGGAAGTTTGGTCAGAGTGCGGGAGGCCAGGGTGTTTTGGACGAAGCGTTTGGGTTGGGGTGCGCCGGAGGGGTCCATCTGCATGCGTTCGATGCGCAGTTTCAGGGTGCGTTCGATGTTGCGGAGTTCGACGATTTCAACTCCGGCTGCGAGCGTGGTGGCGCGACCGGTTAACCCGGCGCGTCCGGTACGGCCGACGCGGTGGATGAAGTCTTCGGCCATCTTGGGCAGGTCGTAGTTGATGACGTGGGCGACATCGTCGCAATGCAGGCCGCGGGACGCGATGTCGGTGGCGACCAGCACCTGGAAGCGGCCTTCCTGAAATCCGCTGAGTGCGCCGTTGCGCTGGGATTGCGAACGGTCACCGTGAATCATGGTGGCGGTGAAGCCGTCGCGAGCCAGATCTTGGGCGAGGCGCTGGGCGCCGCGCTTAGTGCGGGTGAAGATGAGGGTCTGGCCTTTTTCCGCGTAGAGAAGCTGGCGGAGCACATCGAGCTTTTCACCGGGGCGGACTTCGTAAGCTTTGAGTTCCACGCTTTCGGCGGGCTTCAGAACCGAGCCCAGAGCGACGCGGACGGGATCGCGCATGTATTCGTGCACCAGTCCGGCGACGGAGGCTTCGAGCGTGGCCGAGAAACATAACGTTTGGCGATTCTTCGGCAACAGCGCCAGAATGCGGCGGATGGCCGGGAGGAAGCCCATGTCGAGCATGCGGTCGGCTTCGTCGAGGACCAGCACTTTGATGTGACGCAGGTCGGCAAAGCGGCGGTCGGTGAGGTCCTGCAGGCGGCCGGGCGTGGCGATGATGAGCGACGAGCCGGCGCGCAGACCCTGGATCTGAGATTTTTCCGAGACTCCGCCAATCACCAGCGAGGCCTGAGGCATGTTCCTCGAGCGCAGGCTCTCATACACTTCGTGCACCTGCATGGCCAGTTCGCGCGTGGGCAACAGGACCAGAGCGTTGGCGTGGGCCGACGGTTCCCTGCGTAGCATTTCGATCAAGGGGATCAAAAAGGCGAGCGTCTTGCCAGTGCCGGTCTGGGCGGTGCCGATTACGTCTTTGCCTTCAAGAGCTGGCGGAATGGCCTGCTCCTGGATGGGGGTTAAGGTGATGAATTCGCCTGCCGCGAGCTTCTGCTGCAGAGCAGGAGACAAGGGCAGTTCAGTAAATGTGGTCATTCTTAGATTGTTTCTTTCTGGAGGGGCAGGCTTCTTATGCACATCATGATGCGCATCAGATACACGTCGATACACTTCGACACACGTGAAGCTTTCATGCCGCTCGCTTTAAGTTTTTGAATTGGCGCTGCAACTAAACGGCGGGCAGGAAAGGCGGAGATGAATCTGATCCAACTGTTTTAATCCAACTGGGGATCACCGCGTCACGAGCAAACCGTGGAAAAAGCGTCAAGGGAAGTATAGCACAAAGAATGGTGCGAGAAAGTTACGAAGGTGTCGGGGGAGTGGCCAGTTTGGTCCCGCGAGATTAGTTTACGAGTTAGCCTTAAATGGGACGGAAGCACGCATCTAACTAGCTAAACGAAGGTGATCCAAAAGAATTGATCGCTATGGAAGCCGTCGTAAGCTAGAATTGAGAGTCCCAACTAAAAAATTGAGAACAGCCGAAACAAAACTCTCTTGCTTCTGGCATGGACCGGACCTTGGCCGGGATACACGGGCCGCGGTTTCGCTCCACGGCCACACCAACCGTTCCAAAGAAAGCCTGCAGTTCATACCGGAGTTGGCCCGCAAGGGGCCGATGCTGCATGAAGCGCTGCAGAAGCAGTGCAACAAAGCCAGGTTCCCCATCGATTTCTCGCGGGCGTACTGGACTCCGCCGCTGACTCCCAAGCTGGCCTACGATACGGAAAGGAATCAGATCGAGAACACGCTGGGATTGAAGAGCCTGGTCTCGCTGACCGACCACGACACCATCGAAGCACCGCTATTGTTGCGGACGGAGCGGGAAACGGCGAAGACGCCGATCTCGCTGGAGTGGAGCGTGCCGTTCGAGGGAACGGTTTTTCATCTCGGAGTGCACAATCTGCCGAGTGGCCGGGCGCAGGCGATCATGGACGACCTGGCCGCGTATACGCGGTGCCCGAACGAACAGATTTTGTGTGAACTGCTGGCGATGCTGAGCGTGTTTCCTGGCGTGCTGGTGGTGTTCAACCATCCGCTGTGGACACAGACTTGTGTGGGAGTGCACCGCGACGGCCAGGTGTTGGAGCGATTCCTGACCAGCGCGGCGCAGTTTCTGCACGCCTTTGAAATCAACGCCACGCGCAGCACTCGGGAAAATAAACGGGTCGAGGAACTGGCTGAGCGGTGGGAGTGTCCGCTGGTGTCTGGCGGAGACCGGCATGGGTGCGCGGCCAGTGGCGCGCTGAATCTGACGCAGGCCGAAACGTTCTGCGAGTTCGTGAGTGAAATCCGGCAGGAGCGGCGCAGCCACGTGTTGCTGATGCCGCAATATACCGAACCGGTCAGCATCCGCACCACGCGCACGCTGCTGGATGTGATCCGCGACTATCCGGAATATCCGGTCGGGTCGAAGCGGTGGGATGAGCGCGTGTTTCATCCCGATGGGTGCGGCGGCCCGGACCGCCCGCTTTCCTCGCTGTGGAAAGCTCCGCCGGCGTTTCTGGAAAAGATCCTGTCCAGCATCCGCCTGCTGGAGAATGCGACCGTCCAACGCGCCATGCAGAGCGTTTTCAGACGCGGGTGTGGATCGGAGTTGCCGCGTGAGATGGCGACTGGGGCGATTCCGGAGGCCGTTTCCGCCGAGGCAGTTTCGTCGGAAGCTCTAACCTAGAGGGACTGTGGGTTCCGCGGAAACCCTTAACCACGGGGGAAAACGGAGGTTTCACAGGGGAACTGCTCGTCGTGATTGCGAAGTTCTCTGCGACCGACTCGGTTCTCTCAGTTCGACGGTTCATTCAACGGGTTTCATTCGAGGGGTTCAGTGGTGAAAAAGGAAAGTCTGCGGGTTGCGTTTTTTCCCTGCGTCTACCATGAAGTGGACGGAGTGGCGCAAACCGCGCGGCACTTCGAGGCATTCGCCCGGCGCCAGCAGATTCCTTTTTTCATGGTGCACCCGGGCCCGCACGATGAAGTCGTGACTGCAGGGCCGGTGACGCGGGTACAACTGCAGCGCAGTCCGGTGAAATTTCCGCTCGACCGGACGCATGATTACGATCTGCTTTTTCTGCGACATTACAGAAAACTGGAACCGATGCTACGGGAGTTTCGTCCGGATGTGGTACAGATTACGGGGCCGAGCGATAGCGGCACGCTGGGAGCGTATATCGCCTGGAAAATGAAAATTCCGCTGGCGGCGTCGTGGCAGACCAATCTGCACCAGTACGCGCGGCGGCGGATGGCGGCTGCGGTTTCATTTCTTCCTTCGACCATTGCTGAGAAACTGGCGGACCTGGCGGAGCGGCTGAGTTTTCGCGCGTCGGCGCGGTTCTACCACATTCCGCGGCTGCTGTTTGCGCCCAATCAGGAGATGATTCGAGTGCTCGAAGCGGCTACGGGCAAGCCTTGTTATCTGATGTCGCACGCGGTGGATACGGCGGTGTTCAGCCCGCAACTTCGCGACCGGAAGGATGGATCGTTCCGGATCGGATACGTGGGGCGGCTCACGGCGGAGAAGAGTGTGCGGACGCTGGCGCGGCTGGAGCAGGCGCTGCTCGAGAAGGGCTATCGAGATTTTCATTTTGTGATTGTGGGTGAAGGCGGGGAACAGGAATGGCTGCGGAACAATATGCGGCAGGCTGAGTTTACCGGCGTGCTGACGGGGCCGGAGTTGTGGCGGACGTTTGCGAACTTCGATGTGCTGGCGTTTCCGTCGGAGACCGATACGTTCGGGCTGGTGGTGCTGGAGGCTTTTGCTTCGGGAGTGCCGGCGGTGGTGACCGATCAAGGTGGTCCGCAGTTTACGGTGCGGCAGGGGAGTTCAGGATTTATTGCGCGCGGGTTCGAGGAGTTTGCAGGCTACGTCGCGAAGTTGATGGATGAGCCGGGGTTGCTGTCTTCAATGCGGGCGGCGGCGCGGGAGCAGGCGCTGGAGACTTCGTGGGATCGGATTTTTGAGGGGATGTATGAGGCGTATGAGCGCTGCTTGTGCAGCGAGGCGGTTGCGGAGCAGAGTGTTTTAGATGTGGCGACGACGTGAAGCGATTCGTGACAGCGGATTATGACCTGGGAAACCATTTATCGGGGTTAATCGAGAGGATATCCCGGCGAGATGCTACTTCCGCAGCATAGGGATCAAACGCCAAGTGATAAACCACGATTCCGACCATGCAAAGAGGAATCGCGAGCAGCAGGGCAAAGCATGCAAGAGCGATGAACTCCCCGTCCTCAAGCAAGCAATTCAGTAGGGTTGCGCCAAAGTTCCTGGCAAACTGCCGCCGACGCTCCCGGTCTCTGACCAGCCGGATCATCTAAATCATCTTACGTCAAAGAGAGTTCGAAGGTTCCCTTGGGTGGAACGCGTAAGGGTGGATCATTCGGCGAACTGTCTAGGCAAGGCGGGCGAAATGGGGCACAATCAGGGCGGGACGGGGAGGGGTAGGTCCAGTTGAAGATTTCGCAGAAGGGGCTGTATGCGCTGCAGGCGATGATGACGCTGGCGCGGCGGCACGGTCAGGGAGCAATCAAGATCCGGGAAATTGCGGCGGAGAGTGATCTACCGGAGAAGTTTCTGGAACTGATTCTGCTCGAGTTGAAGAACGCTCGTATCGTGGACAGTGTACGGGGAGCGCGCGGCGGGTACCAGTTGAGGCGCGATCCGGCGGAGATTCCGTTGAGCGATATTATCCGGCTGGTGGATGGTCCGCTGGCGCCGCTGGGAGATGCCGAGCAGTTGCGGGGGTTGATTGCGAAGGACGCGGATCATCGGGCGCTGTATGAAGTGTTTCTGGAAGTGCGGGATGCGGCGGCGAAGATTCTGGAGCACACAACGATTGCGGATATTGTGGCTGGCGAGAAGGGCAAGAAGAGTGTTGCGGGAAAGAACACTGCCGTCGCGAAGAAGCGGTAGCGATTGTGAACCTGAGTTTGTTCAGCTCTCCCGCCAGCGGGCATCCTTACAATCGGCGCGCGCATCCTTCTCGAAAAATATCATTGTTATGGCGAAGCACCGTTGAGATGGTGGATAATGCAAAACGTCTGAAGATTAGTAGTACGTAGCCTCCTGCGTACGAGAACCTTCGGACAACAAGTTTCGAAGGGAGCTTTCACATGAAAAAGGCTATGGTAGCGAACCTGTTCGGGATGCTCTTGGTGCTTGCGTCATGTGGTGGGGGCAAGATGCCATCAAGTATCAGCGGTCATTGGGCCGCTACCCTTCAGAACCCTAACGGAACGGGAACTTTTGGTTTTACGGCAATGCTAACCCAAGGTAGTGGAACGAGCGTTGCTGTATCGAACTTCGTTTTCAACCCGTCGGACTCATGCTTCACTAGCCAGACAGTTGAGTCTGCCACGTTTTCCACCACGGGGAACTTGAGCGGTCCCTTCGGAATGACCATCACATCTCAGGGTGGCCAGAGTAACGTGTTGACGATCCAAGGGAGTTTAAAGAGCAATAGCGCCAATGAGAGCATCACCGGCGCGTGGACTTTGACTGGAGCATCGGGCTGCAGCGGCAGCGGAACGTTTGTCATGAATCCGCTCCCACCAGTCTAAGTCGCCTCTACTCAAAGCGATCAACTTTTGCTGCTTCTCCCTGAGCAATCAGCAATGGTCTTGTATCGTTGGCGAAACATCTCTATAAGACTCACGGGAACTTCCGCATCTCCGGTCCACTTCCCAGATCACAATCTTGAAAACCCTTGCGGGACGCGGGAGGGGCACGATTTTCACAAGCGGAGCTGTAGCCTTTTGCGGGCCTTTCACATTGATCGATATCGATGCGAGGAGCGGAATGCCGCGTCTGGCACGGGCTTCGCGAGAAATGCCTCGGCGTATCTGCACCAAAACCGGTCACTGGGTTGTGGACGGGCTGCACTCGATTGAAAATACAGATAGTTGCGGGAGCGTATTTTTGATTGACGAAAAAAATAGGAAGCGTACAACAGGATTGTTCTTTGACAGCTTC
>Ga0210400_10003830_pt1 | contig 13184 bp, 10 predicted proteins | sample IncBWH26MmetaG_FD_155456 | JGI IMG/M metagenome (GOLD analysis project Ga0210400, IMG submission 155456) | Forest soil microbial communities from Barre Woods Harvard Forest LTER site, Petersham, Massachusetts, United States - Inc-BW-H-26-M | ecosystem: Environmental > Terrestrial > Soil >...
GGGCGGATTGTCCGGCGGAATTGGAACTGGAGGCAGGCCTAGCGGCGCCTTGATTTTCACGGGCTTTCCGACCGGCATGAGCCCCGCGCGGCTTGCGTGACCGGGTCCTGGCGCTGCTTTGACTGTGGGGCTATGCAAGACCGCCGCGAAAATGATCGCCGCAGCCACTACAGGAGACGAAAAAAGCGGTTTTAGGGACACTTTCAAGCTCACTCTCCGAGATGTCGACAGAGAGAGAATCGCCGATCGTACTGCCGCAAACAATGGTACAAAGAGGGCACCGAACTGGTAAGAAAGTACTCTTATTTGGGGGAGAAGCGTAAGCGCCATCAGCCCGGGTTTTGATGCGCGGGAGGCGATGATTTCTTTCGAAGAGATCGTAGCCTTGTTTGAGATCACCCCAGAAAGCGATCAACGCCGGCTGAGTGGCGTGCGTTGTTATCAAGGTTTTCAGGCCGTCGTCCGTGAGTCGCACAGGGAAAATCTGAATTGGCAAGTGCTGGTGATCCTGGTTGTGGACCAGGACGGCAAGCCAAATAAATCTCTTTGATCCCTTCATCCGTGATGGGAATGCAGCCGATCGAGGCGCAATTGCCGTGAAGAAAAATGTCGCCACTCGGATTCTGATGTGAGCCGAGGATGCGGCCGGAAGCATTCGGATAATTGATGTGCAGGCTGAGGAAGAATTGCTCTGTGGATTGAACCAGTCCAATTCGTAGAAGCCCTCCGGCACTTGTTTGTCTCCGAAGCGGCGCTTGGGTTCCAGAGTTCCCGACGAGGTGCAAATCCGATATTCGTGCACGAGCACGAAAGCTTTATCTTCCGCGTCCGCGGCCCAAAGTTCCAGCTGAGCTTCTTGTTTGAAGGCCCGCAACAAAATGGCGCGCGGCGGGTATGCGAGGTCCTTATCTTTGAATCTCTGCCGCAGCACTTCGTCCTTTTCTTTCGACGCCGTTCGGACGCGCGGGTATTTCCTTTGAACGTCGCGGAACGATTTCAGTTCCTCGGACGACAAGGAAGCTGTCAGCAAGAAGAGGAGCGGTAGAGCGATTTTTGCCGTCTTCATCAATCGGTCAGTGCTTGGCGAATAACAGGAAAAGAATCGTGGCGGCGAGTCCCGCCAGGAGCAATCCCGCGAAGATGCGGATGAGCAGGGAAGAGGGAACCGTGGGAATGGGGCCGGGCGGCCTCTTGGGAGGAAACGGCGGATCCAGAACGCCGATTCCGGCTCGTTTGCGTGGAGGGCCGCCGCCGCGGACGGAGGCGGCCTGCGGGTCAAGCTCAAATTCGTTTTCAGCGAAGTCGTAGGGCACGGTAGAAAATGTTACTCCGTAGCTGAAAGACTGTCTAGAAGAGGCGGAAGACAGCCTCGACGGTGATCCAGGCCGGAACGGCCCGGTGCGCGGCATCATGCGCCGGCACGAATTTCCAGCCGCGAATGGATTGCCAGGCGCGTTCATCAAGTCCCAGGCCGATTCCTTTGACAATGCGGATTTGCGAAGCGCGTCCATCAGCGCCAACCAATACTTGCAGCGTCACGGTTCCCTGTAGCTTGGCCTCGCGCGCTTCATCCGTGTATTGGGGATCGGGGCAATAGGCGCACCTCGGCGGAGAGATGACATTTGCGTAAGGACCATCGTAAGCCTCGCCTTGTCCGGCGCCAGGTCCTTTGTCATCACCCATGCCGCCGTCGGTGCCTGAGCCGAACCCATGTTTCTTGCCGGGCCCTGCTGAGTCCGAATCGTTCTTCATCCAAGGAAGCCCAAGGTTCGTGACAGGCGCCAGAAACTGAGGCGCGTTGGAATCAAAGACCGATACTGGAACGGGAAGCATGGGCTCAGCGTTTATGAGCCGGCGCGGCGGAGCCAGTGGAACGGAAGAGCCCGGCGCGAGGAATCCGTGTCGCGTTGGTCTTGGATCATCTTCACCGCCGCCACTCTTTTTACCGAGTGATGGGCGGCCAATGTGGCTATCTTCGGCGACGGGAAAAAAAGTGAGACCACTGTGCGACGCAAGGTCGGGCCCCGCGCCTGCGACTCCGGGTGCATGCGAAGGTAAATTCAAGAGGAGAATTCCAAAGAGCAATGCTGCGTGAGTGAGCAAAGACAGTGTTCGCGCGCCGCCCGCGGTAGCGGTGCGCCTAAATGTCAAGAGGTGCAACGGTGCGCCGTTGGCGGACGACGGAAATATGCGAGCTGGCATAAGGAGCTGCTGAAAGTTATCGCGCACTCTGTGAAACCAGGAATCCTGTGATGGCTGGAAGGAAGAAAAGTCACGCGAAAGCGGATCGCGCATGGGCGGGCCTCCGCGCCCGCCTCAGATTTGGCCAGACTCCTCGATGAGACAGGCGGCGAACGGGTAATGAGAGGCGGAGCGTGGCAGATTGGTTGCCCGTAAGGACGGGGCCGGGCAGCACGAGAAGAAGGACGGCTCAATACAGAGAGCACAGAGGACGCAGAAAGCCAGAAGCCCATCGAGATTTTTCAACGCTAATTGTGTAACGGGATGCTAGTAGAGATGGAAGGTGACTTCGATCTGCACGCGGCAATTTACCGGCTTGCCGCTGGGGCCAACGGCGGGGCGCATCTTCCAATTCTTCACTTGCGCTATGGCTTTTTCTTCCAGGCCGAGACCGGGCCCTTTGAGAACCTGCGGGTTGAGTACGCGCCCGTCGGCAGTAACCGTCACGTCGAGCAGCACGGTTCCCTGATACTTGGCCTTGCGAGCTTCGTCGGAGTACTCCGGTTGCGGGCAGTAGATACAGACTGGGGAGCCGACGCCGTTTACGCCGGCGCGGAACATGCCGCCGCCCGTGCCGCCGCCTTCGCCGGGGCCAAGTCCTCCGCCGGAGCCACTGCCGATACCGGTGCCATTACCATTTCCGAGAGAATCAGTGACGCTCTTGGCCAGCGGATCGCCGAAGTTCGCCATATTGGGACTCGGGATTTTCAGGTCCGGCGGACCGAGAAGGGACGGGTCCATCGCCAGCTTGGGATTCAAATTCTGGATCTTTATCTGAGGCGGGGTGAATTGCGTCATCGTGAACTTGGGGAGCTTCCCTTTGGACGTGGGCGTGAGGGTATGGTTGTTTGCCCCGCCGCCACCGCCGGCTTTGTCCGCGCCTGAAGGGAGCTTCGCCAGGTAAGGCGAAATGTCGAGCGGCACGACGCCGACCAGCTTATTCTTTGCTTCCGTGGAAGCGGGCAGGACATTCGTGAAAATCGGAATGACCAGCAAAGCGATCACCGCCACGTGCAGGCCAATGGCGATCACCTGGCTCCAGCCGAAGTTTTCATCCTTGGACCAGATGTCCTTCACTTTCACCGGTTTTACGGCGAAGGGCAAGGGCGGCTGTTTCGGTGGCGAGAAAAACTCCCGGATGCGGGTGCCAAAGCCGCCAAAGTTTGATCCCCAAGCCACTGCCAGTTTGCTATTTACCGGTCCCTTGGGCGCGGGGCGGGAGCTGAAAAACTCCTTCAGGTTATCGCCGACGCCGGTGCCAAAGGACGTCTGAGTAAAGGGCGCACCTTTGCGCTCGCGCACCTTGACGGGGCGCTCCGTGAAGAACTGTTTCAGGTTGGACCAGAAATTATCGGGAATGAGAATGTCGGGCGCTTCGAACTTCGGTACCGCCGAGGCTGGTACCGGGACCGCGGGCTCACGCCCTGCTGCAGACACCCTGCGTTTTGTAATTTCAGGCGGCAGAAGATTGATAAATTTGCCCGGCACCGTTTTCCTCTTCAATTAGACGCAAATTCCCCGCGTTCGGTGTACCTAACCGATAGGATTCGCGCTGGCCGGGAAAGGTTGCGCGCCCCAAGCGGCTGACACCGGCTAGCATTCATTGTAACATACGTGCTTGCACTGCATTCCGATGTTTCCCGCCCTATACCTGTACACAAGGACGGCATAGAAGGGATTTACAAGCGCTCCAATCATGGCCGAACCACTCGAACTGAAGAAAACGCTGAATTTGCCGAAAACGGATTTTCCCATGAAGGCCGGGCTGCCGCAGAACGAGCCAAAGCAGCTCGAAGCATGGCACGGAGGAAACATCTACGAGCGCATACTGGAGGCCCGCAAAGGCAAGCCGCTCTTTGTGTTGCACGACGGGCCGCCCTATCCCACGGGTGAAATCCACCTGGGAACCGGGCTGAACAAAATCCTCAAGGACTTGGTCGTCAAGACCAAGAGCATGGCGGGGCACTACGCGCCTTACGTGCCCGGTTGGGATTGCCATGGCCTGCCGATCGAAACGCAGGTGGAAAAAGAGCTGGGCGGTAAAGGGAAGGTGCCACCCGCGGAGTTTCGAAAGCTGTGCCGGCAATTCGCGCTGCGCTACGTCGAGCAGCACAAGAAAGATTTCAAGCGGCTGGGCATTTTCGGACGCTGGAACGATCCCTACTTGACGATGAGCCATGAGTACGAGGCCACCATCGCGGGCGCCTTTCTGGATTTCATGGAAAAGGGCTACGTCTACCGCGGTCGTAAGCCGGTGTACTGGTGCCTCTTTGACAGCACCGCGCTCGCCGAAGCGGAAGTCGAGTACGAAGATCACACCAGCCCATCGATCTGGGTGAAGTTCGCGGCTGTCATTGGCGGCAGAGGCGAAGCCCCGAAAATCGGGGCCGAAGTCAGCGCCGTTATCTGGACGACTACGCCCTGGACGATTCCTCACAATCGTGCGCTGGCTTTTCATCCCGATTTCGACTACGTCGTAGTGGAAACCGAAAAGGGCGCGCTGCTGCTGGCCGCCGACCGCGTCGCTGCTCTGCAAGCGGAATGCAGTATCAAGGAGGCACGCATACGCGGCACGTTCAAGGGCCGCGATTTCGATGGCATGAAGTTTCAGCACCCATTTCTTCCCATTCAGGTGCCGGGTATTCTCGCTGATTACGTCACGCTCGATCAGGGCAGCGGCATCGTTCATACCGCCCCTGGTCATGGCGCTGACGACTTTAATTCCGGCCAAAAATACGGTTTGGAAATTTACGCGCCATTGGACGATAAGGGTGTGTACCTCGAAGGTTTGCCCGAATACAAAGGCAAGGATGTTTTCACCGCGAATCCGATTATCGTGAAATTGCTCGCCGATCGCGGCGCGCTGTTGGGCCAGCGCGAGTACAAGCACAGCTACCCGCACTGCTGGCGCTGCCACAATCCCGTGATTTTCCGCGCCACCGAGCAGTGGTTCATCAAGATGGATCAGGCCGCGAACGGAAAAGAAAAAACCCTGCGGCAGGAAGCGCTCGAAGAAATTCACGGAGTGAAATGGTTCCCCGCGTGGGGCGAAGACCGCATGTACGAAATGATCGAAAAGCGCCCGGACTGGTGCGTCTCGCGCCAGCGGTTCTGGGGCGTGCCGATCATCGTTTTTTATTGTGATGCGTGCGGTACGCGCCTTGAAGATTTTAAGGCGCTGCGCAATGTCGTGAAATGGTTCGAAAGGGAAGGCGCGGACGCGTGGTATCAGCACACCCCGGAAGAATTGTTGCCCGCCGGAACGACGTGCTCCTGCGGCGCCACAAAATGGCGCAAAGAAAACGACATTTTGGACGTGTGGTTCGATTCGGGCTCTTCGAATCTGTCCGTGCTGAAGGGCGCCGAATGGCCCGCCGACGTTTATCTCGAAGGCCCCGATCAATACCGTGGCTGGTTCCATAGCTCGCTGCTGGTTGCGACGGGCATCCGCGACGCTGCGCCCTATCGCGGCGTGGTCACTCACGGCTGGACGCTCGACGAGCAGGGCCGGCCGATGTCCAAATCGCTAGGCAACGCGCTTTATCCCATCGAGATTTGCGAGAAGTGGGGCGCGGATTTACTGCGGCTCTGGGTCGGGTCGGTGGAATACCAGGCCGACGTAAAAATGAGCGAGCGCGTGATGACGCAGCTCAGCGAAGCGTATCGCAAGATTCGAAACACTTTTCGCTTCGCCCTGGGCAATCTCGGCGATTTCGATCCCTCGCGCGATGCGCTTTCGAACGAACAGCTCGAGGAACTCGACCGCTGGATGCTTGACCGCACCGCCGAGCTGGTGAGGAAGTGCCGCGAATGGTATGCGAATTACGAATTTCACCGCGTCTATCACGCTATCCACGATTACTGCGTCGTGGACCTTAGCGCCTTCTATTTCGACGTGCTGAAGGATCGCTTGTACACCAAAGCGCCTAGAAATAAATCACGCCGCTCCGCGCAAACCGCGGTGTGGAAAATCAGCAGCGCGCTGGTCCGCCTGGCCGCGCCGATACTCGTCTTTACCGCTGAAGAAATTTGGAAGTACTTGCCGAAGATGCCGGGAGAAACCGAAAGCGTGCATATGATGTTGTTCCCGGAGGCGGTCGCGCTTGCTTGCGGAATCGCCAAGGACGCGGCGGAAAAGTGGGGGCGGCTCGCGCAGGTACGCTCCGCTGTGCTTGTCGCCCTCGAACAAGCTCGCGCCGCGAAGATCATCGGGGGCGGCCTCGAAGCGAAAGTCCATCTACACGCCGGGCCGGAAGCAGTTGGCTTGCAGAAACTGCTCGAAGAAAAACTGTCCGTTCTGCCCGCGCTCTTCATCGTTTCGCGAGTCGTGATCCATCCCTCCGCCATCGCGGCATCCCTTCCAGCTGAAACGTTGCCGGGCCTGACGATAAAGATTGAACGCGCCGACGGCGCGAAATGCGAGCGCTGCTGGAATTATTCGAAGCACGTCGGCGAAAACTCCCGCTACCCGACCGTCTGCGAACGCTGCACCGAAGCCCTCGCCGAAATCGAATCGACACAAGCCGGAGCCGCTTCATGATCGCCGCCCGCGGATCCTCCTCCTTTATTTCCTTTACCTCTTGTACTTCCTTAACTTCATGACCCTCCCCGCCCGCCTCCGCTGGCTCTGGCTCACGCTGGCCGTCGTTCTCCTCGACCGCGCCACCAAAGCCTGGTTCGAATCGCAAACGGGCGAAGGCTGGCGCCACGAATTAATCCACAACTTCGTTTATCTCGTGCACAGCCGCAATCCCGGCCTCGCGTTCGGCATCTTGTCGGATTCCGCCTCCACGGGCACGCGCATCGTTTTGATCCTGGGCTCAATGGCGATCATTGCCGCGCTTGCCTGGCTGCTGGTCACGAATCAGAGCGGCAACGCCATGGCTGCCGCAGGACTCGCCCTACTGCTCGGTGGCGCGACCGGCAACGTCACCGATCGGATCCTTCACGGCGCGGTGACAGATTTCTTCGAAGTGTGGTTTGGCACCTACCGCTACCCCGCCTTCAACGTTGCCGATTCCGCCATCGCGATTGGCGCCGCCCTCATCCTTATTGACATACTATTTGGCCGCCGGCCCGAAACGCCCCATTCGAGTGCGCGAACGCCGTAGCTCCACCGGCAGTCTCACTTAGCCCGCTGGAACGCCATCACCGGAAACCGCCCGGCTGCGAATCACGTCCTATCTACATGAGGAAAGCCGTTCTCGCAGTCCTTCTTTTCGCATCGCCTGTCTTTGCACAAGACCCGGCTCCAACGACTTCTGCTGGTGGAGGCTGCGGTCCGAACGAAGCGCAGTTCGATGTAAAGACCAACGACAAGCAGCACCCTGTTGCTCCGCCGGAAGCAGGCAAAGCACTCGTCTATATCTTCGAGGACATGGTGCATGGCCCGACGATGAGGGTAGGGCTCGATGGCGCATGGATCGGAGCCAACAAGGGCAAGTCCTATTTTTTCTTTTTGGTCGACCCTGGAGATCATCTGGTCTGCACGAATTGGCAATCGGGTACTTTCAAGAAAACGGCGAAGCGCATCGGTTCTGCCATCACTCTCAAGGCGGAAGCGGGCAAGGTCTATTATTTGCGAACTCAGGTCTATGAAAGAAGCGAGCAGGATCGCAACGTGAAATTGGAGACGGTTGAGAGCGCCGAGGGCCAATTTCTGATCTCGGCTTCCTCGTTCAGCACTTATCACCCCAAGAAGTAACTGGGGTTCGTCAAAATTCGTCCGCTCGGTAATTTCCTATGTCTTAGGTATTCCCCGAACTTCGTTTTACAGCATCCACCCGATTGCCTCCCCATCGCTGCTAAAGCATAAATAGTGCGGCGGCGAGCTGCCTCGAAGCTAGCCGAGAGTAGGAAGAAGTGGATGAGTTAATTCAGCGCATGTGAACGGAAACTTGAGAATCTCACGCCGGAGCTCAACGCTTTAGAAAAGCGCGGCTCTCCCAGTGAATCTTAGGTGTTCCTCGAGCCTACAGTTTGCATCGCTTTGGTTTAATGCCTGGCGCCCTCCGCCCCGTGCGCCTCGGTCATAGACCGTACGTTTGCGGCAAGAACGACAGATTCAATCGCCTAACCAGAATGTGAGGAAAGAATGGGTAAGTTGAATGCTCTGCTGATGGTGTGTTTGGCGTTGGTTTTTGCCTCGACAGTTCAAGGTCAGACCAATACCGGGGTGAACAACGCGGAGTTGAATGGCAATTACGCTTTTACATTCAACGGGCTCACTGGGAACGCGAATGGCTCAGTTGTTTTTGCCGCCGTAGGAAGATTCACGGCGGACGGGGCTGGAAATGTCACGAACGGCGAACTGGACACCAACGGCGTTGGACCCGGCTCGCAGCTAACCGCTCTTGCGTTTACCGGGACCTACTCCATCGGTGCGGATAACAGAGGCGTGATGAGTTTGAATATCCCCGGCGGCGCAAGACTTGCCTTCGCGATGATGGCCAATGGCAATGCCCAGTTCATCGAGATAGACGCGGCAGGAGGCACAGGGACGATCGGCTCGGGGACCATGGAAAAAGTGGACACCACTGCATACAGCACGGCCAGAATAGCGGGTGACTACGTGTTTGGCGCCGCCGGCTTCGATAACGCAAATAATCGCGCTGCAATCGCGGGCCGTTTTACTTCGAACGGGACAGGCACTCTCACCAATGCAGCCGGGGACGTCAACGCCTACGGCACCGATTATTCGATGATCTTTACGGCAGCGAATTACACCGTGTCCAACACTGCCACGGGGCGGGGCACCATGAACCTCGCCTTCACGTTTGGTGGAACACCGGACAGCTTGAACTTCGTCTTTTATATCGTGAATTCAGGAAAGCTGTTTGTGATGGAGAGTGACGCGGTCACGACTGCGACCCCACTGCTAAATGGCGTCGTGGTGCAGCAGCAAATTCCGGTGGGAGGTTTCACCAATGCCTCGCTGAACGGCAACATGGTGATTTACCTCACCGGACGCTCCGTGTGCGGTGGTGCAACAGGCAGTGTGCCCAAAGCGGGCGCGGGTTTGCTCACTGCCAACGGCAACGGTGCCTTTTCTCTGACCTACGACGAGAACTACTGCAGGGCGCCCAACTCCTTCACCAACGCGCCGGGGACGTACAGCGTGGCCAGCAACGGGCGTGCATCTATTACGGTCGGAGGATTCAGCCTGGTTGCCTACCTGGTGAACTTGAATCAAATTTTCCTTTTCGTCTCGGATCCCAATGTCTTGTTCGGGTTCGGCGAACCGCAGGCCGTTGGTTCGTTCACCAACGGCGCTCTGAAGGGTACGTATGCTGGCTTTGCGACCTTCCCGGCGGCGTTCGGTGTGGTCGTCTTCTCCGGCGAGTTCTCGGCGGACGGTGCCACCCCGACAGGCAATATTACCGGTGCCGAGGATATCGGTCTCCCAAGCGGACCGGTCTCCGGCGCAGCGTTTAAAGCCACGTACTCCGTAGCGTCATCGCCAACAAATGGCAGAGGAGCCATGACGGTCACTTCCGGGACGGGAGGCAACGCCGTCATTTATATGATCTCCGCTTCGAAGTTTGTGGCGGTTTCTCTGAACGATCCTAATCCCGCAGTCCTGGTTTTCGAGCTGTCTTCAATTTCTCCCGCCCTCTCCCTTTCCTCGTTGACGCTGAGTCCGACGAGCGTGATTGGCGGCACACAATCCTCCACGGGCACGGTGACGTTAAGCGGACCGGCCCCGTCTGGTGGCGCGCTCGTTACACTCACGAGCAGCAACACGGCGGCAGCCAGGGTGCCTGCCAGTGTAACGGTTCCCGCCGGAGCTACCAGCGCAGCCTTCACGGTCAGCACCAGCACCGTGACTGCATCGACTACAGTGACCATCTCCGCAGCCTACGGCGGCGTGACAAGAACAGCCTCGATCACCGTGGCGCCTGCGCCTCCTCCAGCCGTCACACTCTCGTCGCTGACGCTGAGTCCGACGAGCGTGATTGGCGGCACACAATCCTCCACGGGCACGGTGACGTTAAGCGGACCGGCTCCGTCTGGTGGCGCGCTTGTTACACTCTCGAGCAGCAACGCGGCGGCAGTCAGGGTGCCCGCCAGTGTAACGGTTGCGGCCGGAGCTACCAGCGCAACCTTCACGGTCAGCACCAGCGCCGTGACTGCATCGACCGCAGTGACCATCTCCGCAGCCTACGGTGGCGTGACAAGAACAGCCTCGATCACCGTGGCGCCTGCGCCTCCTCCAGCCGTCACACTCTCGTCGCTGACGCTGAGTCCGACCAGCGTGATTGGCGGTGCACAATCTTCCACGGGCACGGTGACGTTGACCGGAGCAGCACCCGCAGGCGGAGCGCAAGTCGCGCTCTCCAGTAGTAACACGGCGGCAGCCAGGGTGCCTTCCAGCGTAACGGTTGCGGCCGGAGCCACCAGCGGGACGTTCACGGTCAGCACCAGTGCCGTGACTGCATCAACTGCAGTCACCATCTCTGCGGCCTACGGCGGCGCGACCAGGACGGCCTCGATCGCCGCGGCGCCTGCGCCTCCTCCACCGGCCAATCTTTCCTCGCTGACACTGAACCCGTCGAGCGTTATTGGCGGCCTACAAACTTCCACGGGCACCGTAACGCTCAGCGCGCCAGCTCCCGCAGGTGGTGTGACTGTCGCGCTTTCCAGCAGCAATGGCGTGGCCCGCGTGCCTTCCAGCGTGTTCGTTCCGGCCGGAGCCACCAGCGCGAGCTTCACGGTGAACACGTCCATTGTTCTCCTCTCAACGTCCGCCACGATCTCGGCGTCGTACAACGGTACGACTCGGACGGCGGGTATTTCAGTGCTCTTGTAGCGGGCCCCGCGCCTTGATAGGTGAGCGGCGTTTATACCGGCCGGGCCGGGTTATGGCCGTTGGCCTTTATTCCAAAGACTCGCGACGCGCCGGTGAAGAAGAGTCAAGTCTCTTGAAGATTCGCCACCGGCCCGAAGGTTGAACCACCCTACTGCGCCGCGGGCGCGATTTTCTCAACGTGAAGCGTCTTCTTCGCAGAATCAAATTGCCCGGCCAGCACAACGTGGGCAGCAGGGAAGTCCTTAACGGCTTCCGGATTTGCGACAATCCAGATCGTCTGATCATCGTCAGCTACAAAGACGGCTCGTTGGGGTTTCCACTCCGGATGCCCCACCGAAGCGCCTCCCCGCCAGCATTTCTGCACGCAATCTGCGCGGCCGGGCTTCGTGTGTTGGGCCGCACAACTCTCATCACTGATCCAACCGGCCCGAGATGCGTTCTTTTGCTGCGCCCAGACCGAACCGAGCGTCGCGAGACCGCAGGCAAGCGACAAAAGAAAAACAATCCGGCTCCTGATCATTTTTTCTTCCTCCTGCCTCTGCAATCCCCTCGGCCGTGGCGTTAGGGGGCAGGTTGAACCAGGTTGATGAGGTTGCCACAAGTGTCCTCAAACAGCACGGCGGTGATTGGCCCCATGTTTTTTGGTTCACCACGGAAGCTGACACCAAGCGTTTTTAGACGCTGGTACTCAGAGCCGATGTTGTTCGTTATGAACGCAGTTGCTGGAACGCCAGCGGCAAACAGGGCCTTTTGATATGTCTGAGCAGGCGCGAAACCCACAGGTTCCAGCACTAGCTCGACGCCTTCCGCGCCTTCCGGCGAAGATACGGTCAACCAACGGAATGGTCCCATAGGTATGTCCTTGTTCTTCACGAAGCCCAAGACGGTGGTGTAGAAGCGGAGAGCGTTTTCTTGGTTGTCAACCATTACGCTGGCTAGCCTGATCTGCACGGAGTCTCCTGTTTTTTGAGAAGTAAGGCAGTTGTCGCAGACGCACCGCATTCTAACCGGAATATCCGAAAAGCGTCCACACAGGCAATCATCCTCGTTCACGCGCTCTTCGCATAAACGGTAGAACCGGACGCTAGCGGCGATACGGCAAAAATCATTTAAGACCATGCCACCTGCTTTCTTCGCAACTTGGCGACCGCCCGTCTTCTCTCCAGTCCACCAGCGAGGGATGTTACCGGTCACTCGCTTAAGCGCTTTCGGCGCCCCCCTCTTTCCTCATCACCCTTGTTACAATCTTCCCGTGCCTTCACCCGATTCCGCCACGCATCGCGAACTCGTTGTTTCCGCCAGCGATTCTGGCGTGCGTCTCGACCGCTTCGTTGTGGCTCGCTGTCCCGAGCTCAGCCGTACGCGGGTGCAGGAACTCATCGAATCCGGCCTCGTGCGCATCGATGGGAAAGCAGCAAGCAAAGGCGCGCAGCATCTTCGCGAGGGTCAAAAAATCTCTGTCGAAGTCACGGAGCGCCCGCCCATCGTGGCGGCGGCGGAATCCATTCCGCTTGATGTGCTTTACGAGGACGACGACGTCATCGCCATCAACAAGCCCGCGGGGATGACCGTTCACGCCGGCTCGGGAAACGTGTCCGGCACGCTCGTCAACGCGCTTCTGGGGCGCGGGCAGTCGCTTTCGCAGGCGGGCGATCCGCTGCGGCCGGGAATCGTGCACCGTCTGGACAAGGAAACTTCGGGCGTGATCCTTGTCGCCAAGAACGACGCGGCGCACGCCAAGCTCGGCGAAGCCTTTCGCCAGCGCGCGATCAAGAAAACGTATGTCGCGCTGGTGCAGGGCATTCTCGGAGAGAAGAGCGGGCGAATCGAGCTGGCCATCGGGCGCGACCCCATCCACCGCACGCGCATGACGACGCCGCGCAAATCCTGGCACGGAGCGGACATCGCCAATCCGCGCGAGGCCCGCACGGACTGGAAGGCTCTCGCCAAGATCGACGGCGCCACCCTCGTGGAAGTCCAACTCCATACCGGGCGCACGCATCAGATTCGCGTGCACTTCTCCGCGCTGAAACACCCCGTAGTGGGCGACACACTTTACGGGGCGGCCTCGGAAATGCGTATCGGAAAGCTCACGTTGCCGCCGCTGGAGCGCAATTTTCTGCATGCCGCAAAG
>Ga0210400_10003831_pt1 | contig 13184 bp, 10 predicted proteins | sample IncBWH26MmetaG_FD_155456 | JGI IMG/M metagenome (GOLD analysis project Ga0210400, IMG submission 155456) | Forest soil microbial communities from Barre Woods Harvard Forest LTER site, Petersham, Massachusetts, United States - Inc-BW-H-26-M | ecosystem: Environmental > Terrestrial > Soil >...
CTGAGGCACGAGTTCGAGCGACGCTTCGTGCGGCGTAGCAAGAAACACGGTTCCCGCGCCGCTCGCAGCCACCGCATCCACTGAAAAAGTCTTGCAGGGCGCTTCGCCCCAGCCGCGCAAGCGCGGGAAAATTTCGGTAAGACACTTCACATGCGCGGAAGTCTCGCGCAGGTAGAAGGTTGGTTTTTGAATTTTCGGATGCCGTAGGAGCAGTTGGGCCAGCTCGAACCCTGCGTAGCCCGTCGCTCCGACTACGGCGACCCGTTGCGGGTCGTTCATCGGAGCAGATCCTCCATTCGTTTCTGGACGGCGGCGCGCGCCTGGCGCGAGGGTGTGATCACCAAAACCGTGTCGTCCCCGGCAATCGTTCCGGCCACTTCCTTGAATTTTTCCGCGTCGAGTGCCGCAGCAAGCGGTTGCGCTCCAGACGGCGGAGTCTTCAGCACCAGCAGGTTGAACGCCGGGCGCAGATCCACCAGAAACTCCCGCAGGGCGCGGCCGAGCGGCGGCAACGGGGCCGAGGCTTCTTCACCGTTGGTGAGCGCTTTGTAACCCTCGGAAGTCTTCACCAGTTTCAGTTCGGACATGTCCCGCGAAAGCGTTGCCTGCGTCACGCGAACCTTCACGTGCGACAGCCGCCGCCGCAGCTCATCCTGGCTGGAGATCGGTTCGCTGGCGATGAGTTTCAAGATCTGTCCTTGTCGAAACCGTTTTTGTGCGTTCAGTCCCATGGGCTTAAAGAATATACACTCAACTGCATAATTATGCGGTCGAATTCCAGCGCCTGTCAATCCATTTTTTAGAATTTTGTAAAATTTTCCGGTTCGAAACTTTTGGCACACGCGGCGCATTGCTGAATTGACGTGCGAGGCCGCGCACCGTAAGATTTCGCTGCCTGAAAATCATGAAGCGCTCTTCACAACGCGTTCGAACTCTGTGGCTGGCGACGCTGCTCAGCGCCGCCATTTCTTTTTCTGGCTGCGGCCGCAAGGAATCCGCGCCCCTCTCCGAGGGTGGCGAAAATTCGCCGGCGACGCCCGGCGCAAAACCCGCGGAAGCCCCAATCGAAGTGCAGACAGAACAAAAACTCGATCCGTTGACCAAGGATGACGTCGAGCTTTACCTGAAAGTGATGCGCGCAGCGGCCGAGCGCGTGAAAAATCCCACGCCAGCTGATAAGGCGGTGATTGAAGGCGCAAGCAAAATCCTGGCAGCGGGCGCCTCGGGCCGCGTGCCCACGCAGGCGGACGTAAAGACGCTGGAACGCGCGAATCTGGTGGCGCTATCGATGGACCAGATCGTTGCGGAGGAAATGAAAGTCGACGCCAAAACGTATCGCGGCATCGCGGAAGCTGTCGAAACCGCGGTTCCGAATCCGGCGCTGGCGGCGACCTCAGAGAAAGCAGTGCCACCGGCTCCCGATCGCGCGCCAACGCCGCTGCAGGAACGGTTGAGCATCGCAAAAACCGCTAACGACAAATTTCTTGCGCCCTACCGTGTCGAGATTCAAAAACTGATTCCGATCGTCCGCAATCCCATCAACCTGCCAAAATAATGCGTCATCCGTGTTGAGCCCCGGCGAAATCCGGTGCTATCCTCGACGGCATGAATGATGTTCCCACCAGGCAGTGGGCTGCGAGTTCTCCAGAGGCCCAGCATCAGGCGCTTCTGGAAGTAGCCGAAGCCATCGCGCAGCATAGGGATTTAGGGGAATTATTTCATGAGCTGGCGGCACGGCTGCACGGCGTCGTCGAATTTGATTACCTCAACCTGACCCTGCATGACGCGGCGCGCAACGTCATGCGTCTGCATATTCTGGAAACCGAGCGGCTCACAAAAATCCGTCCCGGAGCCGAATTTCCGATGGGCGAGACACCGTCCGGGTGGGTGTGGGAAACGCAGCAGCCGTTTATTCTGGACGACACCGAGGAAGAAACACGCTTTCCGGCGCTGCTGCAAATTTTGCGTGAAAACGGCGTGAAGTCGTTCTGTTCGGTTCCGCTCACCACGGCGCAACGCCGCCTGGGCGTGATGAGTTTCGGCCGCGGGACGCCTCACCATTATTCGGAAGTCGAAATCGCATTCATACAGCAGGTAGCGCGGCAGGTCGCCGTGGCGGTGGACAATGCGCTGAATTTGGAACGAGCGCAGGCGTACCAGCGGCAATTGGCGCAGGAGCGCGACCGCCTGCGCGTGCTTCTTGAAGTCAACAACGCCATCGTCTCGAAACTCGACCTGCGCGCGCTGCTTAACGCGATTTCCGCTTCTCTCCGCCGCGTCATTCACCATGAATACACCAGCCTCGCGCTCTTCGAGGAAGACAAGAACGAAATGCGCGTGATGGCGCTCGATTTCCCGCAGGGAAAAGGATTGATCCACGAAGAAATGCTTGTGCCCCTTGAGGGCTCTATCGCCGGTAGCGCGTTTCGAAATCGCCGTCCGGTGGTGCTGGATCACTCGGCCATGGGAGGATTTGATTCGCCCACTTCTCGCGCCATGCTGGACGAAGGCGTGCGCTCCGTCGTCTCCATGCCATTGATCACGCATGACCGCGCTTTGGGCACTCTGAGCCTCGCGAGCCTCCGCGACGGCGCATTTGACCAGGGCGACGTCGACCTGCTCGTTCAGGTGGCGGGGCAAGTGGCCATCGCTGTCGAAAACGCGCTGGCCTTCCAGGAAATTGGCGAACTGAAGAACAAGCTGGCTCAGGAAAAACTTTATCTCGAAGACGAAATTCGCTCGGAGATGAATTTCGAGGAAATTGTCGGCGAGAGCCCCTTGCTGCGCGCCGTGTTGAAGCAAGTCGAAACCGTGGCGCCTACGGATTCCGCCGTGCTTATCCAGGGAGAAACCGGCACCGGAAAGGAACTGATCGCCCGCGCGATTCACAACCTGAGCGGCCGGCGGGATCACACATTTGTGAAGGTGAATTGCGCCGCCATTCCGGCCGGGCTGCTCGAGTCGGAGCTGTTTGGCCACGAGCGCGGCGCTTTTACCGGAGCGATCGCTCAACGCACGGGCAGGTTCGAACTGGCCCATCGCGGCACGATTTTCCTGGATGAAGTCGGAGACATCCCGCTGGAACTGCAGCCGAAGCTTTTGCGCGTGCTTCAGGAGCGGGAGTTCGAGAGACTAGGAAGTGCCCGCTCGATTCGAGTGGACGTTCGCCTGGTAGCCGCCACGAATCGCAATTTAGAGGAGATGGTTGCCGCACGCACGTTTCGCAGCGATTTGTATTACCGCCTTCGCGTCTTTCCGCTGACAATGCCGGCGCTGCGCGAGCGGCAGGACGACATCCCTATGCTGGTGCGTTACTTCGTCCAAAAATATGCGCGGCGCATGAATCGTGCGGTCGAAACGATTCCCTCGGAAACGCTGGACTTGCTGGTACGCTATTCGTGGCCTGGAAACATACGCGAACTGGAAAACCTTATCGAGCGCGCCGTGATCGTATCCCCCGGCCAGGTCCTTCGAGTCCCACTCGGCGATTTGAAGCCCCCAGCCGAGCCTGCAATGGGCGAAATGCTCACCTTGGAAGCCGCCGAGCGTGAACACATCGTGAAGGCGCTGGAAGCGACCAACTGGGTCCTGGCGGGGCCAAAGGGTGCCGCCGCCCGACTCGGGATGAAACGGACCACCCTCCAATCGCGAATGCAAAAGCTCGGCGTCGCGCGAAACCTCTGACGTAGCTGCCATCAGCCTGCCGATATGTCGGCAGGCTGCCAGTATTTCGGCACCACGCTATTGCGGTATTCAAGATTCAGTCTTCCTCACCAGAGACAAATGACTGTAAATAAATAGTTTATTTACATGCCCACCTTTCGGCAGGTTGGCAGTCAACATGCTGAACCCACTCCCTAGCCCGAAAGAAGTCATATGCTAAGAGTTACCATTAAGAAAGAGAACAATTCGGAATCCTGGGAGCTTGAGGGCAAGCTCGCGGGCGAATGGGTTCCCGAACTGGACCGCCTCTGGAGGCAAAGAACTCCTCAATTGGGCACGAGCCTTGAAATTCACCTGAAAGCGGTTAGCTATATCGACGCTGCGGGAAAGAAGTTACTGGCGGAGATGCGCGAGCAAGGTGCAGAAATTAAAGGATGTGGCTGCATGGTCCGCGCGTTTGTGGAAGAGATTATGGGGAAAAAGAGGAGCGCGGAGGCGAACGTGCTGCCAAATAAGATTTTAACCCTCATATTGTTGACTGCTTTTTTGTTCGGCGGCGTCTCCATTCTGTGCGCTAGTCACCGGCCCCCAGCGCCGGTGCCCCAACACCAAGCGGCGCCAGTACACTGGCTAAAATAAAAGCCGGGTTCAAACGTCTAATGAGGTAGGGCCCGAAAGACGGGACCCGAATCGGAACCAAAACACTCATAAGGCAGCACCGGTAGCAGACGATTCATACGAAGGTTCATATGGCACGAGGGGGGAAGACATGAATCAGCCAGATCGTCATCCGAAGGAAAATTTTGCAAGTCTGGACCTCGCGGAACAGAGTGAGGAGCAGTTAATCGATCGAGGATTGAAGGGTGACGCGCGCGCTCTCGATGCGCTGTTCGCACGGAACTCGCGCGCGTTGTACCAGACTGCGTTGCGCGTTCTTGGCAATCCAGAGGATGCCGAAGAAGCGCTGCAGGAAGGGCTGCTTTCCGCGTATCGCAATCTTCCGAGATTCGAGCGCCGTTCGCAGTTTTCCACCTGGCTGACTCGCATCGTGATCAATGCGGCGTTGATGCGGCGGCGCAGCAAGCGCTCCCGCCCGGCCGTTTCCCTGGACGATGTCACGGCTGAGGGCGAGATGCCGCTTGCTGAGCGTTTCGCCGATGACAGCCCCAATCCCGAGCAAATCTACGCCGGGACCGAGCTTCGCGAGCGAGTGGGCAAGAAGCTCGCGGAAATCTCACCACTACTGCGTACCGCATTTTGGCTGCGCGAAATCGAAGGACTTTCCGCTGAAGAAGCGGCGCAGGCGCTGGGAGTTTCGCGCAACACGCTGAAGGCTCGCTTGTGGCGCGCGCGCCAGGAACTGGCTGCGCGGCTGGGTTTGGGCCTCGACACGAACCTCGCGCCCGCTACATAGTCGCTCAACGCGATACCGCAATACGGTTTCATGCCCTTTGTTTTTGTGGCGTCGGCCTTCAGGCCGACATTGTGTCGATGCAACCAAGTGCCCACCTGAAGGTGGGCGTTACATGAACCGTAGGTGAGTGCCCCAAGGCGTCGGATTTACGCGTGGGGTTGTGCCTTACCTTGATGGCTGATGCACAGGGGACAGAACTCGTACCAATCACATCCAAAATCCCCACGCGTAAATCCGACGCGTGGGGCACCCAGCACTCAGCGGACCCAAATAAAGAATTGAACCGCAATTAGGTTTACCCGACCGTCGGCCTCGGGAATCTAACCCTTTGAGAAAAGAGCTGCCAGGCACAAAAGGCGGCGAGGAGGGAACATGCTCGTAATTATTGGCGCCTCGGGAAAAACCGGAGGCACAGCGGCTGAGAAGCTGCTCGCAAAGGGAGAGAAGGTCCGCGTCGTGGGGCGAGACGCAAAACGCCTGGAGCCTCTTACGCATCGGGGCGCTGAAGCATTCGTCGCCGACGTGACCGAGGTTGGCTCGCTTGAGAGAGCGTTTTCCGGCGCGAAGGCGGTTTATGCGATGGTCCCGCCCAATATGAGTGCGCCGGATGTCAGCGCTTACCAAGAACGGGTGTCTGATGCGCTGGCCGCTGCGATCAAAAACAGCGGCGTAAGGCATGTTGTTGCGCTGTCCAGCATGGGCGCGGATAAAGCGGAAAAAGTAGGACCGGTCGTGGGGCTATACAATCTCGAGAAAAAAGTCGGAGCGATTGCCGGACTCAATGTGCTTTTCCTGCGCGCCGGCTACTTCATGGAGAACCTGCTGCCCCAGGCGGGATTGATTCAGTCAATGGGAATGACGGCAGGCCCGCTTCGTGCCGATTTGCGAGTGCCCATGATCGCCACGCGCGATATCGGCGCGGCGGCAGCAGACTCGCTGTCGAAGCTGGATTTCACGGGAAAGCAGACACGCGAGCTTTTAGGAGCCCGTGACGTCACTTATTCGGAAGTGGCCAGGATTATAGGCGCCGCGATTGCCAAACCAGACCTTACCTACAAACAATTGCCGGCTGCGCAGTTGAAGCCGGCCCTGATGCAGATGGGGATGTCGGCGAGCATGGCGGACCTATTGTTGGAAATGAGCGATTCGCTGAATTCCGGTTACATGAAAGCGCTCGAACCGCGCTCGCCGAAAAATACCACTCTGACGACGCTCGAGACTTTCGTCTCTGAGGTTTTCGTTCCGGCGTATCGCGGCAAAGCGGCTCGCGCGTAGGCCGGCGATGAAGGACGTTGAAAAATAATGGCCCAGGAATCCGGCTTGTCGCCTGCCTCCCGGGGCGTTATCCTTCCGCACATTGCCAAGGAGGCAAACGTCAATGAAATATCTGGGTGTGCTGGCACTGGCAGCCGTATTGCTGCCGGTCGCGGCAGGGGCGCAGGATTCGGCCACGATACCAAATCCGATTACTTCACTGCTGAAGCAGCAAGTCGTGCGCTACGGCCAACTGCAGGTCGCGGGAGCCGAAGCGATGCCTGCGGATAAATACATTTATCAATCCACGCCGCAAACCAGAACGTTTGCGCAACTTATTTTGCACGTGGCGCAATTTAACAACAACATGTGCTCCCGAATTTCGGGAATGACCGCTCCGGATATTAAGGATTTGAAGGACACGGACGGCAAGGACAAGCTCGTCGCGGCCGTGAAGGCCTCATTCGATTTCTGCACGACCGCACTCAATGGCCTCGATGATTCGACTCTAGGGCAACCAGCAGGAAAATTGGGGCCGAATACACTGTCACGGGGCGGCGCAATGGTAATTCTCGGTGAGGACTGGTTCGATCACTACGGAACCATGGCAATTTATCTGCGCGTTAATGGAATCGCGCCGCCCTCAGCACAGCCCACCGCGGGACGCATGTAATTTGCCGCCGCGACGTGCCAGTTCATTCTCGCATTTTCGATGATGGGCTCAATTTCAATTAGTGAATGAAACAAAAACTGCCCGCTCCCGAAGCGGGCTGCCGCTACAAAGGCAATGCGCACATCGTGACACGGTTTTGTAGCGGCCTCTCCGTCCCGTGTTTTTCGGGGCGGAGAGGGCATGTTTCGATTCAAGCTAACTCTTGACGGCTTCCGCTTGCGCTAGCGTGCGACAAACTCTTTGACCGCGCGGCGCAAGCGGCTGACAACGGCCTCTTGCCCCAGCACGACCATTGTTTCGAACAAAGGCGGCGCCACTGCCTGACCCACAATTGCCACGCGCGTGGCATTGATCAGCAGGCCGGCCTTCACGCCTTCTGCTGCGGCCAGTTCGCGCAAAGCGTGGTCGCAGGCGTCATGGTTCCATTCCGGGAGCGCCGCGAGAGCGTCCGCCAGCTTACCCAGCATCGCGCCCAGACGCTCATCTTTCCAGAATTTTTCGCGCGCCTGCGGATTATACTCAAACGAATCGCTGAAGAATGCGCGCGCCCAGGTTGAAAAATCCGGCAGCAGACGCGTCCGCGGCCGCAAGAGATCGACGGTCTTGGCGAACCATTCGCGTTTCTCTCCCGCCCATTCCGCCTTCCAGAGATTTGCGCGTTCAAGTTCACCCTGCACGGCGGGCAGCAAATCGTCGATGGGCAGTTTCTGCAAATATTCGGTGTTGAACCATTCGAGCTTCGCGCGGTCGAAAACGCCGTTGGTGCGGCTCACTCCTTCGAGCGCAAAGCGCGCGACGATTTCGGGCGTGCGCAAAAATTGGGCGTCTTCGCCGGGCGACCATCCGAGAAGCGCCAGAAAATTCCGGAACGCTTCCGGCAAAAATCCCTCGTCGCGATAAGAGCCGACGCTGGTGGCGCCATGCCGCTTCGACAAACGCGTGCGATCCGGCCCGAGAATAAGAGGCACGTGCGCAAAGACGGGCGGCGTGGCGCCCAGCGCGCGATAGAGCAGCGCCTGCTTCGGCGTGTTGGAGATATGGTCGGAGCCGCGAATCACGTGCGTAATGCGCATGTCGATGTCATCCACGACGGCGCTGAGCTGATAGGTCGGCACGCCGAACTCCTGGCCTTCCTTGGGGGAGCGCAGGAGAACGAAATCCTCGATCTCTTCGTTGGCCACTTCGCGGGGACCGAAGACCGCATCATCGAATTTCGTCGTGGTGCCGAGAGGAACGCGGAAGCGAATGGCGGCGTTGCGCACGCTCAGCCCGGCCTTGCCTTCGCGGCAGGCGCAGCGCGTCACGCGCCGCGGTCCCGCCTCTTTTTTCGCGTCCTCCGTCTCCTCGACGGCATCGCCGCCGGCATATTTCTCGGGCGGGCAATCGCAAAAATAGGCCGCGCCTGAAGCCACAAGTTTTTCCGCCGCGGCGCGATGTAAATCCAGCCGCTGCGATTGGTAATATGGTCCTTCGTCCCAATCGATTCCCAGCCAGCTTAATCCGTCAAGAATTCCTTCCACGAGTTCCGGGCGATTGCGTTCGACGTCCGTATCCTCGACACGCAAAATCATCGTGCCACCGAGTCGCCGCGCAAAAAACCAGTTAAAGAGCGCCGTTCGCGCGCCGCCAACGTGCAAATAGCCCGTTGGGGAGGGGGCGAATCGTACGCGCACTTCAGGTGCAGAATTTCCCGTCGAATTTAAGGTTGCAACCATCGTTTGATCGGCCTCTCACGCCAAAAAACATTCAATCTTAGCCGAACCCGCGATGGAAGGCGAGCGGGGTGCGGGAATGGCACGGCAATGCCGTGCCCCTACAACGAACCCGCGACGCTGATTGTCAGCGCGGTTTCTGAGTTTCTTCGCCTAATAAAATCTACTCTCCACGCGCTGACACTCACAAATCAATATTCGATGAAGTTTGTAGGGGCACGGCAATGCCGTGCCCGAACGCCGCGCAGCGGCGCACGTGGCGCTCTACAGCGCCAAAGTGAGCCGCTACCATCGCCGATACCAAAGATTATCTTTGTTTTTGCAGCAAACACACCCCGGTCCAGGGAAAAGTTGGCGGAACAGGATGCGGATCGGGCAGCAGCGAAAGAAATTCTTCCGGTGCGCGCTTCAGTTCCGCGGCGGTCTTTAACATTCCCTGGACTTCCATCGGATCCCAGCCAAACGGCTTGAAAAAGTCCGCACCTTCCGGCGGTCCAAACTTAAACGTGGCGTCAGCTTCACTGAGCAGCTGTCCCAGCGTGCGCTGCAGGATAATCAATTGAATCGTCGATGAGAGATCGACAATCCAGTTTTGAAAATGGGACCCGCGGGCAAGGTCTCGCGCCAGGGCAGCGACATCCAGCGGCGTGAAATAGACGAGCAAGCCTTCACTGACTACAGCGATGTTCGTGGCGCGTGCATCGAGCGCCGAAAAGAGAGCGCGACGGCCTTCCACATCGGAAAGATCAAGCGCCACGCGCTCGACCCGGCATCTCGGAGTTTCGTGCGTGAGAATTTTTTCTTTGTAAGAAATAATCTCAGGAAAGTCGACCTCCACCCATTGCAGTATGGATGGCAAGTCCATGCGGTAAGGCCGCGCATCGAGGCCCGCCGCCAGATTCAGCACCAGGTCGGCGCCGTCCTGCAGCAGGCGCGAGATAAATGAGTCAAACAAATATGTCCGTATAACCCACGCCCACTCCTGCTTATTTTTCTGCGACAGAATGCTGGCCACTTGAAACCCACGTTCGCCGGCGAGCGTTTCAGCATGCGGATCCCTGAACAGCGCGTCAGGCCGGCGGGACTCCATCGCCCGGAAATAGGCCATCCATCGGGCGATATCGGAAACATGGCGAACGCCGGCATAGGGCTCATTCATCGGCAGCACCGAAATATTTGGATCGTGGTGCAGTTCATGGAAGCGACGAATATTGTAGCGCGGTACGGAAATAATGATGCCTTCGATGCGCAGCTCGGATCACCCACAACTTAGATTCCGCCAGTTCCGCATGCGAGAATGGACCCGGTAGAGAAATGCTTACCCAGATCGTGCAAATCGCGGCACCCACACTGACAAGAAGCTTCCGGCGCTGGGTCTTCGGTCTCGGCGGATTGGGATTCATTCCGCTGGGACTTTTGGACAGTTCGTTCATCCCGGTACCGGGAAGCATGGATGTACTGACGATTATTCTCTCCGCGCAAAAGGCAGATTTGTGGCCTTATTACGCGGCGATGGCGACGGTAGGTTCCGTGATCGGAGCCTACGTCACTTATCGTGTTGCGCGAAAAGGAGGGGAGGAAGCGCTCGAACACAGGTTCCCGGCAGGGACGTTGGAGAAGGTTCGGAAGAATTTCAGCCGGTGGGGATTTGGCGCGATTGTGATCGCCGCGCTTCTACCGCCGCCCATGCCTCTAGTGCCAATTCTTTTTGCCGCGGGCGCAATGAAATACCCCGTTAAAAATTTCGTCATTGCGCTCAGCCTGGGTCGAATCGGCCGATATTCCCTACTGGCATTTCTGGCAGCGCGCTACGGCCGGCAAATGCTCAGGTTTATCTCACGAAATGGGCACCCCGGTCTGACCGTAGCTATTGTTTTGATCGCGGGCGCGATCGCTGCACTTATTTACATCCTGGCCGCGAAACGCAAAAAATAGGGCGAATTGCCGGTAGGAAATCTCTTCCACCCGGCGCAAATGTTAAATTTTCAACAATTTGGAATGTGTCCGAAGTCTCACGTGCCTGTTCCTGTCTGGTACCCCCGTACCCTTGACCCCTTGGAAAGGCGTCCCTTATAGTCGCAAAAGAGGGCAAAAATTGCAGTACGGGTGTCGTCTGAAAGAAATGAGAACGCAGACGCGGCACGTGTGCCTGAACACTGAATAAATGACCTCGCAAAGCATCATTGCGATCACACTGCTGATAGCTTCAGCACTGACTTCGGGTTTCTTCGCCTACATGCACAGCATCAGGCGCCAGGCATATCTCATGCTCTGGAGCGCCGGCTGGTGCCTGCTGGCATTGCATTATTTGAGTCCCGCGCTGGAGAGCTGGGTCATGGTGGCGCCGTGGCAGTCGGCGCTGAATGAGTGGCTGCTGGCCGCAGCGGCGCTGTTATTTTTCAGCACGGCCCGCGTGTACACGGAGGCAACACCCCTCGTTCGTCCTCAGATTGTGGTTGGCGGCGTGTTCGTGCTCTGGTCGGTCGCTTTTTATTTGCACAGCGTGAATATTTCGCCGCAACTGGGCGTTGCGGTCGTGCTGTCCGGCGTGGCCTGGGTGTTTTACGAAGAAAGCCGCCATCAGGAAACGTTCGCCGATTTACTTTTGGCAATTTCATTTCTGAGCTGGGGCGCGATTATCATCGGCGAGGTTCTACTTCCGGCGCGCATGGCCGATTCACTCCGCGCACTTGAAATCCTTCCGCAACTTTTCGCCGCCGCCCTGATGGTGATGGGATTGTACGAGGAGGAAAAGCGCCGCGTTGAGCACAACATGCTCGCGCTCTCGAACGTGAACCTGGCGACCTCCGGCTTCGTGGGCCCGGAAATTCAGAAGATGCTGTCGCACGCGCTCGAACGCGTGCTGAGCGTTGTGCGCATGCCGGCGGGAGCGTTGTTCCTGCATCACGGCAATGCGCAAGGGCCCACTTCGGTCGTCGCCGTTGGACTCGCGGAAAATTTTTGCGCCGCCTCGCAGGAAGAAGGCCTGGACGATCATTTGGTCGACCTGGTCTCCAGGCTGGGCGGCCTCGTCGTGTTCCGCGATCTCGGGCGCGATGCCTCCTGGGCTGCGCTCGAGGGCGAAGAAGCTTTCCGGCGTTTCCGTCAGCTGGCCATGGGCCAGGGACTGCGCACTGTGGTTGGAATCAGTTTGCAGGCCAAGGAGCAGGCTTTCGGCGTGCTGTTCCTCGGTACGCCTGACAGCCGCACGTTTGCAGCGGCGGAGCTTCGCCTGTTACTCGCGCTAGGCCATCAGATCGGCATGGCCGTAGAAAACAGTTACCTCGTCCAGCAGTCAGCGCGCCGCACCGAAGAGCTTCACATGCTCAACGAAATCGGCCGCGCGCTCAGCTCGACGCTCGATCCCGAAGCACTTTTTGAAACTATCCTTTCCGAGCTCAAGCGCCTCGTGGACGTAAATCATTTTTATATTGCCTTGCTGAGCCCCGCACAGAATGAAATCCGTTTTGAGATTGAAGTCCGTGACGGCGTGGCTCAGCCGAAGAGGTCGCGGCCTTACGGCGAGAAGCACGTGACCGAATACGTGATGCGTACGCGGCAGCCGCTTTTGATCCGCGAGAATTACGCCGAGGAACTTCGCAAACTCGGCTTGATTTCGCGGCTCGATAACGGCAGCTTCTGCGGTGTCCCTTTGCTGCTCTATGAACGCGTCATTGGCGTCATGGCTGTACAAAGTCCCCGCGAAGGCGCGTTTGACGGCGGTCATCTCGAGATGATGCGCGTGGTGGCCAGCGAAGCCGTTATCGCTTTGGAGAACGCCCGGCTCTTCCGCGAGGAGCGCGCCAAATCGCGCCATCTTACGTTGCTGAATAATATTTCGCGCAACGTCATTACCACGCTCAATCCGGATGAAATGCTGGCCAAGATTGCCGCGGAACTCGAACAGGGCCTGGATTATTCTCACATTGGCATCGGACTGCTCGAGTATTCCAGCAAGGAAATTGTCATTCAGGCGGAAGCCGGTCTCCGCAAAGGAGCTTTGGGGCGGCGTCTGGGCCTCGATGGAAATATCGTGGGACGCGTCGCGCGCACCGGCCAGATGGCGACGGTGAATTACCACGATCCAGGTGAAAATTGCGGGGAGCCTGTGCTGGGAGGCTCAGTCTCGGCCATCGCGCTGCCGATCGTCTACGCGGATCAATTGCACGGCGTGCTCTACGTGGAAACCGACCAGAGCGCCGACTTCCCGAAGGAAGAAATTCTCTTTCTCGGGACGCTTGCGGACCTGATTTCAGGCGCTCTGCACAACGCCTACACTTTCCAAAAGGCGCAGGAACAAGCCATCACCGACGGTTTGACCGGAGTGAAGACGCATCGCTTTTTCATGGAAGCGCTTTCCGGAGAATGGAAACGCTCCACGCGCGCCGGCCGGTCTTTCTCCGTGGTCCTGATGGACCTGGACCGCTTCAAGTTCGTCAACGATTTCTACGGACACCTCGACGGAGAT
>Ga0210400_10003832_pt1 | contig 13183 bp, 9 predicted proteins | sample IncBWH26MmetaG_FD_155456 | JGI IMG/M metagenome (GOLD analysis project Ga0210400, IMG submission 155456) | Forest soil microbial communities from Barre Woods Harvard Forest LTER site, Petersham, Massachusetts, United States - Inc-BW-H-26-M | ecosystem: Environmental > Terrestrial > Soil >...
CGGATGACGTCCGGTCAAAGGGCGAAACTCAGGGACAAAGTGAGGATTGGGGAGGAACCGAACGTCGAACACTAAGTCGGCATCCTCAGGCACGCCGTTGCGAAAGCCAAAGCTGACCGAGGAGACGAGGATGCTCTTCTCGGACGATTGCTCCAGGAAGCCCTCGTTGATGTGTGCCCGCAGTTCGTGAACGTTGAACTTTGAGGTGTCGATGACAAAGTCAGCGAGGCGGCGGATGACGTTTAAATGACGCCGCTCGGCTTTCAATGCCGACTTCACCGGAGCATCCGTCCCCAGGGGATGCGGACGTCGGGTCTCGCTAAAACGGCGCAGTAACACCGCGTCGGAGGCTTCCAGGAAAACGACCTTCGTCGGGATCATGCGGCGGACAGATTTCAAAATCTCCGGCAACTTCCCCAGCTTTCCGCCTTCGCGAACATCAACCACGAGGGCGGTGCGGCGCGTGTCGCGCGACCGGACAGCCAACTCGGCAAAACGGGGAATCAGTTCGACTGGCAGGTTGTCAACGCAGTAATAGCCGAGATCTTCGAAAGCTTTAAGGACTGAGGCCTTCCCTGACCCGCTCATGCCCGTGATGATGACCAGTTCGGGCGAGTGTCGTTCGCGCACGGAGGGCTTGCTGCTCTTTCCTGAGTTCTTCAAGCTCCGGCCAGGAGACTTGCGCGCCTTCATGAACTGGATACTAGCATCGAACCCGCGATCGCGGCTGCCGGTGCAATTGCCGACTGAGATACCGCTGAATCGGGGCAGGGCTGAAAAGAACAAATCCAGATTGTGTCAGCCCCGCTCTGGCAGGTAATCTATCCCCTCATGAAAAAGTTCGAAGAACTCACTGAACGGGAAGTTCTGGCTCTAGCGATCGCGCTGGAGGAGGAAGACGAGCGCGTCTACGCCGATTTTGCCGAGGGATTGCGGCAGGATTATCCCGCGACGGCGTCGATGTTTGAGGGCATGCGCGAAGAGGAGTCCGGGCATCGACGCAGGCTGCTGGAGCTCTATCAAAAGAAGTTCGGCGACCATATTCCTCTGATCCGGCGCCAGGATGTGCGCGGATTTGTTGAGCGTCCGGCACTGTGGCTGGTGCGTCCGCTACGCATTGAAGCGGTGCGCAAAGAAGCCTCGACCATGGAGGTCGAGACGCGCCGTTTTTACGAGAAGGCGGCAGCCCGAACTCAAGACGCCAGTATCCGCCAGTTGCTGGATGATCTCGCTACGGAAGAGCGGGAACATGAAAATCGCGCGCAGGAACTGGACAAGCAGAAGCTGCCGGCGAATGTGAAAGCCGACGAGGAGGTAGCGCAGCGGCGGCTGTTCGTGCTGCAGATCGTCCAGCCAGGTCTTGCGGGATTGATGGACGGTTCGGTTTCGACGCTGGCTCCGGTGTTCGCCGCAGCCCTCGCGACACACAAGAGCTGGGACGCATTCCTCGTCGGGTTGGCCGCGTCGGTTGGAGCGGGCATCAGTATGGGATTTGCGGAAGCGCTGTCGGACGACGGGAGTCTGACCGGCCGCGGACATCCCTGGGTGCGTGGTCTGATCTGCGGCGCGATGACTACCGTAGGGGGCATCGGGCACACGCTGCCGTTTCTCTTGCGCGACTTCACGATGGCACTTTGGGCTGCTGGGATTGTAGTGTTGGCAGAACTAGCGACGATCACTTGGGTTCGCAAGCGCTACATGGATACTCCCTGGGTCTCCGCCGCGCTGCAAGTAGGCCTAGGCGGAGCGCTGGTGTTCATTACCGGCATGCTGATCGGCAAATACGGGGCGTCGTGAGACTGCTCTCCGCGAAACACCCCGCATGTTGCCTCTCTACGGCTGTGTGTCTAGCGGGTGCGTGCTCTTCTCGTAAAACTCCTTCTGCAGCTTCAGGCTGATGTCGTCAGCCTTTACCTGTTGAATCGCTTTCACCACCGAATCGATCCACCATTTCATCTGATATTCGCCCAGTTCTTTGGTGGCGGCTGCGCCCTCCCCGGAATAGTGGAACGGAAAACGCGTATACCACCAGATGCCGGTGTAAATGTCTTCGGGAATTTTCTGCCGGGCTTGGTCGGCGCCCGATTCGCTGGTGGCGCGGTCGGGATGCACGAGTTCGGGATGGGAGATCATCATCTTCGAGGTCTCACTTTCGCCGGCGTGCATGTCGATCTTGGTTTTCTTCGGCGGACCTCCGTGTTGCGGAGTGCGCTCGTCGAAAACATACACTACGTAGTCATGCGGCTTGTCGAGCTGAGTTTGTGCAAAATAAGGAAGCAGGCTGTCGTTCCCGCCGTGGCCGTTGACGATCAGGATTTTCTTGCAGCCGTTGCGGGCCATCTCGTCGGTGGTTTCCTGGAGCAAGGCCATTTGCATGCCTCGACTGTAAGCCATGGTTCCCGGTTCGTGCTTGGCTTCTGCGATCTGACCAAAATAGTATTCCGGGAACACGACGGTATACTCCTGCTCCGCGGCATGAAGCGCGGCATAGCGCACGTCGAGCAGATCAGTGCCAAGCGGGAGATGCGGGCCATGCTTCTCAAGAATTCCAAATGGAAGCAGGCAAACTCCTGCGGAACGGTGAATGCCTTCCCGGAAATCGGAGGCGGTGAGTTCCTCCCAGTGGACCGAGAGCTTCGGCAATGCGGCTTGAGCGTGGGCGTGCGGCAAACTCAACGTCAAACACAACGATGCAAACATTGCCATAAACAATGGAAGGCGGGAATGGATGCGCATGGAAGAATCTCCCTCGAGGGCGGATTCTAACACCGGAAAGGGCTCTATTAAAACGTATCAATAGCGTTGATTGCCTGGGGATGGCGGGCACGGCTGCGAAACTTACTTTGCTCGAGACCCAAGCCTTTCTAGACGCACTGCGCGGAGGAAAGTGTGGGAATCCGGTTAGGCAGAGGGGGTGTTTTGAAGAGTAAGTCGCCGTGAAAGTCAAAATCCCCACCCTGTCGCCAAAAGCTGCGACAAGGGTGGGGCACCCTCAAGGTCCGAAATCGATCTGGCTACGGGACTTCAATCAACTGCATCTTCCCGTCTTTGGCGCGGTGCAGGACCATCACTTTGCCCTTGGGATCGCGGAAGATAAATAAGTCTCGATCTTTGAAATGAGCCTCTTTGATTGCTTCTTCGAGCGTCATGGGTCGCATGGCAACGGCTTCGTCGGAGCGGACGAGGTGAACCTCGGTTGTCTTTGCAACCGCAGGATACTTGTGCACCATGACCGGAACGGCCGTCTTTTCAGACAGTCCGACCGTAGTCTGCAGTTCTTCCTCGACCGAGTGCCCGTTCCACTTCTTGGTTTCTTCACTTTTACGGGCGGAGCGCTTCTTGGCCTGCCACTTTGTCTTGTGCTTGATCGCTTGCTTTTCCAGATGGTCCAGAGCTTCGTTGACCGCGATCGTCATGTCCTTTGCCTGAGCCAGGCCGACCAGGGGTCCATTGCGCGGGTTGATGGTGATTTCGGCTTTATGGCGATGCTTTTCGACAGCAAGGATCACTTTGGTTTCGAATTTGTCGCCCAGAATTTTGCGGATTTTCGTGAGACCAGTTTCAACTTCTTTGCGGATGGCGTTGGTGACTACGTACTGTCTTCCCGTGTACTCCACGTTCATGAGCGCCCCTCCTAAAAAATTCGTGTCGAGATAAATTGGGCACTGCATTGATAAGGAAGCGAGCTAAGCGTGCGATTTATTGCGTCGCAAATTGCGCGACGCATTCGCACAGCTCGCCCAGATCCTTCCGCCGCAAAATCAGCGGCTTCAGGATGACCTTATTTTTTTACCCGGCGCTGGTGTGTGCTCGGGATGCGCATGTCTTCGCGGTATTTGGCCACCGTGCGGCGGGTCACCTGAATACCTTGGGACTGCAGGATGCGGGTGATCTGTTCGTCGGTCAACGGACGGCTGGGGTCTTCTTCCTCGATGAGCTTTTTCACTCGGCGCTTGAGGATCAGCAGCGAGGTGCCGCCGCCCTCCGGGCCCTGCACGCTCTCGCTGAAGAAATACCGCAACTCGAACACGCCCTGCGGTGTATGGGCGTATTTGTTGGCCACGGCACGGCTTACCGTCGAAGGATGCACGCCGATTTCTTCAGCCACCTCCTTGATCATCATCGGTTTGAGTTGATCGATGCCTTTTTCGAGGAACTCCTGCTGGCGGGCGACAATCGAATAACAGACCTTGGTGATGGTTTGTTTGCGCTGCTCGATGTTCTTGATGAGCTGAATCGCGCTCTTGTAGCGCTCTTTGACGTAATCGCGCGTGTTTTTGTCGTTCGTTCCGTCACGCGTAACGAGCTTCTTGTAGGCGGGATTGAGCCGGAGTTGCGGCAGGTCCTCGTCATTCATGATGACCAGCCACTCGTCTCCGTGCTTTATGAAAGCAACGTCAGGCTCGATCAGGCGCGCTTGAACTATGTTGTAGCGCAGGCCGGGGCGAGGATCGAGCGTGCGGATATAGTCGAGTGCCGTCTGCACTGCCTCGATGGGTCGGCCGATGGCCTTGGCGATCTCCTTATGCTGCTTGTTCTGCAGTCCACGAAGATGCTGATCGACAACTGCCATGGCATCCTGCAAAACCTGAGCCGTTCCGTTTCCGTTCTTCCGCTGTTCCAACTGCACCTGATGGAAACGAAGCTGGTTCAGGAGACACTGGCGCAGATCGCGGCAGGCGACTCCGGGGGGATCCAGCTGTTGAACGACTTGTAGGGCTTCTTGCAGATCGGCAGCACTGAACTTTGGGTTGTATGTAACTCTCGCGGCCGGCTCGTGCGCCGGAGCAACCGCAGCCGCAGCGTTTCCCGACGCGATCAATTGCGATTCTGCAGTGGTCGATACTTCTTCAACCGGTAAGCTCGCAACTTGCGGATCATCCGGAAAATCAGAAGTTTCCGACCCTGTCGCAGGTTCCTCACCATCAACAGCCGCCGTGGTGTCAGCTATGCCGAGTGCCTGTACTTCGTTCGCGATATTTCTTGCAGCTTCGGCATCAGCCTCTGGCGGCGCCGGAGGCGCAATTCCGAGTAATTCCTCATCGCTGGCGATGAGGTATCCGTCCTCATTGAGGTTGCCCACGATCAGGTCTGAGGCCTCACGCACTGCCGGAGTCAGACTGAGAGCCCCCAGTTGCCAGGAAAGGTGATCTGTCAGATTGCTCGGCTTGGAAAGAAAATTCTCGAACGAGGGCCGCTCGATATCCTCCATCTCGCTGTGCGTACGGTATCCGGGATCGAGATAATCCTGAAAGAACGAACCGAAGTCGATTTCTTCGAAGGGATCTTTCTTTTCTGCAGTGATCGGACTCTCTTCGGTAGTAGCGGCAGCAGCGCGCTCGCGATCCTCTTCCTTCTTGCCAACTTCATCGAGAATAGGAACCGAATCTTCCAACTCCTCCAGCACAGGATTCTCGACCATCTCGCTCTTGATCATGTCCTTCAGCTCAAGTTTATTGAGCGCGAGGACAGAGACCATCTGCACCAGGCCCGGTGTGAGGATCTGGCGCTGCGAGAGCTTTACGCTAAGTTTGTGCTGAAGCAGGACCATGTGTTCGACGTTTTAGCCTAATTCTTGCGTTGTCATCAATTCCTACATTGTCATTCCGAGCAAAGCGAGGAATCTGCTCACGCCTGCAAAACAGCAGATTCCTGCCGGCAAAGAGCGCCAGTTCGGAATGACAAAAACAATTTCACACCAGCGAAAAACTCTCGCCCAGGTACACCCTTCTAACTTCCGGATCGCCGGCCAACTGCTCCGGCTGTCCCTGCCGGAAAATACGGCCGTCATCAATGATGTACGCTCGATCCGTTACCGAAAGCGTTTCGCGCACGTTGTGATCGGTGATCAGCACTCCGATGCCGCTGGCTCGCAGATTACTAATGATCTTCTGCAAGTCGAGGACGGCGATCGGGTCAATCCCCGAGAAAGGCTCATCCAGCAAAATGAACGTGGGGCTGATGCACAGGCACCGAGCAATTTCCACGCGGCGGCGCTCCCCACCCGACAGCGCATATCCGCGATTTTGGCGAATATGCTCCAGTCCCAGTTCGTCGATGAACTTTTCCATCTTCTCGCGGCGCTCGTGCCAGGAAATCGGCTGAGCTTCCAATACCGCGAGGATGTTCTCTTCCACCGTTAGCTTGCGAAAAACCGATGCTTCTTGCGGGAGATAACTGATGCCATACTGACGCGCCCGGAGATACATGGGAACGTCGGTGATGTCCCGGCCGTCGTACAGCACGCGACCAGAGTCAGGGGGGATCAGGCCAACGATGGCGTAAAACGTGGTGGTCTTGCCTGCGCCGTTCGGTCCTAGCAATCCAACCACTTCGCCCTGATGGACTTGCAGGCTTACCCCATTTACAACGCTACGGCCACGATAGGACTTACTGATTTCTTGGGTGGCCAGGATACGCATTTATCGTGCCAAGAAGGTAGGCAATTATCGTGCCACTCGCGTCGTCGTTACCACAGGAGTACTTCCTTCACCTTCTACGAGCACCCTATCATCGCGTCTAAAGAAAGTCAACGAAACCCCGGTAATCTTGCCTTGTTCGGCATCAAAAATGCTAGGAGGGCCGCCGGTAAGAACGAACTTATCGTCAGCCGCCGTGTAGGTGAGGGTCTGGCCTTGGGCACGACGACTGGTCTGCTGAATTACGACCTCTCCTTCCGCCACCATGCGGTCCAGCCTTCCAGGGGCCGAAAGCGCTTGTTTGCCTGGCGTTTGGCTATGCGGCAACAGGTAGACGTCGGCTGTTCTCGAAGATGCGGTGAAGTCCGCTCCTCGTGCGAGAACGCCACCCTCGTAATGCACTTTCCGGTCAGAGTCGACGTACGTGAGCCGTTTTGCCGTGATGGTAATAGGGCTGGATCGGCCGAGCGACAAAGTCTTTGCGGCTGGTTGGGTATCGGGCTTGCTTGCTACTGGCTTTTCGATCTGAACGAGGACGGTCTGGGCGGGCTTGGCAGATGTGCCTTCTGCAACCACAGACCGATGATCACGATCGAACTGGATCGAAGGCGCCTCAATCACATTGGCGTCTTGCCACAGACGAGCGCTCCCAGTGTACGTAGCCAGCGCTGCTGGCGAATTATTCGCGGTCATTCTGTGGGCGGTGACATGAATTGGGGAAGAAGCAGCCAGTAGCGCTCCGTCCGGTTGTTCCTTTAGTTCGCTGTAGGTGCTCTTCACGTCTCCTTCGGCCAGAGCTTCGCCGGTGGCACGGTTGATCCGGATGGCGTCGGCGGTTGTAGCCATGCCGCCATTCGCCACGCGTGGGCTGCCCGTCAAGACCAGGATGTGATCGGCTGGAGTGTAGCGACCTGCATTGGCCCATGCCTGCACGCGCTTCTCTGCCGGCTGGTTGTCGGAATAAGTGACGTTGCCCTTCTGCGTGATCGACTCAATTCCGCCTTGCGGAAAGAATGCGGCGTCCACTGAGTCGCTGGTGCTAACCCGATCGGGCTCGCCCTGAACGGAGTTGGCAATCTGCACTTCAGGTGCACCGCGAACCGAAGTCAGATGGTTCTTGCCATCGGACATCTTGAAGTCGGCCAGAAATTTGCCTGCGGTGACCACGCTTTGCTGACCCGGCTTTGCAGCCGCCACATCGGAATCCTGTGCCTGGGTAAGAGTGATGCGGGCCGCTCCCGATGTCACCGCCTGCTTCAGGACACGGCCATTTGCAACCGTGAAGTCAATCACGGGCGCCGTCAGGTCGAAGTTTTGCGGACTATTATTTTTGTCCCCAGACCTGGCTTTGACCACCTTCTGGGATAGGTGTGCGCCTTCGACTGCATGAACTTTCTGGAGTTCGTTTTCGCCGGCGAATTCGAAAATCACACGGCCAGCTTCGCCCTGAAGGTCCTCGGCTCCGACTTGTTCGAAGTGGACCTTGCCACTGAGAGTCGCCGTGCGCAGCAGGTCTTGACCGCCGGGTAGCAAGAACTCCGCCTCATCGGATCGGCCGTGGATCTCGGTTGATTTTCCCCCACTAGCTGCTCCGGAAGTTACCGTGCGCATTGCTGTGGTGACATCTCCCGTCGCTAGAACCCGGTCCACGTGGTTTTCGCGCCCCAGATAAAACGTGGCTTCGTTCGCCCGCACCGTGCCGCTGCGGCGTGACAGTTGCGGGTCTTCGAGCACAATCTGCCGGGGATCGTTTGTAATGACCCCGTGCTTCGCATCGATGATAGTGGCCTTCGGCCCGCTCACTTCGATATGAATCTGCGATGCGAGGGTGAGGGTGTTGCTCTTGCCGGCATACTTGACCCCGACGGCCCAGCCGCTAGCCTGCGGTGTCCGGAATTCCACGCGAGCATCCGTCCAGGCATTCCCTGAGTCTTTGTTGAATACGAGATCGCGCGTTTTGAGATGGATCGGGTTCTTGAGGTCTTTGGGAGCGGACTGGTCTGGGCTCTCCAGACCCGCCGGGTTCGCAACGAGGTCGATCTGGACTTCCCCCTTAGCCGTGACCTCTCCGGTCTTCTGGTTGTAGGCAAAATCGTCGCCATAGATTTGGTCGAATCGCGAGGAGTCGCGCCCGTAAAGCACAATCGAGACATTGTGTAGTTCGGCATTGCCGTTCAGCTTGAACTCTTTGAGGTTGCTGGCCTGGACCGTGAACAGCGTACGTTTTCCGTCCGACTTCGAAAACTGAAAACCCTCAGCGGTTTGCTTGATGCCGATACCAATCTTTGCGGGAATTCTTTTGACCGCGTTTATAGCCTTGGACCGGGCGTAAAAGTACATTCCTGCGACGGCGAGCGTTAGCAAGATCGCAATCGCAGCCAGCAAACGTCTTAAGCGGTAGACCGGGAGCGGCATCCAGATTCAGTGTAGAACAGTTCTCCTTCCCAGTTCTCAGATGTTGTTTTTTGATACCTTGGACCTGCCCATGGAAACAGGACTCACATCGCCGCTGCTGGATTTCCGCAACATACGCGTCATGCGTGGGCTGAAGATCGCCCTGGATGATTTCAACTTGCGCATCGGGGCCGACGAGCACGTTGCCATCCTCGGGCCAAATGGCTGCGGCAAGTCGACGCTCATCAAGACCATCACTCGGGAGTGCTATCCGCTGGCACAACCCGAGTCGTCGACATCGATCCTCGGCCGGGACTCGTGGGACGTGTTCTCGCTGCGCTCGCTGCTTGGGATCGTCTCCAATGATCTGATGCTTTCCTGCACCGGAGACGCTTGCGGGCGCGATGTGGTGCTCTCAGGCTTCTTCAGCAGTACAGCGATTTATCCGAACCACACGCTGGATCCCAAACAACTGGAAATGGCGGAGGCGGCGCTCGCCGAACTGAAGATTTCGCATCTGGGGGATCGACCCGTTGCCGAGATGTCGTCGGGCGAGGCAAGACGAGTGCTGATCGCGCGGGCGCTGGTGCACAAACCACGGGCTCTGCTGTTCGACGAACCGTGTAACTCACTTGATCTGGCCGCACAACAGAAAGTGCGCCACACGATGAGCGCGCTCGCCCAGTCAGGGACGGCAATCATCCTGGTGACGCATGAACTCGCCGACATTGTTCCCGAGATTCAGCGGGTGGTGCTGATGAGCCGAGGCAAGATTGTCGCGGATGGGCCCAAAGAAGAGATTCTGCAGGTGGAGAGCCTGGCCGGACTGTTTGGCGTTAACGTGGAGATGGCGCAGCGGGATGGGCATTACCACTTGTGGTAGTACAGCTCTTCAAGTCTCGTAGAGAAAGCTCTATCCCGCCGTATTCGGGATGGTCGTTCTGTCCAATCGTGAATGCGATGTCGACGGAATCTCCAGCCAGCAGGGGCGACTGTTGAAGGCGCTCGGCCATATGCCAGCCTAAGGCGTCGAACGCGATTTTCGAACGGAAATCGGTTCTCAATGAATGCCCTTGAACTTCGGCGACGGCTGCTCCTCGTTCATTGCGACGGATGGCTGCACCATCTGGATGGCAACCGGGCGTCGCAAGAATCGCAGTGGGGGAAAGTTCCGGCAACTCTTCGGATCTCGGAGGCTGTCCTGCTCTGAGTTTCAGCTTGACGTGTTTCTCCTTGAGAATCTTCGGAGGAGCAACGAGTTGCGCACCACGCGTGGCGAATACCGGCTCTGGATTCGACATGCCGTAGGGTTCCAGCATCTCCAGAGCTTGATAAAGCTCTGGTGTAACGTCGGCAAGGCTCAGTTCTTCGTCGAGTTCAAGAACTGGTTCGAAATCCGCTAGTGTGAGCCGGGACCGCGCGAACTGGTCTAATCGCGTCCGCAACTCGGCGACATTCCCAACCGGCATGGCGAATCCGCAGGCATGGGCATGGCCGCCATAACGGGAGAACAGAGCTCCGCAGGACTCCAGAGCTTCGAGCAGGTGGAATGAACGAATCGAGCGCCCGGAGCCGAAAGCCTCCTCACCCTCGCGCGAGATCACGATCGTGGGACGGTTGTAACGCTCGACGATGCGCGTGGCTGTGATGCCAATGACGCCGCGATGCCAGCCGTCCCCATCAACGACAATGCAGTAGGCATCGCACAAAGCTGCATTGCTTGCGAACCGGTCTTCCACGGATTTCAGGATTCTTCGTTCCTCTTCCTGGCGATCGGTATTGAGCCGGTCGAGTTTCGCAGCGAGCTCGCGTGCCCGCGCTGGATCCTTGACGCTGAACAGTTCGATGACGTCACGGGCAACATCCATGCGTCCGGCGGCATTGATGCGGGGCGCGATCCGGAACCCGACTTCCCCCGAAGATGGTGGGCGGTTCGCCGAGATCTGAGCCGTCTCCAGCAGCGCCTTGAGGCCAGGGTTCACTGTTCTGCGCAAAGCGTCGAGACCTAGCGATGCGAAAACGCGATTCTCTCCGGTCAGTGGCACAGCATCAGCAATGGTCGCGATGGCCACAACTTTCATGAAGGAGAGCAGCAGCTTGTTCTGATCTCTCGATTGAAGTCTGCGCTGCATAAGCCCTTGCGCCAGTTTGAAAGCCACGCCGGCACCGCAAAGCTGCTTGTAGGGATATTCACATCCGCTCTGATTCGGGTTAATCACCGCCAGCGCTCTCGGCACTCCGTCGTGACCCGGCAAGTGATGATCGGTAACGATGAGGTCCACGCCGAGGCGGTGTGCCGTTTCCGCGGGTCCGAACGCGCGGATGCCCATATCTACGCTGATGATCAGACGAATGCCCGCGGCAGCGGCTCGCTCGATCACGTCATCGCGCATGTCGTAGCCTTCGCGGATACGGTGCGGAACGTGGAAGTCGGGAGTGCCACCACAAAGTTCGATGGCAGTCTTCAAAATGATCACCGCCATCGTGCCGTCTACGTCGTAGTCTCCATAGATGAGGATGGACTCTTTGCGTTCGATGGCGGCGTCGAGGCGGTCGACCGCGGCGGCCAACCCGGTCATCTGCTCAGGCGCGTGGAGATGGGGGAGCGAGGGCAAGAGAAAACGTTGGGCGTCCTCGCCGTTGGCAATACCACGCCGGACAAGAAGTGGTGCCAGGATGGAAGCCGATCGCGCGACGGTGCCGCGGAACAGAGGATCCGTGCGGAGACCGGTGATCAGCGGATCGACCAGGCTCTGGTCCGTTGGCTTTGGGATCCACTGCATGGTGATGGGGCAGTTTACTCCATCAGAGGATGTGGATTAGCACTAGCAGAAAAACGGCCGAAGACGGCCGTCCCCGCATAAACTGTTCCACCCATACTTGCTAGTTCTCTTCGTCCTGATCGGGCTCATCCATGGTGAGCCCACCGAATTCGTCGGACACTTCGAGCAGACGTTGATAACGGTCGTACCACTCTGTGCTGAGCTCACATAAAAACATCGATCCCTGGTACGCCCAGCCGAGCTGCAGGTACCCAACCTTACCGACGTGGGCCCGGAGCCAGCGGGCGTCCTCGACATCGTCGCTATCGGTGAACTCCGAACTAGACAAGCGCTGCACCATCTCATCAAGTTCGGTGCGTTCAAGCACCCAGGAGTGCATCGTGAGGAAAGGCGCACTCGCGGCCTTGGCCAACTCGACAAAATCCTTCCAGCCGTCGGGATTGTCCCCCATCTCCCACATGACGCATTGCACCTCTTCGTAGTCCACGAAGCCATGAAAGCGGCGCATGCCGTGGCCTTCAATAAAGGCAATCATGTCGTCTTTTATGCTGTTCAGATCGTCTGGAATGGGAGACATATTGGGAAATGGAAACGGTTGCAATCCCTCATTGTATGCCGTTCCCCCGTTCACTGCCACCGGGTTCAGTGAGACGGGGCGCCGCCAGAAGGCCCACGAACATGCGGTAAAACTTCTCGGCATCGAGATCGAACTGGATTTCGACGCGTTGCGTGATGGGATGCTGTTTATCGTCAGCGGCCCAGGTCAGTGTGTTGCCATAGCCCGCGCCCCGGTCCAGATCTACGGTCATATAACGGCTCTCGGTGCGTGTGATGATGCTGGGATCGATCCAGGCGGCAGCCGCCAATTCGTCCCACATAATGTCAGCCCCTGGCGTCAGCATGGCGAATCGCGCGAGGTATCGGGCAACAGGCGTCCCGGCAGATTCGATTTGCTTCACCATCGCTGCGGTCATATGCGTTTTCACCGAGATGTCTGTCGGCGTGCAGACAATTTTCTTCCAGGGAGCGCGCAGGACAATCGCGGCCGCCTCCGGATCGAACCAGAAATTGAATTCGTGACGCGGATTGTTCAGAAACTCGGGATTGTCACTTCGCGGGCTCAGGCTTCCGCCCATAAAAACGAGTTCCTGGGCGAGTTCCGGAAGCTGTGGATCGAGGGATATCGCGAGCGCGAGGTTGGTCATCGGCCCACCTTCGTAAATCGTCACGTCGTGCGGATACTTGTGAACCACGCGAATAATGAAATGCGCGGCATCCTCGTCCGCAGGTTTGGTAGTCGGCGCCCCTTCCGGAAGTGAAGGAATAACGGATGCCTCGTGCCACCAGCGATCATCCCACGCGCCCGCATACGCGACCTTGCCGTAACGCTGCTGCCAGGCCTGCGCCTCGTCGCGTGTGCGCACCAGCGGAAAAGCCGCTCCTGGAACAACGGGAATATCTGTGCGCCCGATGATTTCGAGCAGTCGCAACGTATGAGCCACTTCTTCGTTGCGCCACTGATCCCCGCTGACGACGGTGATGCCAAGCACCTCAACCTGCGGCGACTGGATCATCAGCAACACAGTC